>JGI24740J21852_10001622_pt1 | contig 10354 bp, 15 predicted proteins | sample KBSCornC6_FD_21852 | JGI IMG/M metagenome (IMG submission 21852) | reverse complement strand
CCTAGGCAAGTCGGGGGCTGCTGTTTTTCTATCCCGCGAAGCAAAAATTCTGTCCGGCGCGCAACTTTTATCCAGTAAATCCGTGACCATCGCCGCCCACGCGCAGCTCCCTTAGATCGAAAGCAGCGCCCTGGTTCTCCGCACCTGCTCCTCATACCAGATACCTCCGGTTGGCGAAGGAATGCCACGCTGGTTCAAAGCTGTCGCAATAGTCCGCGAACCCTGGACGCCTGATGAAACAATTTCCTGTATGGTGGGACATGCTGCGCGCGTATGCTGGTCGGCTTTCGCTTTACGTTCAGCCGCGCTCACAGTGGCTCCCTTCTTACATGCTTTGGCGAGAACCTCCCCGCCACGGGGGTTGCCCAACCTAACGCCCCGTACCTTTGCTGCTGCAAGCGCCGCCCTTGTCCGCTGACTGATCATTTCCCGCTCATGTTCCGCTATGGCCGCGAGCAAATGCAATGTCAGCCGGTTCGCTTGCGGCATGTCGCAGGCGACAAAGTCCACGCCGCCGTCCATTAGGTTGGCGATAAACGCCACGTTACGCGCCAGCCGGTCCAGCTTGGCGATGAGCAGCGTGGCCTTATGCAGGCGGCATTCCGCCAAGGCGGCAATCAGTTGGGGTCTGCTTGCTTTCCCACCTGACTCCACTTCCACGTATTCGGTCGCCAACGTGTGGGGGCCAGCGGCGATATAGGCTGCAACGGCTGCGCGTTGCGCCTCCAGCCCAAGGCCGGAAGCGCCCTGCCGCGCCGTTGATACCCGAAGATAGGACACAACCCGCATGTCACACTTCCCCTGCCTTTAAGTCGGACACACCAACTGAAACGGGCGTTTGGGCTGGTGTGTCCGGCTGCGGTGACTGACCAGCCTTCTCGTCAGCCACTAGCATCAGGAATCCATTGCGAATAGCTCCCGCCACCCAGCCTTGGCACCACTTCGGGTTCTTCGGTTGCGCCTTGGGATGGGGGAAGACGGTCTCCGCCATCTCGGCCAGTAGCGCCTTGCGGGTGATGGTTCCGTTCAAGGCTACGATGGCACAAATTGAAGCTGTGACGGTGTTCGGATTGGGGTTGAAATCGCCAACCCTGAGGAGCTGCCCGCCGACATCGCGGCTCGCCCTGCGATAACCCGCCTGCCGCCTTCTTGTCAGAAGGTTGCGGAGTCGGGACTCATCGTCCTCGGTCCAATCGGATTTGGCGACCGTGGCGCTGTTCTGCTTGGTCGCTTCCTTCGGGCGCTTATCCTTGGCCGCCCGGCCAGGCTCTTGCTGCGAGTTATTCATCACTACCATGACTGCCTCCATCACGTTCTTGATTTGTTCATGATGGCAGGAACATAGAGAATGAAAAGTGATAAGCCGATTTATCGAAAAGAAAGCTTATAGACCAGTAGCAGTCCTCTTTGAAGATTCGTAATTGAGCTTCCAGCTTTGGTGCATATCCAAGCCGCGTTCGAGCGTGATTGTAAGATCATCAATGATCCAGATGGTCTTTCTATTTTTCCACTCGGACGCGTTGAGAAAATTTTCCTTATCAGATTCTTGGCTGATGGGGTCTCCATATTTAGCAAGAAGTCCCGAATAAACTTGGGCTTCGCACGTCTTCGTAAACATGCCTGCCATTGCAATCTTCTCGATCTTGACTTTGGTGACGACGCCTTGGGGGTGCGACACGCTGACGTCCGGTTTGCAACTGCCTACCTGGACGAACCCCTTTAGTTCTGTCCAACCGTCGTGGTATTCGACGCGGCCCTTTTCAGCAGGGTAGCGGCTTCGCAATTCGGTGTCAGGCATCCCCGCATATATCTGCTGCCAAAGAGTCTGGGCCTGAACCGGAGTGGCGATGGCGGCACATGCGGCTAGCCAATACCTCATAACTACAATCTCCGTAATTATATCATCGGATATATATGAAGTTTACCCTAATACTAAGCTACTGTTTGAATGCGACTCCTGTATCAGCATTCACAACATAACGTACCTTGCCTGTGCCGCCACGATATTCGATGCATGTGACTTCATAAGCGCTTCCGCTGACTTTCAGCGGTGCGACATTAGTCACTCTTGCGCAGAGGTGACCATTGAGATTGATCACGGTGGCAATAGCCTCCGCTGATTCCTGTTTGGAGGGGAGGCGCTCGGAAGAGGTTCGCTTTGAGCTTGGCCTTGCTTCGGCAGTTGTCGTGGAATTCACTGCTCCCGCTGCTTCCACTATATTTTCCACCACAGAGGCATTCGCGACGCCTGTCTCTGTGGCCTCGGAAGATTTTTCGGAACACCCTCCAATCTGAGAGATGCCGTAGACAGCTCCCCCGAGCAGCAGGAGGCCCAAGCATCCCATAAGAGCAGCCCTGCCTTCTTCTTCTTCCTGCTTCTGTTGGGCGGCGAGTGCTGCTGGCGTGTATCTGTAACCGCAATGCTTGCAGACTTTCGCATCTTTCTTGATGAGTTCTGCGCATTCGGGACATTTCTTTTCGTCAGCCATGATCCCCCCTTCGGATAGCAATCTGACGGCATATCGATACATCATTTTGGTGTAGAAACAATCGCTGGCGCAATCCGCTCACACGACTTTGTTGTAGGCGGTGGCGTTGCCCAAGGGCATTCACGATGATCGATATCGAAGGCTGATCGAGCGTCTGGTTGCCGCGCGCAAGGATGCCGGTATGAGCCAGGTTGCCCTTGCGGCGAAGCTGGGAAAGCCGCAGCAGTTTGTGTCCCGGTATGAGCTGGGCGAACGTCGCCTTGACATTGTGGAGTTTGTCGATGTGGCAAGGGCGGTTGGCATCGAGCCGGTGCAAGAGATTGCCGAAGTTTGCAGTCCTTGGGCCAGCTAACTGCGTAGACATTCGGCGTCGTGCAAACTGCCATAACGCATCGCGCTGGTTGAGAACAAAAAGGGACTCGACTCTAAAGCAAAGTTCTGGAATCAATATACATGGTCTGAATGATCGGGGAACCACAACGCCTTGTAGCGAGGAGGCGTGTTCGGCGTCTTCCGGGAGGGCGGACCAACCGCTCGGCTCATCAAAGGAGAAATCCAATGAGCAAGTCGAAGCATCAGCGCGGACGTGACGCGATCACTGGTCGTATCATTTCCGTCGCGGAGGCCAATCGCCGTCCTCGCACGACGACGATTGAAACCTTCACGACTGACAAGAACGGTCGGCCGAAAAACTGATCCGTTCTTTTGGGCGCTAACGGTCGCCGGGGTTCTTTTGAACCTCGGCGGCTAAGCCGTCAAATCGCTCTGACTCGGTTTATGCACGGCTTGACTCGGTACTGTAGCGCTTCCTCGCCGTCTTCTTCCCGTCCCAATCCATTAGGCGAGAACCTTTTTACGCGGCAGGACGCTCGCATCGTGCCATTTGAGGGCAGCCTCCCTTTTGTAGCCGCCTTGCCACGCTTTTGGGGCGCACGATGATTGCGAATGCCGCGTCAGCGCTGGATAGTAAATCTATATCCAGCATGAGATAATGGCTACCGCTTCTAGCCTCGCGCCAAATAATCTTCCTGTCCGAACAGACATAGGGACATGGTTCCAGAACCTCATCCTTGAACTGAATGATAAGTCCTATCGCATTCTCGGAAATCTGCGGATCGGACTGGTAAATATTTCCGATGGCCTGGCCGTCGAGTGAAGTTAATGTGTCAAGTCCGACTTTGCGATCTACAGTGTGTATACCATCTTTGATCGTGACGGTGAAATGCACCCAGTTTTCATTGCGCTTCCTCGCTTCCCATCGCCGCAATCCAAATTCGATCCAGACCGCTGCCATCGCTCCAGACATCAACAGGAAGAAGTTTAGAGCCAAGTTGGCATAGCCAGCATCAGACATGCTACGCCACCCATTCGTAACGAGATTACGAACGGTCGTGGTCCAGCCCAAAGCGTCAACAACAGTCTCGAGAGTGAACGCGAACAGGATGAGCGCAATCGCCCAAATGGCTGTTACCAAGCGCCGAAAGAATCCCCGCATCACCAATTCCTGCCGTGACTCAACTAATTTGTGGAGTCATTTCGTATGTGGAATTAGGCTCGGTGCGTTTCCTACATAGCCGGGAATTGGCTTAACAACCCGTTCGGAAATCCGCTATCACCTTACGAAGAGCCGAACCGGCGATGGCGTGAATGACGCCGACTACCCTACGATGCTCAGTTCAACTTAAGCAATGTATAGCTTTGGATCGGTCGATTTTTAACAAATGCGCGGCGCGGTTTCCCTTTGGCGTCAAGAAGCGGCTCAGCATTTATCGCGTTCTTGATGTACCATCCAAGATACATGTTCAACGGGCTCTTTTTAGGAAGGCCGTTTTTCAAGATATCTTCATCACCGATGAGGTCGGCGTAAAGCCTCCGTGTGGTGGGATCAGCCATCATGTCGGTAATGACAGTCAGCGTGAAATTCTCATCAAAGCGGCCCTCGGCATGCACTTTGCGTGCGAAATTCTGCGCTCTCCCAAAAAGCTCTTCCGTCATTTCAAGCTCCTTTCGGCGTTCGTCGGACAAATGGGGGTAAATTGCTCTTTCAATCACCGATTGCATAAACGTCGCGGGATCGACGCCGTTTTCCGCCGCTGCTTTTTCCACGGCATCATGGACATCAGTTTTCAAACGCAGTGAAATCCGGACGGTGTTTTCAGTAGCCATATGCATCCTTTCACATGGTGCGGACACATGTATTCCGATTCGCTGACATTGTCAACATGGTGCGGCTTCATGTGAATGGGCGGTGATTCCACCTTCTGAGGGATGGCCGAATGCTCCCGTTGCGGGCTGACGTTAGCGGCTTTAGGCTCCGAAGAGATGAGGGGGGCGCAGTGGACCGAAAATCTACAAATCTAACGCGCGAGGCAGTACTGTCCGCGATCGCCGAGTATGATAAAATTGGGCGTGACCGTTTCCTCGCGAAGTACGGTTTCGGTTCGGCACGCGCTTATTGGTTGTACCATGACGGCAAGCGCTACGATAGCAAGGCAATAGCTGGCGCGGCCTTTGGCTATCTGGTGGGGAATCCGAAGCCTTTGAGTCGCCGTGAGTTGCATGGCGGAAAGATAGAGACGGCTCCTGTCCTGCGGCGGCTCGGTTTTGACGTTGAGCGCAACAGCGCAACAGCCGAAATTACCGACGTGCGGGTCGGACGTGGCGCCGTGACACGCAATCCATCTTGGTCTCGCGACGAACTGATCTTGGCGCTGGAGATCTATCATCGGCATGGCGGTGTTGATCCTGGGCCTAGCCACCCCGACGTAGTTGCGCTCTCAGGCGCCTTGCGCGCCATGGCGACCGGACAAGGAATGTCCACATTCCGCAATCCACAGGGCGTCGCTATGAAACTGATGAACTTCCGTAGCTTGGACCCGGCGTTCGTCGGCAAGGGCGCCGCCGGGCTGAAGAAGATTGGTAAGCTGGACCGCGTCGTCTGGGATGAGTTTGCCGGTCGGCCATTGGACCTTGCACTTGCGGCAGAGCGAATACTGGTCGAATTGAACGACCCAACGGACGAAGTTGAACCACCGTATGTCGAAGAGCCGCAATATGTCGGCAAGGAAGGTAGGCGTCGCTACCGCACACATTTATCGCGTGAGCGTGATCGTCGGTTGATTGTGCTGCGCAAGCAGGCCGCCATGCGGCGACACGGTAAGCTGAGCTGCGAAGGTTGCGGTTTTGATTTCGCCGAAAAATATGGTGCGCGTGGGTTGGGTTATGTGGAAGCTCATCACATCAATGCGGTGCGGGAAATGGAAGAAGAGGCCGAGACACGCCAGGAAGACTTGGCGCTACTGTGCGCGAACTGTCATCGCATGGTGCACCGGCAGGAGCCGTGGCTTAGTTTGGAGCAATTACAGTTGCTAATTCAGGATAGGCCTGGGTAAAAACGACTTAACTTGCCTTGATCATTAGTCTGCAGGCCAACTGCTGTTCTCCCCACTGGGTGGCAAATGCTTCGCTTACAACAAACCATCCTTTGCCGGGGCCGCCAGCGCCGTGATTCTTGCCCATACAGGAGCATTCGCAAACGTGGTGAATGGCATTCATGCAGGAGGGGGAGCATTTTTCCTGCACCCGATAGGGCTGGACGACGTAGACCTGTCCAAATTCGTCGCGTAGTCTATTCACGAGTCCGCTGAACCAGCCCTTGGGCACTTCAAATCCCATGGACTTTTGCAGCCATACCGGCCTGGCCGACCTGGTCGTCGGTTTGAGCAACTTCCTTGCCGAAGCGAGCCAGCTAGGATCAAGCATCGGATTTGGGAGCTTAACGTGAACCGGATATCCCTCGCCCCGCCGTACGATTACAGGCACACTTCTCTGCTGCCAGATGCGGATCATTGCTTCGGAAGCCTCTTTATCCATGACGCTGACTTTTCTGCCTTTTGTTAGACCGTGTACCGTTTTCAAGGGAGTCTGCTCGAAGAGATCTGGGATAGGAATCTTGCAATGTCCGGCCGACCGAAATAAGTTTCTCGGCCAGAAGCATCCTGTCCCATCAGGATTATAGGCATGCCGGGGAAAAGCGGCGCGAACCCTCGCATTGCGGAACGGGCTTCGTTCACATTCTCCACGGCGTATTTCTGAACGACGACAACCGCGAAAGTAACGCCCTGTTCTCGTACAACGGCCCCATCAAACTGCATTGGTCGCACTCCAAAAAGAAGGCCGCGCATTGCGCGGCCCTCAATGATATTAGCCTTCGGGCGGGTAAGGATCGTTTCCGTAAGACCAGGCTTCACGAAATTTCGCGTCGCGGCCTTGGATACGAAGTTCGGAGCACTGATTAATGGCGATCTCGCGACCGCGCTGTATTGCTTCCGCCTGCGTATCGAAGCGCTCAGTGAGGCGGCTGTTGCCTTCCCCACGGACGCCCCATCCATCGCCATTCCGCACTACGTACTGATTTTTTCCAGCCATTTTCCAACCCTTTTTGTGGGAACGCCTTCCACGACACTTGACTTGTGGGCGCGAAGGTGATTCCCCATGTTTCACATGTAAGGCAGTTTCAGTCGAGAGACGACACGTCTTACTTGTGAGACAGTTTGAATGATATGCGCTGGGAGTCAATCCCCTTTTGCGCTTGGAGAAGATATGACGCTTCCAATCGCTGACTTGGGGCGGCTGATAACCAAAAAGCGGGGTGCGCGCGGCATACGGGCTGCGGCGGCAGAAGCTGAGGTTAGTTCCGCCACCCTATCGCGCGTGGAAAACGGCCACGTGCCTGATCTGGCAACCTTTGCAAAAATCTGCCGTTGGCTGGAGGTCGATCCCGCTCAGTTCCTCGGCATATCTTCACCAGAGCCTGCCCATGGCGGCGCGGTAGTACATTTTCGAAAGAAAAAGACGCACACTCCAGAAACTGCGCAGTCCCTCGGCGCATTAATTTTGGCGGCGCAACGTGCAAGGGATGCGCGCCTGGAATTGATGCGTCGTAAATAAGTGCGGAGGGGGTTTAAGGCTTCGGCAGAACGAATGTCTGTCGCTGCACGTGTGCAGTTGGGCTTAGACCCCAAGGACCGGCTTGACCCTTGGAGATATGCGGATTCTCTGGGAATCCTTGTCTTCGGCGCTGGGGATTTGGACCTTGATCCTAAGCATGCATTCCAACTGTTGGAGCGAGACCCTTCTAGCTGGTCGGGAATGATGCTTTTCGAGGATGAAGTTCACGTGGTAGTGCTAAACAGCTCGCATGTTGCGGTTCGCCAATGTTCGACGTTGATGCACGAGATCGCCCATATCCTGCTGGATCATACTCCAGCCAACGTCCAAGTTTCAGAGAGTGGCCTCATACTATTGTCCGACTATTCTGATGAACAGGAGGAAGAGGCGGATTGGCTAGGTGCAGCGCTGCTTTTGCCAGAAGCTGCATTGTTGGATCATCGTGGTTCTGGGAAGTCCATCGCGGAGGTGGCCAAGCTTTTCGGGGTCAGCGAAGACATATGTGCGTGGCGGTGCCGCATGACTGGCGTCGAAAAACGCCTAGCGTATCGGCGGCGGGCTTAGCTCGGATCGGTGGCGATGCAGCCACCGCAACCAAGGGCCGCGTGCGTTGAGGGAACGCAGCCCAGTCCTCCTACGCCGTTGGGTATCTGCTTGGATGCGCGTGTACCTGCCGCAAGAAATGAAATTTATCATGCACCTACGAGAGGTTGACGCCGTCGGCAACTTGAGTAGCTGCCTTTCGGGCGTTGGCAAGAAGCCTGCGTTGCCTTTGGAACAAAACAAATGCCGCACTCACATTCCGCAGTCATATACTTTCACGGCGTAGGAGATCCTCAGCGGCATGTATCCCTAGGTAACTTTCTTGACCACTTCGACCTCTATGGCCAGCGGCAGGATAAGCGGGATGCGGGGCAACCCCGCAGCTTCAGATATGAAGCAGAGTTGTTTCCCGGCGATGACGAGGTGACGAACTTCGTTGAGTTTAAGCGGGTGATCAATCGAGACGGGGAAACCCGTGTCACTCGAACAGTACGGGTCTACGAAGCGTATTGGGTTCCCGAAGCGCGATCCAGTTTTACCGTTGCCGCGACGGCGGCCTGGCTTGCCGGACGTGCTGCGTCACCCATTCGATTCTTAAAGTCCCCTTGGCGTGCCTTCCCCGCTATCAGGCTTCTCAGTTTGTTTAAAATTGCCGAAACCTATCCCAAGCCCGGACACCTTGAAAAGCTTGAGCGCTTCTATCGCGATTTCGAAAACTGGGAAAGCCGCAGTCGCTACCCGAAGGGGACGTACGCCGAGTTTCAGCAGTTCATCCAAACGAGCTGTGAGCCAAGTGAGGTGGGGCGCCTGCTCCCAGTATTGGAGTTGTGGAGGAAAGGCTCGTGTGCCCTTGCTTGGCGCCATTTAGCGAAGCTGTCGTTGCTCTTCGGCTTTGTTATCCTCACCATTGGGGTATTGGCCGTACTTGTCGGTCCGATCGCAGGCATTCTGCACGGATTTTTCCCATCGATCGAGTTAGGATCGGTGTGGACGCGCATCCTTGCAGCGGCCTTGGTAATGGCATTTGCGCTCGCCCTGCTGTACCGGAGCGCGCGGACATATATTTTCGATGTGATTTCCTGGACGCTAGAGTCCGAACGAAACTACCAATTCGCAAGTCGGGAGCGAGTGATGCGGTACTCCCAAGGACTTATTCGCAAGGTTGCTGCTCATCAGGACTGCGACGGCATTACCATTGTATCACATAGCCTCGGATCGTGCATCGCTACGGAAGCGCTTCTTAGGGAGGGTGCAAGGGAAAAAGCACTGGCGCGACAGGGTGCGAAGACAAGACTGCACAAAGTGAAATCAATCTTCACGGTTGGTTCGCCGCTTGATCTAATCTTCTTCTTTTTCCAAGCCGATCAAACCTTCTCTCATAGGTACAACAGGATAGCTGAGGAAAAGCGCTTCTCCATTTCGCTACCTCCATTTTGGTTCACCGGAAAGGCCGGGACTGCCACGATCTACAACGTATGGTCGCGCTTTGATCCAATAAGCTCCTCGATGCAGGCCCTCAGAAAGAGGATGTCGGAGAGGCGCAACGCCATCGTGAATATCGAGGTCCTTCCTCAAGCCGCGCCGTCGCCTATCGGAGCACACACGAGTTACTTCGCAGACGCCAACTTGATGTCCGCCATTTACTCTTCCGTTATGGGCACAGAGGTGCGACTTGACAGGGAAGGTCTCAAAAACTTCTTTGATGAACATCCGATCCTCAACTCCCATGCGCATTCTAAGCCGTGGATTCTCCCAACCATTGCTCTTTTCGGGTTGGCTCCGAGTTGGCAATGGCTCCTGTACGTCGGCTGGCTTGGAGGCACATTGTTGATCGCTCGGTCTTCGAACTCGCGGTTGCTGAAGAATTACGAGAATCGGTTCGGGCGGTTTCTACGACGAGACGAACGCAGCGTTGACAAACAGGGTTCTACGCTCCATTTTGGTAAGTAGAGCATGGTGCAAGCTCTTTGCAACGCACCTGTTAGGGGCTGTCCTTCGGGGCAGTCCCGCATAGCATTATATGCCGAGATCGCTAAAATGATCTCGGCAATTTTTATTAGCAGTATGAATCAGTTACGTAGGTGGACTGAGGCTAATCTCATCGCTGTCAAAACATCTTCAGTGTGAGTTTTCTGGCGTCGCCGTCCAACTGCAGCGTTTTGTTGCCCACTCGAAAAATTTCACCTTAGTGTGCAAAGGGACGCTGTTACCCCTGCGTTACCCCACTATCGCAGCGTGGTACGTTAAAATTGGTAACATCTTGATTTCCCTAGGAAATCTGGAGCGGGCGAAGGGATTCGAACCCTCGACCCCAACCTTGGCAAGGTTGTGCTCTACCCCTGAGCTACGCCCGCTCTGGCGGCCGGAGGAAG
>JGI24740J21852_10001619_pt1 | contig 10358 bp, 8 predicted proteins | sample KBSCornC6_FD_21852 | JGI IMG/M metagenome (IMG submission 21852) | reverse complement strand
GTCTATATGATTGGCGCCTTCGGCCCGCATATACTGACCAAAAGTGGTGCGGAACACCGGGTCTGTATCATAATAATATTGCTTGCAGCCGGCTATGAACTGATCTGTAGGCCGGTACACCAGCTTTTTGCTATAGGCGGTTAAAGCGGCATCCGAAGGGGAGTCTGTAAGTACATGTTCATACGGGGACGACAGTAATACGGATGCCCACGGCGTATCATGATTGCCAATGGCTGCACCGGCAAAAAATAATCCTTTAGGAGGCTGCGATAAAAGCGGCAACGCTTCGCTGATAAGGTTTGTGCCGGATGAAATGCCTACCAGCACATAATCTTCCAGGGTGCTTGCATTAATATAATCTGCCAGCTGCCGGGCCATACCGGCAATGCTGTAATCCCGCTCCGGTGCGGTACTACGTCCGGAACGCCCGTGGCCGGGCAGGTCAGGCGCTATAAGGCGGAACTGCTCCTGCAGTAATTCATCTTTTAATTGCTCGTCCCAGATATCGGATTGCTGCAATCCTCCATGAATGAAAATAATGGCTTTATCAGATTCACCGGTGCTGCGGGTAAAAATGGGCATACCATTTACCGGAATGGTTGTATAATTTTCCATAATTGAGTTAGTCCCCTACTTCACGGCATTGGGTTTAAGGTGCTGCTGTTTTCATATTTGGTCTTGCCGATGTGGGATATTTATGCTAAATATAAAACCCCATCAGCGATCTGCCATTTGTTTAACCAACCATTAACAAAACAAGAATATGTGTGTGCACGCATAATTTTTATGCTTATTTTAGCGGCTGCAATCCTCTCTCAGTGTAGTTTTCAAATTACTTAATGCTAAATGCTTAACCTGTATGTACCAGCGGCTTTTACCGTTTATACTGTTAGGATTATTATTACCGTTACAAGGAAATGGCTGGGGATTTTTTGCGCATCAGCGTATTAACCGGCTGGCGGTATTTTCCCTGCCACCGGAAATGCTGGTGTTCTATAAACCGCATCTTGAATTTATAACGCAGCATGCCGTAGACCCTGATAAAAGAAGATATGCTGTAGCAGCAGAAGCACCGCGGCATTATATAGATATTGATCATTACGGACCACCGCCTTTTGACAGCCTGCCCCGCTCCTGGCAGGCCGCTATGGTAAAATATACGGCAGATACGTTACAGCAGCATGGCATACTGCCCTGGCATATTCCTCGTATGGTGGCCCGTTTAACCTGTGCTTTCGAGGAAAAGGATGCAGCGCAGATCCTGAAACTTTCCGCAGAGCTGGGGCATTACATTGCCGATGCGCATGTGCCTTTGCATGCCAGCTCCAATCATAACGGGCAATTAACCAACCAGCAGGGCATTCACGGTCTATGGGAATCGCGCATACCGGAGCTGGTGGCAGATAAGGCTTTTAACTACTGGGCGGGCAAAGCCGCTTATATAGCGGATGTACAGGGTTTTGCGTGGGAGGTTATTATAAGCAGCGCCCTGGAAGCCGATACAGTATTAAGGCTGGAAAAAGAATTAAGCGGGCGGTTTTCGCCGGCGCAGCGTTATGCCTATGAAAAAAGGAATGGCGTGCTGGTACGGAATTATTCAAAAGCCTATACCCTGGCCTATCACCAGCTATTGGGCAATATGGTGGAGCGGCGTATGCGCGGCGCTATGCAGGCAGCGGCCAGCTGCTGGTACACGGCCTGGGTAAATGCCGGACAGCCTTCCCTGCAGGAACTGGCTGGTAAATCATTTAGTGCCACCCAGCTGCAGGAGTTTCAGCAGCTGGATCGGGCCTGGCAAAAGGGGCGTTCATTTGGCCGCGGGCATGAGGAAGAATGAACGCTTTACCCGCCAAACGGCAGACCATGAAACCCGTTGTGGCATTCACTTTCAGCCATTAGCATATTACTATTTTCAATTTAACTTTTCACGTGTTATATCATTTAAAATAAAAAACGGTTTTTAAGAAAAGTTAAATTATCTTTGTTAGCACTATCTTTTTAACCTTTATCCTACACCACTTAACGAAACACCTTACTTTTTTATCCGTTCCTTAGAAAAACCAATAAAAGTGGAAGAAGCTAATAATTTATTTAATCAGGATCGCAACATGAAGGTGCACAACTTTAACGCCGGGCCTTCTGTATTACCTAACGAGGTATTATACAAAGCCAGCAAAGCGTTGATTGATTTCGAAGGATCGGGCATGTCAATTTTAGAGATAGGTCATAGAACAGAATTGTTCATGAACGTGTTGGATGAGGCACGCAGCCTGGTAAAGGAGTTAATGCAACTAGAGGATGACTTTGAAGTATTGTATTTACACGGGGGTGCCAGCACACAGTTTATGCAGGTGCCTATGAATCTGTTGGAAAACGGAGAAACGGCTGCATATGTAGACACCGGTGTATGGTCATACAAGGCTATGAAGGAAGCTAAGTCTTTTGGATATGTAGATGCCGTGGCCAGCTCACGTGAAAGCAACTATAACCACATTCCCAAGCAATTTATAATTCCGCCACAGGCCAAGTTCCTGCATATTACCACTAACAATACCATTTATGGTACGCAGTGGCAGAAAATGCCGGTAACAGACCTGCCGCTGGTAGCAGATATGAGCTCGGACATCCTGAGCCGTCAGCTGGACTTTAACAAGTTTGCGCTGATCTATGCCGGGGTGCAGAAGAACATGGGCGCTGCCGGTACTACCATGGTAGCTGTGCGTAAAAGCGTGCTGGGTAAGGTAACCCGTAAAATACCCACCATACTGGATTACCGCGTGCACATTGAAAACGGATCTATGTACAATACCCCGCCGGTATTTGCGATCTATATTTCCATGCTTACGTTACGCTGGTTAAAAGAGCAGGGCGGTGTTGTTGCCATGGAACGCCTCAATGAAAAGAAATCCGGTATGCTTTACAGCGAAATTGATAATAACCCGCTGTTCCGCGGTACGGTAGCCAAAGAAGACCGCAGCCGTATGAACGTGTGCTTTATTATGGATAAACCGGAGCTGGAAGAGGAATTCCTGAAATTCTGTAAGAAAGAAGATATAGTAGGCATCAAAGGCCACCGCAGTGTAGGCGGTTTCCGCGCATCGCTGTACAATGCCCTGCCCTACGAAAGCGTAGAGGTAATGGTAGAAGCGATGAAATACTTTAGCCTGAAGAAGGCGTAATACTACTGTGTTAACTATTGGTGAGAACGATATTGTGCGGATAACCTAGTTATTTGATTAACCGCTATAATGCTTAAAGTCCCGTTTCGTCTGCAGACGAACGGGACTTTTTAATTTGCGGATGTGCTGGTCAAAAAGAGGCATTTGCGGAGGCAATTCCTCACTGTAACGTATGCAAACCATGTAGCTCACATTCATTTGCATACCTGCACATTAGCACATTTGCACATTATTATTATTTTTGCCCCCTCAACAATCACATAATCATGGCAATCATCAGACCGTTCAAAGGATTAAGACCGCAAGCCGCATTGGCTGCCCAGGTGGCCGCACGGCCCTATGATGTGCTTAGCTCTGCAGAAGCTAAAGTAGCCGCCGCCGGTAATCCTAATTCTTATTACCACGTTTCAAAATCTGAAATAGATCTGCCGGACGGTTCGGATATTCATAGCCAGGCTGTGTATGAAAAAGCAGCCGAGAACCTGCAAAAGTTCATTAAAGAAGGCACCCTGTTCCAGGATGCCCAGCCCTGTTATTATATCTACAAGCTGGTAATGGATGAACGTGCACAGGTAGGCCTGGTATGCGCATCGTCCATTACGGATTATAACAACGGCATTATTAAAAAACATGAGTTTACGCGTCCGGAAAAAGAGCAGGACCGTATTAACCATATAAAAACCACCCGTGCGCAAACCGGCAACGTGTTCCTGGCTTACAATGATGTGCCGGAGCTGAATGTGGTAATAGAACACTGGCAGCACAAAGCCCCCACTTACGATTTTACCGCTGATGATGGCATCCAGCACACCATTTGGGTAGTGGACGATGCCACTGTGGTAGCGCAGATCACTGAGCTGTTTGCCGAAAAAGTGCCCTTCACCTACATTGCCGACGGGCATCACCGCGCAGCTTCCGCCTCCCTGGTACAAAAGGAATTTGCCGCTAAGGGGTTGGTTAAATCTGAAGAAGATGCGGCCAACTATTTCCTGACCACCATTTTCCCGGCCAGCCAGCTGGCCATCCTGGACTATAACCGCCTGGTAAAAGATCTGAACGGCCTTAGCTCAGCAGACCTGCTTTCCCGCCTGGATTATGATTTTACGGTTGAGGAAGTAGGCCACCTGCCGCAAAAACCATCCATGCTGCATGAATTCAGCATGTACCTGGAAAACAAGTGGTACCGCCTGGTAGCCCGTGAAGGCACCTACACCACGGATCCTATTGGCATACTGGATGTAACCATCCTGCAAAATAATGTACTGGATAAGCTGCTGGGTATTAAAGACCCACGCACCGATAAACGCATTGATTTCGTGGGCGGTATCCGCGGACTGGAAGAACTGGTAAAAAGGGTGAACAGCGGCGAAATGAAAGTAGCCTTTGCCCTGTACCCGGTTACCATTCAGCAGCTATTTGATATTGCGGACAGCGGCAATGTAATGCCTCCCAAATCCACCTGGTTTGAACCCAAGCTGAGGGATGGACTGATCACGCAGCTGATTTAATCAATGTGCTGATATGCTAATGTGCTGGCGAGTATCAGGCATATGATAACATAGTTATATTAATAAAAAGGTCCCGGAATAGCCCCGGGACCTTTTTATTTCCAGACTTTTCAGCACATTAGCATATCAGCACATAGCGCATTCATTTGTACATTTTCTTTACATTTACAACAAAGCAAAGACAGGCATGAACCGGCGATTTTCTTTATTGAAAAAAATATTAATAAGTGGATTGTTGTTATTTACCCAGGTAGCCTGGGCACAGGATGCTAATGAGCTGTTCAGCACCGCCAATAACTTTATACGCAGCGGTGATTATGCCAATGCCATCCTGGTATTAAACCAGGCCTTACAGCTGGAGCCGGATAACACACAGTTCCGCAAGCAGCTGGGCTTTGCCTATTACCTGCGTGGGGAAATGCCCAAAGCGCAAAAGATCATTGACCCTTTGCTGGATAAAAAAGATACCGATGCGCAGCTGTACCAGATAGCCGGCAACATCTACCAATCCCGGCAGGACTGGAAAGGCGCGCAGCGATTATATGATAAAGGGATCCGCAAATTCCCGGAAAGCGGGGAGCTGTATAACGATAACGGGCAGCTGCTCATTACCCTTAAAATGTTCGATGGGGCTTTGAACAACTGGCTTAAAGGCATTGAAAAAGATCCCAATTTTCCCGGCAATTATTACAATGCCGCCCGCACCTATTATTATAGCAAAGACCCGGTATGGGCCATCCTGTACGGGGAGATTTTTGTGAACCTGGAAAGCTATACCACGCGTACGGCAGAGATCCGCGATATATTAATTGAATCCTATAAAAAGCTGTTCAACGACCCGTCTATGCTGAACAGCATTCCGGCAGATATGGAAAGCGGCAAAAAAGGACGCCGTGGTAAAGCCGCTGAGCATACGGATTTTGTAAATGTGTTCCGGCAGATGCTGGCCAAGCAAACCGGCGTTATCAGCAACGGAATTGACCCTGAAGCGCTTATTATGCTGCGTACCCGTTTTATACTGGACTGGTATAATTTTTATAGCTTCAAATACCCGTTTGCGTTATTTGATATGCAGCGTACCCTGCTGAAAGAGGGTATGTTTGAAGCGTATAACCAATGGATCTTTGGACCGGTAGCCAGCCAGGCCAGCTATCGCGCCTGGACTAACCTGCACAAATCAGAATACGATAAGTTTATGCAGTACCAGCGCAGCCATCCATTTAAATTACGCCCTGATGAATATTATAATGATGGCCGCTTTACACTAAGCAGGTGAGGAAATGTGCGGATATGCAAATGTGCAGATGAGGGAATAAATATGCTGATGTACTGGTTTTGTTTTTATGCGGATGTATGAAAAGAGTTTATACGCCGATGTATTGAAAAGTTTAAATGATTAGATGCAAGTGCTGATGATTCCACGCGTTCATTAATTATTCATTGTTAATTATTAATTAGTATATGCTTGCAACAAAACACCAAAACACAATTGACAACGCGGTAAAAGCCAACCACGAACGGCGGTTTTACTCGCAGTACCCCGAGCACCCCAAAGCTTATGGAGAAGAAGCCCCTGCCAAGGGCGCCGACAACTATAAGAAAATGCTGCAACAGCCTTTTGACCAGCTGCTGCAAACCGGCGCCGGTAGCCGTGTAGGCGAAGAAACCTCTCCTTACACCCTGGAAAAGCTGGGCATCACCTACCCTGCCTTTACCGTAAACGAGCTGGTAACCAATGCCACAAACGCAGCCAGGCAATGGGCTAATACCTCCGTCACCAACCGGGCCGATATACTGGTAGAGACCCTGGAAAGGATCAAAGGCTATTTCTTTGAAATAGCCCATGCTACCATGCATACCACCGGGCAAAGCTATATGATGAGCTTCCAGGCCTCCGGCCCGCATGCCAATGACCGTGCACTGGAAGCCATTGCCATGGGATATGAAGAATTACAACGTTTTCCCGCAGAGCAGATATGGGAAAAGCCTATGGGCAAAACCAGCCTGCAGCTGCATAAAACCTTTAAGGCTGTACCCAAAGGTATTGGCCTGGTAATTGGATGCTCTACCTTCCCGGTATGGAACTCACTGCCAGGTATATACGCAGACCTGATCACGGGCAACCCGGTGATCGTAAAGCCGCACCCGAAGGCAGTGCTGCCCATTGCCATTGCCATCAGCGCAATACAAAAGGTATTGCAGGAGAATGGTTTTGATCCGCACCTGTGCCAGCTGGCAGCTGACAGCAGCGAGGAGCCCATTACCAAAGAGCTGTGCGAACACCCGCTTATTACCCTGATCGATTATACCGGTGGCACTGCTTTTGGTGATTATGTGGAATCATTAAAAAATAAAACCGTGTTCACTGAAAAGGCCGGCGTTAATTCCGTAATACTGGACAGTGTGCAGGATATGGACGCGGTGGCACAGAACCTGGCCTTTGCCGTGTGCCTGTACTCCGGGCAGATGTGTACTGCGCCGCAGAACTTTTTTATACCCGAGCAGGGCATCAGCACGGCTAATGGTGACCTGAGCTTTAATGAAGCAGCGCAGAAAATAAAGGATGCCATTGCCGCTTTGGTAAATAATCCTAAAATGGGCGCCGGCACACTGGGTGCAGTACAAAATGATGTTACGCTGCGCCGCGCACAGGACGCCTATACGCTGGGCGGTAAAGTGCTGCTGCAGGGCGGTCCGGTAGTGAATGAAGAGTTCAGCAACGCGCGGGTATGCTCTCCTACCATATTGGAAGTAACCAGCGCCGACCAGAATATTTATGAAAAGGAACTGTTTGGACCGGTGATCCTGATCATTAAAACAAAAGATACCAGCCATTCTATACAGCTGGCCAAACAACTGGCCCAGCAACATGGGGCTATAACCTGTGGCGCCTATACGAACGATGCGGTGATGAAGGAAAAAATTGCAGAGGAAATGAACAGTGTGTTCACGCCGGTATCCTTCAACTTTACCGGGTTTATATGGGTGAACCAGCATGCCGCTTTTTCTGATTTTCACGTTACGGGCGGTAATCCGGCCGGCAATGCCAGCTTTACCAACCAGGAGTTTATTTTGAAAAGATTTGTGTGGGTCGGCAACCGGGAAGTAACGGGGAGTTAGTTGTCCACTAGAACCTGCGGACTAATATTTATACATATGCGATATATTTTACTGATCATGGGATGTTTGATAGTGGCCTGCCAGCAGGCGCCCAAAGCAGATAAGGCAACGATCTCCGATGCCCGGTCTGTGCAGGAAGGCGAAGGCGCGGCTTACCACTTAAACACCGGCGAAAGTTATGTGCAATGGATAGGTACAAAACCCACCGGCCAGCATACCGGCCGTTTTAAAATAAAAAGTGGTACCCTGAATGTTCAGGACAGCGCTATTACCGGCGGCAAGTTTGTAATTGACGTTACCTCCCTGGAAGATCTGGACCTGAAAGCGGATACCTCCATGAAAAACAAACTGGAGCGTGAGCTGAAGGGCGCCATGTTCTTTGATATAGCACAGTTTCCCGAGGCGGAATTTGCTATTACCGGGGTAAAGCCCTTTGTATCAGATGGTAATGAAGTGCTGCTAAAAGACGCTACGCATACCATACAGGGTAACCTGACCATTAAGCAGATCAGTAAGAATATCTCTTTCCCTGCCAAAATAGTATTACAGCACAACGAGGTTACTGCCACGGCCAACTTTAACCTGGACCGCACGTTATGGGGCATGACCTACCGCGCAGATAAATCTGTGCAGGATAAACTGATCAATTCCATGGTAAACATCCAGTTTTCCATCAAGGCGGAGCGGTAATAGAATAGGCGGTCAAATTCAAATAAAATTATTTAAATTTAATTGCCTCTATTATCACTAAAACCTGTTCTCATGGAAAATACACAACAACGGGATGAACGGCTCTGGCGCATTGCCAAGGCCCGGACTGCATTTAAGTCGCACCTGATCACCTACCTGGTAGTGAATGCCGGTTTGTGGGCGCTGTGGCTGATCACAACCGGCGGCAACCAGGGCGGTACCCCCTGGCCAATATGGCCGGCTTTTGGTTGGGGTATTGGCCTGGCTTTTCACTACTTTGGCGCCTACCACAACGATCCCCATGGAAATACTATCCGCGAATATGAAAAATTACAGAACGAACAGCAGAGTCGTGGCTTGTGAAAATGGCAAAAAGCAAATTAAAGCATGATGGATCAACCGAGCCGATTATTTGACGTAGTCGCCTGGCAGCTGGAAAGATATCCTAAAGAGGATATGCTGGCAGGCAAAATAGACGGGCAATGGAAGAAGTACAGCACCCGGGAAGTAGCAGATCTAACCATGCAATTCAGCTCCGGCTTGTTGCAGCTGGGCATTAGCCGCGGCGATGGCACCCTGGAAGGCAAGGATAAAATAGCCATTATTTCTGCCAACCGGCCGGAGTGGATGATCACTGACCTGGCCTGCCAGCAAGTGGGCGCCGTATTGACCCCTATTTACCCTACTATCAGCCAGCATGAGCTGGCCTTTGTATTAAATGACGCAGGCGCACGCATCCTGTTCGTGAGCGGCGAAGAAATCCTGGAAAAGGTGATCGCCATCCGCGACCAGCTGCCTGCGCTGAAAGAGATATTTTCCTTTGACAAATTACCCGGCGCCCGCCACTGGACAGAGGTGCCGGCCATGGCCAAACAGGAGGACTATGCCACCATTGAGGCTATTAAAAAGAATACGAATCCGGAAGAGCTGGTGACCATTATTTACACCTCCGGCACCACCGGTACGCCCAAAGGTGTGATGCTGACGCATCATAATATCATGAGCAATGTAACGACCTGTACCCCTTACCTGCCGGTACATAGCAGCGCCCGCGCGCTCAGCTTTCTGCCACTGAACCATATTTTTGAACGCATGGTAACCTATGTGTACCTCTCTGCCGGGGTGCCTATTTATTATGCGGAAAGTATGGATACCATTGCAGACAACCTGCGGGAGGTGAAGCCTACCATTTTCACCACCGTACCACGTTTGCTGGAAAAGGTGTATGAAAAGATCATGGCTAAAGGCCTGGAGCTGAAAGGCATAAAACGCGCGCTGTTCTTCTGGGCCATTGAATTAGGCAAGCAATACGAGATCAATAAGGACCAGGGCTGGTGGTATAACCTGCAGCTTTCCATTGCCAATGCACTGGTGTTCAAAAAATGGCGGGAAGCCCTGGGCGGTAATATCCAGGCTATTGTGAACGGCGCGGCGGCCTGCCAGGTACGTTTGCTGAAGGTTTTCACGGCAGGGCGTATCCCTGTGCTGGAAGGTTATGGGTTAACAGAAACCTCTCCCGTGATCAGTGTGAACCGCGTGGAAGTGCAGGACCGGATGTTTGGCACCGTAGGGCCTATTATCAGCGGTATAACTGTTAAAATTGCGGAGGATGGAGAGATCCTTTGCAAAGGCCCCAATGTTACTATTGGCTATTACAAACGCCCGGACCTGACAGCAGATGCCATCAAGGACGGCTGGTTCCATACCGGTGATATTGGCGTGATCGTGAATGATAAATTCCTGAAGATCACTGACCGGAAAAAGGAGCTGTTCAAAACCTCCGGCGGCAAATTTGTAGCGCCACAGCCCATTGAAAATAAGTTCAAGGAATCGCCTTATATAGAGCAGATCATGGTGGTAG
>JGI24740J21852_10001615_pt1 | contig 10366 bp, 8 predicted proteins | sample KBSCornC6_FD_21852 | JGI IMG/M metagenome (IMG submission 21852) | reverse complement strand
CGCGGCCGCCAGTCAGGCCGCGCACAGGTTCGGCACGCAGACTGAAGAGGACATCGGGGGTGGGGGTTGCGGGGGGCCGCAAACCCTGTACCCCCGGTTTTCTTCTTGGGCTATCCTCTCGCCACTCAAAATGCACGTAGCGATTTATTACACACCACCAAGGCTGCCTGCATGTCCGAGAACAAGGGGAGACGGATGCGTTTGATCTTCATCGAGCTGCTGGTGGCGCTGGTGTTGCTGCCCATCAGCGGCCTGTTCTGGTGGTGGGCCTTCGGCATGGGCGGCCTCGCGGTGGCCGGCTTCGTGGTGGTTGCCGGCGGCGCTCTCTATCTGGTGGTGCGGGGCGTGCGCTCCGCNAAGAAGCAGCTCGGCCACCCGGGCGACGACCGCGAGCAATAAGCCAGCCGCGGGCCTGCAACGGGCCCGCCGTGCCCCACGGCACAGAAACATTCGCATTCAATTCGCCGGCGTTCGGCACAATATTCCCCCCCGGATTCGCGCCTCAATCAGCTGTGGCTGGCCGCTGCTGAATTCTTTTTTCTGCTTTATTCCGGCTTCGCAGCAAATCGCGGGCTGTTTCAATGCTCGAAATATGCAACATATTCCGGGCGACGGAATTGAATAAATAAAAAGGCACTACAAGCGAGTGCTTCGCGCCGCACAAATCCCAAACCCGCACGGAATACTGGGCCAATTAGCCTGAAATCATTCAATGGCTTTCTGGAACACCATTGCACGTGCTTGGTGCTTCCGGCCCCGGCGCGGGGCGTTCAAATCCCGGACTAATCAGAAAAACCTACCGCGAGGCCGCTTTGGCGCCACTCGCGACAGCGACGCCTTGCGGTCGCCGTCCGATGCCTCCAGAAGGCGGACTGACGCTCCCAGCCCACGGCTTGTCAGCCGGCTCCTACCAAGACACATTTTTTAACAAAATTAGATGCAATATCAAAAACCCTATGGAACCTGACTTTGTGGACCGGAAACCACAATCTCCCATCTGTTTGACGTAATTAATAAGTTGCATTTTTTGTTTCGCGGCAAAGCCTGCGAAACGGGCATTCCAACCCTGTTTTCCCAATGAAGAGTGCCCCTTCGGGCACGCGACGGACCATACCCCTGTGGCGGACGTGGTCGAGGCACGAAAAGACACGACTATTTCGTCTACTCCACCAAAAAGTGGGCTCGCGAAGGCAGCGACAATTTCTTTTCCGCAGGCCTGCCGATAAAGCGCCGACTGCCCGGAATAAGCCTTCTGTCAATAAAAGGAATTAACCGGCGCAATCGGCCAGAAATCGGGCTCGGGGTTTGCATATGCAATCGCAGTTTTTGAAATTACCAAGTTCGCAATGGAGTTCCATTTGTCACGCTACCTGTACCTGACGGGTTGGAGTGCCGCCCTCGCCGGGGCGTTGGCGCTTCAGGGCTGCGCGCCGGGCTTCGGCTCGGTGGCGGCCTACGAGCCCGACCAGAGTCCGCCGCCTGCCCTGTCCGCCGACGGCATGCCGGCCGAGGGCGGGCTGGTGCCGATCTCGCCGAGCCTGATCCGGGCGATGGCCGACGCGCGGCCGACGGCGGTGCCGCCGGAGGTGAAGGCGCTGTTCGGCGAGGCNCCNGTCTACACGATCGGGCCCGGCGACGTGGTGGGTGTCGTCGTNTACGACCATCCGGAGTTGCTGCCCCACGCCGGGGCCGTGATCTCGCAGCAGGTGGACCCCACCGGCATCAGCGTGGCGCCCGGCTTCATCGTGGACGCCTCGGGGCAGATCAGCTTTCCGTACATCGGGCGCGTGAAGATGCAGGGCCTGACCGAGATCGAGGCCTCCGACCTGATCGCCAGGCAGATCGCCAGGTACATCAAGGACCCGCAGGTGACGGTGCGCATCCAGTCCTTCAGAAGCCGCCGTGCCTTCGTGGAAGGCGAGGTGAATTCGCCGGGGCTGCAGATCTTCACCGACGTGCCGATGACGCTGGCCGAAGCGCTCAACCGCGCGGGCGGCATCACGGCCGCGGGCGACCGCTCTTTCATCACGCTCACGCGCGGCGACAGGACCACGCTCATAGACCTGCCGAAGCTGCAGGACATCGGCGTGGGCGCCAGCCGCATCCCCCTGCGCAACGGCGACGTGGTGCAGGTGCGCAACCGCGACGAGAGCAAGGTGTTCGTGATGGGCGAAGTGCTCAAGCCCTCGGCGCTGACCATGCACAACGGCAAGCTCAGCCTCAACGAGGCGCTGGGCGAGGCCGGCAGCGCGAACCTGGGCACCGCGAACACGGGGCAGATCTACGTCGTGCGCAACAGCGGCGGCAGCAGCAATGACGCCGGCAGCGCCAAGAGCACGCCGGCCATCTTCCATCTCAACGCGAAGAACCCCGCCGCGTTCGCACTGGCCGACCGCTTTCCGCTGCAGCCGCGCGACGTGGTCTACATCGACTCCGTGCCGCTGGTCACCTGGAACCGGGTGGCCAGCCTGATCCTTCCGGCGACCCAGGCGCTCTACAACAGCGACCAGGTCTACATGAACCACCGATGAGATCCGTGCTGACAGTCTGCATCGGCAACATCTGCCGAAGCCCGATGGCGGAAGGCCTGCTCGCAGCGGGACTGCCGCAGCTGCGCGTGTTCTCCGCGGGCACCGGCGCGCTCATCGGCCGGCCGGCGGACGCTACCGCGCGCAAGCTCATGCAGGACCGCGGCGTCGACATCTCGGGCCACGTCGCGCAGCAGGTGAGCCAGCTGCTGTGCCGGCAGGCCGACCTGATCCTGGTGATGGACCGCGAGCAGCGCCGCTACCTCGAGTCGACCTATCCCTTCGTGCGCGGCAAGGTGTTCCGCATCGCCGAGTTCGAGGGGCAGGACGTGCCCGACCCCTACGGAAAAGACGAGGCTGCGTTCGAACACGCCCTGGCGCTGATCGATGCCGGCGCGCGCGCGTGGATCGACCGCATTCTGAAAATCACAAAACCCGAGCAGCAACCGACATGAACGCAACCCAGCAAGCCGCGCTGCCGCTGCAAGCCATGGAAGAGGATGGCGATGGCATCAACCTCGCCGAGTACCTGGACATCCTGATCGACAACCGCTGGCTCGTCGCGGTCATCGCGGCCGTGGCNGTGCTGCTGGGCGCGGCGTACGCCTTTCTCGGCAAGCCTGTCTACGAGGCCAACGTCGCGGTGCAGGTGGAAGACACCGGCAACTCCGCCGGCAGTTTCCTCGGCGACGCGGCCTCCTCGCTGCTGAGCGTGAAGACGCCGGCCGCGGGCGAGATCGAGATCCTGCGCTCGCGCGCCATCCTCGGCAAGGCGGTGGAGAACACCAGGCTCTACATCAGCGCGCGGCCGCGCTACGCGCCCTTCGTGGGCAGCTGGCTCGCGCGCCGCGCCACCGAGCTGTCGGACCCCGGCTTCATGGGCCTGTCGGGCTACGTGACGGGCACCGAGAAGATCCTCGTGCCCAGGTTCGACGTGCCAGCCGACTTCGAGGACAAGCAGTTCACGCTGACGCTGGGCACCGACGGCCAGTACGAGCTGAGCAACCCCGACATCGACGCGCCGATGAAGGGCACCATCGGCACGCTGATGGAAGCGAAGGTGCCCGGCGTTCCCAACGGCAGCCTGAGCCTGATGGTCAGCATGATCGACGCCAAGCCCGGCGCGCAGTTCGTGCTCGTGCGCTCTTCCACGCAGCTCACGCTGCTGGCGCTGCAGGACGCGCTCAAGGTCGTCGAGAAGGGCAAGCAGTCGGGCGTGCTCGACGTGAGCTGGAAGAGCCCGGATGCCGAGAAGCTGACGCAGCTGCTCAACGAGATCGGCCGGCTCTACGTGCGCCAGAACATGGAGCGCAAGGCGGCCGAGGCAGAGAAGACGCTGGGCTTCCTCGACGGCGCGCTGCCCCAGTTCAAGAAGCAGCTGGAGCAGTCGGAGGACATCTACAACCGCTACCGCAACCAGAACGGCACCGTCAGCCTCGACGACGAGGCGAAGAACGCGCTGACCCAGACGGTCGACCTGCAGTCCAAGCTGCTGGAGGCCGAGCAGAAGCGGCGCGAGCTCACGTCGCGCTTCACGAACGAGCATCCCAACGTGCAGACGCTCGACGCACAGGTCGCCGCGTGGAAGAGCGCGCTCGCCAGCGTCGACGCGCGCATCCGCAAGATGCCGGAGCTGCAGCAGAACACGGTGCGCATGCAGCGCGACATCAAGGTGAACACCGACCTCTACGTGTCGCTGCTCAACAGCTCGCTGCAGATGCGGCTGGCCAAGGAGGGCAAGGTGGGCAACGTGCGCCTGCTCGACGAGGCCATCGTTCCGGAAGAGCCGGTGTGGCCCAAGAAACCGCTGATCATCGTGCTGGCGGCGGTCCTCGGGCTGGCGGCCGGCTTCGGCGCCGCGATCGCGCGGAGTTCCTTCTTCGGCGGCATCCGCAATCCGGGCGAGATCGAGAGCCACACCGGCCTCAACGTCTACAGCAGCGTTCCACTGAGCGCCGCGCAGCGCACCATCGACAGGAACATCGAGAACAAGGCGGTCGGCAAGCACGTGCTCGCGCACCTGCAGCCCGAAGACCCGGCGGTGGAAAGCCTGCGCAGCCTGCGCACCGCGCTGCAGTTCGCGATGCTGGAGGCAACCAACAACCGCCTGCTCATCTCGGGTGCGACACCCGGCGTGGGCAAGACCTTCATCTCGGTCAACTTCGCAGCGATCACCGCGGCGACCGGAAAGCGCGTGCTGCTGATCGACGCCGACCTGCGCAAGGGCCGGGTCAGCCAGTTCTTCTCGATCCCGCGCGCTTGCGGCCTGTCGGAGCTGATCGCGGGCACGCTGGACTTCGACCGGGCCATCCGCACCGCCGTGCTGCCCAACCTGGACATCATCACCACGGGGGTGCTGCCGCCGAACCCGGCGGAGCTGCTCACCAGCGAGTCCTTCGTGCAGGTGCTGGAAAAGCTCTCGCCGCTGTACGACCTGGTGGTCATCGACACCGCCCCGGTGCTGGTGGCCGCCGACACCGCCTCGGTGGCGCCGCTCGCAAGCACCCTGCTGCTGGTGGCGCGCGCCGAGAAAACCCAGCTCGGCGAATTGAACGAAACCGTCAGAAGGCTCGCCCATGCGGGCAGAAGCGTAAATGGCGTAATTCTGAATGCTATTGATTTAACCCGCCGCCACGCCGGCAGCGGGGGCTACAAATACGGCGCTTACAAGCAGTTGCAATACACATACAATACCAACAGGGATTCAACTTAGACCGTCTGAATTGGAGTTAAATTCAAAATCATGCGGTGGGCTTTCAACTTCCNGCATCGATTTAAATACTCATTAAATACTCAGATAGTATTCAGAATGAAAAGGCACTACAAATGACNTTTAANTCATTGGTATTGCCTTCATCAAGTCATTTGGCCGCGCAATAGTTTCTGCACCGCAGACACTAAAGAGGCATTTGTGCGGGTAGTGTCGGCCAAAAACACAAGGCCATAACCGAGGATCTGCGGGCATTTGCCCGCATGAGGAAAGGTGCGTCAAAAATGAAAGCATTTCGACGGGAAATCTTGTCGCGCTTCAAATCCGGATGGAAAACCCCGATGGGAAATCTCCACCCCGAAGAATCGCTCGTATCGCAAGGCTGGGATATTTCCGACGCAGGCGGCGATATGTCCCGCGGCAGCTCGCAATCCGGAATCAATCATTCGCCGTTGCTGAAGGCCGCGAAAAGATCGGTGGACATCAGTGCCGCGCTTTTCTTCTTCATCGCCTTCGGCTGGCTTTTCGTGCTGCTTGGACTCTGCGTCTTCGCGAGTTCGGGCGCGCCGGTGCTTTACTACCAGCCGCGCTACGGAAAGAACGGACGCGTATTCCGCTTCTACAAATTCCGCTCGATGATCGCCAATTCGGCCCAGGTGCTGGAAGAGCACCTGAAGAACAACCCCGAGGCACGCCGGCAGTGGGACGAATACCAGAAACTGGACCACGACCCCCGCATCACCCGTTTCGGCAAATTCATCCGCAAGACCAGCCTCGACGAATTGCCGCAATTCTGGAACGTGCTGATGGGCGACATGAGCCTGATCGGCCCCCGCCCCTGCATGCTGGAGCAGAAGGAGCTCTACGGCCACAGCTGGTCGCACTACTGCGCCGTGCGGCCCGGCATCACCGGCCTCTGGCAGGTCAGCGGGCGCAACCAGCTGACCTACAACGCACGCGTCGCGCTCGACGTGAGGTATGTCGAAACCCTTTCCGTCGGGAAGGACGTGGACATCTTCTTCAGAACCATCTGGGTGGTTGCCGCCGGTCACGGGTCGCGGTGAATTCCGCCGGTCCCGGGTGATCGGCTCCGGCCGCATTGGCCGGGGTACGCCTTTCACATAGTCCACGCCGCAGGGCCGGACAGACCTTTCTTCGCTTTGGAAATGATCGGATTGGAATCCACATCATGCGGATGAGCCACGCCATTCCAGCTCCGGCCGCGCCCGCACGGGCCCCCATGGCAACAACAGGAAGAAGAGGCACGCGCCGCTTCAACCAGTACTCCATTGCCGGAGTGCTGATCGTGTTCGTGTACGTGATCATCTATGCGTATTTCCGGGAAATGCTTCCCGAGAAATGGAGCGTGGACTCGGCGAAGATCCTCGAGATCCTGAATTACGGCGGCACGGACGAAATGGACAATTCGTTCGCCGTCACGGCCGCGCTTTTCAGCATCATCGGCTCGGACAATCTCGACGTATTCACCTGCATCAGCAGCGCGATCTTTCTTTTCTTCGCGACGCGCAATATCCGCCGGGCCGGCGATTTCTTCTCCAGGCTGCTGCTGATCGCGCCCTGCATCATGCTGAACATGTTCGCGCCGTCGAAGGAGACGGTGGTGCTCATCATGACCATGTGCATCACGGTGACGACGATCTATTTCCGCACATCGAAATTCCTCACCGTCNGNGCATTTCTCGGGCTTTACGCAATCTATGGCGTTTTCGTCCGGAATTATTATTTGCTGATCGTCGGCGCGTTCTTCGCCGTCCATTATCTCTGGCGGCGGCCGCTCAAATATCATTTCCTGGCCGCAATTCTGGCCGCTGGCGCAATCATGGCGGCGCCCTCGAATATCCTGCAGACGCTGCAATCGCCGCGCGACACGTCCAATGCCTATGCGGAGCAGATCGGCAGCGACAANCGCACGGCCTTCACCAATATCGCCTCGCCCGCCACCGGCCCCGGTTTTCTGGTGAATTACGTGTACGCGGCAACGGTGCTGATCACGCCCGTGCTCTATTTCCAGACACCGAGCGACGCGTTCATGCAATTGATGATTGCGGCAATGCTGCTCATTCTCTACAAGGCGCGGCGATGGTCGAAGCGCGATCCGACGCAATTCGAGCCCCGTTTCTTCGGCAGCCTTTTCGTCGCGCACATCCTCGTTCAATTGATTTTCGAACCGGACCTCGGCAGTTTCACCCGGCATCTGACCTCCGTGATGCTTTATCTGATCGCCATCAAGGTTGCGGGAAATAAAAGGCTGATTCAAAAATGAAAAAAATCCTGATCTGCGCCGTGCCGTTCAGCGACAACCTGGGCGACGGCGTCATCGCGGCCTCGCTGGCCCATATCGCGACCATGAAGTACCCCGACGCGAAGGTCGAGTTCCTCGACATCGCGGGGCGCGTGGCCTTCGACGAGTCCAACCTGCGCGGCGGCGGCGCCTTCGGCGTCTTCCAGAAGCTGCCTTCGCTGCTGCGTTCGGCAATCGTTTTCGCCTACTGCCTGAAGAACTACCTGCTGAGCTGGCGCAGGCAATGGCAGGCGGCGGTGGCCGATGCCGACCTGGTCCTGATCGGCGGGGGGCAGCTCTTCTGCGACGTGGCGCTGAACTTCCCGTCGAAGCTCTTCTTCCTCGGCAGGCTGCTGCGCGGAAAGAGAGTGGCCGTGGTGTCGGTCGGCGTCACCGGCAAATGGTCTTACTGGGGGCAGTGGCTCGTCGGCAGGTTCCTCCAGAACGCCGCGCCGGTTTTCTACGCCACGCGCGACGTGGACTCGGCGAACAACCTGCACGCCTTCTTCCGCATTCCGCGCAGCCGCATCAACGTGGTGCCCGATCCGGCGCTGGTCTGCGCGAGCGCCTTCTCGGAAGAGCTTTCGCCCGAGAAGAAGTGGGACGTGGGCATCTGCGTCAGCAGCCTCGACGCGCTGGTGATGAACTCCGAATACGGGGGCAAGCGAGCCGGCGGTTCGGCCGAATTCTTCTCCGGCCTCGCGCAGGCATTGCGGGCCGAGGGCGCGCGGGTGCTGTACTTCACGAACGGCGCGGCGGAGGACAACCGGGTGCTCGCCGAGATCTCCGAGCGCACCGCGGCCGCCGACGACTTCTCCTTCGCCGTTCCGAAGCGCCCCGACGACCTGGTCACGCTGATCAGCGCCTGCTCCTGCATCGCGGCGCACCGGCTGCACGCGAACATCGTGGCCTACAGCCTGAGCATCCCGTCCATCGGCATGAACTGGGACAAGAAGGTCGAGTCCTTCTTCCGGCTCACGAACCGCACCGAGTTCCTGTTCGGCCTCTCGCCGCGCCATGACGAGCTGAAGGCCTCCGTCCTGAACCTGCTTCGGGAGCGCAACGACCCGCGCCGGCTGGACGAGCTTCAGGCCGAAGTCATCGCCGGCACCCACGCAATGATCTGAGCAGCGAGGAGCGAAGAAGCCATGAAAGTCCTGCACGTCGCGGAAACGCTCAAGGGCGGGCTGGAGACCTATCTCCGGATCGTCTCGAACTTCCAGCGCAACTCGCCGGAGATCAGCCAGGTGAAGTTCATCCTGCCGGGGCAGGTCGACTGGCTGAACCCCGAGAGCGCGCACGTGGTGCCCACCGCGCGCAGCCCGCTCTCGCTGGTGGGCTATGCGAAGCGGGTGAAGAAGATCATCGAGTCGGAGCGGCCCTCGGTGCTGCACCTGCACAGCTCGATCGCCGGCGGCATCGTGCGCTCGATGGCGCTGCTGGGCCAGATACCGCGCGAGGTGAAGATCGTCTACTGCTCGCACGGCTGGGCCTTCGACCAGGCGGCGTCGAGCTACAAGAAGTCGGCCTACCGCTGGATCGAACGGCTGCTGTCCTCGCGCAGCGACGCCATCATCTGCATCAGCCGCCACGAGGTGCGGATCGCGGCCGAATCGGGCATCAGGCGCTGCACCTGCATTCCCAACGGCATCGATTCCGTGAACCCGGCGCCAGCCCCCGCGCCCGAGCCACCGCCGCCCGCGGACGCCGGCAAGCCCGCGCCGCGGACCATTCTGTTCGTCGGCCGGCTCGACCGGCAGAAGGGCATCGACCTGCTGCTCGACGCCTACGCCCGCGTGCGGCCCGACTTCAGGCTGATCGTGGTCGGCGACGCGGTGCGCAAGGACCTGCAGCTCGCGCAGCCCGAGCGCGTCGAGTTCAAGGGCTGGCTCGAGAAGGACGCGCTCGACGCGGTCTACCAGTCCTGCGACGCCATCGTCGTTCCCTCGCGCTGGGAAGGCTTCGGGCTGGTCGCGGTCGAGGCCATGGCCAGGAGCAAGGCGGTGTTCGCATCGGCCGTCGGCGGCCTGGTCGACATCGTCGAGAACGACCGCAGCGGCCGGCTCTTCGCGCTGGAGCACATCGACCAGATGCTGCGCGAGATCGACCGCATGCCCATCGAGACCCTGCGCCAGATGGGCCAGACCGGGCGAAGGATCTTCGAGGAGAAGTTCACTTCGCAACGCATGAACACCGCCATCGTCGATCTGTACAAGGAGTCGGTACTGCCATGAGGAAGACCATCACCAGCCTGCTGGGCGCCCTGCTCTTCGCGGCCGCGTCGATCGGCCCGGCCCACGCGCGAGGCATCGGCACCCTGAGTTCCGAATACCCGGTCTCGCTGAGCGTGCAGATCGACCCCGCGACCATCACCGACGACGACCTGCACGAGATCCGCGCCGCCGGCTTCGAGTTCGTACGCTTCGGCGTGCGGCCGCCGATCAAGAGCGTGAACCCGGCGCTCACCGACTATCCGAAGCTGATCCAGCGCGTGCGCAAGGCCAGGCTCAACGCCATCGTCACGCTGTTCGGCGGCAAGGAGATCTGGGGCCACGAGCCCGCAGACATGCGCGGCGGCGACAAGAGCAGCAGCAAGGAGGACCGCTTCGCCGACTTCGCGGCCGACTTCATCAAGGCGCACTCGGCCGACGTCGCCGTCTGGGAAGTGTGGAACGAGCCCGACAACAAGACCTTCCTGCAGCCCGCGCTGGTGCCGGACTTCGGCGCGGCCTCCTCGGCGCTGTGCGAGAGGCTCGCGCAGCGGCAGATCCGGCCGGACATCATCGTCGGCTTCGGCTTCGCGAAGCTGCCCTTCGTCGGCGGGGG
>JGI24740J21852_10001613_pt1 | contig 10375 bp, 5 predicted proteins | sample KBSCornC6_FD_21852 | JGI IMG/M metagenome (IMG submission 21852) | reverse complement strand
GAAATTCCTTCCACAGAGCGGCGAACGGATAATGTTGATACCGGGTCCAAGTAAAATATCCTTTTTCCGGAAGCGAGCCTCTTCTCCCAATACAATTCCCCGCTCATAGGCCAGCTTAGGGTTCCAGGTGGCGGCCAACGCTGTACCCGGCGGAAAGCAGGTGGCGGAATCATTGGTCCATCCGGCATAAGCCCAGTTATCCCGGTTTATTTCTGCCCGTACGCCATGAGGCCCGTCGCTCAACGCCCATTCAGGGATGCCCAGTCTTTTTATTCCCGACACATAAAATTTTGAATTTGCATGCAGGAGGCTAACTTTTTCCTGCAGCGTCATCTGGCTGATCAATGAGCGGATCTTCTCCTCCTGTTTATTATCGTTTGCCACATGCTGCGCATTGGCCACACCTGCCATCATCATTCCTGCAAAACCAAGTACAAACTGCCTTACTATTCTTTTCATTTACGTTAACTTTTATATTTCAATACAACAGCAACAAGCGCAGGCTTCATATTTACCATGTTTGTGTTTAAAAATGTATAAGGGATGTATTTTAAATCTCATCCCTTATACATATAAGTCAATCAATCTATTTACTACCCGCAACTATAGCATCAATGGTGCGTTTATCAAGCACGGTATTATTCCGCCTGTCCAAAGCGCCGCCTGTATCCCAGTAAAAGGGTTTAACGCCATTAGCTATTGCCTGCTTAGTTACATAGGTCAGCCAATAATCCACTGCATCATTGTGTGTGGCAAGGTCTTTTGGAACATACCTGCTATTGCCACGCCTGTAGGTGCCATATTCACCCAGTATAACAGGGATCTGCTTATCGGTGAATTTTGTTTTCATCCTGGCAAAGGAGGCGTTCACATCACTTTCCTCTCCCCAGGTGGCATTCCGGTCAGGCTCAATGGTTGAATGGTGCCCGGTACCCCAGTAATAGAACATTTTACCCCAGGAGGCATCGCCATCCATCAGCAAACAGAACTGGGCAGGAGAATAGTAATGCACCTCCACCATCATCCTGTCTTTCACCGGATCTGTGGGAAGGACATTCATGAGATCATATGTTTTTTCAATATTCGTTGAGGGTCCCTGCACTACCAGCACCCGGTAGCTGTTACGTCCACCGGTGGACCGTACTGCGTTAACGAAGGTTTGATGATAGCTGCTGAGTACTGCCATCTGATCAGCATTGTCGGCAGCGGGTTCATTGGCGCTTGCAAACATTAAGTGCTCATCAAAATCACGCATAGTGGTAGCGATCTGTTCCCAGAAAGCCTGCTGCCTGGCATTCACGGAATCCTTTTTCTGGCTGTTGATATTGTTCTCTAGCCAGCCACCGTCCCAATGGATATTGAGCAAAACATACATATCGTTATTAACACAATATTGCACTACCTGCTTTACCCGGTTAAGCCAGGTATCCTGGATCTTAGCGGTAGTTTTGTCGGAGTACTGGTCCCATGAACAGGGCAGGCGGATGGTATTAAATCCCTGTGCTTTTACAGATTGGATATAGCTTTCGCTGATCAGTGGATTGCCCCAGGCAGTTTCCCCGCCAATAGCTTCCAGCGTATTGCCAATGTTCCAGCCCAACTTCATTTTGGCAGCCAGCTGCACGGCGGTGCTTCCCATGCCGGTTGCATCCGCCGGCTTCGGCGATGTATTGTAGCCCGGGTATAAGCCGCTGGCTTGTGTTATGTTAATCCTCCGTACCTGGCTGTTTCCCGCGTTAACCTCCAGCACCGCGGAGCGGGCGGCGCCTGTGGTATTGGCTGCAGCGGTCAGCTGGATGGAAGCCGTGCTGCTATTACCGCTTGTTTTGCTTAATTGCAGCCAGGAAGAAGCCGGGTTACTGATATTCCATGCTACGTTACTGGTGACCGTTACTTCAGAGTCGCCCCCTTTTGCCTCAAAAGCAATTTCAGATAAAGAAACCGACAATGCAGGTGTAACGGTGGTCTTTTTACTACAGTATGCAGACATTACAGCCACAAATACAAGGCCGGTAAGCACATACCAACTTTGGGTTTTCATATTCATGAGATTTGGTTTAAAATTTTTATACTATTTGATCTTCACAACCCTGATATTATCAATAGCGGCTTGTAAACCAGAAGCCGAAGGGGAAGCAGAAAAGTTCTTTGTTTGAATATTTACCGACCCGATGCCGGAGGCTCCCAGCAAAGTGGTCAGGCTTGCAGCTGCCGAACCTTTACCGTCATTGGTCCTGAACATGGATAATGGAATGGTTACGGTACGCCAGCCCTTTGTGGTAAAAGGGGATACAGTGCTATTAGCACCCTGCCACGGCTCATAGCGGGCCAGATAGTCAAATGCATAACCTTTTATTACATAAATTGAAGTACCGCTCCATGCGCCGGGAACGCTGACCTCAAACTTAAAGGCATATTCATCCACGGGAAGGCCCAAACTATCAGCAGGAACCCACTGTACGTCGTTGGTATTTATACTCCGTTGCGATTCCCACCAGTTACCATCGCCAGCCGCCAGCACACCATTGCTCAGCACCGCATAGCTGCCCCTGTTGCCGGGAAAATTGGCGCTGCTGTTATCAATGCCGGTACCCCAGCTGAAAGTATTTATCTTATCAAAATCACAGAGAACGCCTGTGGTACCATCGTTTACGTTGAAGGGAGTGGAAGCGGTACCCGATTTTGTAGTAACCACTACCGGTCCGCTTTGTGCAAGCGCCGGCAATACAAATCCAATGGAAGTACCGTCGCCGGCTGTGGCGTATTTCGTAACCGGCGTACCGGCAAAGGTTAGTTCATTTATAAAAAATAAATTCAGCCCATAGATATAAACGGAATCGCCTTCATTGGCATTTTCGTTGGAAATGCTGGTAATAGTGGGCGGCGGGGCCACAATACCAAATGTAAAAGTGGTAGCACCCTGCCGGGTAACGTAGCGGATAGTGTTCAGATCTTCTGCAGACACTGACGGAAACGGTATCACAGCGGGCACCAGCACCGTAGCGCTGGTATCAGAGAACATGATGCTGTTGATGGTGGCAGGTACCCCGTTGAAGGAGATCTGTACAGCGTTTTTTAAGTTATGCCCGATCAATACCACCCATTGACCGGTAGTGATATTATTAACAAGGGTATCCGCAGGCGAAGCTGCATAATTCCTGACACTTGTTATAACAGGAGCGCCTTCCGTTACATCCTTCTTACAGCCGGATTGCATCAGCGCAAAAGCCGCAGCAAATACAAGGAACGCTAACCTTCTGTAGTTTTGGTTGAATATTAATTTATTCACGGTATAATGTTTTTGGTATTGCTTAATAATATGATACCGGAGGTTCCAACAGTTTCGGGTTGGCAGTAACCTCAGCAGAAGGTATTGGGAAAGTGAAACTTTGAATAGTTGCCGGCGTAATAACACCATATGGATCTGCAGGTGTTAAAACACCATTTGGCAGGGTAAATGTCACGCGCTTTTCCCCGTTTAATTTGCTGATTGCCTTGGCCGGGTTGTAATAAGACAATCTAACCAGGTCTGTCCAATATTGCCCCTCTCCTGCCAGCTCAATCCTTCTCTCATTAATCACGGAATCAATATCTATTTTAGGAGCAGGAGCTATCCCGGCCCTTGTACGAACTTTATTAAAGTAAAGCAGCGCCTCGCCGTCAGCACTTGAACCATTGTTACCAAGTATGGCTTCAGCATAAATCAGGTAAACATCCGCCAGTCTTAATAATGCATTATGTTCTGAAGAGGAGGTCAGGTTCATAGTTGGCGCATTATTATCCTTGTTTGTGCCGATAATATGCTTCTTCAGTCCACAATTGCCTGTATATTTATATCCTCCACCTGCTGCGTTCAGCTCCGGGTAATAATCACCATTGATCATAAAAGTAGCCTTACGCCTTACAGAATCCCTGGTGGTATAAAGCTGGTACATATCTATGGTTGGGCTGATAGCAAACCAGCCGGCCGATCCATTGGCAGATATTTCTGTGCCTCCCGGGGAATAGATCTGCAGCATATTTCCTTCCAGCCAACCACCACCCGGGGCCCACTGTAATGCAAACAATGATTCCGGGTTATCATTAAACTGGGTTTTAAAAAGGTCGGCATAATTGGCTACCAGCGCCAGGCCACTATTCTTACACACATTCCCTGCGTATTTTCTTGCACTATCCAGGTAAGCCTGATCCCTGGTGCCCCCATGCTGGTTTAATCCGGCTACTGTTAAATAAACCTTACTTAACATGCCTTGTGCCGACCAGGTAGTTACCCTTCCGGCAGCATCAGCAGGCGGGAGATTCCCGGCTGCAAAAGTGAGGTCATTAATTGCGAATTTATATACGTCCTCCGTTTTTATACGGTTGATCAATGGAGATATGATCAGCTTACTGTTATCTTCAATAACAGGCACAGCCCCCCATAACACCGCCAGGTTATAATAGGCAAATCCGCGTATAAACCGGGCTTCCGCAATAGCAGCATTCTTGTCCTTGTCAGGGATGGTATTGGGCGCCTTTTGCGTGATGGCATTAATGGTAACATTACAATGTGCAATGACATTATACATCCCTTTCCAGTTGGAGATCATGATCCCATTTAAGCCGGTAACGGTGAAAGTGTTCAGCTGCACGGCATCTCCCCAGTAACCAACCGCCATGTTCCCGCTCAGCACATCGCCTACCGGTAAATAACAGTTATAATTCCAGTCGCCCCAGGGGGTACCGGCATACAATGCAGCGGTTGCCAATCTAAGATCATTGGGAGTTTGATAAAAGTTATCAGCACTTATTTGCGACAGTGGCGGACGATCTAAAAAACTTTTGGAGCATCCTGCCATCACTATCGTAATTAACAGGAAGGCAATTATTTTGTCCAATATTGATCTCATAACTATTTATATTAAACAGATGAATATTTTATTTACTCAATTTGATATTAGCACCAATGGTATACACCCGGGGCTGCGGGTAATAACCACCGTCAATACCTGCACTCAGCGGATCCCAGGATCCGATCTCAGGATCCATTCCCTTGTAGTTTGTGATCAGGAAAGCATTTGAAACATTGAAATAAACTCTTACATACTTAATATTGGCTTTTGCAATCAGCTTTTCAGGCAGGGTATATCCTAAAGAAATATTCTTACACCGTAAAAAAGTTCCATTTTCCACGAACTTGTCAGAGTTCCTGTTATTATCATTGGTATTATCGTTTCTGATCCCGGGGATCCTGGTATCGGGGTTGGTCACCTGTATATTATTAATATCCGTAGCAGATCCGTTCGGGTCTATCAGGGTCAGTTTTGCGTAGTTCATGAGTGCCCTGAGGTACCCAAAACTTGTTCCCGGGTATTCTCCATTTACACGAAGCTGGTTATATACTTTATTACCGATGTTTGCAGTGAAGAATATATTCAGATCAAAATTCTTATAAGAGAAGGTATTATTTAAACCAACCTGATATTTAGGTATGGGCGAGCCAAGGAACGTTTGATCATGTTCATCAATAACGCCATCACCATTAAAGTCTTTGAACTTCAGATCACCATACCAGATGCTGCCACCGGCAGCCCCTACCGGCAAGGCTACACCATTTTTAGTGGGTAATGCGTGGGTCTTAAAATCTTCTTTCGTTGCAAACACGCCCCCGTCAATCACATATCCGTAAAACTCCCCAATAGACCGGCCCACAATAGTTTTGCTGTACTGCTTGTCCAGTGAAGCACCATCTGTATTGAGCTTCAGCACTTCATTAATATTGCGCGAAACAGTTACATCCGTTTTCCAGGTAAAATTTTTGCTTTTAACATTGGTTGAGCTGATCCTAAAGTCAAAACCCTTGTTATTAACCGTACCTACATTGACGTACGGGGCATCCAGCGAGCCTGGTGAATAGCCGATCGCCGTACCGGAATACCATGGTAAAGGGATCTGTAATACGAGACCATCGGTTCTGCGATTGTAAAAATCGACGGAGAAGTTTAATCTCCAGTTAAAAAGCGTACCATCCAGCCCTATGTTTGCATATTTTGTTTTCTCCCATTGTACATAAGGATTTCCCACATTCTGGGTAAGCTGTGCAATGCCTGTGAGCCCGGTAGCCACCGTAGCCAGTGTGGAGGTATAGGCATAATCCCGGATATTCTGATTATTCGTTAAACCATAACCCAGGCGCAGCTTTAATTCATTAATATTTTTTGCAGACTGCAGAAACCCTTCATTATTTATTTTCCAGGCAAATGCTCCTGAGTAGGTATTCACCCAGCGGTTTTCAGGAGCGAACTTTGAAGATCCGTCTGCCCGGAGATTAACGGTAAACAGATATTTATCATTGATTCCCAGATTGATACGGCCAAAGTATGATTCCTGGGCGCTTTGCCCCTTGCTGCCGGAATTGGTGGCGGTAGTAGGATCCCCGCTACTGATCACCTGCACACTGTTGGAAGGGAAATTCGATCTTCCGGCAGAAGCACTTTCACTGTTGTTTAGCTGCGCTTCATGCCCCAGTAACACATTTACATTGTAGCTGTCTTTAAACAGATGTGAATAGGTAAAATAGTTTCTGATAGTTGTAAATAAGCTTTGTGAAGAACTATAAGATGCGCTGTTAGTATTATTTTTTACCAGGCCAAAGGTATAGGAAGGATTAAAACGGTCTTCCGTTGCCATGGAAAAGCTTGCTGTTGCCTCATTCCGAAGGGTCAGATCTTTTGTAAAAGCAATTTCTGCATATGCATTACCAAAAAGCTGCTTCCTGTTTGCCTGGTCTTTATTAATAAGGGCTATCGCATATGGGTTCACGGTACTATTGACCCAGCCATTCGGGTTATAGGCGCCGCCCCAGCTGCCATCCTCATTTTTTACAGCTATATCCGGAGTCTGGCTTAATGCAGTATTAATTACATTTGAACTTGTTGAATTCACATTTTCTTTGATACTAACAAGCTGCAGGCTGGTGCCGATCTTTAGCCAATTGGTAGTTTTATTGTCAAGGTTCAGTCTTAATGAGATCCTGCGGAAATCGGACCCAAGGGCAATACCTTCCTGTTTGAAATAAGAGCCGGACAGCAGGTATTGTGTTCTTGCATCTCCCCCACTAATGGTCAATGTATGGTTGTACATGGGTGCATTCCTGAAAAGCTCTTTCTGCCAGTTAGTTCCCTCGCCCAGGTATTGGGGATTTACAAACTCCGGCCGGGTATCAAATCCCCAGCCTAAGCCTGTATTTCTTTCATTTATAAAAGCTGCATATTCCCTTAAATTCATCACAGGCAGCTTTTTAGGTATTTGCTGGTAGCCTGAATACATATCATAAGAAATGCTTGGCGGAGCGACCTGTCCTCTTTTGGTTGTTATTACTATTACGCCATTTGTTGCCTGGGATCCATAAATTGCCGTTGCAGATGCGTCTTTCAATACATCAATGGATTCAATCTCGGAAGGATTGATACCGGCCAATGGATTAACGCCTGTGCCCAATGCGGCGGTACCGCCAATAATGATCCCATCTATTACATACATCGGAGAACCTCCGCCAAAAGAAGACAGGCCCCGGATCTGAACAGACACCGCTCCACCTGGCTGACCTGATATTTGTTGCGCCACTAACCCGGGAACCTTTCCCTGCAAGGCCTGATCAAAGGTTACAGGTTGTGTTTTACGGATCTCATCACCGGAAACAGAAGATATGGCGCCGGTAACATCCGGCCGTTTTACTTTACCATAACCAATTACCACCACATCACCCAGCTGTGAAACATTTTCAGCCAGCTTTACTTCAATGGAATTGCTTTTGCCAACAGCTATTTCTTTCCTGAGGTAGCCTATCATTGTAATTACTAACATGTCTCCTGGTGATGCATCGATCGTAAACCTTCCCGCTTCATCGGTGATAGCGAAGCGATGGGCGCTCTTTACGGAAACGGATGCTCCTGGCACCGGAGTGGAGTTACTTTGATTGATGATGGTGCCACTTACCTTTATTGTTTGTGCGGAGAGGTTTATGCTGAAAAGGAATCCCAAAAGGATACCCAATAGCGGCAGTATTCGCAAGCGAATCATTTTGGTTGACTTCATACTTAATAATTTAAACTTGACTAGATTATTATCCTTTGTTTTCAGCGGGGATGGCATTTCATCCGGATGGACCTGAGCCTGACTGGTTGGGGTGAACCAGCAGGTATAGGGATAGGATAGATAATCTGGTCCGCAGGACCTCCGGTATAAACGGAAGATCCGGTTAATAAGTCCCTGAACAAGGTATAGGCAGACGGGATAAGCTGCAGCAGTTGTAGTTTCATATACGTGGATTGAATATTATAAAGTTATTGTTCTGCTCTCTGAAACCGGGGTATCAAATGATTCAACCAGGGGGCCAAAATGTTACAATAGCCCCCTGGCAATAATCCAAATAAGCTCATTACCACCCTGCATTTTGTTTCAATACGTTATTTGACAAAGTGATCTGTGTATACGGTATTTGCACCAGGCCCTTTGTTTCTATAACCTTGGATGCTAAAATGGTTTTTGTTGTATTCACACCGCCGTTTTGAAGGGTCACAGACTCCGCAATGGCAGCTGCGGCAACGTTTATGCCCTGGCGAAGCAGATCCGAGTAACGGATCCCTTCTCCCACAAACTCTAGTTTTCTTTCATTCATAATATTTGCCTGGTTTACCGGGATCTGCACAAAGCTGGCGCCCAATGCTCTTTTGCGTACATCGTCAAAGTAATTTTGTGCACCGGCAGCACCTAATTCAGCTGCCATTAACAATACATCGGCGTAACGGATAGATACATAATCCTGGTACTGACTGATCATAAAGCTTGCGCCACCCATTTTTTCCGCCAGGCTTTTTCCTGCCGCATCTACCATTGGCGTATATTTTTTAATGCAGTAGCCTGTATACTCCCGCTGATCTTTTATATTTTGAAAATCAAGTCCTTCGTCTTTAAAAGAAATAACAGAGGCATTTCTCCGGCTATCGCCCGGAGCGTAGGCATTCCAAACCTTAGGGTTCACCGTTGCGCCTCCCCAGCCCATTCCATACGGGTAAATATTCTGGATACGGATGCCGAACATTACCATCCAGCTATTGCCATCTACATTGCCATTCCAATCACTGGTATAGGTATACTTGATGGCAAACACCGTTTCCTTATTATCCTCTCCTACGTAATTATTCAGAGAGGCCGGAGGCCATAGATTGGCAAAGTTCTCAACCAGCCCAAATCCGCCATTGTTAATAACATCCTCCAGGTAGGCAAGCGCCTCCGCTTTTGACACATCGCCTACCAGGTCTGCTTTGTTATAGTAACCGGTGTAGTAAAGGAACACACGGCCAATCAAAGATTCAGCGGCCCATTTGGTTACCCGTCCCCGGGTAGCAGGATCCTGACCGCCATAACCGGTAGCGGGAAGATTGGAAGCTGCGAATTTCAGGTCATCTGTAATGAGCTTATAAACGCTGTCTACACCGGTCTGTGGCACATTATCAGTAGTAGGTTTTGTGATCAATGGAATACTGCCCCATAACCTGATCATATCAAAATAGCAGTAGGCGCGTATAAACCTTGTTTCAGCTTCATAGGTCTTACGTAAATTGTCATTCCCTTTCCAATCCACCCCGTCCATGTGCAGCAAAAGCATGTTGGCGCGGTAAATAGCTTTGTAATAAAGGCTCCAGGTATCGCCAAACATATTCTGATCAGAAGGTGAACGGAGCTTGTCAAATTCGTCCATCATCTGATAACCGAATCCGTCTGCATTGCCGGTACCTCCGAATGCTTCGTCGGACATGACCTCAGATGCCACAGGAAAAGCAACACCACCAGACCAAACACGCTGCAATCCATCGTATACGCCCACCAATGCCTTCCAGGCATCATCCGGTGTTTTGTAAAAATTCTGTTCTGTGGCAGATGTTACATCTTCCGTGTCCAGGAAGCTTTTGCTACAGGCCATCAATGATAACAGTGCGGTAGCCAGTATATAAAATCTTAAGTTTTTCATTGCTGATTCATTTTTAATTTAAAAGCGGATGTTTGCCCCAACCATGTATGTTCTGGGCCTGGGATAATATCCAAGGTCCACCCCGGATGAAAAGCCTTCATTATATCCAACTTCGGGATCCATTCCTTTGTACCCGCTAATGGTGAAAGCATTCAGCACAGAAGCATATACTCTTAGCTTACCCAGGTAGCTTTTCTTAACCAGGTTTGCAAAATCATAGCCGAGTGTAATGTTGCTGATGCGAAGAAATTTTCCATCATAAATGTACAGGTCGGAGAACTGCGCCCAGTTAGCGCCATCTTCTGTTACCCTGGGAATTCTATTGGATGTTCCCGGACCATGCCAGCGTTCCAGGATCTCCGT
>JGI24740J21852_10001612_pt1 | contig 10375 bp, 4 predicted proteins | sample KBSCornC6_FD_21852 | JGI IMG/M metagenome (IMG submission 21852) | reverse complement strand
ATGCCGCGCACCCGCCGGCGTGCAACGGTCATGCACCCGAGGCGGCGAGCCTCACGATGCGCGACTTCATCGCCTCGGGCGAGTCCGACCTCTTTGCCAAGACACGGCGCTTCGGACGCTTCCTGCGCGAGCGCGAGACGGCTGGCGAATTCTGGTACGGCATGGCGTCGAGTGGCATCTGTACGAACCGCGCGCGCATCTTCGACCGCCTGATGGGCCGCGAACGCGAGTTCCTGCTGTTCGCCTCGAACAATTACCTGGGTCTCGCCAACGATCCGCGCGTGCTGGACGCGATGGCGCAAGCGGTGCGCGAATACGGCGCCACCAACACCGGCAGCCGGTTGATCGGCGGCACCACGGATCTGCACCTGCAACTCGAGCAGCGCCTCGCGCGCTTCAAGGGCCGCGAGGACTGCATCGTGTTCCCGTCCGGCTACTCGGCCAACCTTGGCACGATCTCCGCGCTGCTCGGCGCCAACGATGTCGCGATTACCGACGCGTACAACCACATGAGCATCCAGGACGGCTGCAAGCTGTCCGGCGCCGCGCGCAAGATCTACGCGCACAACGACATGGAGGCGCTCGAGGCTGTGCTGCAGCGCTGCGACGACCGCCCGGGCGGCCGGCTCATCGTGGCCGACGGCGTGTTCAGCATGCATGGCGACGTGGTCGACCTGCCCGGCATCGCGGCGCTTGCGCGCAAGTACGGCGCCAGGCTGCTGATCGACGACGCGCACTCGACCGGCGTGCTTGGCGCCACAGGGTCGGGCACGGCCGAGCATTTCGGCATGAAGGGCGCCGTCGATCTCGAGGTCGGCACGATGAGCAAGGCGCTCGGGGGGCAGGGCGGCTTTGTTGTTGGCGACAAGGAGGTGATCGACTACCTGCGCTTCTACGCCAACGCCTACGTCTTCGCGGCGACGATTCCCGCCGCCATCGCCGCGGGCCTGATCGCGGCACTGGATGTGCTCGAGGCCGAGCCGCAGCGGCTTACACGGCTGTGGGACAACGTCCGCTATCTCAAGGGGGCGCTGGACGCGCTCGGCTTCGATACCGAGCAGTCGGCGAGCGCGATCGTGCCGATCGTGATCGGCGACGAGCGCCGCGCGATGGCGATGGGCCGCTCCGTGCGCCGGCGCGGCATGTTCTGCCAGACCGTCGTGTTCCCGGGCGTGGCGGTTGGCGACGCGCGCCTGCGCATCAGCGTGCTCGAATCGCACACGCGCGCGGACCTCGATGAAGCGATCGGGATCCTCACGGAATCCGCACACGAGAACGGCCTGCTCCCGCAATGACTGCACTACGCATCGCGACGGCCATGACCGCGCCCGATCCCGACCGCTTCGTGCATCACGCGCTGCTGCGCCACGCCGACGAGCGCCCCGACGCGCCGTTCCTGCTCGGCGGCGCGGGCGTGCGCTATGGCGACGCCGCGCGCTGGGTCGCGCGGCTGGCTGCGAGCGGCCTGCTGCCGGCGCCAGGTGAGCCCGTGGCGATCTGGATGGACAAGGGCAACGGCTACGCGCTGGCGATCCTCGCTGCGCTCTTTGCCGGCAACCGCTACGTGCCGCTCGACGGCGCGCAGCCCGTGGAGCGCGCGGACACGATCGTCGGCGATGCGGGTGCCACGGTGCTGATTACCGACAGCACGCACGCGGCGCGCTGGCTCTCGCATGCCACAACGGCACCGCTCGCGCGCCTGCTTGTCGTCGACGATGCGCCGCTCGAGATCCCGCCGCACGCCATGAGTACCGCGCGCGGGGCCGTTCTGCAGCTTAGGGCGGACCTGGCGGATCTACGCGGCGAGGCGGATGACCTTGCGGCCATCGCCGCCCCGTGCGCGGACGACGACGTGGCGGCCATGCTGTACACGTCCGGCTCCACGGGCCTGCCCAAGGGTGTGCAACTCAGTCACCGCAACCTCGCGAACTTCGTTGGCTGGAGCGCGGACACGCTCGGCATCACGGCCGCCGACCGCCTGCTGAACTTCGCGAGCTTCAACTTCGACCTCAGCACGTTCGACCTCTTCGCGAGCCTGCGCGCGGGCGCGGCGCTCTACGTGACCAGCGAAGCGCAGACGCGCCAGGTGGCGCAGGTGGCCGGGCTGATCGCGCAGCACGGCATCACTACGATGTATAGCGTGCCGTCGATGCTTGCGCTGCTCAACCGGGCGGACGCGTGGCGCAGCATCGCGCCGTGCGCGCTACGCAATGTCGTGTTCGCGGGCGAGGTCATGCCCAAGCCGCAGCTGCGCGCGATGGCAGCGCAGCTGCCGGCCGACTGCGCGTTCTACAACTTCTACGGGCCGACCGAGACGAACGTCTGCCTGTACCACCGCGTCACGGAGGCCGACCTCCACAACGACGCGCCGCTGCCGATCGGCACGCCAATCAGCGCGACGGAGGTCTGGCTGCGTGACGACAACGGGCAGCCGGTGACCGCCCCCGGCGAGATCGGCGAGATCTGGGTGCGCGGTGCGTGCGTAACGCCCGGCTACTGGCGGCGCGACATCGATCCCAATACGGCCAATCACCGCGCGGGCATGCACGCGACCGGCGACCACGGCGAGATCGTCGATGGCGTGCTCGTCTACCGTGGCCGCAAGGACCGGATGCTCAAGCTCAACGGTTATCGCGTGGAGCTCGGCGAGATCGAAGCGGCGCTCGCGCGTCATGCGTCCGTACATGAGGTGGCGGTGCTTGCCCATGCGGATGAGCCGGGCGCGGCCGCGCGCCTCTTCGCGTGGTACGTGCCGCGCGGCACGGGCGAGGCCGAGATCCAGACCGTTGTGCCGCTCGCGCTACGGCGCTTCTGCGCGGACCTGCTGCCGGCCTACATGATTCCGCACCACATCGCGCGACGCGACGCGCTGCCGCGCACGCCCAACGGCAAGATCGACTACCGCGCGCTGCAGGGAGAACTGTCGCAGCGAGGCGGGCAATGACCGCCGCCACGCGTGCGGGCACCGCACTGGCGATGACCGGCATGGCCTGCCGCTATCCGCACGCGGACGGCATCGAGGCGCTGTGGCGGTGCATGCAGGGGCCGCAGGCGCCCATGGCCTCGCGCCGGCTCGGGCCATCGTCAGCCGATCCGGGTGCCTTCGGCATTCCGCCGATCTACCGCCATTCCATCAACGATGTGCAGCTTGATCTGCTGGCGCTGTCGCGCGACGCGCTGGCGCAGGCCGGGCTCGATGCCGATGCGATCGATCGCGAGCGCACCGACGTGATTTTCTGCCACGCGCTCGGCATGAACCGGCAGTACGAGAACTACGCGCGCATTGCTGCGGTCGCGTGGGCGGAGCCGGTCTGGGCCAATGCGGGTGACGGTGCCAATACCGAATGGGCGCGCGCGGCGTGGAAGCGCAAGCTCGACGCGCTGTTCCGTGCCACCAGCCACGACAAGGTTGGCGAGATGGCGAGCACCATGCCGGCGCGCGTGGCGTCGCACTTTCGGCTGCGTGGCCGGGCGCTCGCGCTCGAAGCGCAAGAGCGCAGTGCCATCGAAGGACTGCTCGCTGCCTGGGATGCGATCGCCACCGGCCGCGCGCAGACGGTGCTGCTGCTCGGCGCCCAGAGCCTGGCCTCGCCGTCGCTCGAAGCATTGCTGCGCGAGCGGCTGCCTGCGCCGCTTGCGGACGCATTGTGCGAAGGCGCCTGCGCGCTCGTGCTGCAGGATGCCCATCTCGCCGGCGCGCGCGCTATCGCGTGCATCGATGCGGTCGACGTCGATGGTCAGGTCAGTGGCGGGCCGCAAGCGCCGGTGCGGGTGCAGGTGCTCGACGGCGTGGACACCGTTGCCGTTACCGGTGAAGCGGCGCCAGACGCGGTCGTGCAGGCGCATCAGGCATGTGGCTACGGCTATGCGATGCAGCCGCTGACGGCGCTGCTGCAGGCGGCGTTGATCCAGCAGCGCGGCAGGGCATCCGGCACGCCGCCGGTCGCGCCGGACGGACTGAGCGTGACGGTGCAGGGTGCTGCAAAGGACGGCCACCCATACCGCATTGCCCTGCGCGCAGCACACGTGGCAAACGTGGCAAACGCGGCGCACGAGACGAAGCGTCCGTACGACGGCGCCATGCCGACACCCGTTGCACCTGCTGCACCCGTCGCGGTCGTCGCAATGGGCACGCGCTTCGGCGACGGCCGGGACATGGCGGACTACTGGGAGGCACTGCGCTCCCCCACGCACCGCTTCCGTCCGCTACCGGCGACGCGCCCGGGCCACGCGGCCTACTACAGCGCTGATCCCCAGGCGCCGCTCAGCTACTACATCGATCAGGCGAGCTACTGCGAGCCTGCCGGACCCTCGCGCGCGCAGGCGTTTGATCTCGCATGCGCGGCCGGCCGGGAGGCCATCGGCAGCCTGCCGCAAGGGCTGGCCGGCAAGGCGGGCCCGGTGCTCGTCGTCACCGCCTCGAACCTCACCCCGGCGCCGCTGCGCCACGTGGCGGTGCGCCATGAATTGCCGCGCATCGAGGCCGAGCTCGTGGTGCTGGCGCGCGAATTCGGCATGGACGAGGCCGCCGCCGTGGCAACACTGCGCGAGCAGGCGCACCGCGAGCAGCCGGCCACTGCCGCATGGGGTGCCTTGAGCGCCAGTGGCATCAGCCGCGCGTTGGCCGGCATGCTCCACGCGCCGGCGCGCTGCGTCGCCGTCGAGGCCGCGTGCGCGGGCTCGCTCGCGGCGCTAGACCTGGCCGTGAACAGCCTGCGCAGCGGACGCTGCCGGATCGCCGTGGTGGCGGGCGTGGAAACCCCGGTCAACACCGCCGATCTCGTGCTCTGCGCGTCGCAACGGATGCTTGCCACGGGCCTCATCGCGAGTTTCACCGAGGCTGCCACGGGCTTCACGCCCGGCGACGGCGCGGGCGTGCTCGTGCTGTGTGCCCGCGAAGACGCCGCGCGTTGGGGGCTGCCCGCACTGGCGCTGATCCGTGCCTCGGCGTCGTGCACGCAGAGCAAGTCGATGGTGGCGCCCAACGCGGACGGGCAGGTCAAGTCGATGCGGCGGGCATTCGAGCAGGTCGAATTCGGCCCCGATGCCGTGGACTTCGTCGAAACCCATGGCACCGGCACGCTGATCGGCGACGAGGTCGAGATCAGCTCGCTCGCGCAGGTCTACGGCCCGCGCACGCGGCCGCTTCGCCTGGGGGCGCTGAAGTCGCGCTTCGGTCATTGCTTCGCGGCCGCGGGCATCGCAGGGGTCATCAAGACGGTGCTCGCCCTGCGCGCCGAGTCGATGCCCGCCAACTATTTCGGCGCGCCGGTCAAGGCCGGCCTGCGGCTGGCCGAGCACGGCTTCGATCCGCTCGCGCAAGCCGCGGACTGGCCAGCCGGCCCGGCGACCCGGCGCGCCGCCGTCAATGCATTCGGCACGGGCGGCGTCAATTACCACGTATTGCTCGAAGAGAGCAGGACCTGAACTGAATCCATGGACTTTTCCACCAGTGCCCGACACCGGGACATCGCCGTGCGCATGGCCGCCCTCGGGCGCGACCTGCACGATTCCGGACTCGCCGCGCGCGACCGCGAGGGCCGCTTCTGCGCTGAGCGCTGGAAGATCCTGGCGGCGCAGCGCGTGCATGCGCTGACGGTACCGATCGCCCAGGGCGGCGCGGGCTACGGCGCGCTCGATCTCGTTTACGCGCTCGAGGCGCTCTCCGAGCATTGCGAGGACACGGGGCTGCTGTTCGCGCTCGCCGCGCACCTGTGCGCATGCGTGCATCCGCTGGTGGCGTTCGGCGACGCCGCGCTGCAAGCGCGCTGGCTGGCGGCCATCGTGGAAGAAGGCCAGATCGGCGCGCACGCGATCACCGAGGCGCAGGCCGGCTCCGATATCAGCGCGATGCAATGCACGGCCACGCGCGAAGGCGACGGCTACCGGCTGCACGGCGAGAAGCGCTACATCACCAACGCGCCCGTGTGCGATTTCATTGTCGTGCACGCGCGCACCGGCAACAGCGGTGGCTTTCTCGACTACAGCGCGTTCGTGCTCGACAGCCGCAGCGTCGGCGTGCAGATCAGCGCCAAGCCGCACGAGAAGGTCGGCCTGCGCACCACGGCGATGGGCGACATCCGCTTCGACGGTACGTGGGTGGCCGCCTCACAGCGGATCGGCGCGGAAGGCTCGGGCGGCCCGATCTTCCAGGCCAGCATGGAATGGGAGCGCAGCTGCCTGTTCGCGATCTATCTCGGCGCGATGCGGCGGCAGCTGCGCCGCACGTGGAAGCACGCGCGTACGCGCGAGCAGTTCGGCCAACCGCTCCTTGCCAACCAGGCGCTCGCGCACCGGATCGCGGACATGCACGTGCGGCTCGAAAGCGCGCGTCTCGCGTGCCTGCATGCGGCGTGGAAGCTGGACGAGAAACTGCCCGCGCAGGATACGGCCGCCATTGCCAAGCTGCTGGTGTCCGAGGCGAGCGTGAAGAACGGCCTGGACGCCCTGCATATCCATGGCGCGAGCGGCGTGATCGAGGGCGACATCGAGCGGCAGTTGCGCAACGCGCTGCCGTCGACGCTGTTCTCGGGCGGCAACGAAGTGCTCAAGGATCAACTGCTGCGGCAGCTCGGCCGCGTATTCCAATCATCGGCGGGACAAGCATCATGAAGACGCAAGCCAGCGTGGGACAAGCCGGGCTCGGCAAGGAAGACCTGCTCACCGCCGCGGGCGTGTACGTGGAGTACACACGCGCCGAGGGCGACTACCTCTACATGCGCGACGAAGACGGCGAGGAAGTGCCGGTGCTCGACATGGTCGGCGGGTTCGGCGCATCGCTGCTCGGCCACTATCACCCTGAGATCACGGAGGTGCAGCAGGACTGCATCGCGCACCGGCGGCCGTTCCTTGCGCAGGGCTCGTGCCGGCAGCGCTCGCTCGACCTCAAGGAAGCGCTGGGCGACTACCTGCACCGGCATACCGGCACGGACTACAGCGTCGCGCTCTATAGCACGGGCACCGAGGCCGTGGAGGCCGCGCTCAAGCACGCACGCTACGCATTCGGGCAGCGTGTGGGCGCGCTCGCCGATGCGTGCAACGCCAATGTGCGCGAGCTGCTGACGCGGCTCGAGCGCGGCGAAGTGCGCATCGACGAGGCGTTCCTGCACGATTGCGAGCGCCTACTTGGCCAGGAGCCACTGGAAGGACTCGACGATCTGCTGGGCGCCGTGGCGTCCGCCAACCAGCAGGCGTTCAATGCGCAACCCGTGATTGCCGCTTTTCCGCGCGCGTTCCACGGCAAGACCCTGGGCTCGCTCGCGCATACCTGGAACCGCGACGCGCGCCTGCCGTTCATCCGCAATCACGGCGCGGCGGTCTTCATCGAGTCGCCGCAGGACTTTCTGGAGGAGGTGGAGCGCCGCAGCCTCGCGTACTTCCGCTTCGAGTTTGCGCCGTTGAGGTTGGTCCGCTGCACAACGCCGACGCTTGCGGCCGTGATCTACGAACCGTTGCGCGGCGAGGGCGGCGTGCTTGAACTCGGGGCCGCGGACAAGACGCTGCTGCGTGAGCTGCGCGCGCTTCACCCGCAGGTGGCGCTGATTGCCGACGAGATCCAGTGCGGGCTCGGGCGGACCGGGAATGCGGTGGAGAGTCTCGCTTGCGAGCTGCCGGCCGACTACCTGACGTTTGCTAAGTCGCTCGGCGGCGGGCTGGCCAAGATCTCGGCGCTCGCCGTGCGCAAGGAGCTCTACTACGCCGAATTCAGCATGCTGCACAGTTCGACCTTCGCCGAGGACGATATGTCTTCGATGATCGCCAAGCGCAGCCTAGAAGTCATCGAGCGCGACAACCTGGCCGGCCGCAGCGCGCAGCTCGGCCAGACGCTGCTCGGCGAGCTGCGCGCGCTGCAACAGCGCTGGCCGCGCGTGATCGCCGACGTGCGCGGCCGCGGCTGCATGCTGGGGATCGAATTGCAGGACTATGCCGATCACCCGTCGGCCGTGCTCTCGAGCCTCGCGCAGCAGCAGATGCTCGGCATGCTCGCCGCGGGCTACCTGCTGCATCGCCATCGCGTGCGCGTGCTGCCGTCGCTGGGGCGCCGCCGCGTGCTGAGGCTGCAGCCGTCCGCGTATCTCGGCAGCGCCGAGGTTGGGCGCGTTTGCGAGGCGCTCGACCAGCTGTGCGCGGTGCTCGACGCGGGCGACGCCGCCACGTTGCTGCGCCACTTGTCGGGGCCGGGCGAGACCGAGGCCGACGCACCAGCCGCATGGGCCGACGCAGCCGCTTCGCAAGCCGATGCCGCGCCCGCCACGAACGCCTGCGAGCGTGTGGGCTTCATCGCACACCTGATCGATACGGAAAGCATGCGCGCGTGGGACCCCGCCGTGGCGGCGCTCTCCGACGACCAGCTCGGCGAGCTGCGCGGACACATGCAGCGCGCGCTCGAGCCGCAGCGCGTGGCCCGCCGCCGCGTGCGCTCGGCGCTCGGGCACGAGGTGGAGCTGCTGCTCTACGCGATCCTGATGGATGCCGAAGCCATTGAGCTCGACATGCGCTTCAACAAGTCCGGGCAGATCCGGGCGCAGGTCCACCATGCGTACCGGCAGGCGCGCGAGGACGGTTGCAGCCTCGTGGGATTCGGCGGCTATACGTCGATCGTCACCGCGAACTGCACGGACTTCGACCACGACCACCCGGCGGTGACCACGGGCAACGCGCTGACCGTGGCCACGAGCATGTCCGCGCTGCGCGACGCCGCGCGCGCGTCGAACATCCGGCTCGCATCCGCGCACGTGGCCGTGGTCGGCGCGGCCGGCAACATCGGGCAGACGCACGCGGCATTGCTCGCGCGCGAGTGCGGCAGCTTGCTGCTGCTTGGCCGCCCGGGCTCGCTCGGACGGCTGCGCGCCGCCGCCACGGCGGTGGCCGCCGAATTGCGCGAAGCGCTGCGCAGCCCGTGGGGCGCGGTGGATGCCGCAGACCACCAGGCCGGCGAAGGCGCGCTGATGGCCAGCGTGCGACGCGCATGGGACGGCGAGACGCCGCCCGACGCCGAGTCGCTCGCCGCATGGTTGCTGGGCGAAGAACTGATCCGCCTCGGCGAGGCCGTGGAGCTGTGCCGGCTGGCAGACATTGTCGTGAGCGCATCGAACAGCGCGCAGGCGGTGCTCGGTGCCACGTGCTTCGCTACCGACCGACCGGTGCTCGTCTGCGACGTGGCGGTACCCGGTGACGTCGACGCGGCGTCGCTCGCCGTGCATGAGAACGTGCGCGTGATCCGCGGCGGCATTGTCAACCTGCCGATGGTGCCGGACTTCGGCCTGCCCGGCATGCGGCTTGCGCCGGGCAAGGTCTATGCGTGTGCCGGCGAGACGCTGCTGCTGGGCCTCGCAGGCGTGCGGCGCGACTTCAGCAAGGCGGCCATCACGACCGCGCAGGTGCGCGAGATCGGCGCGCTCGCGCGTCTGCATGGCTTCGAGCTGGTGCAGAAACAATGAGCGACGCGCAGGCGCATACGCCGCATACGCGCACATCGCCCCCGCCGACATCGCTGGCCGATCTGCTGGCGCTCGCCGCGCTGGCGCCGTCGTCGCACAACTGCCAGCCGTGGCACGTGAGCCTGCTGGATGCCGAAGGACGCCCCGTGAGCGGGCCCGACGTGCCGCGCCGGCTCGTGATCAGCATCGACCGGCGCCGTGCGCTGGACGCGCTGCCCGCGCTGCGCACGGAGATGTCGATCAGCGCCGGCGGCTTTGCGGTGATTCTGCTGAACCTGTTGCGCCTCGCCGGCTGGCAGGCGGAAGCGGCGCTGTTGCCCGCGCCTTGCGATGTGCCGGACGGCAGCCTCTCGCCGCTCGTCCGCATCGAACTCGGCGGCTTCCACCCCGGGCGGGCATTGCCGTTGCTGGCGCGGCTGGCCGCGGCCCTGCGCCACCGCCGCACCGATCGTGGGGAATACGGCGGCACGTTCGATCTTTACGCGCTCGGACGTTGCAACTTGCTGCCGCACAGCCTCGGGGGCGTAGCGGACGGCCTGCGCTGGCGCGTCGTGCAACCGGGCGAACGCTACGAGCGCCTGTGCGCGTTCTACCGGCATCACGCGGCGCGCGACTTCGTGCATCGGGCCGCGTGGCGCGAGACGTACCGCCACCTTGTGTTTAGCGATGCGGAATCGGTGCCGGACGGCATCGGCATCAACATCCAGAGCCTGTTTGGCCCGATGCCCGCGTGGCGCCGCCAGCTGCATCGCGTGCTGCTGCATCCGGCGCTGCTCGCGGCGTTCGGTCCCGTGGGCGCGTCGGCGCGCATCGGCGTGCATCTCGAACGCCTGATTCGCGGCAGTCCGGCCGTGATGGTGCTGAGCGCGGCGGAGAGTTGCCCGCTCGCGAGCCGTGACGTGCTCGCGGGGGAGGCCATCGTTCGCCTGTGGCTC
>JGI24740J21852_10001611_pt1 | contig 10376 bp, 11 predicted proteins | sample KBSCornC6_FD_21852 | JGI IMG/M metagenome (IMG submission 21852) | reverse complement strand
GGCGAGCGTGTCGGCGGGTGGGGGTGGCGCGGTCACGGTCAGCGTGCGGGTGGTCGAGGCTGTCGCCCCGCCGTCATCCAGCACGGTCAGCCGTGCGGTGTAGGTGCCGGCGACGGCGTAGGTGTGCGTGATGGTGCCGCCGGTGCCCGACGAGCCGTCGCCGAAGTCCCAGGCGAACGAGGTGATCGCGCCGTCCGGATCGGTCGAGCCCGTTCCATCCAGCGAGCAGGTCAGGTCGGCGCAGGAGGAGGCGAACACGGCGCTCGGGGGCTGGTTGCCGGCGGCGGGCGGCCCGATCGAGAAGCCGTCAGTGAACGAGGGCCCCGCCGCCCGGACGAACGACGCCGTCAGCTGGCTCGCGGTCGCGCTGACGTCGAGCGAGCCGTAGAGCGGTGTCGCCGCGCTGCCGTACGACGCCGCGAAGTAGTTGGCTTCGCTGTCGGCCGAGTGGACCTCGTAGTTGCCGTTGCCGCCGGTACCGACCGTCGCGAAGACGGTTCCCGCACCCTTCACCAGTGTCCCGTCCGCGTCCGCCACGCATGCCGCGGTGTAGGTGCCGGGCGTGATCGCCGGACAGGCCGCTCCCGTCGCCAGCTGCTTCGTGCGCTGGTAGAGGTGCTCGTGCCCGGTGAGCACGAGATCCACGCGCTTCGACACCAGCAGGTTGAGGATGTCGGCTCCCGCCTCGCAGGGGTAGTCGCCCAGCGAGAGGCAGGGTTTGTGCATTCCGACGACGACCCACGGCGTTCCGGCCGCGCGCGCTCCGTCGATGGCGGCCTGCGTCCACGCATAGTGGGACGTGCCCGATGCATACGTCCAGGTGCCGTCCGAGAACGGGAGGCCGGGCGAGATCATGATGAAGCGCACCAGGGGAGCGCCCTGCGGGACGTCGACGTAGTACTCGCGGCCGTAGGTCCCGACCGCTCCGGGGAGCTGGTTCGGGAGGCAGGCGGAGAAGTCGTTGATGTTGCCGTTCTGCCCGCTGCTCTCGTGGTTGCCGGAGACGAGTTCGAACGGGAAGCCGGCGCCCGTGCGGCTGGTGACGAGGTCGCACCAGGCCTGCTCCTGGCCGGTTGCGCCGTACGAGAGGTCGCCGAGGGCGAGGTGCAGGTCCGGGTTGAGGTTCTTGATGCCTGTGAGCACGGCCTGGGCGGCGGTGCCCGGGCCGTAGTCGCCGGAGGCGGTGAAGTGGACGGTGCCCGCTCCGGCCGCCACGCCCTGGACGCTCTGCGGCACGCTGACGCTGAGGATGACGGCAGCGGCGGCCAGCCCCGCCACGGTGAGGAATCGATGCTTGGCCATCGTGGACGCTCCCCGGCCCGTTCCGTCGCGGGCCTGTCGCGGCACACGCTAGCGCTCCGCGAGGCTCGCGGGGAGTAGAAGACGAGGTTTGCTCAGGAATTGTCGACGAGTCAGGACTTCTCGACCGCGTACTGCAGCCCGAGCGTGCCTCCGGCGAAGGCGCGTTCCTCCAACAGTCGCAGTCCCAGGAACTGCCCCTGGGGGAGGGCCGGGGTGCCGCCGCCGACAGCGACCGGGACCAGGAAGAGCCGGACCTCGTCCACCAGCCCGGCCGCGAAGGCCGCGGCGGCGAGCGTCGGACCGCCGATGGAGACGTCGTGGTCGGCGCCCGCGACCAGGCGGCGCACCTCCTCCGGATCGAACCGCGACTGCAGGCGCGTCTTCGGCGTCGTCACCTCGCTCAGGGTGGATGAGAACACGACCTTGTCCGAGCTCTGCCACACGGTCGCGTAGTCGGCGATCACCGGCTCCTCGCTGTCGCCCATGTCCTGCCAGACCCGCATGGTCTCGTACATCCGCCGGCCGTACAGGTAGGTGCCGATATCACGTTCCCGGTCGTTGACGAACGCATGGACCTCCTCGTCGGGCTGCGCCCAGTCGAACGATCCGGAGCTGTCGACGGTGTAGCCGTCGAGCGAGGCGATGGCCGAGAAGATGAGACGTCCCATGCAGGGACTCTAGGGGCGGCCGATCGCCGGGGCCAGAGCCCGGCTCACCCGACCGTCACCCGATCTGCGGCAGAAGAGTCTTCAGTGCGCGGAGCTCGTCGTCGAAGATCCACGGCACCGCGACATCCAGCACCAGGCCGATCCCGATCATCAGGAGGGTCGCTCCCGCAGCGATGAGCACGAGAGTGACCAGCAGCTGCAGGTAGGGGTTCCCGGTGACGGCGGCGAGCAGCCCCCGCGCTCGCCGCCGCACCGGCACCGATGCCGTACCGAGTGTCGGTGCGGTTCGCAGTCCGTGTCCCAGTGTCGTCATCGGTCTCCCCCTTCATGTCGACGCTCGAGACGGGAGCTCGAGCGGACATGTCCGAGTCAACCGGGTACGCGCCCGACGGGCATCGACCCCAGGTAGGGAGGAGGTCATCCCTGGGGATGATCCCGGTGTCGGTCAGGAGGGGTCGATGGTGCACCCGCAGCCGTCGGCCGGCTCGGGGATGCGGTGCTCGGCCCCGGCGAGACGGCGGGCGAGGAGGTCCCTGCGGCGCTCCAGGGCGGCGATCGCCGCATCCAGCTCGGCCAGTCCGTCGCGGTAGGCGTCGCGCGAGGCGGGGCATTCGTCGCTGTGCGCGTGGCCCGAGCCGAGGCAGTCGATGAAGGGACGCGCCTTGCCCGGCGGGATGCCCGTGTCGGCCAGTTCGCGGATCTCGAGCACAGCGCGCAGGTGATCGTCGCCGTACTCGCGGTAGCCGTTGCCGAGCCGGTCCGGCGAGACGAGCCCGAGCCGCTCGTAGTACCGCACGGCCTTGACCGTCACACCCGCCCGCTCGGCCAGTTCGCTGATGCGCATGTCGTCCTCCGCTGTCAGCGTAGACCTTGCCCCGCGGGTCAGGGTCCAGATGGCGTACACTATTCGTTAGTGCACTAATGAATCGAGGGATCATGGCCGGACGCTTCGCCAGCTGGTATTCGCGGTGGAACGAGAAGCTCATCTGCATCGCCGGTCCGGCGCAGCTCGGCGCGGGCCACCCGGAGGCGCCCGACCGGCGTTCCGCCGCGGCTCCCTGCCCGATGTGCGGCCGGCCGATGACCGAGCACGAGGTGCTGCGGCCCGGCGGCCAGCGCGACGCGACGCGGCTGGTGTGCCCCGCGCCCGTTCAGGCGGCCTGAACCCGCGTCATCCGGTGCGGACGGCCGCGCCGATGATCGTCTGCAGGCTCTCGCGCAGATTCTCGAGCTCCGACATCGGAAGGCCGAGCCGCTCCACGATGCGCGGGGGGATCTTCTCCGCCTCCGCACGGAGCGCCCGTCCGGACTCCGTCAGGCGCACCTCGAGAGCGCGCTCGTCGGCGGCGCTGCGCCGTCGTTCCACGTAGCCGGTCGCCTCCAGCCTCTTCAGCAGGGGGGAGAGGGTGGCCGGCTCCAGCGCGAGCGTGTCGCTGAGGTCCTTCACCGACCGGGGCTCGCGCTCCCACAGCGCCAGCATCACGAGGTACTGCGGATGCGTCAGCGACAGCGGTTCGAGCACCGGGCGGTAGAGCGCGATGACACTCCGCGCGGCCACGGCGAGGCCGAAGCACACCTGGTTCTCGAGTGCGAGGAGGTCGTCGGACATCCGGCCATTGTATGGCTGGGTCCCGGCCTCAATACTCATCGGTGCGCCGCTCGACCCGCTGGCCGGTGACGGGGTCGATGCCGTCCTGCCGGACCGACGTGCGGGGTCTGCGCCGCAGCGCGAACGCCAGCGAGATGATGAAGACGACCAGGCCGGCGCCCATGAGGATGTACCCGGTGATCTTCAGGTCGATCCAGCTCACCTGCACCTGCAGGGCGAAGGCCAGGATGAGGCCGACGACGAAGATGAAGATGCCGCTTCCGATGCCCATGCGCACGCTCCTTCACGTCCGGGCCTCAAGGTACTCCCCGACGCGCCGGAGCGCATCACACCGGTCCGTCGATGCGACCGGAGTTACTCGGCGCGCGAGAACTCGGACGCCCGGGCCACCTGCTCCGGCGTGAGCCGGACTCCGGTGTAGCGCTCGAACTGACGCGCGGCCTGGAGGGCGATGACCTCCGCCCCGGTGATCACCGCCGTCTCCGTCGCTCGCGCGGCCCGGATCAGCGGCGTCTCGGACGGGAACGCGACGACGTCGAACACGGTCGTCGCGCGCTCGATGAACGCCTCGTCGAACGCCATCACGTCCTCCGCGTCGCCGCGCATCCCGAGCGGCGTCACGTTGACGATGACGTCGAAGCCGGGCTCCGGGTCCTCCGCCACCCACTCGTAGCCGTACCGCTCGGCGAGGGCCGGACCGGCCTCGGGGTTGCGCGCGAGGACGGTCAGCTCGTCGAATCCGGCGCCGCGGAACGCCGCGACCACGGCCTTCGCCATGCCGCCCGATCCGCGCACCAGCACGCGCTGCGCCGTGTCGACCTCGTGCTCGGCGAGCAGTTGGGCGACGGCCTCGTAGTCGGTGTTGGAGGCGGTCAGCAGTCCGTCCTCGTTCACGACGGTGTTGACGGACTCGATCGCCACGGCCGACGCCTCGAGGTTGTCGACGAGCGGGATGATCGCCTCCTTGAACGGCATGGAGACCGAGCATCCGCGGATCCCGAGCGCGCGGATGCCGCGCACAGCGCCCTCCAGGTCGTCCGTCGTGAACGCCTTGTAGACGAAGTTCAGGCCGAGTTCGTCGTACAGGAAGTTGTGGAAGCGCGTCCCGATGTTGCTGGGGCGACCGGCGAGCGAGATGCAGACCTGCATGTCCTTGTTCAGGATGGGCATGCCTCCATCATCGCAGTAGGTGTCAGCATTCTCAGGTCCGTCACCCGATCTGGGGCGAACTCTTGCGTTCACAGCTTGACTCCAACAGCCCGATCGTTCACGCTTGTCGCTATGACCGCCACCCAGGGGCTGATCCCTCGTGGCGCACGCAATCCCGGGTCGCAGGGCGCACTGAGGCACTTGAACCAGGAACGACTCGTCGAGTTCCTCCTGGCCAACGGACCGTCCACCCAGGCTGAGCTGGCGCGCGGGACCGGCCTGTCCACCGCCACCGTGTCGAACATCGTTCGCGACATGGCGGCCAAGGGCGTGGTCACGACCTCCCCGGTGACCTCCAGCGGGCGGCGGGCGCTGCTCGTGCAGCTCACCGACACCGGCGACATCGCTGTCGGCGTCGACTTCGGCCGCCGCCACGTGCGCATCGTCCTCACCACCCTCGGCTACGACGTCATCGCCGAGGAGCAGGTGGCGCTCGAACCCGGCTATGACGTGCTCGGCGCGGTGCGTGAGGCTGCGCGGCTGCTCGACCGGATGCTCGCCGAAGGCGGCCACGACCGCGAGTCCGTTCTCGCCGTCGGCGTCGGCATCCCCGGGCCCATCGACCGCCGCACCGGAACGGTTCTGCAGGGCGCCATCCTCCCCGAATGGGTCGGAATCACGCGGCGGGAGCTGGAGGACGTGTTCGGCTTCCCGGTCGTCGTCGACAACGACGCCAACCTCGGTGCGCTCGCCGAAGTCACCTGGGGAGCGAACCGCGGAGAGCGCAACCTGATCTTCGTCAAGATCGGCACAGGGATCGGCGCGGGCCTCATCCTCAACGGCCAGCCGTACTACGGGTTTCTCGGCATCACTGGCGAACTCGGCCACACGCCGGTCGCGGAGCATGGCGTCATCTGCCGCTGCGGCAACCGCGGCTGCCTGGAGACGATCGCGTCGACCAGCGTGATGCTCGAGTCGCTCGGGCGGGGCGACGGCGCGCGCACGGCCTCCGACATCCTGCGCCGCGGGCTCGCCAAAGACCCGGCCGTCCTCCGCGTCGTCAGCGATGCGGGCACGGCGATCGGGCAGGCGATCGGCAACATCGCGAACGTCATCAACCCGGAGCTCGTGCTCATCGGCGGACCGCTGGTCGGTCTCGGCGACGCCCTGCTCGACCCGATCCGGCACGGGATCCGCCAGAACGCCATCCCGATCATCGCCGGCACCACGACCGTCCGGATCTCGTCGTTGGGCGACCGCGCCGAGTCGCTCGGAGCCGCCGCGATCGTCATCAAGGGCGCCCTCGCCGGGCAAGAGAGCTGACGCCTCTCGTCGCACCCGTCGGCCGTTATCGCATCGTTGTCTTCACTATTTGACGACAAGTGAGAAGATAGCGTTTACTACTTAGGCACATCCATTCCCGAGCCCGCAAGGAGCGACGATGCCGTCGAACGCAGTCATCCTCGAGATGCGCGCGATCACCAAGGAGTTCCCCGGGGTCAAAGCGCTGGAGGATGTCTCCCTCACCGTCCACGCCGACGAGATCCACGCGATCTGCGGCGAGAACGGCGCGGGGAAGTCCACCCTCATGAAGGTCCTCTCCGGCGTGTACCCCTATGGGACGTACAGCGGAGACATCGTCTACCAGGGCGAGGTGATGCGGTTCAAGGACATCAAGTCCAGCGAGCAGCAGGGGATCGTGATCATCCACCAGGAGCTCGCGCTCATCCCCGAGCTCTCGATCACCGAGAACATCTTCCTCGGCAACGAGCCGGGCCGCGGCGGCGTCATCAACTGGGGCGAGGCGAAGACCCGCGCCGTCGAGCTGCTCGCCCGTGTCGGTCTGACGGACGACCCGGACACCCAGATCAAGAACATCGGCGTCGGCAAGCAGCAGCTGGTCGAGATCGCCAAGGCGCTCAACAAGAACGTCAAGCTCCTCATCCTCGACGAGCCGACCGCGGCGCTCAACGAGGCCGAGTCGCAGCACCTCCTCGACCTGATCCTCGGGCTGAAGGGTCGCGGCGTCAGCTCGATCATGATCAGCCACAAGCTCAACGAGATCGAGCAGATCGCCGACCAGATCACCATCATCCGCGACGGCCGCACGATCGAGACGCTCGACGTCAAGGCGGACGGCGTCGATGAGGACCGCATCATCCGCGGCATGGTCGGCCGCACGCTCGGGAGCCGCTTCCCGGAGCGCACGCCGAACATCGGCGAGAAGTTCTTCGAGGTGAAGGACTGGGTCGTGCAGCACCCGCAGGTGCCGGACCGTCTGGTCGTCAAGAACTCCAGCTTCTACGTCCGTCGCGGCGAGATCGTCGGCTTCGCCGGCCTCATGGGCGCCGGCCGCACCGAGCTCGCGATGAGCGTCTTCGGCCACTCCTACGGCAACTGGGTCTCGGGTGAGATCTACAAGGACGGCAAGGAGATCCAGGTCCGCAACGTCTCCGAGGCCATCGACAACGGAATGGCCTACGTGAGCGAGGACCGCAAGGTGCTCGGTCTGAACCTCCTCGACGACATCAAGCAGTCGGTCGTCGCCGCCAAGCTCAAGAAGATCGCCAAGCGCGGCGTCGTCGACGACCTGGAGGAGTACGCGGTCGCGGACGAGTACCGCAAGCTGCTCCGCATCCGGACGCCCGACGTCGACCGCGGCGTGTCGACACTCTCCGGCGGTAACCAGCAGAAAGTCGTGCTGGCCAAGTGGATGTTCACCGACCCCGACATCCTGATCCTGGACGAGCCCACCCGCGGCATCGATGTCGGCGCCAAGTTCGAGATCTACGGGATCATCCAGCAGCTCGCCGCACAGGGCAAGGGCGTCATCGTCATCTCCTCCGAGCTGCCCGAACTGCTCGGCATCTCGGACCGCATCTACACGATCTTCGAGGGCCAGATCACCGACGAGCTGCCCATCGCCGAGGCGACGCCCGAAACCCTCCTGAAAAGCATGACATCCGCCAAGAAGAGGATTGCCCGATAGCCATGACCACACAGATTCCCGAGAAGAAGAAGTCCGGCGGTCTCCGCGACCTCGGCAAGATGTTCGGAGGCGGCCAGTCCACCGGACGCCAGTTCGGCATCCTCGGCGCCCTCGTCGTCATCATCCTGCTGTTCGAGGTGCTCACGGGCGGCACCACGCTCGAGCCGGTCAACCTCATCAACCTGGTCAATCAGAACGTGTACGTCCTGATCCTGGCCATCGGCATGGTGATGGTCATCATCGCCGGCCACATCGACCTGTCGGTCGGCTCGGTCGCCGCCCTCGTCGGCATCATCGTCGCCGAGGCGATGACCAACTGGAACGTGCCGTGGCCGCTCGCGATCATCCTCGGACTGCTCGTGGGTGTCGTCATCGGAGCCTGGCAGGGATGGTGGGTCGCCTACGTCGGCGTCCCCGCGTTCATCGTCACCCTGGCCGGCATGCTCATCTTCCGCGGTCTGAACCAGCTGATCGGCAGCGCGAACACGATTCCCGTCCCGGACGGCTTCACCTTCATCGGCGGCGGCTTCCTTCCGGAGTGGGGCCCGAACACGGGCTTCAACAACTCCACCCTGCTGCTCGGCATCATCATCGCGGTCGTCATCGCGCTGGCGGAGGTCCGCACCCGTCGCAAGCAGACGAAGATGGGCTCCGAGAAGGCTCCCCTGTGGGTCAGCGTGTTCAAGGTGGTCATCCTCGACGCCGTCGTGATCTACGCTGCAGTGCTGTTCGGAAGCGGCCGGGTCGGTACCTCGTTCCCCGTCGCCGGCGTGATCCTCGGCGTGCTCATCATCCTGTACTCGTTCATCACGCGCAGCACCATCTTCGGTCGCCACATCTACGCGGTCGGCGGCAACTGGCACGCCGCAGAGCTGTCGGGCGTCAAGATCAAGCGCATCAACTTCTTCGTCATGATGAACATGTCGGTGCTCGCGGCGCTCGCCGGCATGATCGCCGTCGCCCGCTCCGTCTCCTCCGGGCCGCAGGACGGCCTCGGCTGGGAGCTCGACGCGATCGCGGCCGTGTTCATCGGTGGTGCTGCGGTCTCCGGCGGTATCGGAACCGTGGCCGGCTCCATCATCGGTGGTCTGGTCATCGCCGTCCTCAACAACGGCCTGCAGCTCCTCGGCGTCACCAGCGACAAGGTGCAGATCATCAAGGGTCTGGTCCTGCTCGTCGCGGTCGGTGTGGACGTCTACTCCAAGCGCCGGGGCGGTCCGTCGCTGATCGGCAGGATGTTCGGTGGCGGCAAGACGCAGGAGGCGAACGCCGCTGCCGCCGAGCAGCCCGCCGTCGTGCCGTCCGGCGACTCCGCCGAGGATAGCTCGCGCTCGCTGACGTCCTGATCACCTAGTTTTTCATCCCCCCTGCACCATCAACACACAGAGAAAGAGAAACGCAATGCGCAAAATCGCACTCGCGACAGTGGCCGTCGCAGCTGCCGCCGCGCTCGCCCTGACCGGCTGCTCGTCGAGCCGCTCCGGTTCGGACAGCAGCTCCGCGTCCGGCTTCGCCAAGGACTCCACCATCGGTGTCGCCCTCCCGACTAAGACGTCGGAGAACTGGGTTCTCGCCGGTGGCCTGTTCGAGGACGGCCTCAAGGAGGCCGGCTTCAAGGGCGACGTCCAGTACGCCGGTGGCTCCGGTGTCTCCGACCAGCAGTCGCAGATCCAGTCGATGATCACCAACGGTGCGAAGGTCGTCATCATCGGCGCCGTCGACGGTGGCCAGCTCGCCGCGCAGGCCAAGGCCGCGCACGACGCCGGCGCGACCGTCATCGCGTACGACCGCCTCATCCTGAACACCAACGACGTGGACTACTACGTCGCGTACGACAACGAGAAGGTCGGCGAGCTGCAGGGTCAGGCCCTGCTCGACGGCATGAAGGCGAAGTTCCCGGACAAGAAGAACTTCAACATCGAGCTCTTCTCGGGTTCGCCGGACGACGCCAACTCGGCTGTCTTCTTCAACGGCGCCATGAAGGTCCTCAAGCCGAAGATCGACGACGGCACCCTGAAGGTCGTCTCGGGTCAGACCGAGATCAAGCAGACCTCCACCCAGGGATGGCTGCCGGCGAACGCGCAGACCCGCATGGACAACCTGCTCGCCAAGAACTACGCCTCCACCGAGCTCGACGGCGTCCTGTCGCCGAACGACACCCTGGCCCGCGCCATCATCACCTCGGTGAAGGGTGCAGGCAAGCCGGTCCCGATCGTCACCGGTCAGGACTCCGAGGCCGAGTCGGTCAAGTCCATCATGGCGGGCGAGCAGTACTCGACCATCAACAAGGACACCCGCAACCTGGTCAAGCAGGCCATCCAGATGGTCAAGGACCTGCAGCAGGGCAAGAAGCCGGAGACGAACGACGACAAGTCGTACGACAACGGCGTCAAGGTCGTCCCGGCCTACCTGCTGAAGCCGGTCATCGTCACCAAGGAGAACGCGGCGGAGGCGTACGCCAACGACCCGACCCTGGAGCCGCTGACCAAGTAGTCATCAGCACAGAGCAGAAGGCCGGTCCCTTTCGGGACCGGCCTTCTGTCGTCCCCCCTGGACTGCCCCCTCTGGCCGGGCCTGATCACACGGTAAGGCCGTGCGCCAGGGCGCGGCATCCGGGCCAGCACGGATATCGGCGCCCGTGCTGGCCCGGACGGAAGCG
>JGI24740J21852_10001610_pt1 | contig 10376 bp, 10 predicted proteins | sample KBSCornC6_FD_21852 | JGI IMG/M metagenome (IMG submission 21852) | reverse complement strand
CCCCCATCATCCATCCGCCCCGCGGAGAGCTGCCGGTGCTGCTGTCGGTGCCGCATTCCGGACGCGATTATCCCGACTGGCTGATTGCGCTCTCGTCGGGGGGCAAGACGGCGCTGGCGGTTCTCGAAGACCCGTTCGTCGACCGGCTGGTGTGGCGCGCGCTTGCATCCGGCTGCGGCGCCGTCATCGCCCGCACTCCACGCGCCGCGGTCGACTGCAACCGCGCCGAGGATGAGGTCGATCCCTCGGTCATCGACGGTGGACGGCGCGGCCGCATCAGCGCGCGCGCGCGCGGCGGTCTCGGGATCGTGCCCGGCCGGACACAGCAGCACGGCTATCTGTGGCGCCGGGCGATTACGCCCAACCAGCTCGAAGACCGGCTGGTGCAGGCGCACCGGCCCTACCACGATGCGATCGAGGCGCAGCTCGCATTGCTATGCGATCGCTTCGGCTGCGCATTGCTGCTCGACTGCCATTCGATGCCGCCGCCGCCCAAAGGCCTGCCGCCTGTGGTATTCGGCGACGGCCGCGGCCGCACCGCCGAGCCCTGGATCAGCGCCGAGGCAATCGCGATCGGCAAGCGCCTCGGCTTCGAAAGCGGGCTTAACGACCCGTTCGCAGGCGGTCACGTGATCGAGCGCCACGCACGGCCGGCGAGCGGCGTCCATGCGCTGCAGATCGAGGTCGACCGCCGTTGCTACCTCGATTCCAGGCTCAAGCGTCCCGACGTGGGCTTCGACCGCGTCGCGATGCTGATCGAAAGCCTCGCTGTCGAACTCGGCGAAGCCCTGCTCGGCCGGCAGTACGCGACAGCGGCTGAGTGATCGAGCCGCCGAGCGCAGGTGAGCGAATGCGCAGCAATCGGGAGGCAGCGCGGAGATACGGCGAGACGCGGACGGCCTGCGCGCCTTGGCGCGACAGGACCGACGTCACGCGATTCACTCGCGTGACGGCTCACCCGCTCTAGGAGCTAGACCGTCGCCGGCGACGGCTGCGGAATGAGGCTCGGTGCCTTGCCCTGCTGCACCTGCCGCGCGAACACGTCGCGCATTTGGCTCAACGAGAAGAGGTGCGCGTAGATGAGCGGCAGCATGCCGTTCTGGTTCATCTTGCGGAGCTCGTCGCCGCGCAGGTTGCGGACCTTTTCCTCGTCGACCATGCGGAAGCCGCGATANACNAACGGCTGGTCGGCGCCTTCGGGCTGGATCGCGACCTCGCCGTCCATCAGCAGGTCCGATTTGACGAGGTCCTCGACGAATGCGTTGGTGCGCAGGCCCGCCGCCTCGAACTGCTCGCAGAATTCGAGGATCGCCTTGGTCGCGGCGCTCGGCTGGTCGCCGTCAAACAAGGGCTCGCCTTCCTCGAAATCGCCGACGGCGCCCGAGGTCGGATCGAAGCACAGCGACAGCTCGTCGACATCGGGCCGAAGCTTCGCCAGCAGGAACGGATAGCGGCGCAGATACGCCGGGATGTAGAGGTTCGGATCGGTCGACCGGCCGTTCTCGTCGAGGAACACGTTGACGCCCTCGTTGAGGCCCATCANCGCGATCGGCACCGGCGTTCCGCCGACTGAGAAGACGATCGGAAAATGGCGCTGAACGAGCGTGAACTCGTCCACCGTCAGGGGCACCGCGTGAGTCCGGCCGAGCTCGGGCAGGCCGGTCAGCCCGCGTACCTTCATCTTCCCGTGCTGGTCCAGGTTCAGGGGCTCGAGCGCATTATAGAACAAAGGCAAGCTCTGGGTCGGAGCGGCGGTCGCCATCGAAAAACTTCTCCTGGGGTCCGGACTTACGGCTGCGCGGCCCCCGCGCACCTGCCAAGAACGGTGTGAGGCGCCTCTATTGGGCTCTTGCCCGTTAGGCAAGCGCGCCCGTGCGTGGCTCGAGCGGCGCAGCTAGTTCATTGAACATTCAACGCTTTGCTGCGAAGCCCGCGTTCATGGGGACGGGCTGTCAGTGACTTCGGGCGCAATCTGGAATTTCGTGCCGCTGCTGCTCGGCCTGTTTGCCGCGCAGCCCGGCGTCGTCGGCCAGTCGGTGACGCGGCTGATCATCCAGGACGAGGTCATCCTGCGCGTCCCGGTCCAGCCGCGCCCGCTAATGCCGGAAATCGATTGGGTCGAGAATAAAGGCCCCAAATGCATTCCCATCGCCGAAATCCGGAGGGCGATGCTGTCCGGGCCGGAGCAGGTCGATTTCGTCATGTCCGACCGCACGCGGATCCGCGCGCAATTCGATGAAGGCTGTCCGGCGCTCGATTTCTACGGCGGCTTCTATCTCGAGCCGCGCGACGATCGCCTGTGCGGCGGCCGCGACGCGGTCCACTCGCGCATCGGCGGAAGCTGCACGATCGAGCGGTTCAAGCAGCTCGTTCCAAAAATCCGGCGCTGACCGGGCTTGGAATCCGCGCGCCAAAGCCCCACTTTCCTTGACAAGCGCGACATGCCCGGCATAGCCGGACTGCGCGTGATCGCCGCTCCGGGTCAATGCCGCGGCGCCACTTGAACCTTCCGGAACCTCGATGACTTTTGCCGACCTCGGCCTTTCCGACGAATTGCTCCGCGCGGTCGCGGACAGCGGCTATGACCAGCCGACCCCGATCCAGCGCGCGGCGATCCCGTCAGTGCTGATGGGCAAGGATTTGATCGGGATCGCCCAGACCGGCACCGGCAAGACCGCGGGCTTCGTCCTGCCGATGCTCGACATCCTGCACCAGGGCCGCAGCCGGGCCCGCATGCCGCGCTCGCTGATCCTCGAACCGACGCGCGAGTTGGCGATGCAAGTGTCGGAGAATTTCGAAAAATACGGCAAATATCACAAGCTCTCGATGGCGCTGCTGATCGGCGGCGTTCAGATGGGCGACCAGGTCAAGGCGCTCGAAAAGGGCGTCGACGTGCTGATCGCGACGCCTGGGCGGCTGATGGACCTGTTCGGCCGCGGCAAGATCCTGCTCACTGGCTGCGAGCTCCTCGTGATCGACGAGGCCGACCGCATGCTCGACATGGGCTTCATCCCGGACATCGAGGAAATCTGCTCGAAGCTCCCGAAGAGCCGGCAGACGCTGCTCTTCTCGGCAACCATGCCGCCGCCGATCCAGAAGCTCGCGGCGAAGTTCCTCAACGAACCCAAGCGAGTCGAAGTCGCGCGGCCGGCGACGGCCAACGTCAACATCGATCAGCGCCTGGTCGAGGTCCGTGGCGACAAGAAGAAAGACGCGCTGCGCAGCATCCTTCGCGGCGAGGAATTCAAGAACGCAATCGTGTTCGCCAACCGCAAGTCGACGGTCCGCGAGCTCACCACCAGTCTCAAGCGCTCGGGCTTTGCGGTTGGCCAAATCCAGGGCGACATGGATCAGGCCGACCGCATCGCCGAGTTCGACCGGTTCAAGAACGACGAGATCACGATCCTGGTCGCTTCGGACGTTGCGGCGCGCGGGCTCGACGTCAAAGGCGTCAGCCACGTCATCAACTTCGACGTGCCGTGGCAGCCCGACGACTACATCCACCGCATCGGCCGCACCGGCCGCGCCGGCATGAAGGGCATCGCGATAACCTTCGCCACGCGCGACGACGCCGAAGCGGTCGAGCGGATCGAGAAGTTGATCGGCCACAAGATTCCGCGCGTCGGCGGGGAAGCCGTGGCAGCCGAGCCGGCCCACCGGCCGGAAGCGGCGAAGAAGCCGTCGCGCAGCAAGGCCGAAAAGCCTCAGTCTGTGAAGAGCGAGGCGGCGGCAGCCAAGCCCAGCCTACCAAAGGCCGAGCGGCCACCAGAACGGACCCTGGAGCGGACCCCCGTCCTCGAGGATATCAGCAGCGACTGGAATGGCCCGCTTCCGTCGTTCCTGTCGGTCAGCGCGGGCTAGCCGACACTAGAAAGGTTGCACATTCGTACCTAGCTCGCTCCCAAAACAAGAAAGGGATGCCAGCATGAGCGATTACGTGCTTCCGAAAGTGTGGACCTGGGACCAGCCGAGCGGCGGTCAATTCGCGAACATCAACCGCCCCGTCGCAGGACCAACGCACGACCAAGAGCTTCCGGTCGGCAAGCACCCCCTGCAGCTTTATTCACTGGCGACGCCGAACGGGCAGAAGGCCTCGATCATGCTCGAGGAGCTGCTCGAGAAGGGTCACAGCCAAGCCGAATATGATGCCTGGCCGATCCGCATCGGCGAGGGCGACCAGTTCGGAAGCGGCTTCGTCGCGGTCAATCCCAACAGCAAGATCCCCGCGCTCGTCGACCGCAGCGGTCCCGAACCGGTGAGCGTGTTCGAATCCGGCGCGATCCTCGTCTATCTCGCCGAAAAGTTCGGCGAGTTCCTGCCAGCTTCAGGGCCCGCGCGCGCGGCGACCCTCTCCTGGCTGTTCTGGCAGATGGGCAGCGCCCCCTTCCTCGGCGGCGGGTTTGGCCACTTCTTTGCCTACGCGCCGGAGAAGATCGAATATGCGATCAACCGCTATTCGATGGAAGCCAAGCGCCAGTTCGACGTTCTCAACCGCCGGCTCGCGGACAGCGAATATGTCGCCGGCCCCGATTACACGATCGCCGACATCGCCATCTGGCCCTGGTATGGCGGCGTCGCGCTCGGCCGCAGCTACGAAGGCGCCGACACGTTCCTTTCGACCCACGACTATGAGCATGTGATGCGCTGGGCCAGGCAGATCGATGAACGCCCCGCGGTCAGGCGCGGGCGGATCGTCAACAAGCTGACCGGCGATCCGTCGGAGCAGCTGCACGAACGCCACGATGCGAGCGATTTCGACCTGCGGACGCAGGACAAGCTCCAGCCGGTCGACGAGAGCGAAAACGTCAAGGACGACGCGATCTAAGCACCTCCCTCCCTGCAAGGGGGGATACAGGGTGGGTGCTTCTGAAGCGGCTCAATGCCGCTGAAGAAGCTCGTTCGCGGGCATCGAGCCCGCTCACTCACACCCACCCCCCTCCCTTTGCGGGGAGGGGAGTCACCCGCGCCGCATGATCCAGTGCGGCATCACGTGCGCGGTTTGAGCGTCCGGATCGATCTCGAACCCGTGCTTGCGATAGAAATGGATGGCGCGTTCGTTGTGGCGCACGACGTTGAGCCACATCGGGCGCTCCTCGCCGAGCCACGCCATTCCCGCCCGCATCAGCGGCGCGGCGACTCCGCCGCCGTGGAAGTCCGGATCGACCATCAGCCAATCGAGTTCGCGGCTTTCCTCGCTGTGCCGCGTCGCGATCATGAAGCCCGCGATGGTCGCGCCGGCCATGGCGATGACCAGCCGCTGGTTGGAATTGCGTGCCGCGGCAACAGCCGTTTGCGCCGACATCTCGACGACCCGCTCGATGAATGCGAGCTCGTCGGGATTGAGGCCCGCGGCGTGATACGTCGCACCGGTGGCGCGGCGAGTCAGCGCCGAGATTGCAACCGGGCTGGTTCGCCCAAGCGCGGCCGAGTCGGACAGCAGCTCAAGCACGCGCGCTCCTGTACCGTTTGAGGAATTCTCTCGCGAATGCCGCCAGCCGCCGCTCCGCGATCGCATCGCGCAGGCCTTGCATCATGCGCTGGTAAAACCACAGATTGTGCTGCGTCATCAGCATTGCGCCGAGGATCTCGCCAGCCTTGATCAGGTGGTGGATGTAGGCGCGGCTGAAGCGGCTGCAGGCGGGGCACGGGCACCCGGGCTCGATCGGTTCCGGGTCCTCGGCAAAGCGCGCGTTGCGCATGTTGAGCGGACCATCGGCGGTGAACGCCTGACCGGTGCGGCCGGAGCGCGTCGGCAGCACGCAATCGAACATGTCGATCCCGCGGGTCACCGCCTCGACGATGTCATCGGGCTTGCCGACGCCCATCAAATAGCGCGGCTTCGCGGCCGGGAGCATGCCGATCGCGAAATCGAGGCAGCCGAGCATCGCCTCTTGCCCTTCCCCGACCGCGAGGCCGCCGACCGCATAGCCGTCGAAGCCGATCTCGATCAGCGCCTCGGCGGAGGCGCGGCGCAGGCTCTCGTCGAGCGCGCCCTGCTGGATTCCGAAAATGGCGGCGCGCTCGGCATGGGCGCCGCCGCCGTCGAATGCATCGCGCGAGCGCTTCGCCCAGCGCATGGAACGCTCCATCGCCGCCGCCTGGACGTCGCGGGTCGAGGTGGTTGGCACCAGCTGGTCGAAGGCCATGACGACGTCAGAGCCCAATAGCCGCTGCACCTCGATCGAGCGCTCCGGACTGAGCATGTGCGTCGAACCGTCGAGGTGGCTCTTGAAGCGCACCCCCTCCTCGCTCGTCTTGGTGAGCTCCGACAGGCTCATCACTTGGTAGCCGCCGCTGTCGGTAAGGATCGGCCGCTGCCAGTCCATGAAGGTGTGCAAGCCGCCGAGCTTGCCCATCCGCTCGGCGCCCGGGCGCAGCATCAAATGATAGGTGTTGCCGAGGATGATGTCGGCGCCCGAGGCGCGGACCTCGTCCGGCCGCATCGCCTTGACGGTCGCCGCGGTCCCGACCGGCATGAACGCCGGAGTGCGGATCTCCCCGCGCTGCATGGCGATGGCTCCGGTGCGCGCCGTGCCGTCGGTCGCCGAAATCGAAAAGGAGAAGCGGGACATCGGCCGTGCGCTTAGCGGCTTTGGTCCCATCCGCAACTCGAGCGACGATCGCAACCGGAGCAAACGGACACTGTCGCGGGTTAGCGCGACATGGCGTCGACCGGCGATATTGATCGCTTTGCGTTCATTGTGGGCGCGCCGCGCTGCGGCACGACGAGCCTGGCCGGGTTCCTCAAAAGCCATCCGGACGTCTGCTTCCCGCTGGTGAAGGAACCGCACTTCTTTTCGCAGACAGATCTTCGCCCGGTACCGACGTCCCAGTTGCGTCGTGAAGTCGACGAGCAATATCTCGCGCGCTTCTATCCGCGCCGGGACGGCCGGATCATGGCCGCGGATTGCTCCGTCTCCTACCTCTACGCGCCGGAGCAGCTGGAGCCGGCGTTGCGGCTCTGGCCGGATTCGCGGTTCGTCATTAGCCTGCGCGACCCGATGGAGATGCTCCCTTCGCTCCACCAGCGCCTGATGGTGCTCGGCGACGAGACGATCGGCAGCTTCGATGAAGCCTGGGCAGCGACGCGCGACCGCGCCTCGGGCAAGCGCATCCCGCGCAGCTGCGTCGAGCCGCGCTGGCTTCGCTACGACGAGGCCGGCCGCTTCGCGACCTATCTCGAGCGGTTGTTCGCTGCTGTGGGACGCGAGCGCTGCCTCGTGCTTTTGTTCGACGACCTCGTCGCCGATCCAATCGCACAATATCGCCGCCTGGTGGATTTCCTTGCGTTGCGGCGGCTCGAACATGGGCTCGACCTCACCCCGAAGCGGACCAGCCAGGGGGTGCGGCATGCCTGGCTCCAGCGCCTGCTCAAGCGGCCGCCGCGGCGGATGCGCAAATTCCTCGCCGGCGCTCATTACCGCAGCCGCGAACGCAAGCTCAGCGGCGACCTCGCCGACAGCCGGGCCGTCGACCTGCTGTTTTCCGCGCGCAAGCGCCTGCTCGACTGGAATCGCGTGCCCGCGCCAAGGCGGCGCCCCTCGCTCGCCGTCCAGAAAGAGATTCGCGCGCGGCTGAAGCCGCAAATCCGGCGGCTTGAATCGATGCTCGGACGCGATCTCGGCCACTGGCTGGAGCTCCGTCCAGAAACCCGGACCGCGACGGATTCCCCAAGGCGGGCACGTGCGCCTTTGTCGCCGAGTCTCAGAGGCGCCGACTAGATCGGCAGCAGCAGGCTGGCATCGCCGTAGGAGTAGAAGCGGTATTCCTCTGCAACCGCGTGGGAATAAGCCGCCTTCATTACCTCAATCCCCATCAGCGCGCTGACCAGCATGAACAAGGTCGACTTGGGCAGATGGAAGTTGGTGATCAGCCCGTCGATGGCGCGGAAGCGGTAACCGGGCGTGATGAAGATCGCCGTGTCGCCTTCGAACGGGCGGATCACGCCGTCCTCGCCGGCCGCGGTTTCGAGCAGGCGAAGGCTGGTCGTGCCGACTGCGATCAGCCGGCCGCCTTTCGCCCGTACGGCGTTCAGGCGCGCCGCCGTCGCGCCATCGATCTTCCCCCATTCGGCGTGCATCTGGTGGCCGATGGTATCTTGCACCTTGACCGGCAGGAAGGTGCCGGCGCCGACGTGCAGGGTCAGCGTCTCGCGACCAATGTCACGCGCGTCCAGCCCCTGCAGCAAGCGCGGCGTGAAGTGCAGCGCGGCGGTCGGCGCCGCGACCGCGCCTTCCTCCTTGGCGAACATCGTCTGGTAATCGGCGCGATCCCGATCGTCTGTCGGCCGCTTCGACGCAATGTAAGGCGGCAGCGGCATGCGCCCCGCGCGTTCGAGCAGCAGTTCGACCGGTTCGTCGCCGAGGAAGTGGAGCAACGCCGATCCATCCTCGGCCTTGTCCGTCACCGACGCTTCGACGCCTTGGCTGAACTGGATCGTGTCTCCGACCCGCGCGCGCTTGGCGTTGCGCAGGAACGCGCGCCACTCGCGCGGCCCTTCGCGCTTGTGGAGCGTGGCGCCGATTCTCGCCTCGCCCCTCCTGCCCTCGAGCTGAGCGGGGATGACCTTGGTATCGTTGAACACCAGCACGTCGCCAGGTCTGAGCAGCGACGGCAGCTCCAGCACCTGATGATCGGAAATGTCGCCTCCGTCGACCAGCAGCAGCCGCGCGCTGTCGCGCGGCCGCGCCGGCCGCAGCGCGATCCGCTCCCGCGGAAGCTCGAAATCGAACAGGTCGACGCGCATCGGCGCCGCCTAGGCGCTACTTCGTCGCGGCGGAAGCGGTCGAGTCATCCCCCAGCCAGGCCCGGACGATCTTGGTCGGCTCGGCTGGCGGCTCGCCCGGGGCGATCGCATCGACGGCATCCATGCCCGAGATCACGCGGCCCATGACCGTGTAATTATTGTCGAGCTCAGCCCGCGGCGCGAACATGATGAAGAACTGACTGTTGGCCGAATCGGGGCTGTTGGCGCGCGCCGCGCCGAGCGTTCCGCGGAGGAACGGCACGGCGGTGAACTCGGCCTTGAGATCGGGCAGATCGGAGCCGCCCTCACCCGTTCCCTTGGGATCGCCGCCCTGGGCCATGAAGCCGGGGATCACGCGATGAAAGGTGAGCCCGTTATAAAAGCCGCTGCGCACCAGCTTCTGGATCCGCTCAATGTGGTGCGGCGCGAGATCCGGCCGAAGCACGATCTCGACCGTGCCTCCAGTCGACAGCTCGAGGAACAAATGGTTCGCCTTGTTTGCGGCGACCTCGGCCGGGGCCAGGATGCTCGGCATCGGCGGCGGCACGGGGGCGGGCTTCGCCGCGATCAACGCGAACGCCATCAGCGGCAATGCGAACAACATTTGCTTCAACTCAAACTCTCCCGAGCATTTCATTGCGCGGCTGCACCGGCGCTGCTGACCTTAGACTGAACCGCCATTGAGATGCCGGCGAACATCCTGCGCCACGGTCGGTGTCACGAACTTGTCGATCGAGCCGCCGAACCGCGCGATCTCCTTGACCAGCTTGGACGCGATCGGCTGCAGAGATACGTCGGCCATCAGGAAGACCGTCTCGATTTCGTCGTTGAGCTGCTGGTTCATCCCGGCCATCTGGAACTCATATTCGAAGTCGGCGACGGCGCGCAGGCCGCGCAGGATCGCGGTCGCACCCTGCTGCTCCGCGAAGTCCATCAGCAGCGATCCGAATTCGACGACCTCGATATTGCCGGGGATGTCCCCGACCTCTCGGCGGACCATCGTCAGCCGCTCCTCGACCGAGAACATCGGTTCCTTCGACGGATTCGTCGTGACCCCGATCACGAGCTTGTCGACGAGGTGCGCGCCGCGCCGGATAATGTCGAGATGCCCGAGCGTGATCGGGTCGAACGTGCCGGGATAGACTGCCACTTTCATCAATGGTCTCTTTCTATCGCGAAGCGGGCGATGGCGCGAAGCAGGTCCGCTTCGCTGCCGTGCCCCGACAAATGCTCGATCGCCTGGCTCACCAGCAAGCCAGCCTGCTGCCGGGCGCGCTCTTCGCCGAGGAGCAAGACGAACGTCGCCTTGCCGGCGTTTGCGTCACGCCCGGTGGGCTTGCCGGCCGCGGCCGCGTCGCCGCTATGGTCGATGAGGTCGTCGGCAATCTGGAAGGCGAGACCGATGTTGCGCGCATAGCCGCGGTACGGGCGCCGCGCCTCGGGCGGCATCTTGGTCATGATGCACGCGGCTTCAACGGCATATTCGATTAGCGCGCCGGTCTTGAGCTGCTGCAGGCGGGTGATCGCGGGAAGATCGAGCTGCTGCCCTTCTGCGGCGAGATCCATCATCTGGCCGCCCGCCATGCCCGAAGGCCCCGCGGCGCGGGCAAGCTCGAGTACCAGGTCGGAC
>JGI24740J21852_10001609_pt1 | contig 10377 bp, 19 predicted proteins | sample KBSCornC6_FD_21852 | JGI IMG/M metagenome (IMG submission 21852) | reverse complement strand
AGCGCCCATTCGTACCAGCAATACGCACCCATAGCTCAGCTGGATAGAGCGTTGCCCTCCGAAGGCAAAGGCCAGAGGTTCGAATCCTCTTGGGTGCGCCACCTTTCGCATTTATGCGCCCTTTTCCAATTGGTTAGCTGTTTCATTGGCTAACCTTTTGCGAAGGTTAGCCATCAACATCTCGCCAGCTTCATCCGAAAGCATCCGCTGATCGGCCGCGGCCGTGTATCGCGCAACCTCGCTATCTGTCGTGTGGCCGGTCCATGATTTGATTTGCTGATTGGTGCATCCAGCCTCAGCAAAGCGACGCGCAGCGGCCTTTCTCAGGCCATGGGCGCTGCATTCGAACAGGCCAGCCTCATCGCACCAATCACGGAACTTGTTGCCAAAGCCCTTCCGCGTGAATGACCGTCCATGCCCGTTGATTATGAACACCATCGCGCGGGAGGGCGTCGCCAAGATGGACACTGCAAGAGGGGGCAGGATCGGAAGGCTAACAGTGACCCCGGTTTTCTCCTGTGTGAGCGTGATTCTCTTGTCGCGGACATGTCCCGGCCCCAAGAGGCGCACATCCCCTCCCCGTTGCCCTGTGAACAGCAGGAGATCGAAAGCAAGGCGTGCCATCGTGCCGAGCTGGTGCTTGGCTTCGTAAGCGGCGATCTCGTCTTCAGTCCAGGTGTGAAAGCCCGTTCCTTCGACCTTGAAGGGCCGCGTGGCATCCACAGGATTAGCTTTCGCCATGCCCTGCCTGATTGCGAACTGCATCAGCGCCTTCAACCGCTTTCGGAGCATGTTAGCGGCCGTCCTGTGCGGCAACATGTCTGCCATCATCTTCTCGACGTGACGCGGCTCGAGGTCGCGCACCATCGCCTCGCCATAGCGCCTGCCCTTGCTGGGCTTATGTTGCCGCCAACGCTCGATCACGCCGCGATAAACGACGCGCGTCCGTTCGCTGGGGTCGAGGAAGTCAGGCGAGCGATAATAGCGTCCGATCAGGTCATCGAAGCTCCCCGGTAAAGCGCGATCGGCACCGGGTTCGATAGCTGGCGCGGCAAGGCCATCAAGGCAGGCCTGATACTCCTGCATAAACGCTTCGGTGCCAGGTGCCGATTTGAAGGCGTAGACGGCAAAGCCCTTACGGCGAAACCTGTAACGGGGCTTGCCGTGCCGGTCGCGATATTCGCTGACCCATTCAGGAAGCCAGCGACGTTTCATAGGTCTTGAATATCATCAAACGAGTTGGATGCTGCGGCACGAGCTCGACTGTCGAACTGCACCTCGATCGCGCCCGTCGGATCGAGCCGGAAACCGATCGGCTTCAATCCGGCTGCTACTGCAGCTTTCAACGCGCGGGTTGCATCGGCTTGACGGAAAGATGCTCGACGCGATGTCATCAGTCGTCCAACTCAAGCCCTGCCCGCAGACGCAACATGCGGCGCCAAGCGTTTCTGACAGCCGCATCCATCGGCAGGATAATAATCGGAACAGGATAGCCGGCTAAGTCCATTAACTGAGCTTGCGCGCCATCGATGGCTTGGCGATCTATGCTCATTGCTGTGATTGTACCCGACATGAAATCCTGCACGCGCAAGTAGGCAGGATTGTTAGGCATCGGCATATAGGGGATGCCGTCATCCATGGTCACCTTGGCCTTCAACTCCGCATAGAGCGATCGGATATGTTCGGACAGTCCCTTGATTTCCAAGAGTGCTTCCGCCGGGATGCGGGCGGAGAGCGCTTGCCTCATGATGGCGAGCATCCCCAGATCGACCATGCTGAAACGCCGGGTCGTCCCGGGGGTCACCTGTGGAATGCCTAACCACGGATAGCGGTTAATCCATCCGATAATGGTAGGCCTTGGCACTGCCAATATCTTTGATGTCGCCTCAGCCGCCTGGGTCGGCTCGTCAACATCTGGACACACGAAACTGATGGAAGGCATAGCAATCTCCAAGGTGTTGACTGCTGAATACCTCCAACCTGTTCTGCAGTCAACAGATTGAACATTCTCCTTCTCGCCCTGCCCTATGGGCAGGGAAGCGATCCACCCTCCCATGTCTGGCGAACTCTGACGATCATGCCGCCACCTGCATCTGCAGCTTGGCGTGGAGCAAATGCCGGTATTCTAGCGCTGTCTGTTCCTGCGCCCTTCCGACAAGCTCGCGGGTCATGACCAGCAGGGTCGCGGCACGGTCTGCGGCGCGCCGAACTCCGACCGAATCACAGGTCTGCCCATCAACAGTTGCATCGAAAATGCGCTCGACAAGATCGGCCACGCATTCGATCAGCGCGTCGATCCGGTAGTGACAGCTTTCGATTTCCTCCATTGGCTGTAGTGGGTCGGTCAGCACGACCGTGATCTTATTCCCGCTCATGCTGCGAGCCTCGTTAGATCATCTTCGATGCACGCCCATGTAATTCTGTCATTGTCCGTGCCCTCCAGATGGTCCTTATGCAGCTGCAGCTTGACGGTAACAGCATCGAGGTCGGGCGCGGGCATTTTGACAAGAGCCAAAGCAACTGCATCCACCGGCTTGTAGTATCGCAGTTGCTCAGCTTCCTGGGCATCCAATTTTTTGGCTGCATCTTCGAACTTTTCCGGCTCTGTTGCCTTCATGATTTGAGCTAAGACGAACGCTTCATTCGCCCATTCGAACGGGCCGAGCGCATAATAGGCGTCCATCCGCAGCCGGAGCAGCCGATACTCATAATAAGCGCGATCCCACGCCGAACGATCGGATGGGGCGGGGATCGACGCGGCCAACGCGGCGGGCGTCAGCGCGGCCGGAACGGTGGCAAGCGCGCCAATGGCTGCGCGGCGGGACAGGGCGGCGCTCACAGCCCACACTCCGAACCCGCTGTAACCCGCCGGAACATGACTTGCGCCATGTCCCAGCTCGCTTCCCATGCCCGCAGGTGATTGGCGTTGGTCGGATCGAAAGGCGGCAAGTCGGCGCGCAGCCGGGGGGCGCGGCGATCGGCAAGATTGATGATTTTGCCGGTATCTGCGGCGGATTTACCGCCTACAAGTATGGGAACGCCCGTGATAGGGGCGGCATCAGCCTGAGACATGGAAAACTCCCTTGTCGAATGGTTAGAGCCGGAGCGAGGGTGCAACCTTGCTTCGGCTCGCAATATCTGACATTGGTTATTCATCATGTCAATTGATGATGTCAGAAAAAGAGGGCGTGGCCGTCCGAAGGTGGGAGCGGAGCCGATCACGGTTCGTATGCCTCCGGAGCAACTGGCGGCGCTTGATGCATGGATTGAAAGCCAGGAAGAGCCGCGCCCCTCCCGGCCCGAAGCCATTCGCCAGCTAATCGATATCGGCCTTGGGAAAGGCCAGGAATCGCCCGAAGGAAAGCCCTGAACGCGAGGCTGACATGCACCACAAGCGCCATCGCGCCCGCAACCGGCGGGCTGGCTGTAAGCTCTGCAAGCCATGGAAGGCGAACGGCTTTCGAACCGGACGTGCCGGAGGAGAAGCGTTCAGCGATCATCGCCGCCGCCTCACACCGGCCGATGCCTGATCGAAGCCGTCTGGACATTGCTGACATCGCGGCAGCAGAGAGCGCCAGAAACGAAAGCGACTTCACAATCCCCGCTGAGGTCATGGACGCCATGCTGACCGGCAAAGCACCCGTAGCCGCGTGGCGCGAATATCGTGGTATGACGCTGGCAGCATTGAGCGTGAAGGCTGGCCTAAATCGATCCCACCTCTCCCGTATTGCGAAGGGGCGGACCAAACCGCAACCGGCAACCATCGCGAGACTCGCCGCCGCGCTGGCAGTACCGGAATGGGCGATGACCATCGATCAGTGATCGGGCACCATCAGCGAGAGTGCATTTTTGTATGCACGTTATTTCTTGACGTGCGCCATTTCCGTGCATACAATAATCCTCATGGACATCGAATTTGACACCGCCAAGGACGCGATCAACCGGGACAAACACGGCGTTTCGCTGGCCTTCGGTGCCAAACTGTTCAGCGATGAAGATCACCTGATCCTCGCTTCCCATCGCCCGATCGATGGCGAAGATCGGTTCAAGGTGATCGGTGATGTGAAAGGCCGCCTCTGGACTGCGGTCTATGTGATGCGTGGAGCGGCTTTCCGCTTCATCAGCGTGAGGAAGAGCAACGATGGCGAACAAAGAGCATATCGTCGGCCTTAGGGCCGATCCAAACGACCCGGAAGATTTCGACGTGAGCGAAGAGGCGATAGAGCACGCGCTGGCGGATCGGGAGGCCCGTCGCGCGCGGCGCGTGGGGCGACCTGAAGGTGCCGACAAGGAACGGATCACGATCCGGCTCGACAAGGACGTGCTGGCTAAATGGCGGGCGACCGGCCCCGGCTGGCAGACCCGTCTGAATGACGCTCTGCGCGGCGTGTCACCCTGATTTTGGCTATGTCAGTTCGGAAATATGTCGGTGCCAATCTGCCGCTAAGCTACCACGAAGCCATGGATACCTGGCGCGCGGAGCAGGGCGATTCACGGCTGACCAAAGGCGACGCGCTGGAATTTTTTGTCGCCAAGGGCCTAGGTATGGAATTGCCCTCATTTGCCAACCGTCCGCGCCCATCTGACAGGGCCGCGAGGGATGAGCGAGGTGAACTATATTGCCAACTCCACATGGAACTGGGCAGCTATGCGGCCGTGGCTCGCGAAGTAGGTCTTTCAACAGGAAGAGTAAGGCAGATTATTGCGCGCTATGAGCGGGAAAATCGAACGCCGTATCGGAGTGAAGAACAATGACGCGGAAGGCTGATGCTGAAAAGGCAATCCGCTATCTGGCGAGCCAATGGGCAAGAAAAAACGGCATAACGGCCGGATCAGCCGATATGCCGTCATTCGATGATTTCCGTACTTGGCTGGGCAACGAGGGCTATTCCCACTATCTCGACTTCCGGTCTGTCATGGGACCGCTGGAAGATGCTGAGCGCTGGTTTGACGAAGAGCTGAAGCAAACCTGGCGGAATTAGTCCCGGTGTTAGGACAGCCCCCCTATGCCAACACGGCACCGTTTATGGGCTGGCCGATTTCATCGGGCCAGGTGGTGACAACCTCAGAGGAAATGCCCTCCGGCGCAATAGTGGTCAGTATCGCCTGCCCGCCGATTCTGGACCCGCCATCCGGCCATAGCTGGTTCCGCTGGAATTCGATCATCGCCAGTCCATCGGCGCGGGGTTGAAAGGCAGCGATAGCGGAATGGTCATAGGACGTAGCATCGCACGTAAAGGGACCGAAAGGCACCATGCCCGTCACCCAATAGCGCACGGGAACCATGGTGTTTGCCGGAAGCTCCTCTGGGTTTTCCCGACTTTCCGAACGCGCGATCGACAACAGCGGACGCTTCAACTGAGGATCGATGATCGCGACCGCGAGGAAATAGCCATGCACGTCGTCATGGATGGAATGCCGGCGCATTTCCAACGTCATCCGAGCCATGAGGTCCGGCAGGCTGGCCAGCAAATGCGGCGCATCTATCGGCTTAATTTCGTTGATGCCTGCCTGTAACACCTCGGTGGGCAGGCATCCGGTTGCTGCGATGGCGGCCCGCTGGCCGAATAGCAGGCCGTCAACCGCCACAGTCTTGAAGGTATGGCGTAACAGGGTCGGACCATCCATGGGATAGGCCGCTGTGTCGTTCAGGATATAGGCGTTCCGCCCATCCTCCCACATGTTCAGCGCAGTCATGGGCGATGATCTCCAGAATCTGTTTCGGGTCAAAAGGTTTGATCGCAGTTATTCCAGCGCCGATCGATGCCGCCATGCCCACCGCAGAAGCATAGGTGGCGATGCTGGAGAGGGTGGCGGTGGAAAGGCCGGCAACCGTGACGCTGCCGGCCATGCCTGCTGGTGCAGCTAAGGCGGCCGCCGCGCCAATGCCGGTAGCGACGAGGGCGACCGCGCCTGCGATGACCGCGACAGTGCGAAGGGTCTTAGACACGCCATGCTCCTATGATGTTGGCCGGATCAAGCGCCATCTGCGGCTTGATCCCGCCGGGGTCATCGCCATGCCAGCCCAGGAACTTGCCTCCGGCCCATATGCAGATGCTATCAAACCCCTCATCACCCCTGAGAATGACGATATCCCCGACAAGCACGGCGGCAGGGGCGATCCGCGCCAGTAGACTATCCAGAAGGGCGGAAAGATCGGCAAAGCCGGTCTTTTCGAGAGCCTTCCGCGCGCCCAGCGCCGAACGAAAATCAGGGATTGGAGGGGGTGTATGACCCAACTGCCGAAGGTGAAAGCGGGCCATATGGATACAGGTAGCGCGAGAGCGCCAGTCAAACGCCTTGGTGTGATATTTGGCCATCGTCGCGGTGGTAGCGGCGGCGCGCTGAACTAACGTTGGAGGCGTCATTTTCACATCCGTCGAGTTGAATTGGCGGGAGGGGTGAAGGAGGGCTGACGACGCGCCCAGGGCGGCCCCTCCCGCCGGATTATCCGCCCTTCGCTTATCAGCCCTCGGATGGCCCCGTATTTTTGTATGCCCCGCGCCAGTCGACCAGACCGGCCCCGAAGTCCATGTAGACGCGGAACGATGTGCCCAGCGTGTCCCAGCCTTCCTTCATCTCGACGCGCGGACCTTCATGGCCTTCCAGATAGGCATATTCCAGCACAGGCGCGTTGACGGGATCGGCAAAGAGATACCAGGGCAAGGCATCGAGGCGAGGATCGACCAGCGGCGTGAGCTTGCCCGCGAAGGGGTTGGCATCGTCCACCTGGTTGGCACTGAGCTGCGTCGCTATGAGCTGCTCGATCACAGTCTCATAGCTGGGGCTGGACAGGATATATTTCGGCGCGGCGGCAATCGGCGTTACGCCGTCCAAATCCTTCTGGCTCCGCATGGCAAGGCGGCCATCGCTAAGCGTGGCGACGCTGGGGGCGGCCCCTGTTCCCGCCAAGTTTCCATGCGAAGCATGGAATAGCGGATTGCTGTCCGACATGTCGGGATTGCCATTGATGAAGCTGGCCAGCAAGCTCGCTTCCGTTTCGCCCGCCGCGCGCGCCATGACGCGGATCGGATCTCCGAACGCCCCCAGATCGTCGTTGATAATCGCCTGCCGGGAAAGGGCGAACATCTTAGCGAAGGTTTTGACCTGATAGGTTTCCTTCCGCGATTTGAAGGTGCCGGATTTGATCTCGCCCGATTCCAGAACCTCTGACAGAGTGCCAAAGCCGGAAAGCTGCAGCCCGCTGATTTCGCGGAAATCCCGCGCATTGCGCCTGCGGCCTATCAGCTTGAGAGGCGATTCCGCAGCCGCAAACATGTCCATCAGGAAGCGCTGGCCTGCGCCCGTAAGAAGGTCGGGGAAATCGCTGGTGGTGTGATAACCGCCGCCGCGATAGGCCCCATTGTCGAAGCCGCGACTCCGGTTCCACGCCGCCGCGTTCAGCACGTCGCCCGGCGCCATGCTGTTGACGCCGCGCACGCCAGCCCGCTCCGCTACCTGCCCAGCAATCTGCACAAGCGACATGTGCATGAACGCGCGGGCATGATCGGTCGGCGCACGGCCGCTCATGCGGGCATATAGGGCATCCTCGATGGCACGGGCATGGAAATTCGGGTTCTCATAGGTCGCGGCTCCTGCGCCCCAGCGGTCAACAATGGAATGGGCACCGCCACCTACGGAAGCCGTGGCCGCGCGTTGACGCGCGGTCAATATGCCCAGCAATGTTTCCCGCATTTCATGCTCGTTCATGCCCCGCTCGGCAATGTCGAGGATGATGCCGTTGCATTCTTCTCGCGTGAGTTGCCCGCTCTCGCTGGCCGTCATGACGTATTCACGGATCCGAGCCAGTGGAACCGGATCGGCCGTGATGGGAGCGGGTTCGCCGGCGGGCTGTTGGCCATCGGCGGCACGGGCACCGCCCAGGTTGCTATGGCGAGTGTGGGACATGGAAGGATACTCCTGAGCAGAATGAGGACGAAGAATGCAGGGGGCAGCCGTTGATGCGTCACGGACCTGGGCGTGGGCATCGAACGGCACAGGCACGAAACTGATTTCAAACGGTTCCCAATCGACGGCTCGGTAAAGTGGGCGCTGGCCCGCCGCTCGCTCGATCTCATAGACATGGACCGTGTAGCCGACTGAAAGGTTGCGGATGACGCCAGACGCAATGTCGGAAACGATGGAGGCAAGCTCCGGACGTTCGGACAAGCGCACCGTGGCAATGCCTTGGCCATTTTGCATCCGGGCAGAGCCGGGAACCACCGCCCCGATCTGGTTGTCAAGTCCACCTCGGCGGTGGGTATCGAGGACCGGCGCGCCGCTGTTGAGGCGACCAAGGCGGACAGCGGTTGAGCGCGTATCCAACTCTTCATCGACGGTTTCGAAGCTCTCCCAGTCGAAGCGCGCGCCACGCGCGCCGGTAGTCCAGACGACTTCGATGGTGCGGGTTTCGGCATTCCAGCTCGTGGGCGAAATATCCGCAGAGCGGGCGCGCGGGGCCGCCATCACGCGGCGCTCTGTCAGGGAGGGGGCTGTGTTGTTCATGCCCCTGATAATCTGCACGACGGTGGGTGAGGTAAATTACCGTTATGCGGCCATTCGCGGACATGTGAGGCCAAATGATACCTTTTCTTGGCCATCATCCTTTTCTTGGTGCCAATCTCGCCACCAAGGTTCCGATCATCGCCCCCAAATTGGGGGTCAGATCGACTGCTCTCATGCGGCGTTGGACTGAACCGGCGCGACTCTGGTTGAAAGCTGGAAATCTATCAGTTGATCGAGCGTATAGCTGATCCGGCCACCAGGTGAACGGTGATGACCGATCAAATGTGCCATACGATAGCGGCGCAGCGTTCGGCCGGAAATGTTCAAATACTTCGCCGCCGATGCCTCGTTATATTCATCTTTCAATCCATCTACCATCTCATCACCACATTCAAATGTGAAGTTCAGTGCCTGCACCAGTTCAGTTCAAGGAGTTCATAATCCTGTATTGCCCTTGAACCCTATTTGTATGCGCCTCGCCTCACCGCACTAGGCGGCCCCACCCCGGAAGGACCCGAAGGGGGTGACCCGCGCGGTCAGTTGGCATGGGCGAGCGACCATTCGGCCCGCGCCGTGCCGACGATGCCCAGCAAGAGCGCGCTCGCCTCTTCCTCACCGAACTGCTGCACAAGGATCAAAGCCGCAGCGGACATCAGGACAGTCGCGGCGTTGGCCGGATGATCCGTGCCGCAGATGGCGGCGCTAATTAGTGCGGCGGTCAGCTTTTCCTTTTCATTCATTTCATCACCTTCGATCTAAGAACAGAGAGTTGGCGGCGTTCACCGACTGCTACGGGGCGTCATGGTGGCCTTGATGCGAGCAAGCCGTGAGCGCATCCCTTGCAGTTCGGAGATGATCCCATCGAGGTCGTCCAGTGTCACACTAACAGCCTCGCGGACCTTGCGGCCGTCAGTCACGGGCATGGAGCGTGCCGGGACAGGCTGACCGGCGAAGTCGCCTAGCACGGCGTCGCGATAGAAGACCGTGCTGGATTTGGAATGACGATGGCCGTTCGCTTCCATGAATGATCGAATGGCGCGCGATGAACTGGTCGCCAGGTCTCGCTCATCGGCCCAAGCCTCATAGGCTGCCTTCAACTTGTCGGCGGACAAGCGAGTGCCATCCGCATGCCGGACATGATCGCGGTAAAAGTCAGCAAATGTATCCGATGGCGAGCCTGTCAGCAGCAGCCCTTCAAATTGCATTTGGCCTTTTAGGGAGCTTTTCATTCTTCTTCCCTTTAATGGGAGGGATAAATGGGAGGATAGAAGTAAGGTTTTCTGCCGTTTTAGAGGCAAACGGGAGCATGGGAGGGAAAATGCATGTTCCTACGCGCGCGTGCCCGCGCGTATGTATGCACGCGCATATGCGCGTGTGGACTTTGTGCATTTCGCCTCCCTCAACCTCCCATGCTCCCGCCGCCCTGTATTTCCGGGGTTCCCAAGCGCCCCTATCCTCCCACGCAAAGCCCGATCATGGGAGCAAGGGAGGTTCCATGGCTTTCCAATTGGCAAGAATGCTGAAAGGTGGGGGTCCGGGGCAGTATCATGCGCGAAATTTTTGGCTGATGATCGGCAGCAGTCGCAAAGGATGCTCACGAAGTGAGCATCCTTTGCGAGGCGAGATGCCCAACCCGCCGTGACCCGCCGTTGCCAAAATATCGACCGAAAACTAGCGATAGGGAGGTTCGCCATTGAAGGCTGAACCCCGCAGAAATGCGAGGGTCGCAAAGACTGGGTTAGCCAGCATAACTCATTGATCCAAAAGAGCTTACGAAGCCCTCTTGGGTGCGCCATTTGCGAATGGAAATCAGATAAATTTCCGTTCCAAGCCAAGCAGATGGCTCTTGGCCTTCAAACCACCTGCAAAGCC
>JGI24740J21852_10001608_pt1 | contig 10380 bp, 10 predicted proteins | sample KBSCornC6_FD_21852 | JGI IMG/M metagenome (IMG submission 21852) | reverse complement strand
TCATGGACTGCAATGTCTCTATGACCTCGAGGTCAGCGCCATTCTTTGCCAGCCGCTCGTGCCAATGGAAATTCGTCCCGAGAAAAGCACGGACTCTTCGAACGAGCGCGGTGTCCTTTGCCCATATATCGGCGTATGCGCGTTGGGAGAACTTCTTGCCTTCTTCAACCGCCTGTTTCTGCTCGGTGGAAAGAAAGATGCGCCCGCTCGCGTAGGCGTCTTTGCTGTACATCACCCAGCGTTGAAACGAATTTGTCTTTAGTTCGGTTCCACCCATCGCCAGCCCCGTCGCTTATGACGGCGTAACGCTAGCAGATTGCCGGAGACCTATGTTTTTGGGATATTCGCCGCTTTTTTTGCGGAGGGATCGGTCTGTCGGCACGCGCGCATCGGCGACAAACCCGACCGTCGTGGATCGGCCTTCGCGCTTGCGATATGGCAACTTCGATTGTCGCAATGGGTTCTAGCGAAGGGCTATGGACGCTCGCAGATCAAACCGACGGGTTATTGCAGAGCTGATCGCGAAGCGCTGCCCAAGGACGGGCAAAATGATGGACCAGTAAAAGCGGACCCCAACTAGCCACTTCAAGTTGTACGGGGCTTATCAGAATCCTGGCGGAGGCGGTGAGATTCGAACTCACGGAAGGATCACTCCTTCGCCGGTTTTCAAGACCGGTGCCTTAAACCACTCGGCCACACCTCCAAGCCGCAAATTGTAACCTGAAAAAACCTCGCTGCGGCGCTCGAGCCATCCGCATTCACTGCGGATCTTTCAGAAACAACGCCTGTAGATCGTTCAGAAACGCTTGCCCAAGCGGCGTCGGCGCAATCTTCTCGTGATCGCGCGTGATCAGCTTGCGGCGCTCCGCTTCCTGCAAAGCCGGCTCGATCGACGTCATCGGCAAACCCGTGCGTTCGATAAACCGATGCACCGGAAAACCTTCCACCAGCCGCAGCGCATTCAGCATGAATTCGAACGGCAGATCGCGCGGTCCGACTTCATGTTCTTCCTGCACCGCCGCGCCGGCTTTGGCCTGCTCGATAAACGTAGCCGGATGCTTATAACGCGCCTGCCGCAGCACGCGATTCGGAAACGACAGCTTCGTATGCGCGCCGGCGCCAATGCCCAGATAGTCGCCGAAACGCCAGTAGTTCAGATTGTGCTTGCTCTGCCGATGCGGCTTCGCATACGCGGACACTTCGTAGCGCTCATATCCCGCAGCCGACGTGCGTTCCTGAATCCAGTCCTGCATATCGGCGGATGCATCGTCGTCGGGCAGGGCGGGCGGAAACTTTGCGAACAGCGTGTTCGGTTCGAGCGTCAGGTGATAAAGCGAAAGATGCGGCGGCGCGAACGACAACGCGGTATCGATATCGGCCTGGCACTCGGCAAGCGTCTGCTGCGGAAGCGCGAACATCAGATCGAGATTGAAGTTATCGAACGTAGACGCGGCCACCTCGACGGCACGACGCGCTTGCGTCGAATCGTGAATCCGGCCGAGCGCCTTCAGATGCGCTTCATTAAAACTCTGAATGCCCACCGACAACCGGTTCACACCGCTCGCGCGAAACTGAGCGAACTTCGCGGCCTCGAAGGTGCCGGGATTGGCTTCGAGCGTGATCTCGGCATCGGCGTCGAGCGGCAGCAGCGCGCGAATGTCCGACAGCATCCGGTCGAGTCCCGCCGCCGACAGCAAGCTCGGCGTACCTCCGCCGATAAACACCGTATGCACCTGCCGCCCCCACACAAGCGGCAGCGCCATCTCGAGATCGGCGCGCAACGCATCGAGATAATCGTTCTCGGGGAACGTGTCGCCCTTCCATTCGTGCGAGTTGAAATCGCAATACGGACACTTGCGCACGCACCACGGAAAGTGCACGTACAACGAAAGCGGCGGCAGCGACGTCAGCCGTATGCTGCCTGGCGACGTGAATGCCTTGATGACGCCATTGCCGACATCGGCGGGCGTCGGCTTGATCGGAATCACGCTTCCTCCGTCAGACGCGCGAGCAGTTGGCGCAACGCAATCGCGCGATGGCTGCTGGCGTTCTTCGCCGATGGCTCGAGCTCGGCGGCACTCGCGTTCAGCGACGGCAGGAAGAAGTACGGGTCGTAGCCGAAGCCATTCGAGCCGCGCGGCGCATCGAGAATCTCGCCGTGCCAGCGGCCTTCGGCGATCAGCGGCTCGGGGTCGTCCGCGTGACGCACGAGCGCGAGAACGCAGTAGTAATACGCGCGTCGATCGCTCTCGCCTTGCAATGCCGAAACCAGCCGCGCGTTATTCGCCGCGTCGCTTTTCTCGCCGCCGGCTAGCTGTGCGTAACGTGCCGAATAAACGCCCGGCGCACCGCGCAGCGCGCGCACGCAAAGACCGGAATCGTCGGCGAGGGCGGGCAGGCCCGTGAGCTTCGCGGCATGCCGCGCCTTGGTCAAAGCGTTTTCTACAAACGTGGGATGCGGCTCTTCCGCTTCCGGCACGCCCAACGCGCCTTGAGCAATCAACTCGATGCCGGCCGCGTCGAGCAGCGCTGCGAACTCGCGCAGCTTGCCCGCGTTATTCGACGCGAGCACGACCTTGTTCAACGACGAACTGGAACTAGCCGCGCCGTTGGCTTCACGAACTTCATTCACCTCGATACTCCAATGCTTCTTTCTGCTTCGCGATCAACGTGGCAATGCCGTCGCTCGCTAGATCGAGCAGCGCGTTCATTTCATCGCGCGAAAAAGGTACGCCTTCCGCGGTTCCCTGAATTTCCACGAAGCCGCCCGCGCCGGTCATGACGACGTTCATGTCGGTGTCGCATTGCGAGTCTTCGTCATAATCGAGATCGAGAACCGGCAGACCGTCGTACACTCCGACCGAAATGGCCGCGACGTAATCGCTGATCGGCGAGCTTTCGATGCGGCCCGCGGCCAGCAGTTTGCTCACCGCGTCGTGTGCGGCGACGAAAGCGCCGGTGATGCTCGCCGTGCGCGTGCCGCCGTCGGCCTGGATCACGTCGCAGTCGATATGCAGCGTGCGTGCGCCGAGTTTTTCCAGATCGAACACCGAGCGCAGCGCGCGGCCGATCAGACGCTGGATTTCCTGCGTGCGCCCGGTCTGTTTGCCGCGCGCGGCCTCGCGGTCGCTGCGCGTATGCGTGGCGCGCGGCAGCATGCCGTATTCGGCGGTGAGCCAGCCCTGGCCGCGATCGCGCAGAAACGAAGGCACGGTCTCGGCGATGCTCGCCGTGCAGATCACCTTGGTGTCGCCGAATTCGACCAGCACCGAGCCCTCCGCGTGCTTCGTGTAGTGGCGCGTGATGCGCACGTCGCGCAACTGATGGGCGAGGCGTCCGCTGGGGCGTTGAGTGGTGTCGGTCATGTGGATTGGGTCAGGAAGAAAGCGGGAGGGGAAAGCAGGATTTTACAGCCGATCGGGGCGCGCATGCGTCCGGCGGCTGGGCGCGTCGGCCGGGGCTCTACAAGGGGTCTCATCGACAAAAATGGGATAATGCCTGTTCACCGCCTCGCGTCTCGTACACGCCGGGCGATTCGACTCTTCGGCCATGCTTTTACGCAAGGCCACCATCGCGAGAAATACGATGATCTACAGCATGACTGGCTATGCGAGCGCGACACGCGAACTCGTCGCGGCTTCGGGCACGGGCGGCGTGAGCGTGTCGGTCGAACTGCGCACGGTGAATTCGCGCTTTCTCGACCTCAACTTCCGTATGCCGGAAGACGTGCGTGTGTGCGAACCCACGCTGCGCGAAATGCTGATGAACAAGCTGTCGCGCGGCAAGGTGGATATTCGCATCAATCTGCAGCGCAGCGAACAGACGGCGAACGCAGGCTCGATCAATCATGACGCACTGACGCAACTGGCGCTGCTCGAGCGCACCGTGCTCGCGACGTTTCCGGAAGCGGGCCGTCTGCGCAGCGGCGAAATTCTGCGCTGGCCGGGCGTGCTCGCCGAGACGGGCGTGGCACCGGACGTGNTGCGCGACGCNGTGCTCGCGTGCGGCAAGCAGGCGATTNCCGATCTGATCGACGTGCGGGCCCGCGAAGGCGCGCAACTCGCGACGATGCTGCTCGCCAACGTCACGGAAATGGAAGCGATCGTCACGAAGATCACGCCGCTCGTGCCGGAGTTGATTACGAAGCATCAGCAGAAGATCGTAGAGCGCTTGCAGGAAGCGCTCGGCATTGCGGCGCCGGATACGGCCGCGACCATCGTGTCGCGCGAAGAGATCAACGAGCGGATTCGCCAGGAAGTGACGATGTACGGCATCCGCATCGACATCGCCGAAGAACTGTCGCGCCTCACGGCTCACCTGAACGAAACGCGTCACGTGATCCAGAAGGGCGGCAAGGTCGGCAAGCGGCTCGACTTCATGATGCAGGAGCTGAATCGCGAAGCGAACACGCTCGGCTCGAAGGCGGCGGCGAAAGAACTGGCGGATTCGTCGATGACGCTCAAGCTGCTCATCGAACAGATGCGCGAGCAGGTACAGAATCTGGAATAAGGCGGGAGCATCACAACATGACCGATCATCACACACGCGACAGCGGCGCGCCGCGCAACCCGTATGCCGGCGCATATCCCGGCAACCTGTTCATGGTCGTCGCGCCTTCGGGCGCCGGCAAGTCGACGCTCGTGAATGCGCTGCTCGCCCGCGACGAAGCGATCCGTCTGTCGATCTCGTACACGACGCGCCCGCCGCGTCCGAAGGAGCAGGACGGCGAGCACTATCACTTCACCACCGTCGACGATTTCATGCAGCGTCATGATGCCGGCGAGTTTCTCGAAAGCGCAGAAGTGCACGGCAACTACTACGGCACGTCGCGCGTGTGGATCGAGGAGCAGATGAAAAGCGGCCATGACGTGCTGCTCGAAATCGACTGGCAGGGCGCGCAGCAGGTGAAGAAGCAGTTTCATAACGCGGTCGAGATTTTCATCTTGCCGCCGTCGCTCGAAGCGCTCGAAGAGCGCCTGAAAAAGCGCGGCCAGGATGAGCCGAACGTCATCACGCGACGTCTGCTTGCGGCGGGCAGCGAGATGGCGCATGCGGCCGAAGCGGAGTACGTGGTGATCAACGAGAACTTCGATCGCGCGCTCAGCGAACTGCAGTGTCTCGTGGCCGCGACGCGTTCACGCTTCGCCTCGCAATACGCGCGTCATACGCAGCTTTTTGTGCAACTCGGCATTCACCTTCCGCACCCCTGAGCGCGGCGGCGATTCGAGCACATAAGGTAGAATAAGCAACATACTGAGAAGGAACCCAACATGGCCCGCATTACCGTCGAAGACTGTCTCAAACAGATCCCGAACCGTTTCGAACTCGCGCTTGCCGCGACCTATCGCGCGCGTCAGCTCGCTCAAGGTCACACGCCGAAGATCGAAAGCCGCGACAAGCCCACGGTCGTCGCGCTGCGCGAGATCGCTGCCGGCCAGGTCGGTGTCGAAATGCTGAAGAAGGTGCCGGTTTAAGGCGCGCTTTCCCCGCTTCTGATTATTGATTCGCCACATGTTTCTGGCGCGTTTTCCAGTCACACCTGCTTTACCTGATTGCATCAACGTGCAGACCGGCGTCCACTCCTAACCGCTACGGAGGCGAACATGAGCACCACCCCGCCCACCGCCACGGAAGCGGAGCACGACGCCGATTCACCTTCGTCCGCACGCAAGTACATCGACGCGGTCCTCGAACAGTCGTTTCGCCATCTGTTCGGCCCGACCGCCACGCCGGAGCAACCGCGCCGGCATGACGTCGTTTCCATTGCCAAGCTGACGTCCGCTTTGTCCGGCTATCTGCAGCCGGAGGAAATCAAGGACGTCAAGGCGGCCTTCCATTTCAGCGACGAAGCTCACCTCGGCCAGTATCGCCAGAGCGGCGAGCCTTACATCACGCATCCGGTTGCCGTCGCGGAAATCTGCGCCGGCTGGAATCTGGACGGCCAGGCCATCATGGCCGCGCTGCTGCATGACGTGATGGAAGACCAGGGCGTGACCAAGGCCGAGCTCGCCGAGCGTTTCGGCGCGAAGGTCGCTGAACTGGTCGACGGTTTGTCGAAACTCGACAAGATGGAGTTTCGCAATCGCGAGGAAGCGCAGGCGGAAAACTTCCGCAAGATGCTGCTCGCAATGGCGCGCGACGTCCGCGTGATTCTGGTCAAGCTCGCCGACCGGCTGCACAACATGCGCACGCTCGGCGCGGTGCCGCCGGAAAAGCGCCGCCGCGTGGCGCGCGAAACGCTCGATATTTACGCGCCGATTGCACACCGGCTCGGTCTGAACAATACGTATCGCGAGCTGCAAGACCTGAGCTTTGCGAACTTCAATCCGCATCGGTACGCCACGCTCGAAAAAGCCGTCAAGGCCGCGCGCGGCAACCGGCGCGAAGTGGTCGGGAAGATTCTGGAATCGGTGCAGCGCGCCATCGCCGACGCGAAGATCGACGCGGAAGTCACCGGCCGCGAGAAAACCATCTTCAGCATCTATAAGAAGATGCGCGACAAGCAGTTGTCGTTCTCGCAGGTGCTGGATGTGTACGGCTTTCGCGTGGTGGTCGACAGCGCGCTCGAGTGCTACACCTGCATCGGCGCGCTGCATGCGTTGTACAAGCCCGTGCCGGGCAAGTTCAAGGACTACATCGCCATTCCGAAGGTGAACGGCTATCAGTCGCTGCACACCACGCTCGTCGGCCCGTTCGGCGCGCCGATCGAGTTTCAGGTGCGCACGCGCAAGATGCACGAAATCGCCGAAGCCGGCGTGGCCGCGCACTGGCTGTACAAGAACGGCAGCGCCGATCTCAACGACGTGCAAAAGCGCGCGCACCAGTGGCTGAAGTCGCTGCTCGACATTCAGAGCGAAGCCGGCGATTCGAGCGAATTCCTCGAACACGTCAAGATCGATCTGTTTCCGGATGCGGTCTACGTGTTCACGCCGAAGTCGAAAATCATGGCGCTGCCGCGCGGCGCCACCGCGCTCGACTTCGCGTATTCGATCCACAGCGACCTGGGCAACCAGTGCGTCGCGGTCAAGATCAACAACGAATTGCTGCCGCTGCGCACGGAGTTGAAGAGCGGCGATATCGTCGAAGTCATTACGGCGCCGTATTCGAAGCCGAATCCCGCGTGGCTCGGTTTCGTGCGCACCGGCAAGGCGCGCTCGGCGATTCGCCATTATCTGAAGACGATGCGCCTGAACGAATCGGTGCAGCTTGGCGAGCGCCTCGTCGATCAGGCGCTGAAGGGCTACGGTCTCGCGCTGTCGGACGTGACGCCCGAGGCATGGGAAAAGCTCGTTCAGTGGACCGGCAACAAGAACGGCCAGGAAATCTTCGCGGACATCGGTCTCGGCCGGCGCGTGGCGGCGGTCATGGCCAAGCGAATCGAAGTGCTGATGAGCGGCCGCGACGCCGACGACGACTCGCGCTCCGATTCGGGCTCGGCGCCTCATGCGCCGCCAGTCGTGATCACCGGCACCGAGGGCATGTCGGTGCAACTGTCCGCCTGCTGCCGTCCGATTCCCGGCGACGACATCATGGGCTACATCGGCATCGGCCTCGGCATGGCGATCCACACCACCGACTGCCGGGTTGCCCAGCGCATTCACCGGCGCGATCCGGCGCGCTGGATCGACGTGGCCTGGGCGCCGCAGCCGGGGCGTCTGTTCGACGTCGCGGTGAAGGTGCTGGTCAAGAACACCAAGGGCGTGTTCGCCCGCGTGGCCGCGGACATTACGTCGGCGGACGCCAACATCGTGCACATCGCGATGGACGAAGATCTGTCGCAGGAATCCACGGTTCTGCGCTTCGTGATCCAGGTCAGCGACCGCGTCCATCTTGCCAACGTCATGCGCCGCGTGCGCACGAATCCCGACGTGATGCGCATTGCGCGCGAACGGCCGAGCGACGACGGGCATCATCGGCATGACGGCGGCAGCGGCATGCGGATCGAGCGCGAGCGGGCCGATTACTGATCCGGCGCGTGCTGGTGAAGCAAATGTCGTTTCTTCTGCAGGAACGCACCGGCGATAGGCGAGTCTGACCTGAAAACTCAGGGAGAACGCTGATGAAAGTAGCTGACCTAGAGGGCCTCGCACTCGACTATTGGGTGGCCCGCAGCCTGCACGACTTCGTGCGCGAAATCCAGTTCACCGACAGCGGCGAAACCGTCTCGATTCGCGGCAACGACCGCGGTCGTCCGTGGGACGGCCGCTTCACGCCGAGCAAGTCGTGGGATGCCGCGGCAGTGGTGCTGGAGCGCGCGCGTCGGATCGAAATGCGCGAACGCAGCGAAGAGGGGCCGGCACAGTGCGTCGCGGAATTCGAAGGCGGTCGCGGACCGGTGGAAGGGCGCGCGGACTCGGTGCGCGTGGCACTGCTGCGGGCGTTTGTCGAAAGCCGGTTTGGCGATAGCGTCGGCGACGTGCTGCATGAACCGCAGTTGCTGATGGGCGTTAGCGCGCGGCGCATTGCCGAGGCGACGGCGGGCGATACGTTCGAAGACGTTCCGAGCCCGGACGGGCATATCGGCGATATTCAGTCGCCGCCGCGGCCGTAAATAAGTGGGCTGCGGTGAATCGCGCCGCGGCCACGAGTGGCTGGTCGAATCGAATAATCGGAGTAAAACGGCGGCGTCGAAAAACGTCGTCGAAAAAACAAAGGGCCTTCCGATTGGAAGGCCCTTGAAAAGTGGTGCGGCTGGCAGGATTCGAACCCACGACCCCTTGGTTCGTAGCCAAGTACTCTATCCAACTGAGCTACAGCCGCACGCGAAACTGGGTNNANCNAAATTGGGTAAAACGTAAGGGCCTTCCCGGAGGAAGGCCCTCGAATAAGTGGTGCGGCTGGCAGGATTCGAACCCACGACCCCTTGGTTCGTAGCCAAGTACTCTATCCAACTGAGCTACAGCCGCACGCAGAAACGAGATTATAGCAAAGGTTTCAAAAAAGGGAAGCGTGTAACTGCGATTTGTCTCATTGCCATGATCGTGTACCCTAGTGAGGCAGTCGTTTGCTGCAGCTTATGGATCATCATGAACAAGGCCTTTGTCAAAGAGTCGAGCGAAGATAACGACGACGATCTCGACGTCGCCCAGCCGGACATCCCAGCGGGTACCAAGAACTACATCACGCCGGCGGGCTACCGCCGCATGCGCGACGAACTGCTGCATCTNATCGACGTCGAGCGGCCGGAAGTGGTCAAGCTCGTGTCGTGGGCGGCGTCGAATGGCGACCGNTCGGAGAACGGCGATTACATTTATGGCAAGCGCCGCCTGCGTGAGATTGATCGGCGCATTCGTTTTCTGACCAAGCGTCTCGACCTCGCGGAGATCGTGGACAGCAGCAAGCAGGAGAATGTCGATCAGGTCTTTTTCGGCGCCACGGTCGAATATGCGACGCAAGACGGCGACGAGCATACGGTGACGATCGTCGGTATCGACGANGTCGATCTGGACATCGGGCACGTGAGCTGGATTTCGCCGATCGCGCGAGCGCTGCTGAAGGCGAAGGTCGGCGATACGGTGACNTTGTATACGCCTGCCGGACCGCAGCCGATCGACATACTCGACGTCAAATATCCGCCGCCCGATAACGGCGGCTAGTNTTCCATCCGGGCTGATTCCGCCGCGTCCGTCGCGTCGGTGGCCTTCGCGGCGTTCCAGGCAGGGCAGGCAATAAAAAAGGCGCCGCAAGCGGCGCCTTCCATGTCGCGAGTCCTGCCTGCCGCTTTAGAAGCGGTGACGCAGGCCTGCCGTGACAGCGATCTGCTTGTTGTTGCTCGAAGCAGCCAGACCGTTGATGTCCGCGTTAACAACCGCGTTCTCGTTGACTTGCTGGTATTCACCCTGCAGATAGACGTCCGTGCGCTTGGACAGTGCGTATGCCGTTTGCAGGTTGAACTGGTTCCAGTGCGGACGGGTGCCGGCGAGGCTGGCGCGCGTGTACGTGTACGAACCGGCGATGCTGACAGCCGGCGTCAGAGCGTAGCGAGCGTTAGCTTCGAAGTTCTGGAAGTGCGCGCTGTCACCACCGAAGGCGACGCCGCCCGTCTGGCCCGACGCGCCTGCGCCGATGCCGGCGAGGCCCGACAGGTTCGTCTGCGAGTACACGAGGCCGACGGTCGCCGGACCGAACGCGTAGCTCGCGCCCGCGCCCCACGTCTGCTGACGGCTAGCGAAGAAGGTGTTGTCGCTCGACACTGCGCCGCCGGCGTTGAACGCCGCAGCCGCGCCCGTCGCGCCGTTGTTATTCAGTTGCAGGTACGCTGCGCCGACATTCAGGCCGCCCCAGTTGTACGATGCGCCGGCGCTGTAAGCGCGGTTGTTGGCGAAGCCGTCAGCCTGGTTCGAGAAGCCGTACAGGCCGCCGAACTTGAAGCCGCCGTAG
>JGI24740J21852_10001605_pt1 | contig 10387 bp, 7 predicted proteins | sample KBSCornC6_FD_21852 | JGI IMG/M metagenome (IMG submission 21852) | reverse complement strand
AGCAGCGTGAGCTGCACGTCGTGCACCGCCTCGCGGATGGAGATGGAGCGGTCGTTCACCATCTGGATCTCGACCGACTGCGGCAGCTCCGCCTTGAAGCGAGGGATCAGCGCGCGCACCGCATCCACCACCTGCACGGTGTTGGCGTTGGGCTGGCGCTGCACGGCCAGCGAGATGGAATCCTGTCCGTTGAAGCTGCTGGCGGTCTTCACCGATTCGAAGCTGTCCTCGATGGTCGCCACCTCGTCGAGGCGAACCGGCGAGCCGTTGCGCTGTCCGACGATCAGCTTGGCGAAATCGGCCGCCTTCATGAGCTGTCGGTTGGCCTGGATGGTGAGCGTCTGGCGCGGGCCGTCGAGCACGCCGACCGGCGTGTTGGCGTTGGCCGTGTTCACCGCCTTGGCCAGCTCGTCGAGCGTGATGTTGCGCGCGTTGAGCAGGTCGGCGTTGGCCTTGATGCGCACCGCGAAGGCCTTGCGGCCATACACGCCCACCTGCGCCACGCCGTCGATGGTCGAGAGCGTGGGCGAGATCAGGTTCTCGGCGTAGTCGTTGAGCTCCGACGGATTCATCGACGGCGAGATCAGCGCGATGAACAGCACCGGCGCGTCGGCCGGATTCACCTTGCGGTACGAGGGCAGCTGCGTCAGCTCCTGCGGCAGCTGGCGCTGGGCGCGCAGCAGCGCGGCCTGCACATCGACGGCGGCGGCGTCGATGTCGCGGCTGCTCACGAACTCGAGCGTGAGCGAGGTCACGCCCTGCGTGTTCACCGAGCTGATGGTCTGCAGGCCGGGGATGGTCGAGAACTGCTTCTCCAGCGGCAACGCCACCGAAGACGCCATGGTGTCCGGACTGGCGCCCGGCAGCTGCGCGTTGACGTTGATGACCGGCGTGTTGTAGCTGGGCAGCGCGGCGACGGGGATGCTGAAGTACGCGAAGATGCCAATGACCACCACGGCGGCGGACAGCAGCACCGTCATCGCCGGACGGCGGATGCAGAGCTCCGAAATGTTCATGCGCGTTCCTGGCGCGGCGGCTTGATGTCGGTGCCGTCGGTGGACGCGGCGCTGCCGGGCGTGACGCCCGTGGTGCCGTTCGCCGGAGCGCCTGGCGCAGTGGCAGGCGCCTTCGCATCCACGCGCACCTTGCCGCCCGGGCGCACGTTCTGGCTGCCCTCGATCACCACCTGCTCACCGGGCTCGATGCCGCTGACGGCCACCTGCGTGCCGAAGGTGTGGAGCGCCTTCACCTTGCGGCGCGTGGCGGTCTTCGCCTCGTCGACCACGTAGAGCGAGGCGCCGTCGGACAGCATCATCAGCGCCGCGGCCGGCACGACCGTGACGCCGTTGAGCGTGCGCACCGTGATGCGCGTGCCCACGAACTGCCCCGGCCACAGGCTCTGGTCGGCATTGGCGAACACGGCCTTGGCGCGCACCGTGCCGATCTGCGGATCGACGGTGTTGTCGACGAAATCGAGCGTGCCGGTCAGCGGCTCCTTGCGGCCGGTGACGGCGGCCTCGACCTTGGAGCGCGAGCGCGCGGCCTCCAGCAAATCCTGCAGGTTGCCTTCGGGCACGGGGAAGCTCACGGCGATCGGGTCGAGCTGGGTCACGGTCACCAGCGACAGCGTCGGCTGCACCAGCGTGCCCGGGTAGATGTTGACCGCGCCGATGCGCCCCGCGATGGGCGCGCGCAGCGTGGCATAGCCCAGCGCCACCTGCGCCGACTGCACGGCCGCGCGGTCGGCGGCCACCGCCGCGCGCTGCGCCTCGAGCTGCGAGAGCGTGGCATCGGCCGCGCTCTTGGCGATGAAGTTCTGCGCCACCAGTTCCTGGCTGCGCCTGTACTGGCGCTCCAGGTCGGCCAGCGTGGCCTCGTCCTTCTGCTGCTGCGCCCTCGCGCGCGCGAGGTTGGCCTGGTCGTTGCGGTCGTCGAGCGAGAAGAGCAGCTGGCCGGCCTTGACGAACTGGCCTTCCTTCACGTGCACGGCGCTCACCGTGTTGGTCACCTGCGGGCGCAGGTCGACGCTGTTGAGGGACACCACGCTGCCGTTGACCTGCACGGTCACGGGCACGTCCTGCTTCTTCGCCGTGGCCAGCGTCACGAGCGCCGGAGCGCCACCGCCGGCCGGTGCGCCGCCAGCGGCCGGGGCCTTGGCGTTCTTCGTGGCGGACTTGTCTGCGGACATGCTCCACCACCCGCCCGCGACGGCTACGATCAACACGCCCGCAAGGGCGACGGCGACATTTTTCTTCATGGGTTCTTGTGCACTTTGGGCTGACAGCGACTATTGGATCAGCGGCCGACTCCTGGTGTTCATGGTCACCGTAAAGAAATGTAAAGCAGGTCAACCGAAAGTCGCACTACNTGCTGTGGCNGGCCAGAGCGAAGAAGACCCCCTCGCTAAAATCGCCGGTCCACAGCCTCTGGATAAACCCCATGAACCGCTGCAAGAAACAATCCACGAATGCTCTCACTTTCATAGCGCTTTGCACAGCAGCCATTGCGGCCGCAGGCCTTTTCCCGATTGCGGCCAGCGCGCAGGACGAAGTCCCCCGTCCCCAGACCCAGAACGAGTCGCTCGTGGGCGGCCGCACCTTCCCCATCGGCACCCTGCGCGGCAAGTTCATGGTGACCAACGCGCCCGACGTCGAGCTCGACGGCAGGCCTGACCGCCTGGGCGCAGGCGCCCGCATCCGCAGCGGGCAGAACATGCTGGTGATGCCCGGTGCCATCGTCGGGCAGAAGTACCTCGTCAACTACACGCGCGACGCCGCCGGGCTGCTGCGCGAGGTGTGGATCCTCACGCCCGACGAAGCCACCGCCAGCCGCGAATCGCTGGACAAGCCATTCCTGAACATCTGGCCGTTCACCTCGAACGACACCGTCAACACGCAGTAAGCAAGCAAGCAAGAAAGAACGGCCGGCGCGGCGGACTCCCGCGCGCCTTGCCGCCGTGCCCACCCCTTCGCGCAGGGCCACGAGAGAGAGCTCCCCATGAAAAAAGTATTCATCAAGACCTTCGGCTGCCAGATGAACGAGTACGACTCGGACAAGATGGCCGACGTGCTCAACGCCGCCCAGGGCTACGAGCCCACGCAGAACGTGGACGAGGCCGACCTCATCCTGTTCAACACCTGCTCGGTGCGCGAGAAGGCGCAGGAGAAGGTGTTCTCCGACCTCGGCCGCGTGAAGCACCTGAAGGCCAAGGGCGTGAAGATCGGCGTGGGCGGCTGCGTGGCCAGCCAGGAGGGCCAGGCCATCATCGCGCGCGCGCCCTACGTCGACATCGTGTTCGGCCCGCAGACGCTGCACCGCCTGCCCGAGATGCTGAACGACCGCGAGCGGCTGGACCGCCCGCAGGTGGACATCAGCTTCCCCGAGATCGAGAAGTTCGACCACCTGCCGCCCGCGCGCGTCGAGGGCGCCACCGCCTTCGTGTCGATCATGGAAGGCTGCTCCAAGTACTGCAGCTACTGCGTGGTGCCCTACACCCGCGGCGAGGAAGTGAACCGCCCGCTCGACGACGTGCTGGTCGAGATCGCCGGCCTGGCCGACCAGGGCGTGCGCGAGATCACGCTGCTGGGCCAGAACGTGAATGCCTATCGCGGCAGGATGGGCGACACCGCCGAGATCGCCGACTTCGCGCTGCTCATCGAGTACGTCGCCGAGATCCCCGGCATCGAGCGCATCCGCTACACCACCAGCCATCCGAACGAGTTCACGCCGCGCCTCATCGAGGCCTACGCGAAGGTGCCTCAGCTGGTGAGCCACCTGCACCTGCCGGTGCAGCACGGCAGCGACCGCATCCTGATGGCGATGAAGCGCGGCTACACCGCCATGGAATACAAGAGCACGGTGCGCAAGCTGCGCGCCATCCGCCCCGAACTCGCGCTGAGCAGTGACTTCATCGTCGGCTTCCCCGGTGAGACCGACGACGACTTCAACAAGATGATGAAGCTGATCGACGACTGCCAGTTCGACGCCAGCTTCAGCTTCATCTTCAGCCCGCGCCCCGGCACGCCCGCCGCCGCGCTGCACGACGACACGCCGCACGAGGTGAAGCTCGCGCGCCTGCACACGCTGCAGTCCGTGATCGACGCCAACGTCAAGCGCTTCGGCCAGGCCCTGGTCGGCACCACGCAGCGCGTGCTGGTGGAAGGCGCCTCGCGCAAGGACGCGAACGAGCTCATGGGCCGCACCGCCTGCAACCGCGTCGTCAACTTCGAGGGTGATGCGCGCCTCGTCGGACAGATGGCCGACCTGCGCATCACGCGCTCGCTGGCGTACACGCTGCGCGGCGAAATCGTGACGAACGAATCGCCGATGGCGCTCGCGCACCACTGATGGCGAAGCGGCCATCCATACGGGGCTCGTTCCAGCAGCTCCTGCTCTTCGCCTTCCTGCTGATCACCGCACTGCTGGTCGGCGTGGCGCTGCGCTCGGTGCTGCAGTACGACGTGCTCATGACCCAAAGCCGCGACGCGGCCGCGCGCGCGCTGCGCCTGTCGGGCGCCTCGCAGTCGCTGGCCGAGCGCAGCGCGGCGATGGAGCGCGCGGGGCGCCAGTCGCTGGTGCTGAACGACGCGGTGCTGCGCCGCCGCTTCGACGAAGCGGCGCGCGAGGCGCACCAGGTGCTGGACCGGCTGGAGAAGAACGGCCTGCCGCCCGCCGGCATCGAGATGTGGCGCACCCAGCTCGGCGTGATCGAGGGCCTGATGAGCGGCAGCGCCGACAGCGCGCTCACCCGCGAGAGCACGATGGCGATGCAGTTCCGCGAACTCGACGCGCTCAACACCAACCTGGCGCAGCAGGCGCAGTTCCTCATCGAGACGCAGAACGACGCGCTGGCCAGGCGCATCGAGAACGCGCGCCGCCGGCTGATGCGCGAGGTGGTGGCCGCCAGCGTGCTGGCCGCGGCGCTGGCGCTGGCCTTCGGCATCTGGCTCGCGCGGCCCTTCAAGCGGCTGGAGCAGGCCATCGTCGGCCTCGGCCAGAACCGGCTCGACGAGCCCATCGACATCCGCGGCCCGGCCGACGTGCGGCGCGTGTCGCAGCAGCTCGAATGGCTGCGGCTGCGCCTGACCGAGCTCGACGCCGACAAGGCCCGCTTCCTGCGCCATGTGTCGCACGAGCTGAAGACGCCGCTGGCCGCGCTGCGCGAGGGCGTGTCGCTGCTCGAAGACGGCGTGACCGGGCCGCTGAACCCGGCGCAGCTCGAAGTCGCGCAGATCCTGCAGCAGAACACCGTCGCGCTGCAGGGCCAGATCGAGGCGCTGCTGCGCTTCAACGCCGCCGCCTTCGAGGCGCGCGAGCTGCGCCGCGAGCGCACGGAACTACTGCCGCTGATCGAGGAGCAGATCGAGGCCCAGCGCCTGCAGTGGCAGTCGCACGGCCTGCGCGTGCGCGCCGAGGGCGAGCCGATCGCCGTCACGGTCGACCGCGCCAAGCTCGGCACCGCCATCGCCAACCTGCTGAGCAACGCCATCCGCTTTTCGGTAACGGGTGGTGTCATCACGCTGGCGGTATCGGGCACGCCCGAGGCGGTGCACATCGACGTGAACGACGCCGGCCCGGGCATCGCCGAGGGCGACCGGGACCGGATCTTCGAACCCTTCTTCCGCGGCGAGCGCCAGCCCGAGCACACGGTGAAGGGCACAGGCATCGGACTTTCCATCGTGCAGGAGTACATTGCAGCCCACGGGGGCCGCATCACTCTGCAGCCCGGCGGTCCCGGTGCCCACTTCCGCATCGAGCTGCCGCGCACGGCCTGACCTCCCCGGCACCCCCTCCAAATACTGTCCGAACGCCTCGCGTCCTTTCTTCGACCCATGTCTTTTCCGTTCGTCCGCCGTTCCTCCTTCGCCGGGGCGATGACCGTGCCTTTCGTCCTGCTGCTGGCCGCCTGCGCCTCGCAGCCCAAGCCGCCCGCGGAGGCCGACGCGCTTCCGCCGCCGCCGGTCGTGCCGCGCGTGATGCCGGTGGAGGCCGAACCCAAGGCGCCGGCCACGCAGCCCGCCGCCTCGCTCTTCACGATGCTGACGCAGGGGCCGGTGTCGTCGATGCTGACGTACGCCGACAAGGTGCGCCCGCTCAACGGCGCCGACCTGAACGCCGAGATCGCCCGCGTGGGCGACCCCGGCGATTCGCCCACCGCGCAGATGCAGCTGGCGCTGCTGCTCTCGCAGACCCGCGTGCCGGCCGACCTGGCGCGCGCGCTGGGCCTGCTGCAGCGAGTGATCGCCAACCCCGCGCCCGAGGCGCAGGCGCTGCAGCCGCTGGCGCGCGCGCTCGCCGCCCGCTACGTGGAGCAGCGCCGCGTGGAAGACGACCGCGACAAGCAGGTGCAGCAACTGCGCGACAGCCAGCGCCGCATCGACCAGCTGAACGACCGCATCGAAGCCCTGCGCGCCATCGAGCGCAGCTTCGCGCGGCCCAACAACCCGGCGTCGGCCGTGCCTGCCGCGCCGCCCAACGCAAGCAAGCCCAATCAATGAGCACTACTGGCGCCCGCCTCCTCGTGGTCGACGACGACCCGGACATGCTGCGGCTGCTCTCGATGCGGCTGAGCTCGGCGGGCTACCAGGTCACGGCCGTCACCTCGGCCGAGACAGCGCTCACGCAGCTCGAAATCGAGCATCCGCAACTGGTGCTGAGCGACGTGCGCCTGCCCGGGCGCGATGGCCTGCAGCTCTTCGACGAGATCCGCAAGCGCCATCCCTCGCTGCCGGTGATTCTGCTGACCGCGCACGGCACCATTCCCGATGCGGTGGAAGCCACGGCGCGCGGCGTCTTCACCTACCTCACCAAGCCCTATGACGGGCGCGAGCTGCTCGAGAAGATCGCACAGGCGCTGGCGCTCGGCGCCCCCGCCGCCACGCCGAGCAAGGCCGGCGACGACAGCTGGCGCTCCGAGATCGTGAGCCGCAGCAACCGCATGGCCGAGCTGCTGGCCGAAGCGCGCATGGTCGCCAAGTCCGACGCCTCTGTGCTGCTGCGCGGCGACTCGGGCGCCGGCAAGGAAATGCTGGCGCGCGCCATCCACAAGGCCAGCGCGCGCGCCGACAAGCCCTTCGTGGCGGTCAACTGCGGCGCCATCCCCGAGGCGCTGCTCGAATCGGAACTCTTCGGCCACATGAAGGGCGCGTTCACCGACGCCCACGCGAATCACAAAGGCCTGTTCCAGCAGGCCGACGGCGGCACGCTGCTGCTCGACGAAATCGGAGACATGCCGCCTGCGCTGCAGGTCAAGCTGCTGCGCGTGCTGCAGGAGCGCGCGGTGCGGCCGCTGGGCGCGAGCCAGTCGATCCAGGTCGACGTGCGCATCGTCTCGGCCACCCACCGCGACCTCGACGCCGCAATGGAGGCGGGCCAGTTCCGCGAGGACCTGTACTACAGGCTGAACGTGGTGACGCTCACGCTGCCGCCGCTGTCGGCGCGCCGCGAAGACATCCCGCTGCTGGCCAATCACTTCCTGCAGCGCCTGTCGGCCAAGTACGGCAAGCGGCTCTCGGGCTTCGCGCCCGAGGCGCTGAAGGCGCTGACCATGGCCGCCTGGCCGGGCAACGTGCGACAGCTCTACAACGTGGTGGAGCAGGTCTGCGCGCTGTCGAGTTCGCCGCTGATCCCGCTGGCGCTGGTGCAGCGGGCGCTGCGCGTGCCGACGGTGGAGGTGCAGACCTATGCCGAGGCCAAGCAGCGTTTCGAGCGCGACTACCTCGTCGGCCTGCTGAAACTGACGGACGGCAACGTGGCCGACGCGGCCCGCCTGGCCGACCGCAACCGCACCGAGTTCTACCGGCTGCTGCAGAAGCACGAGCTCACTCCGGGCCACTTCAAGGCCGACGCTGTCGCTGGCGGTGGAGATGCTGTCGCCGAGTAGCGACGCTGCTAAGTCGTTGATTTATATGNCCTATCCCTACCCGCCCTCGCGGCTTGTCGGGATTCGGCGACAAAAACAGGGGTTTTGAGGCCATCCGGCGGCCTCGGGCCCCGAAAAATGCCTTCGGATCGCTCCAAGTTGTTGATCTGAAAGCATTTTTCCAGCCTGGCACAGGGTTTGCCCCTGTACAGGCATGACAGCACTTACCAGCCCATCTTTCGCACTGCGCCAGCAGCGCGACGGCCTGCGTCAAAAGCAGTTTTCCCCCTCGCGGCCCCGCGCCGCGGGTCATTCGCTGGCCGCGCTCGCAAGCGCCGGCGGCGCTGAACCGGATTGCGTGATCAAGCGCTTTCCTGCCATTGGCGACACCCCTTCCCTCGACAAGCAACGTTGGTAAATCACATGAAGCCGAACGACTTCTCCCAACTGAATGTGCTGGCCGATACCGATTTCTCGCGCCGGAGCCCGGTTCGCGAAGAACGCCATCCCAACTCGGTCACNGCCCCCCCGGTCAACCGCGGCTCCATGACGCCCCGCCCCTGGCGCGGTTTCTGGAACAGCCTCGGCACTGCCGCGCTGGTCAAGCTCGGCGCGGGCCGTGACGCCGAAGCCGGCGCTCACCCCTCCGCCACCGAAAGCCGCCAGCAGCCCTGGCAGCGCGCCGCAGCCCGCCGCCGCTTCGCCTTCATGATGCTCACGCTGCTGAGCACCGTGATCGCGTCGTCGCTCTTCGCCAGCGTGCAGCCCGACTACGACAACCTCTGGCTCGAATACGGCCAGATCGGCCTGTACGGCCTGCTGTCGGGCTGGGTCGTCACCGGCTTCGTGACCGCGCTCATGGGCTTCTACGTTTCCGTGCGCGGTGACAAGCACTCCCTCTCGGCGAAGCAGGTCGCCCACCACCCGATGAACCCCGAGGCACGCACCGCGATCATCATGCCGATCTGCAACGAGGACGTGGCCACCGTGTTCGCCGGCCTGCGCGCCACCTGCGAATCGGTCGCGGCCACCGGCCACGCGAAGCAGTTCGACGTGTTCGTGCTGTCCGACAGCTACAACCCCGAGACCGCCGCCGCCGAGCGCGCCGCCTGGGAAGACCTGCGCGCCGCCCTGGCCGAGAGCCCGAACCAGCCGCAGGTCGAGGTGTACTACCGCCTGCGCACCCGCCGCACGCACCGCAAGGCCGGCAACGTCGCCGACTTCTGCCGCCGCTGGGGCAAGGACTACCGCTACATGGTCGTGCTCGACGCCGACTCGGTGATGAGCGGCGACTGCCTGACCTCGATGGTCAAGCTGATGGAAGCCAACCCCACCGCCGGCATCATCCAGACCGCGACGCAGGCCATCGGCCACGTCACGCTGCACGCCCGCGCACAGCAGTTCGCCTCGCGCGTCACCGGCCGCCTGTTCACGCTGGGCATGCAGTTCTGGCAGCTGGGCGAGTCGCACTACTGGGGCCACAACGCGATCATCCGCGTCGAGCCCTTCATGAAGCACTGCGCGCTGGCCCCGATCAAGGGCACCGGCGGCATGTCGGGCGGCATCATGTCGCACGACTTCGTCGAAGCCGCGCTGATGCGCCGTGCCGGCTATCACGTGTGGCTGGTGTCCGACCTGGTCGGCAGCTACGAGCAGCAACCGCCGGACCTGCTGGCCGAGCTGCAGCGCGACCGCCGCTGGTGCCAGGGCAACCTGCAGAACGCCCGCCTGATGGCCGAGCCCGGCATCCACTCCGTGCACCGCGCGATGTTCGTGACCGGCACCATGGCCTACGTCTCCGCTCCGCTGTGGCTCGCGTTCCTGACGCTGGGCACGGCCCTGTGGCTGAGCGGTTCGAGCCTGGTCTCGAGCTGGAGCGTGCTGCCCGCCGAACTGGCCGGCCTGTGGATCTGGACCCTGTGCCTGCTGTTCCTGCCTCGCGTGCTGGGCATCGCCGCCGTGCTGATGCGCGGCGAGCAACGCCAGTACGGCGGTGTGTGGGGCCTGGTGAAGAGCTCGGTGATGGAAAGCGTGCTCGCCATCGTGCAGGCGCCCGTCCGCATGCTGGCCCACTCGCTCTTCGTGCTGGTCGCCCTCACCGGCATCAAGCTCGACTGGAAGTCGCCCCCGCGTGAAGCCGCCGCCGTGCCGTGGAAGGTCGCTGCATCGCAGCTGGCTCCCATGACGCTGGTGATCGCGATGCTGGCCGTCGGCGTCGCGATGATCGACCCGAGCGCTCTGATCTGGCTCATGCCTGTCGGCCTGCCGCTGCTGCTGGCGATCCCGCTGACCGTGCTGACCAGCCAGATCGCGCTGGGCACCACGCTGCGCGACCGCGGCTATCTGCTGATTCCCGAGGAATCGCGCTCGCCGGCCGTGCTGCGCCGCGCATGGATGCACGCGCTGCGCCTGGCTCGCCCGGCAGCGCTGGCCACCGCCTGATGCGCTGAAGACACACCGCCTCGAAAAGCCGGCCCCTGGGCCGGCTTTTTTTCATGGCGCGTGGCTAGAATCGCCGACTTCTTT
>JGI24740J21852_10001604_pt1 | contig 10392 bp, 9 predicted proteins | sample KBSCornC6_FD_21852 | JGI IMG/M metagenome (IMG submission 21852) | reverse complement strand
CTGATCCCCTCCGCGCTGATCCCGATGGCATGCGTGGTCTTCGAACGGCTGCACGCGCTGGCCAACTACAGCTGGTTCATCGGCGTGGGCATCGCGCTGGTGCTCTACACCGCGCTCAGCCGCAAGCAAGGCACCCTCACCCGCTAATCCGAGTCATCGACGCATCAAGCACATGGACATCCGCATCATCAATCCCAACACCACGGCGAGCATGACCGCGCTCATCGGCCGCTGCGCCCAAGCAGCAGCCGCGCCGGGCACGCGCATCACGGCGGTGAGCCCAAAGATGGGCCCGGCTTCCATCGAAAGCCACTACGACGAGGCGCTCTCGGTGCCCGGCATCCTGGAGGAAATCCGCCACGGCGAATGCGATAGCGCCGACGCCTACGTCATCGCCTGCTTTGGCGACCCGGGCCTCTACGCCGCACGAGAACTGGCGCACGGCCCCGTGGTCGGCATCGCCGAAGCCGCCATGCATATGGCCAGCCTGATCGGCAACAGCTTCAGCGTGGTGACGACGCTGGAGCGCACCGTCGGCATGGCCTGGCACCTGGCAGAGCGCTACGGCATGCGGCATGCGTGCCGCAACGTCCATGCAAGCGACCTGCCCGTGCTCGACCTGGAGAAACCCGGCTCCAACGCACGCCAGATCATCCTGGAAGCATGCCGCAGCACGCTCGCACAAGACCGCAGCGACTGCATCGTGCTCGGCTGTGCCGGCATGGCCGACCTGTGCGAAGACCTGAGCGCCGAACTGCGCGTGCCCGTCATCGACGGCGTGGTGGCGGCGGTAAAGCTGGTCGAGGCGCTGGTCGGCATGCGGCTTTCCACCAGCAAGCGCGGCGATTGGGCCCGCCCGCTTCCGAAACCCTACACAGGAATGCTTGCTCCGTTTGCGCTGGCGTAGTGCAAAGTGGAGTGGCGCATTTGCTACCATGCACCATTCCGCTTTTTCTTCTGCACTGCCACCTGCCATGCCCGCACCCGCACGGGAACCTGCCGACGGCCAACCGGCTGCCGAACCGATCTACCAGGGCCTGCTGACGGCCATCATGGAGCACCGACTGCCGGCCGGCACCAAGCTGGTCGAAGAACGGCTGTGCGAAGCCACCGGCGCAGGCCGGCCGCGCATCCGCCAAGTGCTGGCGCGTCTGGCGCATGAACATCTGGTGACCCTCGTGCCCAACAAGGGCGCGTTCGTCGCGCAGCCTTCCGTGAAAGAGGCGCGCGACGTTTTCCAGACCCGCCGCATCATCGAACCCGAACTGGCCGGCATGCTGGCAAGCACCTGCACGCCAGCCAAGGCCAAACGCCTGCGCGAACACATCGCGGCCGAACATGCCGCACGCGAACGCGGCGACCGCGCGGCCACCATCCGTCTGTCTGGCGAATATCACATCCTGATTGCCGAGATGGCCGGCAACCATGTGCTGGAACGGCTCACGCGCGAAGCGGTGTCGCGCACCTGCCTGATCATCACGCTCTATGACCGCCCCGGCCTGCCCGCCTGCCCCGAGCACGAGCACGACACCCTGACCGAAGCGATTGCCACCGGCGATGCCGCGCGTGCGCACGACCTGATGCGCGAGCATCTGGAGCACATCGAGCACTCGCTCGACCTGCACGCGACACCCACATCGGCGCTGGATCTCGAATCGATCTTCAAGCGCGCCTGATCAGCCACACCACAATCCGCTAGACGAAAAAAAACCGCGCCGTTGCAGAGGCGCGGTTCGAGAGGCCGGCGTGTGGTCAGCACGGCCGGCCCAGGTACCTAGGTGCCGGATGCGTCGGCAGCCTCAGGCAACCTTCTTGGCTTGCGCCGTTTCTTCGAAGAATTGTTCGTCTTCCGTCGAGCCCTTCAGCGCCGTGGTCGACGCCTCGCGTTCGATGGTCTGCGTCACCGCGTCGAAGTAACCCGTGCCGACTTCGCGCTGGTGCTTCACGGCGGTGAAGCCCTTTTCCGCCGCCTTGAACTCGGCTTCCTGCAGTTCGACAAAAGCGCTCATCTGGTTGCGGGCATAGCCGTACGCCAGGTTGAACATCGAGTAGTTCAGGGCATGGAAACCGGCCAGCGTGATGAACTGGAACTTGTAGCCCATCGCGCCCAGTTCCTTCTGGAATCGGGCGATCGTCACGTCGTCCAGGTTCTTCTTCCAGTTGAACGACGGCGAGCAGTTGTAGGCCAGCATCTTGCCCGGGAACTTGGCGTGAATGGCTTCGGCAAACTTCTTGGCGTATTCCAGATCCGGCTTGCCGGTCTCGCACCACACGAGGTCGGCCACCTCTGCGTAGGCCAGGCCGCGCGAGATGGCCTGCTGCAGACCCGGCTTGGTGCGATAGAAGCCTTCGACGGTGCGCTCGCCGGTGCAGAACGGCTTGTCGTTCTCGTCCACATCGGTGGTCAGCAGGTCAGCGGCTTCGGCGTCGGTGCGGGCGATCAGCACGGTCGGCACGCCCATCACGTCGGCAGCCAGACGCGCGGCCACGAGCTTGCTCACGGCTTCGCGGGTCGGCACCAGCACCTTGCCACCCATGTGGCCGCACTTCTTCACGGCGGCCAACTGGTCTTCAAAGTGCACGCCTGCCGCGCCGGCCTCGATCATGGCCTTCATCAGCTCGAATGCGTTCAGCACGCCGCCAAAACCGGCTTCGGCATCTGCCACGATCGGGGCGAAGAAGTCGATGTCGTCCTTGCCTTCCGACCATTGGATCTGGTCAGCGCGCTGGAACGTGTTGTTGATCTTCTTCACAACCTTGGGCACCGAGTCCACCGAGTACAGCGATTGATCCGGATACATCTCGCCGTTGCTGTTGGCATCGCCCGCCACCTGCCAGCCCGACAGATAGATCGCCTTCAAGCCGGCCTTGACCTGCTGCATGGCCTGGTTGCCCGTCAGTGCGCCCAGGGCGTTGACGAAGGGCTCATTGTTGATCAAGTCCCACAGCTTTTCGGCACCACGCTTGGCCAGCGTGTGTTCAATCTGCAGCGAACCGCGCAGGCGCACGACATCTTCAGCGGTGTAACCACGCTTGATGCCCTTCCAACGCGGGTTGGTATCCCATTCCTTCTGCAGCTTTTGCACTTCGAGTTCGCGTGACATCGCACTCTCCTGTTTGATCGCATCCATCAAATAAAAACCGGTATCTCACTCTGCGCCTTGAGCCGCTGGCACCTTCTTGGGGCGCTGCTGGGTGGCTCAAGTCATATGTCTTATATAAGAGTGTAGAAATGACAGGTGCAGCGCAACAAGGAGAACATGCGCAGGAGTTGAAGTTTTTACATCATATTTTTCAATGACTTATCTCCATCGTTTCATGATGCGGAAAGATTTTTTCTATCATGAAAGAGGGTGATGGTGCTGTGCGATGCAGAATTTTTGCGGACCAAAACCCCTTTCCGCATTGTGAAAAATCCTAGACGCTTGCCCATCACATCGAGATGCCACAAAAAACGCCGCAGATGCGGCGTTCAGGATGGTGATGATCGCGTGTGCGCTCAGGACGGGCGCTCTAAGTCCGCCAACACATCCCACTGCAGAAGATCCGGCGCCTTGCCCCGCAGGGCCGCTGCTACAAACAGATAAATCGCATCGATGAAACCCGCCCGAAACTCGCGCGGCAGCGCATGGGTGATGCCGTCGATCTTCGAGCGCAACCGCAAGGCCACGAAGGGCCGGCCGGCACGCGCATCAATGTGCGTACGGAAGAGAAATTCCTTGGCTTCGAGGGCGCCCGATTGGTAGTGGCGTAGCGCGTTCAACGTGCACCTCCGTAAAACGGAGGCCAGGAGATGCAAGACGGTGGCGAGGGATAAGACGCAGGGCGATGCCCGCTTGATACGAAAGACATGACGTCTCCTAGATGAAGAGGCCAGCCGCTCGCTGCTAAACGAGGGTGGCGGGCCTGACGACGGCGTTAGCAGACCGGCCATCTAGAAACCGGCAGACCCGAAGGTCTCACCGCCCGGCCCGCCATGAAGCATAGGCGTGCACAAGCACCGGACATTGTCCGTCTAGATGGCACATCTGGTGGGCTGCTAAACCCGGCTGCTCGAACGAACAGCGCGCGAATTATATCGTGCGCCCCACCCCCTCAAAATCGGAATCAGCTTCGAGACATTCGATGCGCCACCCAATCTCCGCCCGTGATGACGAGCCGCCCTGCAATGTGCTGCGGACTGACCGGATAGACGATGCAGTCGACCGGTTCGCTGCCCAGCATGACGGCGTGGTTCTCACGCAGGAAGAGCGCGTCCCCGCCCGGGTAGACCTCTTCGATCTCGTCCAGCACGGGAACGAGCGCCGCGTCGATCCGATACACATCGCCACGCACGGCGGTGCCGGTCGGGTCCAGCACGAGGCCGGGGTACGCACCAAAGTCGTACAGACGGCCGTGCAACGTGGCGGTACCGAGCAGCTCCGGCTCGGGAATGCCGCGCTTGGCTGCGGCAACCCGCAAATCGTTCGCCTCACCGGCGCGCAGCGTGCCGTAGACGAACACATAGATGGCATTGGCGCGGGTCATTCGAGCATGTCCAGCGAAACCAGCACGCCGTCTTCATCGGCATAGACCCACTCGCCGGACTGGATGTAAGCGCCCGGCATCTGCACACCGACTTCGCGCTGCCCGGCGTTCTTCTTGATGCTCTTGCGCGGATGCACGGCCAGGGCGTGAATGCCGACGTTGCATTCGGCCAGCTCGCGCGTATCCCGCACGCAGCCGTTGAGCAGAATCCCTTCCCAACCGTTCTCTTCCGCCAGCTTGCCGAGGTTGCCGCCCACCAGCGCGCAGCGCAGCGAACCGCCGCCGTCGATCACCAGCACGCGGCCTGCGCCCTGCTCTTCCAGCGCGGCGCGTACCAGGCCGTTGTCTTCAAACACCTTGAGCGTGGAAGCCGGGCCGGCAAACGCGGCGCGCTTGCCAAAGCTGCGGAACACCGGCGTGAGCACACGCAGGCTGCCGTACACCAGCTTGTCTTCGTGCATGTCGCACAAATCAGTCACGGGAATCATCGTCATGGCAATGGATGGTTTGGCGTTGGCAAAAAAAAGAAACGAAAAGCGAAAGCGGAATCAACTGCGCGACTGAGCCCGCAACGAATCGATCGTCGCACGTGGACTGATGATGTTCGGATCGGTCTGCACCTCGATGACGGACGCAACGCTTGCTGCCAGCGCGGTTTCCACCGCCGACTGAAAGCCTTCGAGCGAGCGCACCGTGTGCCCTTCAGCGCCGTAGGCTCTGGCCAGCGCGGCAAAGTCCGGGTTGCGCAGCTCGGTACCGCTCACGTGCTCGGGGTACTCGCGTTCCTGGTGCATGCGGATGGTCCCGTACATGCCGTTGTTGACCACGATAAAGATCACCGGCGCGTTGTACTGCATGGCGGTCGCCAGCTCCTGCCCGTTCATCAGGAAGCAGCCGTCGCCGGCCATGCAGATGACGGGCGTATCGGGGCAGAGGATTTTGGCCGCCACTGCGGCGGGCGCGCCATAGCCCATCGCCCCGCTGGTCGGCGCCAATTGCGTGCGCGAGCCTGCCGCCAGGGCGCCATATTGGTAGAAGCGATGCAGCCACGTGGCGTAGTTGCCTGCGCCATTGGTCAGGATGCTGTTGTGCGGCAGGCGATCGCGCAGCCAACGCATCGCGCGGGCCATGTCGATGCCCTTGCCTCCAAACGGCGGCGGCACGATGTTGGCGNGGTAATCGGCGTTGGCNGCTTCTGTCCAGGCGGACCAACGNGGCGGCGCATCCGGCGACANGCCNTCCAGCGCNTCNGCAATCGCCGGCATCGATGCATGAATCATCAGGTCCGCCTGGTAGACGCGGCCCAACTCCTCTGCGCCGGCATGCACATGCACCAGCGTCTGCTTCGGNCGNGGCACATCGAANAGCGTNTAGCCCGAGGTNGTCATNTCGCCCAGGCGTGTNCCGATGGCGAGCACCAGGTCGGCNTCTTTNACGCGCGCNGCNAGCTTCGGGTTGATGGCNATGCCGACATCGCCGGCGTAATTCGGGTGGCGGTTGTCGAACAGGTCTTGCCGGCGGAACACGCAGCCTGCGGGCAGATTCCACCGCTCGGCAAAGGCCTGCATGCGGGCGGCGGCATGCGGCGTCCAGCCGGAACCGCCCAGCAGCAGCATCGGGCGCTCGGCGTTCTGCAACAGCGTCTTCAATTGCGCAAGGTCATGCGGACCGGGCCACGCCATCGGCCGGGGCATCGGCGGCACGTCGGCCACGGCGGCAACCTCGGTCAGCATGTCTTCGGGCAGCGCCAGCACAACCGGGCCGGGGCGGCCCGCGGTGGCGGTCTGGAAGGCGCGTGCGATGTATTCGGGGATGCGTTCGACGCTATCGATCTGCGCGACCCACTTGGCCATCTGGCCGAACATGCGGCGGTAATCGATTTCCTGAAACGCTTCGCGGTCGACGAAATCGCGGCCGACCTGCCCGATGAACAGGATCAGCGGCGTGGAGTCTTGAAATGCGGTGTGCACGCCAATGCTGGCGTTGGTGGCGCCCGGCCCGCGTGTGCAGAAGACGATGCCGGGGCGGCCGGTGAGCTTGCCGTAGGCGTCCGCCATGTTGGCGGCGCCGCCCTCTTGCCGGCAGACGATGAAGCGTGCGCGGTCGCGGCGCTGGTAGAAGCCTTCGAGCACCGAGAGGTAGCTCTCGCCGGGCACGCCAAAGGCCATGTCGACGCCGTGGGCCAACAGCGCATCAACAAGGATCTGGCCGCCGTGGCGTGGCTCGGCAACGTTGCTGGCGTGGCGTGCGGCTGGTGTCTCCATGGCGGGTACTCTCGCTCTCGATCCGTTGACGACACAATGGATCATAGCGGAACACGCCGCCGCGGCGACTACATCTGCCGGAACAAATGTGCGTATTGCCGCGCGACGGGCAGCGTCTCGGTGCGCCCCCGGATCTTCAGCCCCAGGCGGCCCAGCGACAGATGCACAGCGCTCGACACATGCGCCACGTTGACCACCGTACCGCGGTGCACCTGCCAGAAGTGCTCCGGGTCGAGCTGGGTCAGCAAGTCGCGCAGGCTGGTGCGGATCAGGGATTCGCCGCTGCCGGCAACCACGTTGACGTACTTGTCGGTCGCTTCCAGATAGATCACGTCATCCACGGGGATGAAGCGCACTTCCTGCCCGACCAGCGCCTTGATAAAGCGCAGATAGCCGCCCTGCGGCGTGGCCCGCGTTTGCGCGGCGCCCTGCAGGCCCGCAAGGCGCTCGACAAGCTCAGCCAGCGTCTGCGCGGGGTCCGTGGCGGCGGTGGGAGTGGCGGCGGCGTTGCCGTTCGGACGCGTGCCGAGCCGGTCCTTCAGCCGCTTGACGGTCTCGGCCAGGCGCTCGGTCTGCACGGGCTTGAGCACATAGTCGACCGCGGCTTGCTCGAAGGCATCAAGCGCGAACTGGTCATACGCGGTAACGAATGCCACCAGCGGACGAACTTCCCGGGCCGACAGCTCGCGCGCCACATCAATGCCCGACAACCCCGGCATGCGGATATCGAGAAAGACCACATCGGGCTCCTGCCCGTCGGCCGCATCGTCAATCACGTCGAGCGCGGATTGGCCATCGTGCACGGCCGGCAGCAACGTGGCCTCGGGCCATAGCGCCGCCAGTTCAGCGACGAGGTTTTCAGCCAGTGCCGGTTCATCATCGGCAATGAGCACGCGTGGGGAAGCAGGCATCGATCAGGTTCCGGCGGATGCGCGCGATGAGAGCGCGCCGGTGGCGTTGGCGGTTGAGCGGGAGGTTGGGCGAGAAAAGCGGCAGCGCCATTCCGGTGCGTCGGCTTGAGACGGTGCAGGCGCCGTTTCGTGCGCCAGCGGCAATTCAACGATGATCGTCACGCCATGCGGCACGGTCTCGGTGATCGTCAGGCGCGCGTCGCCATCGAACAGGCGCGACAAACGTTCACGTACATGCGTGAGGCCCAGCCCGGAGCCCGTGGCGCCATCGTTGCCGAAACCGACACCCGTGTCGCGCACTTCCAGCACGAGGCGCTCGCCGTCGCTGGCAGCAGCCAGCCGAGCAGACAGGGCGATTTCCCCGCCCTCGCGCGCGGGCTCGATGCCGTGCACCACGGCGTTTTCCACCAGCGGCTGAATCAGCATCGGAGGGATGACGATGTTGGCGATGGCATCGTCCAGCGCCAGCGAGAAACGCAGGCGATTGCCGAAGCGCAGCGCCTGGATGTCGAGATACGCGCGCAGCAGCGCAAACTCCTGCGCCAGCGTGCACTGCTCGGCGCGTGCGTGCGAGAGCGAGCTGCGTAGAAAGCCGATCAAATGCTGCAGCAACCGCCGCGCGGCAGCCGGGTCCCGAGCGATCAGCACATCGACGTGGGCGAGCGAGTTGAACAGGAAGTGCGGCTCGATCTGCGCCTGCAGCGCCATCAGTTGCGCACGCACGACCTGCTTCTCGGCCTCTTCGCGCTCCAGCGCGTCGAGCGCAGCCTGGCGCTGCAATGCGGCCAGCTTGCCGCGCGACCAGTAGTAATACGTTGCGCCAAGCGCAGCCAGCATGGCGATGATGAAACTCATGCGCAGGCTGTCGGCGCGCCAGGGTTCCGGGGTCGGGTTGTTCAGGCACAGGATCGTCCGCGCAATCCACTGCCCGAGCGGCACGCCGATCAGCACTGCGCCCACGATGATCCACGGAAACACCTTCTTGTTGGGCGGGCCGTCGCCCCAGAGTACATGGCGCGGTATACCGATCAGCGAGAACATCGACAGCCCGATCGCCTGGCTGAAGACAAAATCTTTCCAGAAGGTCTCTTCCGGCCGGATGCCGAACGCAAGCACCGCCGCAATCAGCGTATTGATGACGATGATGACGGCGTAGCGGATCACCCAGCGCCGGGCAAGGTGCAGGCAGTCTGCAAGCGAAGGGAACGACACATTGGCAACCATGCGAGCGATCTTACCGGACGGTTCTCCGGCGTTGAAGCTTGGGGTTTCCCGCATCACCGACGGCCGGCCTGTTCGCGCAAACGGGCGAGTTCCTGGTCGACCATGCGCTGGTAACCGTTGCCCTGGCTCCAGGCCAGGCTCAGCCCGTGCGCAGCCAGGCCCAATCCCCAGCCCAGCAGCGGCCACACAAACCAGAACTGCCCGCGCGACAGCGCAATCGCCGCCAGCCCGGCATTCACGGCCAGGAACGACAGCAGGTGAATGCGGAACCCCAGGCGCGCACCGGCGCGGTGTCGGGCGCGGCGCAGCAGAGCGTCATCCGATTCAACGGATGGGGAAGTTTGGGTGTAAGGCACGGCGGACATGGCGGTCTCTGGTGGAACCGAAGATGTCCGCAGTATAGGAATGACGCCTGGGCAGGCGCCACGGGCGTGCGACGAATGGCGGAATCGGGCGGATGAACGGCGCGCAACCGGCCCCGCCGACACACAGCAGCCGTGGCTATGCCGCCAACGCCTCCCGCACGGACTGGCTCACCACCGTGGAAGCCACCGCTTCCGCCACCGTGTCACGGGAGAGGTGCGGCGCAAACATCCCGATAAAGTCGTGTGCATAGGCACGCAGATACGCCCCGCGGCGCACCGCCACACGCGTGGTATTCGGCTCGAACAAGTGATCCGCACCAATGCAGACGAGGTTGTCGTCCTTGCGCCCGTCATACGCCATCGACGCGATGATGCCCACGCCCACATCCAGCGCCACGTAGGTCTTGATGACGTCCGCATCCATGGCGGTCAGCACGATCTCCGGGTGCAGTCCGGCGCCGGCAAATGCGGCGTCGATGTTGCGGCGGCCAGTAAAGCCGGCGTCGTAGGTGATGAGCGGGTATTGCGCTACATCTTCCAACGTAGGCAGCGGATTCTTGGTCAGCGGATGATCCGGGCTGACCACCAGCACGTGGCGCCAGCGATACGCCTCGAACGACGTCAGCCCCGGCTCGTTGGCCACTGCCTCGGTAGCGATGCCGATGTCCGCCTGCCCCGTCAGCAGCAGCTCGACGATGTGCGAAGGCGATGCCTCCTGCAGCGCCAGCGTGACATGCGGATATTCCTTGCGGAACGACTGCACCACCTTGGGCAGCGCATAGCGTGCTTGGGTGTGCGTGGTTGCCACGGTCAGGCGGCCGGATTGTCGGCCGGAGAATTCCTCACCGGCCTGGCGCAGGTTCTCAGCTTCGAGCAGCAGGCGCTCGACAATGCGGACGATCTCGCGGCCCGGTTCGGTCAGGCCGGTCAGGCGCTTGCCGTAGCGCTCGAAAATCTCCACGCCCAACTCATCCTCCAGCTCGCGAATCTGCCGCGACACGCCGGGCTGCGACGTGTACAGCGCGTTGGCGACTTCGGTCAGGTTGAACTGGCGGCGCACCGCCTCGCGGATGGAACGCAGTTGCTGGAAGTTCATGGCTC
>JGI24740J21852_10001594_pt1 | contig 10423 bp, 10 predicted proteins | sample KBSCornC6_FD_21852 | JGI IMG/M metagenome (IMG submission 21852) | reverse complement strand
GCGGCGCATCTGGTCGCCGATATCGCCACGGGCCATGACCCCATTGTCGATCCGCACCCCTACCGGCTGGCGCGTTTCACGCCGGGCGAGAAGATCGACGTATCGGAATTCTGAGGCGCTGCAGGTGGAACGGGTAGGAGGGGGCGATCAATGTCTCCTCCGGACGCGAGAAAAAACGCGACGGATCAACGCCGGATCACAGCCAGCGGCCCGCCAGGCAAAGGGTCAGGGCGCCAGATGACGCTCGGCCAGCGCCACATGGAGCCGAACGCCCAGTTCCAGTACATCGTCGTTGAAGTCATAATGCGGGTTGTGCAGCGGGGCAGATCCCTCCGCCCTAGCCTGCCCCAGCCAGATATAGGCCCCCTTGCAGGCCTGTAGCATGAAGGCGAAATCTTCCGAAGTGAAGGCCGGGTCCGGCGCAAGGATCGCAGTGCCCACCGACGCGGCGGCGGCGAATGCCTCCTGTGCGGCCTCCGCATCGTTGATCGTCGCGGGATAATATCTTGTGTAATCGACCGAGACGGTGAGTTCCCCCGCCTGCGCGACGCCTGCGGCGATCTGCCGTATCGAGTTTTCGATCCGGTCCTGGACCTGAAGATCGAATGTCCGCACCGTACCGGTGACGGTGACGGCGTCGGGGATCACATTATGGGTGTGGCCTCCGTGGATCTGCGTGATCGACAGAACTGCCGAGGCGGTCGGCGGGATTCGACGCGATATGATGCTGTTCAATTGCTGCACCAGCGCGGCGGCGCCCAGTATGGCGTCCGGCGTGCTGTGCGGTATCGCCGCATGGCCGCCGCGACCCTCCAGCCGGATCTCGAACTTGTCGGCCGCGCCCATAATGGGTCCGGGACGCGGGTCGCGATCGTACCTGCGGGAAGGTCGGGCCAGTTATGCAGGGCGAACACCCGGTCGCAGGGGAAGCGGTCGAACAGCCCCTCCCGCACCATTTCGCCGGCGCCGCCATGGCCTTCTTCCGCGGGCTGGAAGATGAAATGGATGGTGCCGTCGAAATGGCGGGTTCTGCTCAGATGCTGCGCCGCGCCCAACAGCATGGCGACGTGCCCGTCATGACCGCATCCGTGAAAAGTGCCGGGCGTCGTGCTGGCGTAGGGCAGGTTGGTCTGCTCCTCGATCGGCAGCGCGTCCATGTCGGCGCGAAGGCCGATGCTGCGCGAAGACGTGCCGTTGCGCAGCACGCCCACCACGCCGGTCCGGCCGATCCCCTCATGCACCTCCAGCCCCAGCGCGCGGAGTTGTTCGGCAATTCGTCCGGCGGTTCGATGTTCGCGGAAGCCCAGTTCGGGATGGGCGTGAATGTCGCGGCGGAACGCCACCAGCGGTTCGATCAGGTCGGCAATATCCGTCATGGCCATATTCTATCGCTGCTCGCCGAAGAGATGCTGGATGGGATAATGATGCTTGATGAAGGGGGATTTGATCACGACATAGCTGAAATATTTCTCGATGCCGTAGTCGCTTTCCAGCATTCCTTCGATGATCGACTGGTAATGGGCGACGCCACGCGTCACGAATTTCAGCAGATAGTCGTAACCGCCGCTCACCAGATGGCATTCGACGATCTCGTCCAGCTTCCGGATGCGCGCTTCGAAGCGGGAAAAGTCGCCGGAACGATGCTCCGTCAGCGTGACTTCGGTAAAGACGGTCAGATATTCGCCCAGCTTGTGCAGGTTTATCTCGGCGCCATAGCCGGTGATATAGCCCGCCTTTTCCAGGCGCTTCACGCGCGTCAGGCAGGGACTGGGGGAGAGGCCGACCGCGTCAGCCAGCTCGACGTTGGTGATGCGGCCGAATTGCTGAAGCTGGGCAAGGATCTTGAGGTCGATCCTGTCCAGCTTGGGTCCAACCAACATTCTCGTCCCCCTTATGTGCTATCGTAACACGGCCCGAATATCCGCCTCTTCGAGCAGATCGTCCAGCGTCTTGCGGATACGGCGGAAAATCTCGTCCATCTCGCCGTCCGACGCGCAGAGCGCGGGGGCCAGGCCGATGATATTGTCCCCGAAGGCGCGGAAAATGACGCCATTTTCATAACCCTTCGCGAACAGCCGGTCGGGCAGGCCGAGCGTCGGGTCGAAGCGGGCCTTGCTCTGCCTGTCCGCCACCAGTTCGATCGCGCCGAGCAGGCCGCGCCCGCGCGTGTCGCCCACCATCGGATGGTCGGCCAGCCCCGCCAGCCCCGCATCGAAACGCGCAGCGACCCTGCGTCCGTTGGCAAGGATCCCGCCCTCGGTATAGAGGCGCAGCACCTCCAGCCCGACCGCGGCGCTTACCGGATGGCCGGAATAGGTCGCGCCATGGCCGATCACGACTTCAGCCGCAGCGCCATTGGCTATGCCCTGATAGACGGCGTCCGACATGAGCACGGCGCCCATGGGCACATAGCCGGAGGTCAGCCCCTTCGCCACGGTCATCAGGTCGGGCGTCACATCCTCCGCCTCGCACGCGAACATGGGGCCGGTGCGACCGAAGGCGGTGATGACCTCATCCGCCACCATCAATATGTCGAGATCGTCGCAAGCCTGCCGCATGGCCTTCAGCCAGCCGACCGGCGGCACGATCACGCCGCCCGATCCCTGGATCGGCTCGCAGAAGAAGGCGGCGACATTGTCCGCGCCAAGTTGCGCAACCTTGTCCTTCAGCTGCTGGACCGAGCGGGCGATGATGGCTGCGTCGTCCTCCAGGTCGCTGCGATAGGGATAGGGCGAGGGGATATGGTGCTGCCAGCGCAGCGGCAGGTCGAAGCCGCGATGGAAATTGGCGAGCGCGGTCAGCCCCGCGCCGGTGCTGCTGGAACCGTGATAGCCCCGTTCCAGCGCGATGCACTGTTTCTTGTCCGGCTTGCCGATGGCATTGTAATAATGGGTGATGTAGCGGATCGCACTGTCGACCGCATCGGACCCGCCCAGCGTGAAATAGACATGGTCGAGGCCCTCTGGGCTGAGTTCGACCAGCCTTTGCGCCAGCCGCACCGCCGGCTCGCTGCCGAAGTGGAAATAGCCGGTGGCGTAGGGAAGGCGGCGCATCTGTTCGGCCGCCGCCTCGACGACGCTCTCCTGGCCATAGCCGACATTGACGCACCACAAGCCGGCAAAGGCGTCGAGCAGTTCCCGGCCCTCCATGTCCTTCAGCCACATGCCCTTGCCGCTGTCGAGCAGCAGCGCGCCATGCGCCTCATGACCGCGGAAGGACGTGACGGGGTGGATCAGGTGGTCGCGGTCGATATCGATCAGAGAGCGGTTGGTTTGCAGCGTCATCGGAAGGCTCGCCCTGGTGGTACTGAAGGTAAAACTAGCCCGATATCGCAGGGCGAAAGCCCGATCTGAGGCGGGCGGCGGNCGGCGGCGTGCCTAATCGCCGACTGCCGCGGCACTTTATGCCGCGGCCGCTGATGCAGATCAGCTCAACGCGTCCGCGATCGCCCGGCCGCATTGTTCGGTATTGGCCTGGCCCTGGAGGTCGGCGGTGCGGAGCGCCGGTTCGGCCAGAACCGTTTCAACCGCGCGCATGATCGCGGCGGCGGCTTCGCTTTCGCCCAGATGGTCCAGCATCATTGCCGCCGACCAGATCTGGCCGACGGGGTTGGCGATCCCCTTGCCCGCGATATCGGGGGCGGAGCCATGGACCGGCTCGAACAGAGAGGGGGCCGTGCGATCCGGATTGATGTTGGCCGAGGGCGCGACGCCGATCGTGCCGGTGCAGGCGGGGCCGAGATCGGACAGAATGTCGCCGAACAGATTGGACGCCACGACGACATCGAACCGATCGGGGTTCAGCACGAACTGCGCCGTCAGGATGTCGATATGATATTTGTCATGGGTGATGGCGGGATAATTTCTGGCCATCTCCTCCACCCGCTCGTCCCACCAGGGCATGGTGATGGCGATGCCGTTGGACTTGGTGGCCGAGGTGACATGCCCGCGCGGCCGCGTGGCGGCGAGTTCGAAGGCATAGCGCAGCACGCGGTCGGTGCCGTGGCGCGTCATCACCGTTTCCTGGATCACCACCTCGCGATCCGTGCCGGCGAACATCTTGCCGCCGACCGAACTATATTCGCCCTCCGTATTCTCGCGCACGACCCAGAAGTCGATGTCGCCGGGCTTGCGTCCGGCGAGCGGGCAGGGAACGCCGGGCATCAGCCGGACCGGACGCAGATTGACATATTGGTCATATTCACGCCGGAACTGGAGCAGCGAGCCCCAGAGCGAGATATGATCGGGCACCGTGTCCGGCCAGCCGACAGCACCGAAGAATATCGCGTCGGGATTGCCGATCTGCGCCTTCCAGTCATCGGGCATCATCTGGCCGTGCCGGGCGTAATAATCGCAGCAGGCGAAGTCCTGCCACTTCTGCTCGATCGAAAAGCCGTAGAGGCTGGCCGCGCGCTCCAGCACGCGAATGCCCTCCACCATCACCTCCTTGCCGATGCCATCGCCGGGTATGACGGAGATGGAGTAGGTGCGGGTCATGGCGGTCGTTCCTTTCGGCGAAATGGGCAGGCGTTCGATGGGTCGTCAGCAAAGGATGTTCCCGCGGCGCGGGAACATGACGAGAGGATGATTAGAGCTTCAGACCCCCGATGTGGAACGTCTTGGTCTCCAGATATTCCTCGATCCCGGCATGGGCGCCCTCGCGGCCCAGCCCGGACTGCTTGATGCCGCCAAAAGGCGCCATCTCCATTGCAATGCCGCCGGTGTTGAGCACGACCATGCCCGCCTCCAGCCGCTCGCCTACGCGGAAGGCGCGGTGGAGGTTTTCGGTGTAGAAATAGCTTGCGAGACCAAAGCTGGTGTCGTTGGCGAGGGCAATCCCCTCCTCCTCATGGGTGAAGCGGAACAGCGGTGCGACGGGACCGAAGGTTTCCTCNTCGGCCAGCCGCATGTCGCGCGTCGCGCCGGTAAGAATGACGGGCGTGGCGAAGCGATCGCCGCGTGCGCCCTCAGGCGCGCGGGCATAGAGGGTGGCGCCGCGGGCCAGTGCATCCTCGACATGCGCCTCCACCTTGTCGACGGCCGCCCGGTTGATGAGCGGGCCGATTGTCGCGCCGTCCTGATCGCCGGGCGCGACCTTCAGCGCGGATACCGCCTTTGCCAGTTTCCCGGCAAAGAGATCATAGACGCCGTCCTGGACCAGGATGCGGTTGGCGCAGACGCAGGTCTGGCCCGCATTGCGGAATTTGCTGGCCATGGTGGCGGCGACGGCAAGGTCGATATCGGCGTCGTCGAACACGATCAGCGGCGCATTGCCGCCCAGCTCCAGGCTCAGCCGCTTGATGGTGTCGGCGCTCTGGCGCATCAGCAGCGCCCCGACCCGCGTCGATCCGGTGAAGGAAAGCTTGCGCACCGTGTCGCTGCCGGTCAGCACGTTCCCGATCGGCGCGGCCTGCCCGGTCACGATATTGAAGACGCCCTTGGGAAAGCCCGCCCGTTCGGCCAGCTTCACCAGGGCGAGCGCGCTGAAGGGGGTCAGTTCGGACGGTTTGACGACGACCGGGCATCCTGCGGCAAGCGCGGGCGCGCATTTGCGCGTGATCATCGCAGCGGGGAAGTTCCAGGGCGTGATCGCCGCCGACACGCCGACCGGCTCCTTCATCACCAGGATGCGGCGATTGGCTTCGGGGGCGGGGATCATGCTGCCGTCGATGCGGCGGCCCTCCTCGGCAAACCATTTGATGAAGCTCGCGGCATAGCGAATTTCGCCCTCCGCCTCGGCGGTCGGCTTGCCCTGCTCGGCCGTCATGATCCGTCCGAGATCGACGACATTGTCCATCACCAGCGCATACCAGCGCTCCAGCAATGCTGCCCGCTCCCCCGCTGTCCTGGACCGCCACGGATCCCCAGGCCGCTTGCGCCGCGTCGACGGCAGCCCGCGTTTCATCCTCGCCGCAGTCGGGAATGGTGCCCAGTACGGCGCCGGTTGCCGGGTTGTCGACGTCCAGTGTCGCGCCGGATGCCGCACCGACCCATTCGCCGCCGATAAAGGCGCGTTCCACGAGCAGCGAGGGGTCGTTCAGGGAGAGAGTCATCCGAGTGCCTGTGTTGTTAGAGTGAAAGTCCTGACGGACGAGCCAGCTTTGACAGGCCTGCCGCGCCGCATGCGCAACACGCTTCCGACGCGGGGGAGGCCAAGCTCCTCCAGCCAGTCGGAAAGGCCGCTTTCCTCTGGCACGTCCAGGCGGCAGAACATGCCGCTGTTGAAGCCCAGCCAATGGGAGATCAGCGCCTTGGCGCCGCTGGTGTCGGGGGCGACGGTCGGCCCGACCACATAGCCGCGCCCGAACCGACGGAACAGCGCGAATCCGACAGGCTGGTTGCTGCGCGTCANGACCACACCCTGCGCACCGGGAACCAGCGCATCGAGCAGCGCGTCACGGTTCATTCCGGTCGCTTCGCGGGCGAGGGCGCGCAACATGTCCATATCCTTGCTGCCCAGCGGCCGGACCCGTTCGTCNGGGATCAGNTCGGCCATGGGCACGGCGAAGGCGGCGCCCTGATGCTGGAANACGGGGCCGACCTCNTCGAAGCCGAGCGCGCGGCAGAGNGGCACGCCTTCAGCGGGCGCGTTCAGCAAAACGGTGCGGTCGCCCAGTTCGTCCAGCACCGCATCCATCAGGCGGCGGCCCGTTCCCTCGCCCCGCACGCTGGGCGAGACGATGACCATGCCCAGGGTGGCCGCATCCGTGCCATAGAGCCAGGCCATGGCCGTGCCGACCACCTTGCCATCGCATTCCGCGACATAGCCGAAACCGAGCTGGAAGAGCATTTCCCAGTCCTCGATCCTGTGCGGCCATTTCTGTTCGCGGGACAGGTCGCGGGCAGCGGCCAGATCCGGCGACCATGCGCCGCAGATCCACCCTCGTTTCTATGCCTGCCACCATGCACCTTGCTCCTTCGGCGGCGAAGACCGCCCTTGATCCTGAATCGATGGCCGGGAAACTAGGCTGCGCCAACAAGCATTAGCTGCTGCCTTCGCTCAATTTTTGGAAGAAAATCGCGGAGATTTTCCTGCCCGCCCCGGCAAATGCCGCCCTGCTTGCCCCAGGGAGAGGGCAGGCAGGCAGGGCGGCCTTCCTCGACAATGTCAGAGGCCGACGACCGCCGGCAGGCAACCGATGTGCGGGATTTCCACGTCGCGATAGAAGGCGTTGGACGGTTCATGCCCGCGACCCACGAACACCCGGCAACCGAAATGCAGGTCGGTGGCGGTATTCTGGTCGTAGCGGAAGCTGGAGGAAACATGCATCATTTCTTCCGGCTTCGCGCCCAGCTGGTCGAACATATATTCGAACGCCTGCCGGCGGGGCTTGTAGGCCTGCGCCATCTGCGCGGTATAGACGGCATGGAATGGCGCGCCCAGCAGGGCGACATTGTGGTGGATCTGGTCGTTCATCGCGTTGGACAGGATGACCAGCGGAATCTTGTCGCCGATCTTCGACAGGCCGCCGGGCACGTCGGCATGCGGACCCCAGGTGGGTACGCGGTGGTAGACGGCATCGGCATCCGCCTCGCGATAATCCACGCCCCACTGCTTGCAGACGCGGCGCAGCGAGTTGCGGAGGACCTCCTGATAGGGTTCCCACGCGCCAAGCACCTGATCGAAGCGGTAGGTGGCCCAATCCTGGCAGAAGGCCGGAAGATTTTCGGCGGCGATGCGATCGGCCATGAATTCGGTGGCCATTTCAGTCATGCGGAAACGGGTCAAGGTTCCGTAACAGTCGAAGCTGATATATTTCGGTCGGAAATCAGTCATGGATCAATTCCCCCTGATTGGGTCGCTGTTCAACAGGATCATTACGCCACGTCCTGCCCGCAACATGTTTCCGATTGGTCCGGGCAGGACGGTTGTTCGGGCTTTTTGTCGGGGGCTTTCGGCATAGTTTGCCGTGCCTTCAATATCCCTGATTCCGATCGACTTCGCCATCGGGCGGCAGGCCCGCCTGAAGCCGCCTGATATTGGCGATCAGGGCGCGCGCGCCGCTGTCCGCGCGGGTTGAGCTGGCGATATGCGGGGTCAGGATGATGCGCGGATGGTCCCAGAAGGGGTGGGACCGGGGCAGGGGTTCCGTTTCGGTCACATCCAGCACGGCGCCGGAAATATGGCCTTCGTCCAGCAGCGGCGGCAGATCCTGCTCCATCAGGTGCCCGCCCCGGCCAGCGTTGATCAGCGCGGCGCCACGCGGCAATCCGGAAAGGGTTTCCCGACGCAATATGCCCCTGGTTTCAGTCGTCAGCGGCAACAGGCAGATCAATATGTCGCAACCCGCGAGGAAGGCGTCCATCTCTTCCGGTCCGGCGTGGCAGATGACACCCTCGATCGCATGGCGCGACCGGCTCCATCCCGAAAGAGGAAAGCCGAACGGGCGCAGCGCCTGCAGGACGGCCTGCCCCATCTGGCCCAGTCCCATCACGCCGATCCGGCGGGCGGCGGCGGGAACCAGCTTGATCGCGTCCCAGCGATGCTCGCGCTGCGCAATGCCGTAATCGATGAAGTGGCGGTGCAGCATCAGCACGCTGCCGCAGACATATTCGACCATGCCCTCGATCAGCCCCGGTTCGATCATGCGGATCAGCCGGACATGCGGCGGCAGCTTGCTCATGTCGAACTGGTCGACGCCCGCTCCGATCGAAAACAGCACTTCCAGGCCGGTCAACNGTTCGAGCAGTTCGCGGGAGGGATCCCAGGCGGCGAGATAGCGGACGGCCGCCGGATCGCGCATCTCGTCCGGCGTCATGAAGCCGACATCGGGCGCCTCCGCCGCGAAGATGTCGCGCCATACGCGTCCGCGCTCTGCTTCGGAGGTGTAGAGGAGGGTCATGCAGTCTGCTTTCTGGAGGAGGACCGGCGGCACGCGGCCTGCGCCTGCCACCACATCAGCGGTCCGGTTAGGGAAAGGGCAAGCAGCGTCAGCGCCGCGACCATCAGCACCACCGGGCCGATCGCGCCGAAACTGTCGCCGGCATGCAGGGGCAACACCGTCATCCAGAGCGCGCGGCTGTCTTCGGCCCTCGTTACGCGGACAATATTCGGCCCGGCGATCGTCAGCACCGCGCGATGCACGGCGCGCGGATTGCGTTCGGGGGCGGCGAAATTGACGATGATGCGATCGCCGGTCAGGCGGAAATCGCGCAGGGCGCTGCGCGGGAAGGCCCTGTGCGCCCGCGTCAGTGCCCGGTCGATCGTCGTCGCGCTCGCCGTGGGCCGCAAGGATATGGGGGCGGCTGCGTCGAACAGGTCGGGTGTCGCCAGCAGCAGCCCGGTCAACGCCATGAACGCCAGCAGCGCCGACATGACCACGCCGGCGGTCCGGTGCAACTGTCGCAGCACCAGTCGAAACGCCAGCGTCCAGCGGACCGAGAGCTGCTTTGAAAGCGGGCCGCGCTTTGGCCACCAATAGGCAAGGCCTGTCACCGCCATCGCCAGCAGGGCGAGCGCGTTCAACAGTACGACAGTAGCGCCCGCCTTGCCCGTCATCAGCCGGTAGTGGATCTGGAGCGCGGCCTCGATCGGGAAGGCCCAGGTCGATCCGGCCCGCAATATGCGCCCGCCGGCCGGATCGACCGATGCATAGCGCTGTGCCCCATGGGGGCCGGTGAGTTCGGCAAGAAAGGTCGCGCCTTTCCCGCTGGGCGCGTAGAGGCGGGTGACGGCAAAGCCGGGGAACGCGCCCGCCGCGCGCGCCGTCGCCATGCCGGGGGAAATGCCGGGCGCTGATCCGTGGCTGACCATCCCCGCTGGATCGATCCAGCGCGCCACCGGCCCACGATAGAGCAGCAGCATGCCTGTCATCGCCTGCACCGCCAGCAGAGCCGCCATGGCAAGGCCGGTATATTTGTGCAGGCGAAGCCATTGCGCCCGGGTCATGGGTGATCTCCCAAAATAAAATACCGCCGGCGACCCTTCAGGCTTGGAGGGTGGGTCGCCGGCGGCCGTTCGGGCCTTGAAGGCCCGAATGAACGGAACGTCAGAAGTTGAACGAACCGCGGACCGTGAAGGAGCGGGGTGCTCCCGGCTGGATCCATAGCGCCGCATAAGAACTGGCGTAGTACTTTTTGTCGAAGAGATTATTCACGTCCGCCGATATCTTGATCTGGTCGGTGATGTTGAACGATCCTGTGATCTTGGCGATGGTATAGCTGGGAAGGAAGAAAGTAGTCGCCGTTTCGCCCAGGCGACGACCAACATAGTTCACGCCCGCGCCCAGCATCGCCTTGTGCTCGCCGACCGAGAAGGTCTTGAACAATAGGGCATTGCCCTGATGCTTGGGAATGTTGATCAGCGGATCACCCACGCGGATTGGAGCGGCGAAGTTGGGATCAAGCGCATTCACGTCCCATCCGGCGTCCGTGTAGGCATAGGTCAGGAACAGTTCGAAACCAGCCGGAAGCTTGGCATTGAC
>JGI24740J21852_10001591_pt1 | contig 10429 bp, 9 predicted proteins | sample KBSCornC6_FD_21852 | JGI IMG/M metagenome (IMG submission 21852) | reverse complement strand
GGTCGGCCCCCAGGGCCCGCACGCCCGCCATGGCCTCGGGATCGGGGTCCATGAACAGGCTGACCCGCACGCCCAGGGCACGGGCCTCATTGATCAGCGGCGCCAGCGACTCCGCATCCTGGGGCAGCCGCCAGCCGTGGTCAGAGGTGGACTGCTCGACGCTGTCGGGCACGAAAGTGCATTGGTGCGGCGGCATGCCGCGGCTTGCCAGGTCGCGGACGATGTCCATCAGGTTGTGGAACGGATTGCCCTCGATGTTGAACTCCACCTGACGCCAGGACGCCGAGAGCATCTCCGCCAAGTCGTGGACGTCGTGCAGGCGGATGTGCCGCTCGTCGGGCCGCGGGTGCACCGTGAGGCCCTGCGCGCCCGCCGCCAGCGCCAGCGCCGCCGCGTGCGTGACGCTGGGAATGCCCAGGGCGCGCGTGTTGCGCAGCAGCGCCACCTTGTTCAGGTTGACCGACAGCGCCGTGACGCCGCGCTGCGCGTGGAGGCCGTCGCCGCCCGTGTTCATCAATGGATTCATGTTCAGCCCAGGGACTGCACGCCCAGCATCACTTGCCGCGTGCGCAGGAGGTTGGACCCCAGATGATAGTGAAGCAAGCCGCGCAGCGGTGCTCGCAACGCGGGCAGCCCCTGCCGGCAGGCGTGTTGCAGGGCCGGCACGCTGCCGTGCAGGAGGGCGGCCTGCAGGCCGATCAAGAGGCTGCCCGGGACCGTCGCCTCGCCCGCACGCCGCGCCCCGACACCGGCCTCGGGCAGCAGGCTGTAGTCGGTCGCCTCTCGCACCGCCTCCTGCGTCAGCGTGAGCAGGCTCAGGTCAGGCAGGATGCCCAGGTGCCACAGCAGGGTCAGCTCGAAGGCACGCAGGGCCGACTGGACCACCGTGTCGTCGGGCGAGGCCAGCGCAGGCAGGGTCAGGGAATAAGCGTCGAACAGTGCCGCATGCGGGTCCTGGCGAGCCAGGAGCTTCATCAGGAGCTCGTTCAGGTAGAAGCCACTGAACAGCGCTGCGCCGGTGAGCATGGCCAGGCCGCCACCCGCCCACTCGGCACCGCGCAGGGTCTGCACCTCGCGCTGCGCGGCCTCGGCCGCCGCGTCGCCCCCCTCCCGGCCCGACCGGGGTGCACGCCCGAGGACCACCTGGAGGCGCTGGAAAGGCAGCAACACCGGCCGCAGTTGCGAGTAAGGACGCTTGGCCCCTTTCGCCACGACCGCCAGGCGCCCTTGTTCGCGGGTGAACAGGTCGAGGATCAGGCTGGACTCGCTCCAGTCGTAGCGGTGCAGCACATAGGCGGTCAGCGGTCCTGCGGCACGCAGGGTGCGTGAGGCCATCCCGGCCTGCCTTTCTTCTTCGGCTTCATTCGTAGCCGTAGCTGCGCAGGTGCTCTTCGCTGTCGGCCCAGCCCGAACGCACCTTGACCCACAGTTCGAGGAACACGCGGCAATCCATCAGCCGCTCGAGTTCCTGCCGGGCCTCGGAGCCGATGCGCTTGAGGCGCTCGCCGTCGTTGCCGATGACCATGCCCTTGTGGGCGTCGCGCTCGACGATCACGGTGGCGGCAATGCGCCGCAGCGAGCCGTCCTCCTCGAATTTGTCGATCACCACGGTGGAGGTGTAGGGCAACTCGTCGCCGGTCAGGCGGAACAGCTTCTCGCGGATCAGCTCGCTGGCCAGGAAACGATCGCTGCGGTCGGTGAGCGCGTCCTCCTCGTAGAACCAGGGCTGCTGCGGCAGGTAGGGCTTCACGATGCCGAGCAGGCGCTGCACGTCGGCATCCTTCTTGGCGGTGAGCGGCACGAATTCCGCGAAGGCGTGGCGCTCCTGCATGCCCTTGAGCCAGGGCACGAGGTCGGCGCGGCGGTGCACGTTGTCGAGTTTGTTGGCGATCAGCATGACCGGCTTGTCCTTGGGCATCAGGGCCAAGACCTTCGCGTCGTCGAGCCCGAAACGACCCGCCTCGACCAGGAAGAGCACCACGTCGACATCGCCGAGCACCCCTTGCACCGTGCGGTTGAGGTTGCGGTTCAGGGCCGCGGTGTGGCGCGTCTGGAAACCCGGGGTGTCGACGAACACGAACTGCGTGTCGTCCACCGTGCGGATGCCCGTGATGCGGTGGCGGGTGGTTTGGGCCTTGCTCGACGTGATGCTGACCTTCTGCCCCACCAGGGCGTTCAGCAGGGTCGACTTGCCGACATTGGGACGGCCGACGATCGCCACCAGGCCGCAGCGCCGGGTGTCTTCGCTTTCTTCGAGCGGGGATGGGGGCGGCGTCAAGCCGTCGGGCTCGGAAAGGTCGGTCATGGGTCCAGCGGCTAGAAAAGGGAAATTCAGGAACGCAAGGCGCTGCCAGGCTTGTCGCTGGCTTTCAGGATCTGCAGCATGCGGTGGGCGGCCTCCTGCTCGGCGACACGCCGCGAACGGCCCTCGCCGGTTTCGGTGAGGCCGAGTGCGGGCACCGCGCAAGCGACTTCGAAGGTCTGCGCATGGGCCTGGCCCCGGGTGTTGACGATGCGGTAGCCCGGCACGGGCAGCCGGCGCGCCTGCAACCACTCTTGCAGCTCGGTCTTGGCGTCCTTGGCCCAGCCGTCGAGTTCGGTGGTGGCGATGACCTCGCCGAAGAGGCCCTTCACCAGCCGACTGGCGGCCTCGAAGCCGCCGTCCAGGAAGGTGGCACCGATGATCGCCTCCAGGGCGTCGGCCAGGATGGAGGGACGCTGGGCGCCGCCGCCGCGTGCCTCGCCTTCGCTCAGGCGCAGCACCTCGGGCAGCCCGATCAGCAAGGCCACGCGGTGCAGGCTTTCCTCGCGCACCAGATGCGCCCTCACGCGGGTCAGGTCGCCCTCGTCGGAGCCACCGAAGCGCTCGAACAGCAGACCGCTGATCGCCAGGCTCAGGACGGCGTCGCCCAGGAATTCGAGGCGTTCGTTGTGGTCGGTGCCCGAGCTGCGGTGCGTCACGGCACGCTGGAGCAGTTGCGGCTGGGCAAAGGCGTGCCCGAGTCGCTGTTGCAGGGCGGTCAATCGGTGGTCCACGGTCAAGCTGCGCAATGTGATGATGGATTCCCCGGCGCGCGCGGCACCCAGGTCATTTTGACGATCCCTCGTACTTGAGGAGCAGGTAGGCCGGCCCCCCGAGTTCGATTTCCTTGTTGTACGCGAATTTGATCACGACCTTCTCGTTCTCCTTGGTGATCTGGAGATCCTTGCCGGAGATGGAGGTGATGGAGTATTCGATTTCTTTCTGGCGGTCGAAGGCGTTGCGGATCTCCGGAACCGTCGAGGCCCCGCTGGCGGCGATCTTCTCCACGGCCCGGCGGATGGTCAGGAATTCGTTCACCGTGGGCAACACCCGCAGGCTGAGCAGCGCCACCGCGCCGACGACGATGGCCCAGAACAGCAGTCCGAACAGCGTCACCCCACGCTGCCTGCGTGCCGGGGAAAAATCAGGGGTCATGTCAATCGCTCCTGTTGATGGCGTACCGGATCGCGCCACGGGCTCAGTTGAACGGCCCGAACCGTTTGAGGTTGCTGAAGTTCATCCAGATGAAGAACGCCTTGCCGACGATGTTCTTGTCGGGAACGAACCCCCAGAAACGGGAGTCTTCGGAATTGTCGCGGTTGTCGCCCATCATGAAATAGTGGCCTGCCGGCACCTTGCAGGCGATGCCCTCGGCGCTGTAGCGACAGTTTTCCTTGAAGGGAAACGAATCGTGCGGCATCACGATCGTGGGGCGCTCGCGGTCGACCAGCAGGTGGTGCTCGACCTCGCCCAGCTTCTCGCTGTACTGCTTGAAATAGCGGACGGTGTCCTCGTCGTAGAAGTCGGGCAGGGGCTGGGTTTCCACCAGCTGGCCGTTGAGATAAAGGCGCTGGTTGCGGTAGGAAACCTCGTCGCCCGGCACGCCCACCACCCGCTTGATGTAGTCCACACTGGGGTTCTCCGGGTAGCGGAACACCATGACGTCGCCCCGCTTCGGATCATTGAACTCGATGATCTTCTTGTTGATCACCGGCAGGCGCACCCCGTAGTGGTACTTGTTGACCAGGATCAGGTCGCCCACCAGCAAGGTGGGAACCATGGAACCGGAGGGGATCTTGAACGGCTCGAACAGGAACGAGCGCAGCAGGAACACGACGAGGATGACCGGGAAGAGGCCGGCGGTCCAGTCGAGCCACCAGGGCTGGAGCAGCAGGGCCTGCTTGGCGGGGGCGAGGTCGCCGTCGACCTTGGAGATGCCTTGTTGCGCCAACTGCTCCCGGCGCGCGGCATCCTGCCGCTCGAGTTCGGCCGCCGCGGCGACCCGCGCCGGGGCGAAATGCAGGCGTTCCGCCAGCCAATAGGCCAGGGTCACCACCGTCAAGATGAACAGGAGCAAAGAGAAATTTCCCGTCCACTGGCCCCGGTACCAGCCGCCCAGGTAAATCAGCAGGCACCCATAGAGCAACCCAGTCAAAGCACCCATTCAGATCAGTCTTCCACCTGGAGGATGGCCAGGAACGCCTCCTGCGGCACCTCGACAGAGCCGATTTGCTTCATGCGTTTCTTGCCGGCCTTTTGTTTGTCCAACAACTTGCGTTTGCGGGAGACGTCGCCGCCATAACACTTCGCGATCACGTTCTTGCGCAATGCCTTGATTGTCTCACGGGCAATGATGTTGGCCCCGATGGCCGCCTGGATGGCGACGTCGTACTGCTGGCGCGAGATCAGCTCGCGCATCTTGGCCACCACGGCCCGACCGCGGTACTGGCTTTGGCTGCGGTGGACGATGATCGACAAGGCATCGACCCGGTCGCCGTTGAGCAGGATGTCGACCTTCACCACGTCGGAGGCACGATATTCCTTGAACTCGTAGTCCATGGACGCATAACCGCGCGACACGCTCTTGAGCTTGTCGAAGAAGTCCAGCACGATCTCGGCCAGCGGCATCTCGTAGGTGAGCATCACCTGCCGGCCGTGGTAGGCCATGTTGATCTGGGTGCCGCGCTTCTGGTTGGCCAGCGTCATGACGGGGCCCACGTAATCCTGCGGCATGTACAGGTGCACCGTCACGATGGGTTCGCGGATCTCGCTGATGCGGCCCAGGTCGGGCATCTTCGACGGATTCTCGACCTGGATGACCTCCTTCGTGCCCAGCTCCACCTCGTACACCACCGACGGCGCGGTGGTGATGAGGTCCTGGTCGAATTCACGCTCGAGGCGCTCCTGCACGATCTCCATGTGCAGCAGCCCCAAGAAGCCGCACCGAAACCCGAAACCCAACGCCTGCGACACTTCCGGCTCGTAGCGCAGCGAAGAATCGTTCAGCTTGAGCTTTTCCAGGGCGTCGCGCAGCTGGTCGTACTCGCTCGCCTCGGTGGGGTATAGGCCGGCGAACACCTGCGGCTGGATCTCCTTGAAACCCGGCAGGGCCTCGCTGGCCGGGCCGAGGTTGTTGGGCAGCTTCTTTTCGAGGGTGAGCGTGTCGCCCACCTTGGCGGCCTGCAGCTCCTTGATGCCGGCGATGACGAAGCCCACCTCACCCGCGCGAAGCGCCTGGCGGGACACCGACTTGGGCGTGAACACCCCCAGCTGTTCGGCGGCGTAGGCAGAGCCGTTCGCCATCATTTTGAAACGCTCGCCCTGCTTCAACTCGCCATCGACCACGCGCACCAGCATGACGACGCCGACGTAGTTGTCGAACCAGGAATCGATGATCATGGCGCGCAACGGGGCGTCCGGCCGCCCCTTGGGAGCCGGCATGCGGGCGACCACGGCTTCCAGGATGTCGTCGATGCCCTCGCCGGTCTTGGCGCTGCACGGGATGGCGTGCTCGGCGTCGATGCCGATCACGTCCTCGATCTCTTCCTTCGCGCGCTCCGGATCGGCCTGGGGCAGGTCCATCTTGTTGAGCACCGGGATGACGTCGACACCGAGGTCGAGCGCGGTGTAGCAGTTGGCCACGGTCTGGGCCTCGACCCCCTGGCTTGCATCCACCACCAGCAGGGCGCCCTCGCAGGCCGACAGCGAGCGGCTCACCTCGTAGGAGAAGTCGACGTGCCCGGGCGTGTCGATGAGGTTGAGCTGGTAGGTCTGGCCGTCGCGTGCCTTGTAGGTGAGCGCGGCCGTCTGCGCCTTGATGGTGATGCCCCGCTCGCGCTCGATGTCCATCGAGTCGAGGACCTGCGACTCCATCTCCCGGTCGCTCAATCCACCGCAACGATGGATCAGGCGGTCGGCCAAGGTCGATTTGCCATGGTCGATGTGGGCAATGATGGAGAAGTTTCGGATGTGGTCCATGTCGGCTACGGCAGGAGATGGAAGCCACGCGGTGGAACCCGCGTGCAGGGGGAAGGTGCTCGATCGTTCGGCGATGGGCAGACCGGCTCGGATCCCGTGCGATGGATAAAAAAAAGGCACGTCGAACTTTTGACGCGCCTTCCAACAAAACGTATGGCAACTGCTTGTTGGGATTTCATTGTAGCCAAAAGCACCCGGCTGGAAACCGCACCGTTACTTGATTTCGCGTCGTTGCAAGTCACCAACATCAAAAACCATCCACAGCTTACCCACAATTGCTTGTGGGTAGCCTGGGGATATTTCAGGCGCCTGGAGCTGGTTGCACCGGCAAGGGGTAAAGCCCGTCAAATTCCCTCAATTGTATCTGACGGCAGCCCCAATTTAAGAGACAGCCGCCGTCGTCCACGGCACGAAATCTCATGATGCGGGAAATGAAACGTCCGTTCATGCGGAAATATTTTTGACCTTGTCGCAAGAAATTTCGTCAGGCGTAAAACCTGGCAAAGCAGTCGGTTGCCCGTCGAGATGCCTCTGGGCCAAGCCCGTTCCGTTCTCAGAGGGCGAGAGGGAATTGGGCAGCACGAGCGGTCATGTTCGATTCCCTCTCACCCTCTCACTTCAAGACCGGCACCAGAAGGAACTGCGGACACCGCCAGGGCACGCCCGGCTCACGGCGTGTGCTCGAGGGACGCGGCGAACCGCCGCAAGGTGGGAGCCGGCACGTCGCCCATCACCGTGATCCACCATTCCCCCTTGCGGCGCATCAAGGTCTGGGTCGCCCCGATGGCGGCCTGCATGGGCCGCGTGTGGCGTTCCGCACGGAAGGGTTCGATGAAGACGGAGACGTAAGTCAGGCCGTCCGAGTAAACCGCTTGCAGCCGGGGCTGCTCGGCGGACCGAGATGGCCGCAGCGGGCTGTCCGCAGGACGCTTGATGCAACTCACCTGCCGGAAACCCGGCACGCCCGACGTCAACCGCCAGCCTTCATCCTCCAGACGCACCGGCACCAGGGCCGGGTGGCTGATCCGATAGCCCTCGAGCCTGCGGATCGGCTGGAGCAGGCTCTCGAGCGGGGGATGCGTGCCGACAGCGACCTCGGAGAAAGCGGAGGATTCCAGCACCGTCCCGCTGTCGGCCAGCACTTCGGTGCGCAACAGCAGCCCGGTGGATTTGTCGGCCCACAGCCGGTAGCCATAACGGTGCCCGTCCTTGGCTCGCAGCATCAGGACGTTGGCCTCACGGCCTGCCACCCGCTCCTGCCCCGTGAATTTCAGGTCGTAGAAGTCGGTGACGTGCTCGCCGCCTGCCTGCAACAAGCCCGGGAAGGAACTCATCTGGTCGCGCTGCTCGACCATGGCGACCCGGTGCTCGGGCCACACCGTGTGGACCTGCTCGTTCTGGCGCACCACATGGCGGGGCTGGCCGTCCAACGCGTCGATGCGCTCGAACTGGTTGCGCCCCTCGCAGTAGTGGCTGATCCGGGAGCTGGCCACCGTCGCCCCCGAGCTGACGATCACCGTGCCCTGGTAGCTGCGTTTGTTGGCAGCCTCTTGGATGCGCACCAGCCAGGCCTTCATCTCGCGTTTTTCGACCAAGGCATCGCCGCTGTTCAATGCGCTCTGCGCTTGGACCGGCGGCGCGGCCAGCAGGGCCACCCAGAGGCAGGCGACCCAGGAGGCACGGGACAGCACGGGCGTCGCGACCGGGTGCATCGCGTCAGCGGCTTTCAACGGTGGCATTGCGCAAGAAGCCCGAGGGGCCACCCGGCGCGGAACTGCCACCGAACTTCTTGTGGGCGGCGAGGTACTCGTCCAGCCGGGCGTCGCGTATCAATTGGCCATCGAGCACCAGGGTCGGGGCATCCTCGACCACCTGCCGGTCCACGGCAGCCAATGCCCCCGCCGCGGGGACGCTGTACAGGGCGACGACCGGGGCCGCCGGAGCCTCGGATGTCGGCGACAGCTGCGTCGCCAGCAGCGCGCCTGCAACGACCACGAAGCCCGCGGCGACCGCGGCGGATGTGCGCAAGGGCCCTCCGAACCGCTTGCCCATCCCATGCCATACCCGTCCGAACGCCGAAGCTCCCATCCCGGAATGGCGGGCGGGGGCCAGCACCACCGGCTCCTGCGCGAGACGCTGCCGCAGCGAAGCGAGAAACTCCCGGTCGTGCCCAGGGGTAGAGGACAAATCGCCGGAACGCAGCACATCGCCGATCAGGTGGTAGGTGTGCCAGGCGGCCCGGGCAGCGGAATCGTCGCGCCACTGGTTGCAGGCGCGGCCCACCTCGGCACTGGCGAGTTCACCGTCGACAAGGGCCGAGAGTTCCTCGGCCCGGATCGACCCTGCTGGATCTTCAGTTTTCGACATCACCGTCTCCATTCAACCCGTCACATCACCAGCGCTCGCCATCCCGGGTGCCCAGCAGCGGACGAAGGCGCTGGGCGATGGCTTCGCGTGCCCGGAAAATCCGCGAGCGCACGGTGCCGATGGGACAGTCCATGAGGTCTGCGATTTCTTCATAGCTGAGGCCTTCGATCTCGCGCAGGCTGATGGCCTGACGCAGGTCTTCCGACAGCGCGTCGATCGCGGCATTGACCGCCGCCGCGACTTCCTTGCTGGCCAGGACAGCTTCGGGCGTTTCGCCGTCGGTTAGTTCATTCTCCAACCGTGAAGTTTCCTCATCATCATCGCGCGATATGCGTGAGGATTCGGTCACGAGGAGGTCGCGTTTGAGGCCACCCAGGGATTTTTTCGCGGTATTGACGGCGATCCGGTACAACCAGGTGTAGAACGCGCTTTCCCCCCGGAACTGGCCAATCGCCCGATAGGCCCGGATGAAGGTTTCCTGGGCGATGTCGGGCACGAGGTCGGTGTCGCGCACCATGCGTCCGATCAGGCGTTCGATGCGGCGCTGGTACTTCACCACCAACATCTCGAAGGCCTTCACGTCGCCCTGCTTGACGCGCTCGAGCAACGGAGCGTCGGGATCGTTCGGATTCATGCGCAGGTCAGTCGGCGGGCCGGGGCGCCGCGGGCAGGCGGGGCGCGGAGTAGGCCGCCGTGCGCAAGGCCAGCCAGGCCGACTCGTGGCCGGCACGCTGGATGGGCAACCAGCGGCTGCGCCGGAATGGACCCTGCGGATCGGCGGGCATGTACCGGAGCAGCATCCAGGCACCCAATCGATGGCCACCGCCAGTTGACCGGCCATCGGTTCGTGCCCGCGTTCGACGGCGCGGCCCAGCCACCAGGCCTGGGTATCCCAACGCAGGCTGTAAGGCCCGACACGCGCCAGCGAACCGAGGCTCGCCAGCGACAAGACCACCGCCAAGGTGCAAGCCGCGAGGACAGTCGCCCCGGCCAGCGGGAACATCGCCCAGCCCCAGGCGATCACGACGCCAGACACCGCACAGCCCAGGGAGGCGAGCAAGGCGCGCCAGACCCCGAAGTGCCGGACCGTGAGTTGGAAAGCCGGAGGCGCCTGCATGGGCAGCGCGACTGCTGGGAAGACTGCTGGGAAACCGGCTCAGACGCGCCGGAACACCAGGGTGCCGTTGGTTCCGCCGAAACCGAAATTGTTCTTCATGGCGTATTCGATCTTCATGTCGCGCGCGGTGTTGGCACAGTAGTCAAGATCGCAAGCGGGATCCTGGTTGAAGATGTTGATGGTCGGGGGCGCCACCTGGTGGTGCAGGGCCAGCACCGTGAACACCGATTCGATGCCGCCGGCACCGCCCAGCAAGTGGCCGGTCATCGACTTGGTCGAACTGGTCACCAGCTTCGAAGCGTGGGCCCCGAAAGCCAGTTTGACGGCGTTGGTTTCGTTGAGATCGCCCAGCGGCGTGGAGGTGCCGTGTGCGTTCAGGTATTGGATCTGGTCGGCGTCGATGCCGGCATTGCGCAGCGAAGCCTTCATGGAGCGTTTGGGTCCGTCGACATTCGGTGCCGTCATGTGGAAAGCGTCAGCCCCCATGCCGAAGCCGCAGAGTTCCGCGTAGATCTTGGCGCCACGCCGCTTGGCGTGTTCGTATTCTTCAAGGACGACGACGCCCGAGCCTTCGCCCAGCACGAAGCCGTCGCGGTCGCGGTCCCAGGGACGAGAGGCCGTCTTGGGATCGTCGTTGCGCGTGCTGACGGCGCGGGCCGCGGCAA
>JGI24740J21852_10001590_pt1 | contig 10431 bp, 8 predicted proteins | sample KBSCornC6_FD_21852 | JGI IMG/M metagenome (IMG submission 21852) | reverse complement strand
GCTGTGTTGGGGCTCGTGCTGCTGGCCGCCGCGATGTCGGACGTAATCGACCGGCTGACTCTCGAACGCGATCTCGATTCGCTCACCGAAACGTTGAATCGGCGCGCGTTTGAACGCCTGGCGGGCCGGCGCGTCGCGGACCGGCGAAGCTATCCGCTCACACTGATCGCTTTCGACATCGACAACTTCAAGTCCATCAATGACCGTTACGGGCATGCGGCCGGCGATGCGGTGCTGCGCCAGTTCGCCGCAATCCTGCGCGCCGCGGTGCGCGAGAAAGACGTGGTGGCGCGCATCGGCGGCGAGGAGTTCGTGCTTCTGCTGCCCGGTGCTGACGACAAATTCGCGTATGAGATCGCCGAGCGCTTACGCACTGTGCTGGAGTCTTCGCGCTTCGATGAGATCGAGGCTACGCTTCGCGTCACGACCAGTGCTGGCATCGCGCGGTATCGGCCTGGTGAGGACTTGAGGGCGCTGCTGGCGCGCGCCGATCAGCTGCTCTATGCAGCGAAGCGCGCGGGAAGGAATCGGGTGGTCGGAGAATCACCCGGTCAGACGCGGGACGCCCCCGAGCGCAATATGGTGTGATCGTCCGGCGTCTGGCAAAGACCGGCCACCGGGGGCATCCCGGCAGGCAAACATCCGGTTGGCCGCGGCGAGGTGGCGATAGGTCGCGATTCTTCATGAAATGCTGCCCAACCGGCAACACCGGCATGCGATTGTTTTTGATGCAGGGCGAAGCGCCCCGCATCGTGGGATGATGTTATTGCAGACATCCCCACCACTTTGGAATGCCTGCCGCAGCACCTCCCAACGATCAGTCAAACCAGGAGCTCCGATGAAGCTTCGCGTCGGATATGAGCTGTCGTTCGAGTGTCCAGGACCGACGCCGATGATGCTGATGTTGAACACGCATTCTTCGCATGCGAAGGATATTCTTGTGGCGGACGTGCTTGTTACCGATCCGCCGGTGCCGATCAGGCAGTATCGCGATGGCTACGGCAACCTGTGCAGCCGGATCGTCGCGCCCGCCGGCCGGATTGGACTGAGCACGACGGCGCTGCTGAACGTGCCGGAATCGATGGAAACGCGGCCTATCGACGGTCGGCGCGATCCGGTTGAACAGTTGCCCGACGAGACGCTGGTTTTCCTGCTGGGCAGCCGCTACTGCGAAACCGATCTGCTGGTCGATGTTGCGTGGAAGATCTTTGGGCAGTGTCCGCCGGGCCGCGAGACGGTTCTCGCAATCTGCGATTTCGTGCACCGGCATATCCGGTTTGACTACGGACACGCGCGAGCGACCAAAACCGCAGTCGATGTGTACCGCGAACGCACAGGCGTCTGCCGGGACTTTGCGCATCTCGGCGTCACGCTATGCCGTGCGATGAATATTCCGGCGCGCTACTGCACCGGCTATATCAGCGACATTGGCCTGCCGCCGGTAGAGGCGCCGATGGATTTCGCGGGCTGGTTTCAGGCCTACGTGGGAGGTAGCTGGCAAACGTTCGACCCTCGCAACAACGCACCGCGCATTGGGCGCATTCTGATGGCATATGGTCGTGATGCGGCCGATGTGGCCATCAGCAATGCGTTCGGGCCCGCCATGCTGAGACACTTCAGGGTGCATTGTCACCAGGAATAGGCGTGTAACGGCGGACCGCGGAGCCGACGGGCCGACGCCCCTACGGTCTGCCGCAATGACGCGTGCCGTCCGAATCCGAAGGGCGGCTTCGACTTTCTGGTGCTCGGGCCAGAGCCATCTCGCGTGCTCGCCGGCTGCAGGCGGCGGGCCACACCTCACGCTCACGCGGTAGCCATGCCGCCGTACCGGCTGCTGTTTATTTCCCCGGCAAACCCTTCGCCGTCCGGTGCACAACGACGTTCCGCCCATCGCCTCTGGCCCGCTTTTTATGCGTTGCGCCCTCCGGCAAACCCGCGTATAACCATCCCGTTGGATGGTGTACGGATGGAAAAATGAAAAAACAGTCTGCTGTCGTAACGCCGCGCCCGGCAGGCGGCGAGTCGGAAAAAATCACGATCAACCTCGGCCCCGTTGACCTCGGGCAGATCGATCTGCTCGTCGAGGAAGGCTTTTATTCGAACCGGACGGACCTGATCCGAACGGCAATCCGCAACCAGCTCGCGCTGCATGCGGGGGTCGTGCGGGAAACGGTTGCGCGTCGTTCGCTGGTGCTCGGGCTGCAGCGTTTTTCCAGACAAGATCTGGAGGCGATCCAGGCCGCGCACGAGCGTCTGAATATTCAGGTCCTTGGGTTGGCCACTATTGCTGCCGACGTTTCCCCGGAACTCGCGCTGGCGACTATCGAAAGCGTCGTCGTGCTGGGTGCCTTTCACGCTTCGCCTGCCGTCAAGGCGGCGCTCGCCGGCAGAATTCTCTAGCCGCCTGAGGCCGAAGCCAACATCAGAAAGTGGGAAATTAATGAAACTCAACGAAGGCTTTTTGAACTCGATGCACGATGCGATGACCTTGCTGCGTACACGCGGCGTTGCAGAAGCGACAGAAGCGATACAACGCGCGCTGCGAGGCGACATCGGCACACCGAATGACTCGGCACGACGAGAAAACGGCCCAGTGTCGGCGGATTTCGCTCCTGCAAACGTAAGTGAGACTGCCGCGCGTGGCGCACGAGAAGACTGCATTGACGTGGAAGACCGCGGATATTTCGGCACGCATGCGTATGCGAACGCCGCCGGTCGCCGTCAGTATCGGCTGTATGTGCCAGCGGGGGCCGTGGGCGAACCGTTGCCATTACTGGTGATGCTGCACGGATGCACGCAGGACGCCGACGACTTCGCAGCAGGCACACAAATGAATGCGCTTGCCGACCGGCATCGGTTTCTCGTTGCTTATCCGGTGCAACCGCCGCAGGCGAATCCGTCAAAGTGCTGGAACTGGTTCAAGCCGGACGATCAGCAGCGCGATCGCGGGGAGCCGTCGTTGATTGCTGGCATCACGCGCGAAATCATCTCCACTCACAGCGTCGATCCCACGCGCGTGTATGTCGCGGGCATGTCTGCGGGGGGCGCAATGGCGGCGATCATGATCGCCGAATACCCCGAACTGTACGCCGCGGCCGGCGTTCATTCCGGTCTTCCGGCAGGGTGCGCGCACGATCTACCCTCCGCGCTGGCGGCGATGAAAGGGGGCAAACGTCCGCGTGGGGCACGGCACACGCCAGAAAATGAGCGCTTGTCACCGAAACGGCCCNTCATCGTCTTTCACGGTGACGCCGATGCCACAGTCAACATCGCGAATGCGACCCGGCTTCTGCACGGCTTCGCTGCACGGCCTGACGACCCTAGCGAAGGGCACCGGACCTACCAGGNCCGGCGCGCCTGCACTGTCTGCCGACTGCATTCCGCCGATAGCATCGACGCAGAACTCTGGACCATTCATGGCGCCGGGCACGCGTGGGCAGGCGGGAACGCAGGAGGCAGTTACACGGACCCTGCCGGGCCGGACGCAAGTGCCGAAATGCTTCGCTTCTTTCTTGACCATCCGCGACGCGGGTAAGCCGCGCTACTCGCAATCGGCAGTGGTGCGGCTACATGAAGGAGCCGAGCGCCTCGCTCGCTGACCGGCATCGAATACGAACTCGATGCCTGGCACTCCAATAACAAATTCACCAATCCTTATCGGCGATTCGCATTTCGGAATCGCGCATATTCATAGCTTGATTCGCTGGTTCTGTCTCGAAAGCTGCGCACCTATACTGCTGCGTCGAACCCACGTATACGGCGTGAATTCGTCAACGATGGTGGCGCGGCTTTCCGCCGTGGCCATCTCAAGATGTGTGCGGTAGCAAAAGGAAACCAGTCTATGCAGGCGTCTCAGGACACCATTAAACGCTCGAAACTCGAAAGTGCGCTTGCAGCATTGCCCGCGCTCGCGCAGGCAATCGGAGAAGATGCGGCCGGGCGCGAACTGCGGCGCGAATTGCCGCTGGACCGCTTCGCGCTATTTCGTGCATCGGGGCTGGGTGTGCTGCGATTTCCAGTCGAGTGGGGCGGCCTTGGCGGATCGCTCGAAGATCTCTTTCATGTCGTGAGTACTTTGGCAGCCCACGAGTCGAACGTCGCGCACGCTCTACGGATTCACTACGATCAGACTGAGCAACTGTTGCTGTCGCCGCGTTCGTCGTTCAACGACACGCAGATCGAACGGGTAAGGCAAGGCGCGATTTTCGGCGGGGCATCGACGGAACTGGGCACATCGCGGCCCGGCGAAATTGTCACGAGGCTCGTGCGCGACGGCGAGCATTTCCGCGTGACCGGCAAGAAGTATTACTCGACCGGTACGGCGTTCGCGGACTATGCGCGGATCAACGTGCAGGACGAGAACGGCGAAAACGTATCGTTCATTGTGCCGGTATCGCGTGAAGGCCTTCAGGTCGTCGACGATTGGGATGGCATGGGACAGCGCATGACGGCGAGCGGCAGTCTTCTGCTCGACAATGTGCAGGTCTTTGCGCACGAGATCTCCGCACGCGGTTACGGGACTCTCCCAGGTCGGCACGGTGGTGCGTTGCGACAGTTGCATCTCGTTGCCGTCGCTGCGGGAATTGTGCGCAATATTCTCGCCGACGCGCGACGCTACGTCGTGCAGCATGGCCGTCCGGTGCTTCACAGTCCCGCTCCATCTTCGCGCGAAGATGGCTTCGTGCAGCAGGTGGTGGGCGACATTGCGGCGCACAGCCACTCGATCGACGCGCTCGTGCAGCAGAATGCACGCACGCTGGATCGCTCGGCGAATGCGATCCGCAACGGCGCGGCGAACGCCGAAGAACTGGTGCTGGAAGGCGCGCTTGCAACCGCGAAGACCCAGCTCGTCGTCAGCAAACTCGCGCTGCATACGGCCGAGCGGCTGTTCGAAATCGGTGGTGCGTCGGCGACTGCGCGCTCACACAACTTCGATCGCCACTGGCGCAATCTACGCACCATATTCAGCCACAATCCGCTGCTTCACAAAGCGCGAGTGATCGGCGACTACGAATTGAACGGCGTGACAACGCATCTCACCGAAGGTCGCGTGTTCTAGCGCGGCCGTGCCTCGTTTTTATCCACTTGCCGTCACGGAACACCATGAGCCGACGAGACTTGCTGCTATTGCTGGAACCGGGCTTCACCGACCCGAAGTANCCGGGCGAGCGCTTCATCTGTCCGGCGGGCGCGCCCATTGAAGGANTGCTCGCGAGCGATGCGCCGCGCAACGCGCGCCTCGACATTCGCAGGGTGGCGTTTGCNCGTCCGCGCGCTGAAGTGGTCGCNGCGCTCGACGCTGACCACCAGGGGCTGCCTGTGCTGATTTTCGGCGACGAACAACCCGCGCCTGCCGATGCACAGGTGCTGGGCGACAAGCGCTTCGTGACCGATACTCGCCGCATTCTGGACCTGCTCGCAGAACGTCACGGTTTTCCCAAGGTGCATTGAATACAACGGCGTTGAAATGCGGGTGCGGATGACCAGGTGGTCGCCGCGCCCGCCTTGCTTTGTGCGGTCGAAAAAAGGGGAAGCGTTAACGACAGAAGTCGCCGCGCAGATGAGAAAACTCCCGGAGGCGCGCCTGGTTCTATCGTCGGTGTCGTGCTTTGCTTATGCGCAACCGTTGGTTCTTTTGGCGCGGCAGCGGCTTTATCGTGTGCGTTGCTGCATGGCCGGCGATGGAATAGGCCCTCGAACCGGAGGCAGCGCATCGACAAAAAGGATCTGCATCAAATGGCGGGACTTAACCGACGCGAGTTTCTGATCTCGACGGCCGCAACGCTGTCAGCCGGCATGCCTGCATGGGCACTCGCGCAGAGCGGCAACGTCGCGCCGAGAAGGGGCGGCACGTTGAACATGCTGATCAACCCTGAGCCGCCGGTCCTCGTCTCGATCTTTCAGACGACCGGCCCCGCGCTCGTCGCCAGTTCGAAGGTACTCGAAGGCCTGCTGGCTTACGACTTCGATCTGCGACCGAAGCCGCAACTTGCGACTGCGTGGGCAGTGAGTCGCGACGGTCTTCAATACAGCTTCACGTTGCGTCAGAACGTGAAATGGCACGACGGTCAGCCCTTTACGTCGGCAGACGTTGCGTTTTCAATCGAGCTGCTCAAGGCGGTGCACCCACGCGGTCGCAGCACCTTCGCCAATGTGACACGCGTCGTCACGCCGGATGCCCGCACCGCGATCATCGAATTGTCGAAGCCCGCACCGTTCCTGCTGAAGGCGCTGTCCGCAGGCGAATCTCCCATCGTGCCCAGGCATCTGTACGCGAGCGGCGATCCGTTGACGAACCCGCACAACAGCGCGCCGATCGGCACAGGGCCGTTCCGCTTCAAGTCATGGACACGCGGCGCCAGCATCGTCTATGAACGCAATCCGGACTACTGGGATGCCGGCAAGCCGTATATCGACGCACTGGTGTTCAAGGTGATTCCGGACGCGGCGGCGCGCTCGGCGGCTTTCGAAACCGGCGCACTCGACCTGGGCGGCGAAAACCCCGTGCCGTTGACCGATCTGCCGCGCCTCTCGCAATTGCCGCAACTCGTCACCGAGACGCGCGGCTACCGGTTTCTCGAGCCATTGTCGGAGATCGACTTCAATCTCGATCATCCCATCCTCAGGGACCTCAAAGTTCGCCAGGCCATTGCCCATGCGATCAATCCGCAGGTCGTGCAGCGCACGATCGCGTATGGCTACGCGGACATCTCGCCGACGCCGATCACACCGGGATCGCCCTATCACGACGCAAAGCTCTCGCCCTATGCGTTCGACATTGCAAAGGCGGAGCAACTGCTCGACGCGGCGGGCTATCCGCGCAAGGACGGCGTGCGCTTCCGGCTGACGCACGACTTCCTGCCTTATGGCGATATGTATCGCCGTCAGGCTGACTACGTGAAGTCCGCATTGGCGCGCGTCGGTATCGATGTAACGGTGCGTTCTCAGGATCTTCCCGCGTTCCTGAAACGCGTTTATGCAGACCGTCAGTTCGATTTCACGAGTATCGGCGTGAATACGCTGTTCGATCCGAGCGTGGGTGTGCAGCGTCTGTACTGGTCGAAAAACATCCGCCCGGGCGTGCCGTTCTCCAATGCGCCGCATTACAGCAACGCCGAGGTGGACCGGCTGCTGGAAAGCGCGTCCGTCGAGACCGACGAAGGCAAGCGCGTCGCGCTCTATCAGGAGTTTCAGCAGATCGTGTATCGCGATCTGCCCATTCTGAACCTCGTGGCGCCGCGCATGATCACGCTGGCGAACCGGCGCGTGCGCAACCACACCGTTTCCGCGCAGGGCCTCGAGGGCAATCTTGCGGATGTCTTTCTCAGCGCGTGACAGGAGATCCAGCATGAGCCGGAGTGTGCGTTTCGGAGCGGTTGCGCGGCGGACAGCGTGGCAGGTGTTGCCGACCGTGATCGGCATCGTGATCTTCAACTTCTTCCTGCTGAAGCTGATGCCCGGCGACGCCGCCGATGTGCTCGCCGGCGAATCCGGCTCGGCGACGGCGGAGACGATGCAGGTACTGCGTGCGAAGTTTGGGCTCGACCAGCCGGTGCTGCATCAGTTGTGGTCGTATCTGACTCATCTTGCGCACTTCAGCCTCGGCTATTCGCCGCGCTACGACGCGCCCGTCATGCAGTTGATCCTGTCACGCCTGCCCAATACGCTGCTGCTGATGGGCGTGGCGTTGACGTTCGCGATCGCGGTCGGCGTCACGCTCGGCGCCGTCATGGCGCATTGGGTAGGCCGGTGGCCGGATCGTGTGCTGTCGGTGCTGGCATTACTGTTCTATTCGACGCCTGGATTCTGGATCGGGCTGCTCGCCATCGTGCTGTTTTCGGTGCACCTCGGCTGGCTGCCGAGCGGCGGGAACGTAACGCTCGGCGTCCAGTTGCATGGCTTTGCCTGGTTCGCCGATGCGGCAAAACACGTGTTGCTTCCTGCCGCGACGCTGTCGACGTTCTTCATTGCAATCTACGCGCGGCTCACGCGCGCGGCGATGCTCGAAGTGCAGCGCCAGGATTTCGTCCGCACCGCGCAGGCCAAGGGACTGCACCCGTGGCGTGTCACGGTGCGTCACGTGCTGCGCAATGCACTCATGCCGCTGACGACCATGGTCGGCATTCACTTCGGCACGTTGCTCGGTGGCGCGGCGGTCACTGAGACTGTGTTCAGTTGGCCAGGCCTTGGCCGTCTCGCCCTCGATGCGGTGATGGCGCGCGATTTCAGCGTGCTGCTCGGCGTATTGCTGCTGTCTTCGCTGCTGGTGATTATCGCTAACGTGCTGGTGGACCTGCTGCAGGCCTGGCTCGATCCGCGTATCGCCTAAGCAGTGTGCCTTTGAATCTGTTCGCTGTCGCTGAACCGTTATTCACCTGAGAGACGCAATGGCTTCCGAATCCTCCAATATCATTTCGACGACGCCGAAGCAGTCTGCCGGATCGTCTTCATGGCGGCGTCAACTGGCCGGTGCGCTGTTCGGCCAGCGCCGTGAGCGGATCGCTGCGGCCGGATTGTCACGGCGCAGCGGACGCGGCGTGCTGCGCACGCTCGCCGGCAATCCGTCGGCGTTGAGCGGTCTTGTCCTGCTCGCTGCCTTCATCGTGCTGGCGCTCGCCGCACCGCATCTGTTTCCCGGCGATCCGCTCGACATGGTCGCCGCGCCTTTCGAATGGCCGGGCAGCGATCCGCAATACTGGCTCGGCACCGATTCCCTTGGTCGCGACGTGGCGGCGGGCATTGCTCACGGTACGCGCGTGTCGCTTCTGATCGGAGCGTCGGCGGCTGGCATCGGGCTGCTCATCGGTACGCTGGTGGGCGCGGTGGGCGGCTTCTTCGGCGGTCTGGTCGACAACGTGCTGGTTCGTGTAACCGAGCTGTTCCAGACTATTCCTTCGTTCCTGCTGGTGATCGTGATCGTTGCGATTGGCCGGCCGAGTGTGGAGGTGATTGCGCTCGCTATCGGCGTCGCGTCGTGGCCTACTGTTGCGCGAATCGTGCGCGCCGAGTTTCGCACGCTGCGCGAGGCCGATTTCGTACTGGCGGCGCGCACTCAGGGCTTCGGCAATGCGCGCATCATATTCGGCGAGATTTTGCCCAATGCACTGCCGCCGGTGATCGTGACCGCTTCGGTGATGGTGGCGAGCGCGATCCTGATCGAGTCGTCGCTGTCGTTTCTCGGCATGGGCGATCCGAATGTTGTGAGCTGGGGCGCCATGATCGGCGCGGGGCGCGATTCGTTGCGAACGGCGTGGTATTTGACGGCGGTTCCGGGCACCGCGATCGTCGTCGCCGTGTTGGCGTTGAACCTCCTCGGGGACGGCCTGAACGACGCGTTGAATCCGCGTTTGCGGGAGCGTACCTGACCATGAACGCAAGGACGCAAGGCGTGAGCAAAGCCGACAACCTGCTCGAAGTGCGTGATTTGCGCGTCAGCTTCGGCGCGCACGAAGCGGTACGTGGAATCGGTTTTGAGGTTGCCCGGGGCGAGACGCTCGCGTTGGTGGGCGAGTCGGGTTGCGGCAAGTCGGCCACCGCGCTATCGCTGATGCGCCTCGTGCCCAGCCCGGGGCGTGTGAGCGGCAGCGTGCGTTTCGATGGCCGCGATCTGCTCGATCTGTCCGCCTCAGAGATACGCGCTGTGCGCGGCCAGCAGATCTCCATGATCTTTCAGGAGCCGATGACTTCGCTCAATCCGGTTCTGTCGATCGGCGCACAGATCGTCGAAACATTGCGTCAGCACGAGAACCTGTCTAAAACCGCGGCATGGAAGAGGGCCGTGGAGTTACTCGACCTTGTGCGCATTCCCGAGCCGCAACGGCGCGTGTTCGACTATCCGCACGAGCTTTCCGGCGGCCAACGGCAGCGCGTGATGATAGCAATGGCCGTGGCATGCCGGCCGCGCCTGCTGATTGCCGACGAACCGACTACCGCGCTCGACGTCACGATCCAGGCGCGCATTCTCGAACTGCTGGACGGCCTGAAACGCGAACTGTCCATGTCGTTGCTGCTGATCACGCACGATCTGGGCGTGGTCGCACAACACGCCGATCGCGTCGCGGTCATGCTGGCGGGCCGGCTGGTGGAGCAGGCGGCCACTTCGCAACTCTTCGCGCGGCCCGAACATGCCTACACGCGCGGATTGCTTGGCGCGTCGTTGAATCTCGTCGACGATCTGCACTATCGCGGCTGGAAATTGCCGGAGATCCGTCATGTTCGATCGGACGACGGCAGCGCAGCCTTTTCGGTGATCCCGCGCGCGCCGTACTCGAGCGAAGACGACGCGCGGCACGAAGCGGACAACGCCGCAAGCGTCGACGCGCCGTTGCTCTCGCTGCACGACGTCCGGATCGACTATCCGCAGCGTCATGGCAAGACGACGCTGCGTGCAGTGGACGGCGTGTCCCTCCAGATCGCACCCGGCGAAACGGT
>JGI24740J21852_10001589_pt1 | contig 10436 bp, 7 predicted proteins | sample KBSCornC6_FD_21852 | JGI IMG/M metagenome (IMG submission 21852) | reverse complement strand
GATGGTGATCTGCTTCTGGCGTGCCATCGGCTCGATGGTTTCGCGCGCGCGTTCCAGCACGTCGGCCAGGTCGACCGGCGCGATCTCCAGCGGCACCTTGCCCGACAGAATGGCCGACATGTCGAGCAGATCGTCGATCAGGTGCACCTGGGTGCGGGCACTGCGTTCGATGGCTTCGATGCCGCGCTTGAACATGGCCTCTTCATACGGCCGCATGTTCAGCAGCTGCGCCCAGCCCAGCACCGCATTGAGCGGTGTGCGCAACTCGTGGCTGACGGTGGCGAGGAAGTCGTCTTTCAGGCCGCTGGCGCGCTCGGCTTCTTCCCGTGCACGCTGTTCGGCTTCGAGCAACAGCGCACGGTGCGCTTCGGCCTGGCGGCGTTCGCTGATGTCGATGGCGGCGTTGGTCAGGCCGATGATCTCGCCGGTGTCGTCGCGCAGCGGCATGACCACCACGTCGTAGACCACGCGCTGCGTGTGCCGGCGGCGGAACGCGAATTCCACCCGCGTGGGCGTGCCGGTGGCAATGACGCGCTGGCCCGCATCGGTCAGTTGCGATGCCGCGCGGCGGCCGAACACTTCGCGCACAGTGCGGCCCATCAGGTCTTCCGGCTGCAGCCCGAACACGGGGTTGTGCACCCAGGTGAAGTGCATCGTGTTGTCGACGTCGTACAGCGAGATGGGCGAGGCCTGCAGCGCTGCCAGCAAGCGTTGCTGCGACAGGCGCTGCTGCGTCTCCGCCAGCGCGCGGCGTTCTGCCCCGGCGCGGGCGCGCCGCAATTGCTCGCACAACACGCAGATCAGCAGGGCGCCCACGGCAAACACGGTCATCTGCACGGGTGTGAGCGGCAGCGTGACGGATGATGTCTGCACGGCCGCCAAGCCGACAAACAGTGCCGCGTAGCAAACGATGGCCACAATGCCCGGCCAGAAGCCGCCGTACCATGCGGCAATCGTTACGACCGGAAACGCAAGGTAGAACGGCAGACGCAGGCCCACGGCCGATTCCAGCATCAACCGTGCGAATGTGCCGACCACGGCTGCGCCAATCGCCACCAACCACGCCGACGGGCGAATGGCTGGCGCGACATCGAGCCCCGCACCGCTGAAGGGGCCGGGGTCAGATGCCGGACGCGCGGGGCGCGACGAAGACGGCGGGATGGACTTCACGATCGGGCGCAATCTTGAGAGCGGCGGGGCGAGGCGGCCAAAGGTGCATCAGCATACGAACTGCCCGATACCGATGCCATCGGGGTTTCGCTGACATGCTTGCCGGAGGGTGACCCATTCGGTGCTCGGCGCTTGCCCAGGCCAGTAGCCGCGCGGGGGCGCAAGCTTACCCCTCTGACGTGGGGTGTTCGGGATGCGCATCGCGCAGGCGATGGCGGCGCGTCAGATCGGGAAACAGCCGCATCCAGATGGCCACCACCAACAGCGTACCCAGGCCGCCCACTACCACCGACGCCACCGGCCCCAGCAGCCCGGCCACCATCCCCGATTCGAATTCGCCCAACTGGTTGGACGCGCCCACGAACACCGAATTGACCGCGCTCACCCGCCCACGCATGTTGTCCGGCGTATCGAGCTGCACCAGCGAGGTGCGGATCACCACGCTGATCATGTCGGATGCACCCAGCACGACCAGCGCCAGCATCGATAGCGGCAACCACCGCGATAGGCCGAACACCAGCGTCGCCACGCCAAATACGGCCACGGCTGCAAACATCACCCGGCCCACGTGCCGATCCAGCGGACGGTGTGCCAGGAAGAGCGCCATGGCCAGCGCCCCCACTGCCGGCGCAGAGCGCAGCAGCCCCAGGCCCCACGCCCCCGTGCCCAGGATGTCGCGCGCATAGATCGGCAGCAGCGCCGTCGCGCCGCCCAGCAGCACGGCAAACAGATCGAGCGAGATGGCGCCCAGCACCACCGGCCGACTGCGGATGAACACAATGCCCGCGAACAGCGATTCCAGGCTCACCGGCGTACTGACGGGCACTGCGCGTTCCATGCGCACCAGCGCCAGCAGCACATGCGCCAACAGGAACAGGGCCGCCGCCGTGGCATACACCACGGGCGCGCCGGCCACATACAAGAAGCCGCCTATTGCCGGGCCGAGGATGATGCCCGTCTGCGTTGCCGAACTGGACAGTGCCACGGCGCGCGGCAATACCTGCGGCGGCACCAGCGAGGGCAGCAGGGCTTGCAGCGTGGGGGTTTCGAAGGCCCGCATGGCGCCGATCACCACCACGCAGAGGAAGATGGCCTGCACGCTGGCATGGCCCGTGAGCGCAGCGGCGGACAGCGCCAGCGCCACCAGCGCCTCGACGGCCTGACAGGCGCGCACCACACGGCGCCGGTCGTAGCGGTCGGCAATGTGCCCCGAGGCTAGCACCAGCACCACCGAGGGCAGGAACTGCACCAGCCCCACCAGCCCCAGCACATAGGCGCTGCGCGTGAGGTCGTAGATCTGCCAGCCAACCGCCACGCCAAACATTTGATAGGCGAAGGTGGTGGAGAGCCTGGCGAACCAGAACAGTCGGAATGCGGGGTAGGAGAAGGGGGCGTCCGACAGCGTTTGCGTCGGTGCGGAAGAGGTAGTGGAAAGACCAGCGTCGCCAGACACGTTGGATGCACGCCGGAAGCCGGCGGTAGAGGAAGGGGGCGGAAAAGATAAGCGAAACGCCCGTCATCGTAACGGAACTCTGCCGTGCGCACAGGCCCGCGCGGGTACGTGGTTTGCAGAACGATGAAGACATCATTACAGGAGATTTCACCATGGCAGCAACGCACGCCAAACCGAAATCCGGCGCCAAGGCCGGCCGCGGTACATCGCATCGCTGGTCGCACCATGTGATGGAAACGAGCGATGCGCTGGATCTGGAACCCGACATCTTCAAGTCACGCAGCCCGGCACGGATTGCCGCTTCGCTCAAGGCTTCGGCCGAGCACAGCAAGCGGCGCAAGGGCTCCGCATTCCAGTCGGCCATGTCGATGCTGACGTTCTATATCAATCGGGCGGGACACAACCTGAGCGCCGGGCGGCGGCGGATTCTGGAGCGCGCCAAGGAGAGCCTGCGCGCCGAGTTCGGCCGACCCGCAGCGGGCAGCAAAACCAAGCACTGAGCCTGGGCCGGGTCGGGCGCTCAGATGGAAAGCATCACGCAGAGCAGCCGATGCGCGACGGCCTTGTAGTCCCCATCGGGCGAGTAGGTGGACAGCGTTTTGCCCCGGTGCTTGACGGTGACGATGCCGTTGCGGGTGGAGTAGGTGGCGTTGATCTTGCGGCCGCAGCATTCCATTTGCAGCGGGGCGGTGTCGGCCAACAGGCGCGAGGTATCAGACGAATCGGACGATGTCGCCGGGGCGGTCGTGGAAATCGGGCGCTGGGCGCTGGCGTGTTGGACGGGATGGCGCATGGGGCCTCATTCTGCTTTGGGGGGCGACGAACGGCTCTCGCAGGTTCCATACCAGCTTGATGGACTACGGTACGCGCGGTGTAGCCGCCCGAAAAGTGGCACGTTGGTGATCGCCGTGTAGTGGGTTTGACATCACGCGTCGTTTCGAATGACAAGGTTTGTCAACTTTATAAACGCAATTAACCGCCAGGATTTTCCGGCCCCGTGCAAATCCGGGCTATCAGAGCGCGGGGGTACCTGCCATTCTGGTAAATGACGTGGCGCAAGCGGCGCCGTCGCCGACGTCCCAACCATGCCAACAAGGAGGCGATATGGGTTCCCACACCTACAAGATGATCGAGCTGGTCGGCTCTTCTCCGGATTCCAGCGACGCGGCCATCCGCAATGCCATCGCACGGGCGGGCGAGACGCTCAAGCACCTGGACTGGTTTGAAGTGCTCGAGACACGCGGCCACCTGGTCGACGGCAAGATCGCCCATTGGCAGGTAACGATCAAGGTGGGCATGCGGCTGGAGACGCTGGAGAGCGAAAAGCCAGCCGGCAAGAAGAAGGGCAAGTAGGCGGCAAAAAAAAGGCGACCCGAAGGTCGCCTTTTTCGTGAGCACTGATCGCGTTATTGCGATTGCGAGAAGTCCAGCGCGTTGGTCAGATCGCCCATCGGCTGATTGCCGTTGGCGGCGAGGGCCGCGTCACGCTGCTTGATACCGGGCAGCGTCGGCAGGGCAAAGCGGTGTGTGATCAAGCGCAGCACCGAAGCCGTGTCGTACTGGGTGTGGTCCACAAAGCCCTTCTTGGCGAACGGCGAGATGATGATCGCCGGGATACGCGTGCCCGGGCCCCAGCGGTCGGCCTTCGGCACCGTGGCGTGGTCGTAGAAGCCACCGTTTTCGTCGTACGTCACCACCACCACCATGTTCTTCCACTGCGGGCTCTTCTGCAGTTGGGCGATCACGTTGGCGATGTGGGCATCGCCGTCGGCCACGTTGGCGTAGCCGGGGTGCTGGTTCAGGTTGCCCTGCGGCTTGTAGAACGTGACCGGCGGCAGGTTGCCGGCGGCAGCGTCTTGCAGGAACGCGGCGTCGTAGTCCTTCAGGTGGGCTGCACGTTCAGCCGCACCGGTGGCGGTGGCCGGATCGAAGCGGCTGAAGTAGTTGAACGGTTGGTGATGCGGCTGGAACTGGATCGAGCCCGAGTAGATCACGTTGCGCGTGGTGTTGGGCGCGTCGGCCAGGGCGGCGTTCCAGGCGCCGGCATACCAGGCCCAGTTCACGCCCTTGGCGGTCAGCAGATCACCGATGTTGGTTTGCTTGGATTGTGCCGGCAGGGTCGTCGCCTTGGTCGGATCCGCATAGGCAGCGTTGCTGGTTGCCACAGCGTTGCCCGACGGCTGATACGGCGGCTGCATCGTGTTGACGGCGAACGCGCTGCCGTCGGCTTCCAGCGGCGTCAGGTTGCCGTCCTTCGTGCCGTTGCCAAAGGTCGGGGCGCCTGCCATGACGGAGCTTGCGGTCGGCGTGAGCGTGGGCGAGCCATTCGGGCCCGTCACCACCTGAGCGATGCTGCCCGAGGCCGGCGAGCTGGCGGCGTTCGGGTAGATCGGCGCGCAGGCGCAGATCAGGTACTGGTGGTTCAGGAACGAGCCACCGAAGGCGCCCATGAAGAAGTTGTCGGCCAGCGTGTATTGCTTGGCGATGTTCCACATCGACATCTTGCTGCCGTCGTAGTAGCCCATGGTCAGGCCGCCGGCATCGGCAAAGGCGGCGTACATGTCGTTCTTGCCGCCGTTGATCTGCATCTGGTTCTGATAGAAACGGTGCCAGAGGTCGCGGGTGATGACGTTCTGTCCAACCACAATGCCTGTGCCGTTGATGCCGGCCGGATCGTCAATCCGGAACGGCTTGTTTGCCCAACCGCTTGTTTGCGCTTCGGTCACCTGTACGGACTGGCCGGCGGCGGTCACGCCTTTCCACGTCGGCGGCAGCGTCGGCAGTGTGGAGCCATCGAAGTCCTTCTGCGCGACGGCGGTGCCGGTCGAGGTCGGATTCACGCCCGGAATGCCGTTGGCGCCGGGGAACAGACCATACAGGTTGTCGAAGCCGCGGTTTTCCGCGTAGATCACGACGATCGTCTTGACGTTGTTGGCCAGTGCCATGCGCTTGGCCACGCCGTTGCGGATGGTCTGGCCGATGTCGCCGCCACCGGCCACTGCATCGGCAATCAGGTCGATGGCCTGATCGATTTCAGCCTGCAGCGCGGCCTTGATGTTGGCGTCGCCTTCCTTGTTGTGGTCTTCCAGCAGCTTGTCGACCGTCACGCCCAGGCGTGCGGCCAGCGCGGCCTTGGCAGCGTTGATGTCGCCGCCGTTGCTGTCCATCAGCACCGCCAGTTCGGTCGAGATGGCGCTGACGATGGCGTTGGCGCCAGCCGGTGCGCGGAACACCAGCGGGCGCGTGATGGCCGTGTGTGCGCCCGTGGCCGGGTCATTGCGGAACGCGTCCGTGCCGACTTCCACCGCCACCGCACCCGAGCTGGGCAGCGTGTAAGCGCCATCCTTGTCGGTATAGGTGCTGGCTTCACCCGAATCGCACTTGCCGTTGTTGTTGGTGTCGATACAGACCTTGGCGTGCTCGAAGTAGCTGCCAGTCACCACGCCGGAGGTACCGGTGGAGGCGCTGTTCGAATCGCTGCCACCACAGGCAGACATGCTGGCCGCGACCAACGCGGTCAGCGGCAAAAGACGGAACGCTCGGCTCATGATTTCCCTGAATTGTTGTGTGGGGGACGAAAGCGAGCGGGAGTCTGTGCCTTGTGTGTGACAAGTTGATGATGCAAACGCAGGCGTGGAGCGGATCTCGCCCCAATTCAGCGTGACCACCATCATCAGGATGAGAAGGGGCACGACCGAACGTTTGAAGACATTTGCCACCATGAGGGCTCTCCAAGGGCTGACGTGACAGCGGTTTGACGACATCAAAGTGTCATGGGAGCCGTGCTAAGTTGCAAGGCTCCCAACATATCGCCCACTGCCAATGCGCCGCCCTTTGTCTGCTGCCACTCTTCGCGTGATCGCGGTTTCGGCGCTTGCGCTGGCTGGTGTGGCGGCCGGGTTGAGCGGCTGCGGGCGCGGTGAACCCGGCGTGGCGCAGGCCGCCACAGCGCCGGCAGCCAAACCGGCAGTGGCCTCCGCGCCTGCTACATCTGCTGCATCTGCCGCACCGGCCTACGAAAAAGCCTTCTACACGATGATGGCGACGCGCCGCCCCTCGGTGCCGGCCATGACCGCACTGGGCAAGGCGCTGTTCCTCGATCCGGCGCTTTCTGCCTCGGGCAAGCTGGCCTGCGCAAGCTGCCACAGCCCCACCCACGCGTACGGCCCGCCGAATGACCTGTCGGTGCAACTGGGTGGCGAGGGCATGAACAAGACGGGCGTGCGTGCCGCGCCGTCGTTGCGCTATCTGCAGAACGTGCCGGCGTTTACCGAGCGCTTCTTCGAAAACGACGGCAACGACGCCGAAGACCAGGGCCCGACCGGCGGCTACACGTGGGACGGCCGCGTATCGTCCACGCACGATCAAGCGCGTATCCCGTTGCTGTCTGCGCACGAGATGGCCAACGGCACGCCGGCCAACGTAGTCGCCAAGCTACGCAGTGGCCGCCACGCGCAGACGTTCCGCCAGGTGTTCGGCAACGACATCCTCGACAACGAAGACACCGCGTTCCGTGCCGCCCTGATGGCGCTGGAGGTGTTTCAGCAGACGCCGTCGGAGTTCTATCCGTACGACAGCAAGTACGATGCGTTCCTGCGCAAGCAGGCCAAGCTGTCGCCGCAGGAAATGCGCGGCCTGCAACTGTTTGCCGACCCGGCCAAGGGCAACTGCGCCTCGTGCCATGTCAGCGCCATCAAGCAGGACGGCGCTTTCCCAGCCTTTACCGACTTCGGCCACATCGCCGTGGGTGTGCCGCGCAACCGCACGCTGGCGGGCAATGCCGATCCGGCGTTCTTCGATATGGGTCTGTGCGGCCCCGACCGGACCGACCTGAAAACGCACACCGAATATTGCGGCCGGTTCCGCACGCCGTCGCTGCGCAACGTGGCGCTGCGCAAAACCTTCTTCCACAACGGCGTCATCCATTCGCTCGAAGACGCGGTGCGCTTCTACGCCCAGCGCGACACGCAGCCGCAGAAGTGGTATCCGCGCAAGGCCGACGGCACCGTCGACAAGTTCGACGATCTGCCGCCGCAATACCGCGCCAACGTCAATATGGAACCCCCGTTTGGCGGCAAGCCCGGCGACAAGCCCGTGCTGTCCGAGGCTGACGTGCGCGATATCGTTGCCTTCCTCAAGACACTGACCGACGGCTACCGCCCCCCGCGCATTGCCCAGCGCTAAGCCTGCCGGCCCGTTTGTTGCAACGCTTCACACGTGCCGGCGCGGGCCGTGCGTGCGCTGCGGTTATCATCGGCGGATTGCGTTTCTGCTGTCTTCCATTGCCCTCTATGACTTGGCTTGCTGACCCGTCCGTTTGGATCGGCCTGTTCACCTTGGTGGTGCTCGAGATCGTTCTCGGCATCGACAACCTCGTTTTTATCGCCATCCTCGTCAACAAGCTGCCGCCTGCGCAGCGCGATCGTGCCCGCGTGATCGGACTCGGGCTGGCGCTGGTCATGCGTATGGTGCTGCTGGCCGCCATGTCGTGGCTGATCGGGCTCACCAAGCCGCTGCTCACGCTGGGGCCGGTGGACTTATCCGGCCGCTCGATCATCCTGCTGCTGGGCGGGTTCTTCCTGCTGTTCAAGGCCACGTCTGAACTGCACGAGCGCCTGGACGGCGAGCCGCAGGACGAAAGCCATGGCATCGGCCACGGCAAGTTCTGGAACGTGATCGCGCAGGTGGTGATTCTGGATGCGGTGTTCTCCATCGACTCCGTCATCACCGCCGTGGGCATGGTCAACGACCTGCCGGTGATGATGACGGCCGTGGTGATCGCCATGGGCGCCATGCTGTTTGCCTCGCGCCCGCTGACGAACTTCGTTAACGCGCACCGTACGGTGGTGGTGCTGTGCCTGAGCTTCCTGCTGATGATCGGCTTCAGCCTAGTGGCCGAAGGCCTGGGCTTTCATATTCCGAAGGGCTATCTGTATGCGGCCATCGGTTTCTCGATCCTCATCGAGTTCTTCAACCAGGTGGCCCAGCGCAATACGGTGCGCTATGAGCGCCGTCGCCCGCTGCGCGAGCGCACTGCCGATGCGGTGCTGAGCCTGCTGGGCGATCGTCGTGGCACCCCGGCCGACGCCGAGTCGCACGAAGCCGCCCCGCACGCAGACCAGCCCGCACCCGAAACCGTGTTTCGCCCGGAAGAGCGCAGCATGGTCAGCGGCGTGCTGGACCTGGCCGAGCGCTCGGTGCGTTCCATCATGACGCCGCGCCACGATATTTCTTGGGTGGATCTCGACGCCGATGCGGCGGTGACGCGCAAGCTGCTGCTGGCCGTGCCGCACAACCAGTTTCCGGTGTGCCGGGGTGGGTTGGACGACCTGGTGGGCGTGGCGCGCGCCAAAGACCTGATGGGCGACCTCGACACGCGCGGTGCCATTGACGTGGAGCGCAGCGTCAAGCCGGCGCTCAAGGTGTCGGACAACATCGGCATCCTGCGCCTGATGGACAAACTCAAGCGCGCACGTGGCCGCATGATGGTGGTGACTGATCCGCTGGACGTGGTGCAGGGCGTTGTCACCCCCATTGATGTGCTCGAAGCCATTGCCGGTGAATTCCCCGACGAGGACGAGCGCCCCGGCGTGGTGGAGGTCAGCGAAGGCTGCTGGGAAGTCGCCGGCGAAGCCGATCTGCGCCAGCTCGAAGACGTGCTCCACGTCGACTGGCTGCTCGATGAAGGCGGCGGTGCCACCAGCCTGGGCGGCTATCTCTTCAACCAGTGGGACCGCCTGCCCGAAGTGGGCGACACGCTGGTGCGCCACGACCTGCGCTTCGTCATCCTGGAAGCCGGCAGCCGCCGCATCGTACGCGTGCGCATTGAGCGCATGGAAGAGGTGACGGCGCCTGACGCCGAAGCCTAGCCAGCCGACGAGGCCGGCGAGGGCGCACCAGGGCCTGTTCCCATATGGAACGTGCGCACGCAGTGGGAATTTGGGCTGCAGGGCTAGGCGTGGACAGCGCCGCTTAGCCGGCTAAGCAAGCTGGCTGCAACGACGCCATGCGGCCCAAATTCCCATTGCCCTCCGGGTTGATCCGATCAGGGGCCATCTGCTTTGTCGGCGCGTCTTGCAAAGGGATGACCCTTTGCGGCGACGTCCTTCGCGCATCCGGCCCCTGCTCGGATCAACGTGCGTACGTTCCATATGGGAACAGGCCCTAGCCCCAGGCTCAGTACTGCCGCCAATACCGATGCGATGCCCGCCACTTGGCGGGCGCTGACCACCTCCCCGAGCAGCGTGGCGGCAAACACAATGGCCGCCACCGGCGCCAGCGCCGTGAACAGCGACGCCTCTGCGCCGCTCACGCGGGCCGCACCGGCATACCACAGCACAAAACCGCCTACGGTTGGCACGATGGCGTAGTAGGCAACCGCCGCCACAGCGTGGGTGATCTGCGCGGAATCATGCAACTGCCACGGGGTTTCCCATAGCGCGGGCAAGAGGGCCGCGACGAGGCCGAACGCGCTCATCAGCGTCGACAGCGCCAGTGGCGGCACGGGCGTGCGCAGCCGCTTGTTGAGCAGGATGAACATGCCTTCGCACAGCACAGCGCCCATCACCAGCAGATTGCCTAGCAGCGGGTGGGCGGCATCCCCACCGGGTTGAAACGCAATGGCCAGCACGCCGGCAGTGGCCAGCGCAATCGCGCCCAGCACTGCGCGTTGGGGGCGCTCACCCAGCAGCACGATCGCAATCAGCGCCGATACCACCGGCAGCGTGCCGATGATCACCCCCGCATCTGCCGCTGACGTGTGCCGCAAGCCCGAAATCAGCAGCGTCGTATAGCCGACGCTACCTGCCGCCGC
>JGI24740J21852_10001588_pt1 | contig 10440 bp, 9 predicted proteins | sample KBSCornC6_FD_21852 | JGI IMG/M metagenome (IMG submission 21852) | reverse complement strand
AATACTGAGCCAGCGCTTTGGCGATTGTAAAGATAAATCCCTGCTGCTTTGCACCATTTTACAGGCCAATGGTATTGATGCCAGCATGGCTTATGTAAATACTTTTGCAAAAGCCTCGCTGCGGGAGTCGCTGCCCTCACCGGTACTGTTCAATCACGTAATTGTATCTGCCAACCTAAGCGGCAATCATTACTGGATAGACCCTACCATTAATTACCAGCGCGGCACCATTGATAACCTTACAGTGCCGGACTATCAATTAGCGCTGATCATAAAAAAAGGTACCAACGCATTAACCAGCATCGACCAGCGCTATAACGGTACGGTACGCATCTCGGAAACCTTTGTGCTGCCGGAAAGCAATAAAAAGCCCGCTCACCTGCAGGTGCTTTCCAACTACAGCCTGCAGTTTGCTGATGACCAGCGGGAGAATTTTGCAGAGAACAGTATGAAAGACCAGGAACGCGCCTTCCTGGATTATTATAAAGGATTGTATGGAGATGTGCGGGCAGACAGCGGCCTGCAAATTGAAGATGCAGAACCTGAAGACCGTTTTGAAGTAGGCGAGTACTACACCATTCACAACCCCTGGAAAGCGGATACCACAGCGGCTAACCGCCAGCAGTTCCATGTGCAGGCCCGCATATTAACAGATATGCTGCCCCGGGTACCGGACGATAATCATACGCAGCCCCTGGCGCTGAAATATCCTTATGCGCTGGACTATACCATTACGCTGCAAATGCCTAATGACTGGACCATGGATAATGCCAGCATGCATGTAAAGAATAAATACTACCGTATTGATTTCACTTCTGCCGTGAATGGCCGTACCGTTACACTGCATTACCAGTACAACTCCTACCAGGATCATGTGCCGGTTGATTACCTGACCAGTTACGTGGACGACCGTAACCAGCTTGCTGAAATAGGCGGATTTTACCTGTACTGGGACCCTACTGCCGGCAGTAGTACCTCACCCAACGGGCATAAGGGTATTAGCTGGGTAATGCTGGCTTTATGCCTGCTGTTTGCAGGTATTTTCAGCTATATGGCTGTACGTTTTTACCACCGCTCCGTATTCCCGTTGCAGTACAATCCTGAGTCCTGGACTATTGGCGGCTGGCTGGTGCTGCTGGGTTTGGGCATTATATTTTCTCCGCTGACTATATTGATCGATTTGTTGCAGGGCGGCTTTTTCAGTAATGCGACCTGGGAGGCGGTAGTTCATGCACAGGATGGGCAGGTAAGACTGCTGGTGTTTATAGCGGAGCTGGCCTGTAATGTATTCCTTTGCGTATATGCTATATTGTTAGTGCTGCTGTTCTTCAGAAAGCGGGATACTTTCCCTGCAGCCTGTATTGTTTTTTATGCAGCCGTATTAAGCGTGCAGGTGCTGGATTATGTAGCGGTAAGCGCTTTAAATAACAACTATGCATGGAGCCAGGATCAGATCACCAATATGACCAGGTCCATTATAGGAGCCGCCATCTGGATCCCCTATTTACTGCGGTCAGAAAGGGTGCGTAAAACCTTTGTAATGCCACACCCATCTGCAGTACAGCGGAACTGGTGATGGAATGTAAAATGTAAAAGTGGAATGCAACGAGACTATCGCTGCATTCCACTTTTACATTTAAGATCTTACGTTTAGTAATCTATCGTCTCAGAATCAAAGATCACTACCTTCTCCCACAGGTGTTTGCATTCTTCTACAAACTTCAGGTGAATGGGATGTTCCTGGTAAATATCATGATCTGCCTGGCTGTTAAACACTGTTAGCTCACAATAGCTATAGCTGCGGTCTATTACCGGGCGGTCTGTGCTGGCGGGTTTGCCCAGGTTAAATACCTGTATGGCTTCTATTTTCCCCAGCTCGCTTACCCCATCTTCAAACTTTTTAATATCCGCGGCAGAAAGGCCTGGTTTCAGGTAAAAGTTCACTACGTGTACAAACTTTTTATCAGTTGCTTTTAACATATCAGTCGTTTTTAACGGTTGGCAAGTTAGCCGTTGTGTTCTTAAAAACCAACCCATCTTTCATTACAAAACTTACTTTGCTCATGGTTTGTATGTCCTGCAGGGGATCCCCGTCCACAGCCACAATATCCGCCAGCTTGCCGGGGGTAACGCTGCCCAGCTTATCCTTCATGCCCAGCAGGTCGGCGGCCTGTATGGTAGCGGCTTTAATAACTTCCATGGCAGGCATGCCGGATTCCACCATATAAGTGAATTCCAGCCAGTTCTTACCGTGCGCATACACGCCGGCATCTGTACCAAAGGCTATTTTAACCCCGGCTTTATAGGCCCGGGCAAAGGTGGCCTGCAATTTAGGACCAATGGCTAAGGCTTTGGGAGTTATAACTGCCGGATAATAACCAGGAATTTTAGCGGAATCCGCTACAGAACGTCCGGCTATAATCGTAGGCACATACCAGGTACCGTATTTTTTGGCCAGCTCCATTCCTTCATCGTCCATAAAAGTGCCGTGCTCTATAGAGGTTACGCCGGCACGTATAGCGCGTTTAATACCTTCTGCGCCATGTGCATGAGCGGCTACCCGCATACCGTAGTCTTTGGCGGTTTCCACAATGGCCTTTATCTCTTCTTCTGTAAACTGGGCGCCGCTGCCATCTTTGGCTAAGTCCAGCACGCCGCCGGTGGCCATGATCTTTATCAGGTCCGACCCGTTCTTATACGCCTGGCGTATTGCTTTACGGCATTCATCCGGGCCATTCACTACCCCCACTTCCGGACCAGGATCGCCCATTAGGTCATGGCGGTAACCATTGGTAGGGTCTGCATGGCCGCCAGTAGAAGAAATGGCCTTGCCCGCTGTAAACACCCGCGGACCTTTTACCAGTCCTTTGTTAATGGCATTACGCAGGGAAATATTCACGCCATAGCCACCGCCCAGATCACGCACGGTAGTAAAACCGGCCATAAGCGTACGCTCTGAGAACGCAACACTCTGAAAGGCATAATCCGCAGGGTTCTTGGTAAATTCTTCCATGAATGCTTCCTTCGTAAGCTCTCCGTCCAGGTGCACATGCATATCCATCCAGCCGGGGGTAACGGTTTGTTTGCGCAGGTCTATGATCTTGTCCTGCGCAGTGCCCTCTACAAATCCTTCCTTTACTTCTTTGATCTGGTTGCCGGTAATAATTACCGATACATTTTTACGGGGCGTATTGCCAATACCGTCAATAAGGGTACCGCAATGCAAAATGGAGCTTTGGGCATAAGCTGCGCTCATGCATAACAATAAAAGGGCTGTCAGTACATGGGATCTCATGGATTTTAGATTTTAGATTTACGATGTTAGATCTGGTTGCAACGGAGCTAATGGATGTACGATCTTAGATTTGATTGCAGCAAGGTTAGTTGCTGTTTGTGGTATGCTATTCCACCAATCTAAGATCAATCCAGGTATTTCCTGATAGTACGGTTGTTAACAAAAAACACCAGCAGCAATATCACCACGGCCGCTATCCACATGCCTATACCCGGCCAGGGGCTTACCACCATTTCATGCGCGGCCAGCGCACGGGCAGCCACCCATTGCAGCACCGCTACCAGCAGTACGGCCACTATACCGGTTACTACATACAGCGGCACAAACTGCCGCAGCAAATAACGCCGCAGCTGCGCCGGTGCAGTACCCAGCATTACCAGTAATTGGATCTCTTTTTTACAGGATGCAATGATCAGCTGTATGAACATGCTGAACACCAGCAGCGCAAACAGCAACAGCACTATGCCAAAGAAACCGATCACAGATACAATGGTTTGTACGATCAGTTTTGTTTTGCTGTACTTGATCTTATCCTGGTTGGTGGTATAGCCATGATCGTCTAAAAACTTTACCAGTGCCGGGTTAGCAGGGTCGCTGGTTTTAATAACGATGCGGGATGGCGCTGCCGCTTTACCATTACCATAACGGTTATTGGCCCAATCCATAAAAGCGGCCGGCACTAAAAAGGAAGAGATGCGGTCTGAAAAACCTACAATATGCCCGGTGAACTGGGACGATAGCAGTCCCCTGGATACCGTGATCTTTACCGGCAGGTTCTTTACCGTTTCCTGCGATACCTGCGGCAGGTCCTGGCTAAGGGCAAATCCAAAATTATACAGGTTTAAAAAATCATTGGGTAATATAATGGGTATAGCACCATCACCCTCCTGCCATTTCCATTCTTCATTCTTTACATCTATAAAAGAATCCGGTACTGATTCAAAGAACATATCCGTATAAAACTGCAGCTCTCCGGGGGCCGCAGCCGTTACCTTAAACTGGCTGGAGGTAATGTACCCGGCCGCTTCTACAAAACTTTGCTGTTTAATGGTTTGCAGCTCTTCCTGGGTAAACATGCTTTTATCTGACTGCCCCATCATAGCATTGGTGATCTTTTTATTCACCACCAGGAAATCCGCACTCTCATTCTGGTTTTGCCGCCCGTATAACAGCTGGTTAAAGTTGGTATGGGCCTGTATAGCTATCAGCAGCAGCACCATGGCTATGCCCAGGCCCGCGGTAGCCATTAGCAGGCGGCTTTTGCCAATACCGGTTTGTATGATCTTTTTTAAGAGTTGAAAGAACGGGTGCATCTGCAAAACTTTTTGCTTTCAGCGCAGGGGTAAAATACCCTGCTGCCGGCTTTTATAAATTGTACCGTACGTTGTAATCAAAGTGCTGGTCATCATCCAGGTCAGTAAGCACAAACCCGGCCTGCTGCGTTTTACAGGTTTCTGCTATCAGCGCAGCGGCGCGGCGGGTATTCTCTTCATCCAGGTGGCTAAAGGGTTCATCCATTAACAGCCATTGAAAGGGTTGCACCAGCGCCCGTATAATGGCTATACGCTGCCGCTCCCCGTAAGAGAGTGTGCGGGCGCTTTGCTGCAGCACATGGGTTACCTGCAGGCGGGCGGCCATTTCCTGCACCTGTTCCGGTGTGCAGGCGGGCGCAGGGCCCATCACTCTTTTCAGCTCTATATTCTCCCAGGCAGTCAGCTGATCAAACAGGCGCAGGTCCTGGAAAATAATGCTTACCTGCTGCTGGCGTATGGTGGCCAGCGCGGACTTATTATAATCCTGCCAGGGTTTCCCGTTCACCATTACCTTACCGGCATAATCATATCTTATGTGATACAGGTAGTGCACCAGGGTGGTTTTACCGGTGCCGGAAGGCGCTTTTATTTTCACAAAACTGCCCGGGCTAAAGGTCACTTCCTTGTTCCAGATATCAGATGCCCGCTGCAATAGCTTATCTCGCAGGGGCAATGGTACCAGGTGGCTCAGTTGGATCTGCATAAAAAATCTATAAATGTAGAATGTACAAACTATTTTTATAGCAGCAAACTTAATTTAACCGTAATTCGTATCTATAAGCGCATCTGAATTATTTGTCTGCTTTTGAAAGCCGTACCAACATACACTGAGCAAGAATTGGTTAGATCGCTGAAATTGCGGGAGCAACCTGCATTCAGCTATCTGTACGATCACTACTCCTCCGCTTTACATGGCGTGATCCAGCAAATTGTGCCGGATCCGGATGTATCTGTGGATGTGCTGCAGGAGGTTTTTGTAAAGATCTGGCGGCAAATAGAGCAGTATGATCCCGTTAAGGGAAGACTGTTCACCTGGATGTTTAATATTGCCCGCACCACTTCTATTGACACGGTACGCGGCAAAGACTGGCGAAACAGTCAAAAGAATAATTCATTAACCGACGACCTTATACCGCTGGCGGGCGCCACTCAGCCCAATCCCATTGATGATATAGGGTTACGTAAAATGGTGCACAGCTTAAAAGAAGAGCATAAGGTATTAGTAGAACTATCTTATTTCCAGGGGTATAAACAGGATGAAATAGCACAAATGCTGAACATCCCGTTGGGTACCGTAAAAACAAGACTTAGAGCAGCTTTATTATTATTAAGGCAACAGATTAAATTATAAAGTGGATATACAGGCATACATACAAAGCGGTGTGATTGAAAGCTACGTGTTAGGCGTAGCGGACGCACAGGATGTAGCAGAGCTGCAAAGGCTGCGCTTTGAGTATCCCGAAGTGGAAGCCGCCATAGCTGCATGCGAAGCATGGCTGGCCTCAACAGCCAGTGCCGGTGCAGTACCTGTATCAGATAGTGTGAAGGAAAAATTGCAGCATACCCTACAAAATGAATTTGCCCCGGCTGTTGATACCACCACTGCCACCGGTCAAACATCGCTGTTAAAGCGTATGAACCGGGTGCGGTATTTTGCAGCCGCTTCCATCGTATTACTGGTAGCCAGCGCAACCATTAACGTATACCTGTACCAGAAATACCACCAGGCTAATAAGGATTATATAGCGCTCATGAATGAACGCAATACCGTGGTGGCAGATAACGGCCTGTATCAAACCAAACTGCGGCAAATGCAGGACCGTATGCAGCTGATGGCCGCCCCCGGCATGTTAAAAGTATCCATGCCCGGTATAACAGGTAAAGAAGGCAACCTGGTAACCCTGTTCTGGGACACCAACACCAAAGATGTATATGTGCTGGCTAACAAGCTGCCCAAAGCCCCTGCCGGTAAGCAATACCAGCTATGGGCCCTGGTAGATGGCAAACCCGTTGATGCAGGCATGTTAGGTGATTGCACGGATCTTTGCCAGCTGAAACCAGTGCTGAAAGCGCAGGCCTTTGCTATTACACTGGAAAATACCGGCGGCAGCCCTACCCCGCATTTAGACCAGCTGTATGTAATGGGTAATGTAAAATCATAAGCTAACAATATACTCAATAGCAGGCTTCAGATGCCTTATTGACTCAGATGCACGGCCGCCTTAACGGGCGGCCATTTTTTTGAAATGATGGCAACTCCAACAGCTCCAATTAATTATTATTGAAAAAAAAGCTACCCTTTCAAACTTTTTGAAAAAGCAACTCGTACATAACAACGCGCATCAACATAATCACCTTTGGTTAGTTCGGTATACCAACCCATAGTTTTTCACTAACTATCAAATACCATTTTATGAGCAACAAAAATTTGAATTTGCCGCCCTTTGGCAAGGAGGGCGACGTGCAGGCTGCTGCTATAAACCGTCGTAAATTTCTAACCTATCTGGGTATGGCCGGCTCTACAGCCGCGCTCATTTCTGCCTGTAGCAAAGACGATGATAATGATGGCAACACCGCCCCTCCGGGCAGTATAGACCTGGGTAAGGACGACATAGGTATTCTCAATTATGCGTATGCGTTAGAACAGCTGGAAGCAGCTTTCTATACCCAGGTAATTGCCAGCCCCTTCAGTGGTATTACCGCTAACGAAACCGCCTTATTAACTGATATACGTGACCATGAAGTAGCGCACCGCGAGTTCTTTAAAGCAGCGCTGGGCGCAAAGGCTATCACCAGCCTGGAAGTGAATTTTGCATCCATTAATTTCAGCAGCAGGGATAGCGTGCTGGCCACTGCCAAAGCGTTTGAGGACCTGGGCGTATCGGCCTACAACGGCGCCGGTAAGCTGATCACCAAACCCGATTACCTGGTGCTGGCCGGTAAAATTGTATCCGTAGAAGCACGCCACGCAGCTTTGATCCGCGACCTGATCAGCAACGGTACTTTTGCCGACAACACCGCTGTAGACGCCAATGGCCTGGACATGGCCAAGAGCCCGGATGATGTATTGGGCATAGCAAAAACATACCTGAAATCCGTACTGTGGGCCGGCAACCTGCCTGCCTCCTAACGCTAACGGATGTACTCACTTTATTCTCACTTCAAAATTTCTTAGCCATGAACCTACATAATGTTTTAGCTGAAATAGAAAAAACAGATCCTGAAATATATGGGCGTTTGGATAGCCGCCGCAGCGCTATGCGCAGCTTTGCCAAAATAGGCGGCAAGCTGGCCCTGGCAGCCGTGCCTCTTGCGCTGGGCAGCATGTTTAAAAAAGCCTACGGGCAAACCTCCAATACCATTGTTGGCGTGCTCAATTATGCGTTAACGTTAGAGTATCTGGAATCTGAATTTTACATTATGGGCGTAAGCGCCCCTGGTTTAATACCTGCCGGTACCCCTGCCGTAGGCGCCATTACCACCATCCGCGATCATGAGGTAGCGCACGTAGCGTTCTTAAAAACTGCCATCACCTCACTGGGTGGTTCACCGGTAGCAAAACCAACCTTTGACTTTACCGCCGGTGGCGCTTTTGCAAACGTATTTACCAATTATGATACCTTCCTGGCCGTATCCCAAACGTTTGAGGATACGGGAGTGCGCGCCTATAAAGGCCGGGCAGGAGACCTGATGAGCAATAACGATGTGCTGACCGCCGCCCTGCAGATCCACGCTGTAGAAGCACGCCACGCCTCCCACGTTCGCCAGATGCGGAAAGCACGCGGCGCCAATGTAAAACCCTGGATCACCGGTAAAGACAGTGGCATTGGCGCTGCTGTACAGGCCAGCTATAACGGGGAGGAATTAACTACACAAGCCACCGTGGACATCACCAAATTTGTAAGCGCAAACGCCGCCACAGAAGCTTTTGATGAGCCGCTGACAGCCGACCAGGTGCTGGCCATTGTAGGTCCGTTTATCAAGTAGTATATACCTGTCATTTTTCTCAACAATAAAAAAACCACAAACATGAAAAGGACAATGCGCCTTATAGGCTTTTGCTTGCCATTACTTGCAGGCAGCCTGGTAGTAACCGCTGTTGATAAAGCAGCCAACAAAGCCGCTATTACTTATGTAAAAGCTGCCGTACGCGACTGGATGAAATCCAAGGCCGGTACCTGGCCTGGCATGAAGGACGGTAAAACCTACTGGTACAAACTGGATAAAAAAGCCAAGCTGTGGTGGAGCACCGATGGTAAAAAATGGGCGGCTGTAGCAGACGGTGCCTGGGCCGATAAGGACGGCAAGTGGCTAAAGATCAACGATAACAAACTGGTATGGAGCACAGATGGCAGCACCTGGGCAGAAGTGCCGGAATGGAAGTGGGAAGGCTCTGACGGTAAATGGTATAAGTTTGATAGCAGCTGGATGCTGTGGGTAAATGAATAAGTGCTGTTTGTAGAATGTTTGGTGAAATGAAAAAGCCTACCTGTAATGGGTAGGCTTTTTCTTTATAACAATCTGTTACAATTAATTGCCGGGAGCCGCAGTAGTATCTGCTTCCACTGCTTCGGCTTTCTCTTTTGCCTGCTGCTCTTTGTAATACTTGGCGGCAGCGGTACCCAGGTTCACCAGCTGTACCAGGCTGTTCTCTTTCTCATTCTTAAAGGTCACCACCACCTGTGATTCCTGCACCTTGCCGTTAAACGGCTGGCTTACTGCACGCAGGTCCTTTAACAGATCTTTTGCCTGCAGGGCTACGGTACGGCCTTCAGCCGGAATTTCACTGTCCGGTATATTCTGCGCCAGCTTTTCAAAATTCACATAGGCGCCCATTGGGTTGCCTTTTATTTTGCTTACAATATCATTATCCAGTTTGGCCTTACCCTTACCGGCCAGGTAAGCCTGCAGCAATACGCTGTCAGAGGCTGCTGTTACCAGTTTATCAGTAATATCAACAGCCGGCATATTAGGCAGCTGCTGCGCCATTACATAATGATCGCCCTCTTTAACGAAAAAGTTTTTAACCATGGGAGAGTTCATCAGCTTTTCAAAAGCGGCTTTATCGCCCACCTTCATGGCAAATACCCATTTGCTGTCGGCGCTCACGGTGCTGTCTTCCGTGAAATAAGGCAGCGGTTTTTTCTTCATGGAAAAGTCGGAAGAAACAAATACCAGCTGGCCCTTAAATGCGTTCAGCACATCATCCAGCGTAAGCCCGCTCTGTCCCATCATCATATTCACAATACCATCCGTACCTGTGCTTTTTACAATATCGCCTATAATGCGCATGTCAAAGCCATAGGCGAAAAAGCCGGTAATGTTATCGGAAGGGTATTTTTCCAGCATATCCAGGTCAAGCGTATTGTTGCCGTATTTCTTATAGATATCAGCCATTTCCTTGCCTACATAAGAGTGGCCGTTCATTACCACCTTGCCTTCATCAAAGCTTACGGTAGCTGCATAATAACAGCCTTCCAGCAGTTTTTTGAAGTTAGCGGGCAGCATGGTCATCTGGCTGGTGGAGATCACTTCCGGGTGCACAAAAAAGCTCATATCGCCGCTTTCTTTCAGCAGGTTTTTGAAAGGCTCCAGGGAACCGGCGGCTTCTGCATCTTTCAGGTGAAACAGGTTGTCCAGCACAGGCAGCCAGGTGCTTTCCGCATCATCCGGTGTGGTAAGCACCGTGGGCAGAGCAGCGGCAGAGTCTACAACAGGTTCTTCCTCAGAGCTGTCCGGTTCGTCGGCTCCGGGCATACCGGGTACACCGCCATGTTTCTTAATATCGTTCAGGTCAAAGGGGCGCACATAGATCACCACGCTTTTGTTCCA
>JGI24740J21852_10001585_pt1 | contig 10460 bp, 9 predicted proteins | sample KBSCornC6_FD_21852 | JGI IMG/M metagenome (IMG submission 21852) | reverse complement strand
GGTATTGCGCAGCACGCGGTTGCGGACGGCCAACGCGCCGGCGGTGCCGGAAGCGCCAAAACCGTACGTGTTGAGTTGGTTGTCCATGCGAACTCCTTGGGTGAATGACATTGCAGACAATACGATGACGCACCGAATGTGGCATCCGAAGTGTGCTTTTGCAAGCCGCATCGTCCTTACTTGGAGGGAACAGGATGCCACGCGGTTCCGGCGCCTGGGGCATGATCCGACTAGAAAACGTGCTGTTGGGGTGACTTCTTGTGCCCTTGATAAGGCAATCCTAAGGCCTTTGGCCGCAGTTGTCGCCGCAGTCTACTGGAGTGATGGACAGGCCGCCTTTCGCGATGATCGGTCACTCCGGCGGGGTGCACCGCTTGACATTCAACCTGGCCTCGCTCCGTGTTAGAATCTAACGTTTATCTTTCACGTAACACCTTCATTTTTTGGAGTTTTTAATGGCGATCGAACGCACCCTCTCGATTATCAAACCGGACGCTGTGGCCAAGAATGTCATCGGCCAGATCTACGCCCGTTTCGAAGGCGCAGGCCTGAAGGTCGTCGCGGCCAAGATGATCCACCTGTCGCGCGCTGAAGCTGAGCAGTTCTACGCCGTGCACAAGGAGCGCCCGTTCTTCAAGGATCTGGTCGACTTCATGATCTCGGGCCCGGTGATGGTGCAGGCGCTGGAAGGCGAAAACGCAATCGCCAAGAACCGTGACCTGATGGGTGCAACCGACCCGAAGAAGGCTGAGAAGGGCACGATCCGCGCCGACTTCGCTGACAGCATCGACGCCAACGCCGTGCACGGTTCGGACGCAGCTGAAACGGCTGCCGTGGAAGTCGCTTTCTTCTTCCCGGGTCTGAACATTTACAGCCGCTAAGCGTCAACACTAGACTGGAACTGGCGGCTCTCAGGTTGCAAGACATGAACGATGTGGTGAATCTCCTCGATTTCGACGCACAGGGCCTCGTCGCGTACTGCGAGAGCCTGGGCGAGAAGTCGTTTCGCGCCAAGCAGTTGCAGCGCTGGATTCACCAGTCGGGCGCGTCCGATTTTGGCGAGATGACCGATCTCGCCAAGTCGCTGCGCGAAAAGCTTGCAACCCGAGCCAACATCCAGGCGCCGGCGGTCATTTCCGATCACCTCTCGTCGGACGGCACACGCAAGTGGCTGGTCGACGTGGGGCAGGGTAATGCCGTCGAGACGGTCTACATCCCCGAAGAGACACGCGGCACGCTGTGTGTGTCGTCTCAGGCGGGGTGTGCCGTCAACTGCCGGTTCTGTTCGACCGGCAAGCAAGGATTCTCACGCAATCTCAGCACAGGCGAGATCATCGGTCAGCTCTGGATGGCCGAGTTCGCCATGCGCAAACAGCTTGGCCGTGGCCCCAAGGACGACCGCGTCATCACCAACGTGGTGATGATGGGCATGGGCGAGCCGCTGCTGAACTACGACGCTGTGGTGCCGGCTCTGCGCATGATGCTGGACGACAACGCGTATGGTCTGTCGCGCCGCCGCGTCACGGTGTCCACCTCCGGCGTAGTGCCGATGATGGACCGCCTCGCGCGCGACGTGCCGGTGGCGCTGGCCGTGTCGCTGCATGCATCCAACGATGCGCTGCGCGATATGCTTGTGCCGCTCAATAAGAAGTACCCGCTGGCGGAACTGATGGCGGCCTGCCGCCGCTATCTCGAGTTCGCGCCGCGCGATTTCATCACCTTCGAATACTGCATGCTGGATGGCGTCAACGACACCGTCGAGCATGCCCGTGAACTGCTGCGCGTCGTGGCCGACGTGCCGTGCAAGTTCAACCTGATCCCGTTCAACCCGTTCCCGGAATCTGGGTTGAAGCGCTCGAACAACGAGCAGATCCGCCGGTTCTCGCAAGTGCTGCTGGATGCGGGCATCGTCACCACGATCCGCAAGACACGTGGCGATGATATCGATGCGGCTTGCGGTCAGCTTGCAGGCGAGGTCAAGGACCGCACGCGTCTGGCCGAGCGCGGCAAGTTCGGCAAGATCGTTTCGGTTCCTGTGGTTGGCGCCAATCCGGGAGCCGATTCCACTCAACCTATGGGTACCGCATGAAGCGTTGGTCGACTGCTGTCAGTCTGGTCTTCACGCTGGCAGCCGCCGGGTGTGCAGTGTCGCCGCCGCCGGCTCAGCCACCGACACAGACACAAGACCCCACGACGATTCCTGAGAAAGCCGACGCCGGTCGCCGTGCTGGGATCCGGCTGCAGTTGGCGATGCAATACCTCGAAGCCGGGCAGAACGCGACGGCGCTTGAGGAAATCAAGAACGCCATCGCGATCGATCCGAATGTGCCGAATGCGTATCACATTCGTGCGCTGGCTTATATGAATCTCGGTCAACGAGAGCAGGCAGACGACAGCTTTCGCAGTGCGTTGGCTGCGACGCCGCAAGACGGCGACCTTTTAAACAACTACGGCTGGTTCCTGTGCGGGCTGGGTGGCAAGCCTGATCAGGGCATGGCGATGTTGCGCCGGGCCATCGAGGCACCGGCTGCCGGCAACCCGTCCAAGCCGTGGACCAACCTGGGCGTCTGCCAGATGCGTCAGGGCGATCTGGAGGGCGCGGAGAAGAGTCTCACGCGCGCCACCTATATCGATGCCAACAATCCGCTGACCAACGTAACGTTGGCGCAGCTGTACTACAAGCGCCGCGAATACGCGCGTGCCATGCCGTTCATCGAACGCGTCAATAGCCGCAACCCGACGGCCGAAAGCCTCTGGTTGGGCGCCCGCATTGCGCGGCGCCTGGGTGACGCTTCGCAGCAGAACGCATGGAGCGCACAGTTGCAGCGCCGTTTCCCCAATGCGCCCGAAGAGGCGGCTTTCGAACGAGGAGCATGGGATGACTGACCGCGACGTGGCAAGCGCTGCTGATCTCTCCCAGGGATCGGGGTCTGCCTTGAGTTCGCCCAGCGCCGCATCGCCGGAACGCGACGATGCGTTGCGTGAGATTGCTGAACGCTTGCGTGGCGGCCGGGAGCGTCAACGCCTGACGGTCGAGGATTTGGCCACGCGCCTGAAGGTCGCACCAGGCAAGCTTGCGGCCGTGGAGTCGGCGGATGTCGGAGCATTGCCCGACATGACCTTCGCAAAGGGGCTGATCCGCGCGTATGCCCGTGCGCTACAGGTCGATGTTGACGACCAGCTGGCGCGCTTGAATGCCCGTGTTCCGGTCGCCAACATTGGTTTGCGGCCCGAGGGCGGCTTGGGCGAGTCGTTCTCCGACAAGCCGAGTTTTGCCAAGCGTCGTGGTAACCGCGGTTGGCTGATTGGTGCACTGGTGGCAGTGGTGGTGGCCGGCGGCGCATTGGCCGGCATGGACCGCTTGAAGCAGTGGTTGGCGACGCAGACTGCCGTCACTCAAACCGCAGAGCCCGCCACGAAGGAAGTCGCGCCGACGGAACAACGTGCGACAACGGAGGCGGCGCCGTCGCCCGCATCGGCACCGTCCGAAACATCGGCAGCATCGATGCCGACTCCGCTGACGCCCGTAGCGCCGTCTGCACCTGCTTCAGGCGTGGTGACTGCACCCCTGGCGCCGCCGCCTACACTTCCGCGATCGGATAGTGGGGCCGCACCCGCAGTGGCCGCGGAAGGCGCGAAGCCGGCTGTTGTCAACGTCAACATGCCTGCCAGTGAGTCTGTTAAACCGACCGAGGCGGCTGCGGGTAGCGGCACGGTTTCGGTGCGGTTCTCCGGCGCATCGTGGTACGAAATCAAGGACAAGTCGGGCAAGACGCTCGCCAGTGGCGTCGCCAAAGAAGGTGACGCCCGCGACCTGAGTGGCACGCCGCCGTTCAAGGTTGTCTTCGGCAATGCCGAGGCGGTCGAGTCGCTGACCGTGGGTGGTGCTTCGATCGACCTCCAGAAATACGCCCGCAACCGCGTGGCACGGGCCACGCTGCCCTGAACCGTTTTTGCTGAATGGCGCTGTGCCTGCCCGGTACGGCGCCTTGTCTGATCATGGAAATCTCCACGCCTCTCGATTGCGCACCCGCCTTGGCTGGTCCACTGCCGCGCCGGAATTCGCGCGGGGCAGAAATCCGCTGGGGTGCGAACGTCGTCCATGTGGGCGGCGCTGCACCCGTCTGCGTGCAATCGATGACGAACACCGATACGTCGGACGCCATCGGCACGGCGATCCAGGTGAAGGAACTGGCACGTGCTGGCTCCGAACTTGTCCGCATTACCGTGGATACGCCGGCGGCGGCGGCGGCGGTGCCTGCCATTCGTGAACAACTGGATCGCATGGGCGTGGACGTGCCGTTGGTGGGCGATTTTCACTACAACGGCCACAAGCTGCTGCAGGACTATCCCGAGTGCGCGCAGGCGCTGTCCAAGTACCGCATCAACCCCGGCAACGTGGGGCAGGGTGCCAAGCGGGACACGCAATTCGCGCAGATGATCGAGATCGCCTGCCGCTACGAAAAGCCTGTGCGCATTGGCGTGAACTGGGGCAGCCTGGACCAGGACCTGCTTGCGCGCGTCATGGACGAAAACGCTAAACGCGCGACGCCATGGGATGCCCGTGCGGTGATGGTCGAGGCGCTGATTACCTCGGCGATCCAGTCTGCGCAGAAGGCGGAAGAGCTCGGCCTGCCCGGCAAGCAGATCATCCTGTCGTGCAAGGTCTCGGCTGTGCAAGATTTGATCGCGGTGTACCGTGAGTTGGCGCGTCGCTGCACCTACGCGCTGCACCTCGGCTTGACCGAGGCCGGCATGGGCAGCAAGGGCATTGTGGCTTCCACGGCGGCGCTGTCGGTGCTGCTGCAGGAGGGCATCGGCGATACGATCCGCATCTCGCTCACGCCGGAGCCGGGTGCGCCGCGCGAGAAGGAAGTCATCGTCGCGCAAGAGATTCTGCAGACCATGGGCCTGCGTAATTTCACGCCGATGGTCATCGCGTGCCCGGGCTGCGGTCGCACCACCAGCACGGTGTTTCAGGAGTTGGCGGCGCGCATTCAGTCGTACCTGCGCGAGCAGATGCCGATGTGGAAGGTGCAATATCCCGGCGTTGAAGAGATGAACGTGGCGGTGATGGGTTGCATCGTCAACGGACCGGGCGAGAGCAAGCACGCCAATATCGGTATTTCGCTGCCGGGCACGGGTGAATCGCCTGCCGCACCGGTGTTCGTTGACGGCGTGAAGGTGAAGACGTTGCGCGGCGAGCGCATCGCAGAAGAATTTCAGACCATCGTCGATGAGTACGTGCGCACGCATTACGGCGCACAGACTGAGACGGCGTAAGGCTTCCGAGCAAGATTTGACAAGCCGGCCCACGAAAGCGGCCGGCTTTTAACGTGACATCATGAGCGATACACAAAAACAACGCGTGCAGAAGATCGCCGGCGTCAAGGGCATGAACGACCTGCTGCCCAGCGACGCCCCGCTGTGGGAGCACTTCGACAACGCCGTGCGCAGCATGCTGCGCGCCTACGGCTACCAGCAGATCCGCACGCCGATCGTCGAGCAGACGCAACTCTTCGTGCGCGGCATCGGCGAGGTGACGGACATCGTCGAGAAGGAGATGTACACCTTCACCGACGCGCTGAACGGCGAGCAACTGACGATGCGCCCGGAAGGCACCGCCGCTGCCGTGCGCGCCGTGATCGAGCACAACCTGCTGTACGACGGCCCGAAGCGCCTGTGGTACACGGGCCCGATGTTCCGCCACGAGCGTCCGCAGCGTGGCCGCTATCGCCAGTTCCACCAGGTGGGCGTGGAGGCGCTTGGCTTTGCGGGCCCGGACATCGATGCCGAAGTCATTCTGATGTGCCAGCGCCTGTGGGACGACCTCGGTCTGGTCGGCCTGAAGCTTGAGCTGAATTCGCTTGGCCAGGCGGAAGAGCGCGCCGCGCACCGCGCCGATCTCATCAAGTATCTGGAAGGCTTCCAGGACATCCTGGACGAAGACGGCAAGCGCCGCCTGTACACCAACCCGCTGCGTGTGCTCGACACCAAGAACCCTGCGCTGCAGGAGATGGCCGCCGGCGCGCCCAAGCTGATCGACTACCTGGGCGACGAGTCGCGCGCGCACTTTGAAGGCGTGCAGAAGCTGCTCAAGGCCAACAACATTCCGTTCACGATCAACCCGCGTCTGGTGCGCGGGCTGGATTACTACAACCTCACCGTGTTCGAATGGACGACCGACAAGCTCGGCGCACAGGGCACGGTGGCAGGCGGTGGCCGCTACGACCCGCTGATCGAGCAGATCGGCGGCAAGGCGGCACCGGCCTGCGGCTGGGCGATGGGTGTTGAGCGCATCATCGAACTGTTGCGCGAAGAAAAGCTGGAGCCCGAGGCGCAAGGCTGCGACGTCTACATCGTCCACCAAGGCGATGAGGCGCAGGTGCAGGCACTGGTGGCGGCCGAGCGTCTGCGCGATGCCGGCCTCGACGTCATCCTTCACGCGTCAGCGGAAGGGCGCAACGGCAGCTTCAAATCGCAGTTCAAGCGCGCCGACGCAAGTGGCGCATCCTATGCGGTTATCATTGGCGACGACGAAGTCGCCCAGGGCGTGGCGCAGATCAAGCCCCTACGTGGTGACCCGACTGCGGATGCCCAACAAACCGTGCCGTCTGATCAGCTCGTCGACCGCCTGATCGATGCCATGGTGGCAAGCAGCGACTAACCCCGGCGATTCACTCCAATATCAAGCTCGGCAAAGCATGGCCTACGACCTCGAAGAACAGGAACAACTAGAGAGCCTCAAGCACTGGTGGCGCGACAACGGCAACGTGATCACGTGGATCGCGATCGTGGTGCTGCTGGCCGTGGCGGGCTGGTTCGGCTGGAAGAACTGGCAGCGCAAGCAGGCGGGCGAAGCGTCTGTGCTATACGAACAGGTGCAGAAGGCCGTCGATGGCAAGGACGCTGACAAGATCAAGCGCGCCGCGAGCGACATGGAAGACAAGTTTGGCGGCACCGCGTATGCGCAAATGACCGCGCTGGCCACTGCCAAGGCGCTGTACGAAGCGAACGATGCGGCTGGCGCCAAGGCGCAGTTGCAATGGGCCGTCGATCACGCGCATGACGATGAATACAAGGCATTGGCGAAGCTGCGCTTGGCCGGTTTGCTTCTGGACGAGAAAGCCTACGATCAGGGCCTCGCGCTAGTCTCCGGCGACGTGGCTCCGGCTTTTGCTGCGCTGTATGCCGATCGCCGTGGCGACTTGCTTGCTGCGCAGAACAAGACGGAAGACGCCCGCGCTGCCTATAAGCTCGCGCTGGAAAAATTCGGCACGGCGGATGCCTCGGCACGCCAAATCGTGCAGTTCAAGCTGGATGCTCTGGGCGGCGCCTGATCGGCCTGGTCCACGTGCAATTCAACGCATAACAAAAGGATTCCGAATTCATGATTCACGCACTTGAGCAGGGTGGTGTCGCGCGCGGTGTTGCACGATCGGCGCGCGTGGCGGTGCTAGCGCTGGCGGCAGCAGCTGTCCTTGGCGGTTGTTCGCTGTTTAGCAGCAAGACCAAGCATGAGCCGGCCAAGCTGCAGGAAGTACAGCAGGTTCTGGGCGTGCGTCAGGTGTGGAGCGTGAGCGTCGGCAAGAGCGGTCGCTATGTGATGCAGCCTGCAGTCGCGGGCAATAACGTCTACGTGTCGGCTGCTAACGGCACCGTGACTGCATTGGAAGGCTCGACCGGCCGCACGCTCTGGCAGGGCAAGGCCGATGCGGATCTGACCACCGGCCCCGGCAGCGACGGTACGCTGACCGCCGTGGCAGGTGAGAAGGGCGCCGTGATTGCCTTTGACGAGAAGGGCGCGCAGAAGTGGAAGATTGCCGTCAACGGTGAAGTGCTGACGGCGCCGCTGGTGGGGCAGGGACTGGTGATCGTGCGAACCACGGACGGCCGCATCCTGGGCCTGGACGCCAGCAATGGCGAGCGCAAGTGGATCTATCAACGTTCGCCGTCGGCACTGAACCTGCGTACCGGCATGCCGATGGTCTTTGCCGGTGACAACATCGTTCTCGGGTTTGCCGGTGGCAAACTGGGTGCGCTGGCAGCCAGCAACGGTGGCCTGCGTTGGGAAGCCGCCGTGTCGTATCCGCGTGGCGTGTCCGAAATCGAGCGTCTGAACGATGTGACCGGTGCGCCGTCGGTTAGCGGTTCGCAAGTTTGCGCTGCGAGCTTCCAGGGTCGTATCGCCTGCTTCAATATCAGCAACGGTGCGCCACAGTGGGCACGTGACTTTTCGTCGCCGACCGGCGTGACGCAGGACGACGACGCATTGTTTGCGGCGGATGAAAAATCTGTGGTCCACGGCTTTAATGCAACGAACAGCGCAGAATTGTGGAAGAACGACGCGCTGCTGTGGCGTGACCTCGGGGCACCGCTGGCCTTTGGTCGTGCGGTCATCGTGGGTGATTTTGAGGGCTGGCTGCATTTCCTCTCGCGCGACGACGGCAAGTTCGTCGCCCGCGTGAAGACCGACAGCAGCGCCATCAACGCCGCACCCGTGGTGGCCGGCCAGACGCTGGTCGTGCAGACGAGCGGCGGTGGCGTGTACGGCTACCTGCCAAAGTAATACCCGTCGCCGCGCGCCAGTTGCTCGCGGCGACAAACGCATCACCCGGGGCGGAACAATCGCCTCGGACCCGCGCCCGCGTACCCCGCGGGCGTCTTGCATCTGTTCGGTGGGCCTGTGGGTGACCGTTGGGGTGCCAACTGCAGTTGCAACAACCGGAATTTGCCGTGACGCTATTCGCGTGCGGTACACAAGCATGAAACCAGTCATTGCCCTCGTTGGGCGGCCGAATGTCGGCAAATCGACCTTGTTCAACCGTCTGACGCGCTCGCGTGACGCGTTGGTCGCGGACATCCCCGGCCTGACGCGCGATCGTCACTACGGCGAAGGCCGCGTCGGCGATCGTCCGTTCATCGCCATCGATACCGGCGGCTTCGAGCCCGTCGCCAAGGAAGGTATCGTCGCGGAGATGGCCAAGCAGACGCGGCAGGCCGTGGTCGAAGCCGACGTGGTCATTTTCATCGTCGATGGTCGCTTGGGGCTGGCGCCGCAGGACCGTGTGATCGCCGACTACCTGCGCAAGACAGGGCGCCGCATCCTCCTCGCCGTCAACAAGGCTGAGGGCATGCGGTACACCGCCGTTGCCAGCGATTTCTACGAGCTCGGCCTGGGCGACCCCGCTGCCATCTCGGCGGCACATGGTGATGGGGTCAATGATCTGGTGGCGGAAGCACTGGACCTGGCCTTTGCTGAGCGCCCGGAGCTTGCCGAGGCAGCCGATGCGCACGACCATGGCACGCGCATCGCCATCGTCGGCCGCCCGAACGTGGGCAAGTCGACGCTGGTGAACGCGCTGATTGGTGAAGAGCGCGTGATCGCTTTCGACATGCCCGGCACCACACGCGACGCTATCTATGTGGATTTCGAGCGCAACGGCAAGCCGTACACGCTCATCGATACGGCCGGCCTGCGCAAGCGCGGCAAGGTATTCGAGGCGATCGAGAAGTTCTCGGTGGTCAAGACGCTGCAGTCGATTGCCGATGCCAACGTGGTCGTGCTGTTGTTGGATGCGCAGCAGGATATTTCTGACCAGGACGCGCATATCGCCGGGTTTATCGTGGAATCGGGCCGTGCACTGGTGATCGGCGTGAACAAGTGGGATGGCCTGACGGGCCACGCACGCGATCGCATCAAGCACGATCTGGAGCGCAAGCTGCAGTTCCTGTCGTTCGCTAACGTGCACTACATCTCGGCCAAGGAAAAAACCGGTATCGGTGCGCTCCTGAAGTCCGTGGATGCGGCGTATGCCGCCGCCATGGTCAAGTTGCCGACGCCCAAGCTCACGCGGGTGCTGATGGAGGCGGTCGAGTTCCAACAGCCGCGCCGGGCAGGCGTGTCGCGCCCGAAGCTGCGGTATGCGCACCAAGGGGGTTCCAACCCACCGATCGTGGTGATTCACGGCAATGCGCTGTCGAGTATTCCCGAAACGTATCGCCGCTTTCTGGAAGGGCGCTTCCGCGAAGCCTTTCAACTCAAGGGCACCCCGCTGCGGATCGAATTTCGTACGAACAAAAATCCGTACGCCGAATCGAAGGATTGAGCATCGAGGCGGCGGTGTTCGACAGTGGGAGCGTGTGACGCGGGGCAATCGAACGGGGGATCACCCATCGGGGCTGTCATTTCATATGGCGGAGTGACGGGTTTTCCGTTTGCTTTCCCCGATTTCTAAGGCTAAATTCTCGAGACATGGCGCTGGGTATCTGTAGACTCGGCGCCATTGGCGTCGTTTAGACCCATCTGGCCGACTCTTTTGACGAACTTTTTTTGCGTCGCCTGCTTGAACCCGGGCTTCCGAGCCCCATAACCCATCACTAAACCTATAAATCTGGAGTGTGCCATGAGCAACAAAGGGCAATTGCTACAAGACCCGTTTCTGAATGCGCTGCGTAAG
>JGI24740J21852_10001584_pt1 | contig 10460 bp, 9 predicted proteins | sample KBSCornC6_FD_21852 | JGI IMG/M metagenome (IMG submission 21852) | reverse complement strand
AAAAATCATCCAACCCTGCCGGCACCACAATACATAACAGCTGCGCCATTTGCCCGCTCTTGTTCTTAAATCCATGTACGATGCCGCCTTTGGGTATATTCACAAAAGCGCCTTTGCGGGCCACATAGGTTTGCGTTTCCGTTCTCACTTCTATTTCTCCATCCACTACATAAAAGTTTTCCTGGAAGCCGGCATGTGCATGCGGGCCGGGGCCGCCGCCCGGTGGCACCAGCATATCTATCACGGCAAATTCGCCCTGCGTTTGCTCTCCGTCAATTATAATGCGATAGTTGCCGCCAGCCATGGCTAAGCTATTACCGGCTGTAGGGTCTACGGTAATGGCGGGTTGTTTGATTTGTTCCATATATCAATGTTTAAAAAGTTCAAAATCCAATTGGCACAACTACTGTGCCGTTACTAATACAGGATAAAGAGCGTCCTGAAAGTTTTTTAAAATTCAACTGAACAAAGTTCCTCCTGTGCGCGTACTAATAATAGCCGTAACCGTCTTAAAAATAGCCGGATGAGACGGGTGAGTAATATCCAGGTAACATTGTAATCTTAATTTAAACCCTCATTAAAAATAACCCTTATGAAAACGAAAACCCTTATTGTACTGGCCTTCCTGGGCCTGGCAACTGCCTGTAGCAGAACAGAACAAATAACAACCCCTCCGCCTGCTGCAGATACTTTGCAGCCGGTAATATCCAAAACAGCTATTAATAATTTTGTGCAACAGCAGCTGAAAGCGCATGACCAGTTTGAATGGCGTATGGCCAGCGATGAAATAGTATGGAGCGCATTGGTGCAGGGCGACAGCATTCTTTCCGTAGGTTACCAGCCCGCCGGTTTCCAGGACATCAACAAAAAGATACACATCATTGATATTAACAGCAGCGAGTGGAAAGCCGCACGGGAGCAGGTATTACAGCTGATCATTGAGCAGGAGCAAAAAGTGAATGCACAAAGTATTACCGCTTTTGAAGAAAAAGTATTGCCGGTGATAGATGTAAAGGTAAGCAAGCTATCTACCATTAAAGCACTCAGAAAATCACTGCAGGTGCGTTATGCGGAGCCAACCGGTTATGGCGCCGTAATGAACACCGGCAGCAATAACGGCAAAACGGCTTCCGATATCAGCTCATCCGGCTGCGGGGATAATACCGCCAATACAGCGCTGGTAGCCGGACAGGATTATACCGTAATAACGCCTGCCGCCAAACAATCCTGGAACTATACGTATCACAACATTAACGCCGTATGGAATGCCGGCATTACCGGCGCGGGCGTAAAAGTAATGATCATTGATACCGGCGTAAGTCCGGACCAGGAGAACCTGGGCAGCGATATTAACCAGGGTCTTTCTGCCGGCAGAACGGTAGAGAAGCTGGTAACCTATCCCGGTGGCAGTATAGATGACGGCTGTGGGCACGGCACCAAAATGGCCGGTGTATTGGGCGGGCCAAGGGGCACTGATGGAAATACTGCCGGTGTGGCCTACAATGCTAACCTGGTGCTGGTACATGCGGCGCAGGATGTTTTCCTGCTGGGCAGCAGCGAGATCAAGGGTGTGGCCGATGCTTATGTGCTGGCCGGTAACCGCAGCGATATAAAGATCGTGAGCATGAGCATGGGTACTATTTTTTCCAGCTCGCAGATCAGTGATGCCATCCGTTATGCCAATAACAATGGGAAGCTGTTGTTTTGCGCAGCCGGTACTTCTTTTGACTGGACAGCCGGTTGGGTGGGCGTAATATTTCCCGGCAATATGAGCGAGGTAATGGCTGTAACAGGTATTAAAGATAATTTAACTGAGCGCTGCGGTACCTGCCATACCGGGTCTGCAGTTGATTTTACAGTGGTAATGGAAAAGGTATCCACCGGCAGAACCGTGTTATCATTAGCCATGGACGGTGACGGGCCTTCTACCGTGGGCGGCTCTTCTGCAGCCACGGCCAGCTGCGCGGGTATAGCCGCCCTGGTTTGGAGTAAATTCCCTGCCTATACTAAAGACCAGGTGATTGATAAAATGGCGCGTGCCGCAAATTATTATCCTAACCGTAATGGCAGTTTTGGCTGGGGCAAGGTGAATGCGCTGGCTGCTATCCAGTAAGGTTAAACGCGATACAGGAATATTTTTGCGCAGGGCTGTCTTAAAAAAGAATAGGTGCTGTTTTATACTAAATGGGTTGTTAATAGCTGATTATACGTTAATAAATCCGTACAATTACCCTTATGTCACCTGCGGACCTTTACGTATAAACCCGGTTTTTTATGGCCCGGGCAGTATGCAGGCGGTAAAAACGATTATTTATATATTTTTGTATCCATTCTGATTAACCTTAACCTCTCCTTAAGAGTACAACAATGAAACGACTATTTGTAATTGGGACCGTCTGTATGTTAACCTGTACGGCAGTAAAGGCGCAACTATTTGACCGCATTAAAAATAAAATGGAGCAGAAGGCGAATGATGCGGTAGATAAAGCCATAGACAATGCAGGTAAGAAGAAGGATAAAAAGAAATCCGGTGAAAGCTCTCCGGAAAGTACTGATAGCGGCAGCACCGGCACTACTACTACCACTAGCAGTGAAGGCAGTACAGGCGCTGCCACCGGGCCTAACGTGGATATTACCTCTTACTCCAAATTTGATTTTGTGCCCGGCGCCAAAATAATTATGGATGAAGATTTTTCACAGGAAGCCATTGGCGATTTTCCCGCGCAATGGAATACCCGTACCGGCGCAGAAGTGGTAACCGTAAACAACCGCCCCGGTAAATGGCTGAGCATTAAACAGGATGGTTCATTTTACCCGGAATACCTGACCAGTAACTTTCCTGATAATTTTACACTGCAGGTAGATGTAATGGCCAATAACGGGATTTCCAGCATTGCGCAGCTGACCGTTACCCTGCTGCAGGCAAAAAATGCGGATGAGAAGTTTGAATATGGTAGCCAGAGCAGCACCAGCAGCCTCGCCAACTTTAAGGTAGGCCTGAACCCCAAATCTTCCGGGGATGGTAACCTGTATTATTCCACCAACGTTATTGGCAGTCATAGCATCAGCGCTACGCCGGAGTTCAATGTACCTAAAAAGAATATGGTAAGGGTATCTATCTGGCGGCAGAAACAACGGATACGCCTATACCTTGACAGCACTAAAACACTGGACCTGCCCCGTGCGCTGGATGCCAATGCTGTGCTGAACTCCCTGGTATTTAACGCCTATGCGCCGGATTATGCAAAGGAAAACGGAACATTCTTTATCAGCAACATCCGCCTGGCAGTAGGCGCACCGGATACCCGCAACAAGCTGATAACAGAAGGCAAGTTTGTAACGCATGGTATTTTGTTTGATGTGAACAGTGATAAGATCCAGGCCGCATCTTACGGCAGCCTGCAGGATATTGCCAATGTGCTGAAGGAAAATGCCGGCGTGCGTGTGAAAATTGTAGGTCATACAGATGCGAATGGAGATGACCAGCTGAACCAGGACCTTTCCAAACGCCGTGCTGCAGCAGTAAAAGAGGCGCTCAGCAAAAATTTTGGTATTGATGCTGCCCGCATGGATACGGATGGTAAAGGTAAAACACAACCTATTGACGATAACAATACAGCTGCCGGCCGGGCCAATAACAGGAGGGTAGAGTTTATAAAGCTGTAACACCGCTGCTGTAAAAGCATATAATTATAAAACCCGCTATGGTTAGCACCGTAGCGGGTTTTAATTTTTAACTAAAGCTGGCGTAGCATAGCCGCTGACCTTAGTTTACGTCAGACGGGAGTGAAAATTTTATCGGTAAAGTATGGCTCATTTTAGCTGTGATGGAATTTTGCTTGCCCGGTATCCATTTACCGCTTTCCTTTATCAGGCGTACGGCTTCCTCTCCCATAGCGGGGCTGGGCGATCTCATACAGGTAACATTAGACAGGGTGCTGTCTTTTGCCACCACAAAATATACATAGGCAATGCCTTCCAAATGGGCTTGCTTGTCTTTTTCAGGATAGCGTAAATTTTTGCTGATGAACCGCTGCAGGCTGTCCGTACCTTTCAGGTAGCTGGGCGCTTGTTCAATAAACACAAAAATACGGTCGTCCCCATCACTTTCCTTTGTAAGTGGCATATCGGTATCGGCCGTTTTAGTTTGTGCCATGCCCGGGATAACGGTTCCCAAAAGTGTTATCCAGAGTAAAAATCGAATCATATTAACATTATTTAATATGACAAGATAGGGACTTTTCTGAAAAAGCCGGTTACGTGGATGTTAAGGTTCAAAAAATATCTTTAAAAGGTATAAATGTATTATTGGTATGCTGCTTCGTTATTGCGGAAATAAAACATAATGCCACACCGGAGAGGTGTGGCATTATGTTCAGCCATGCAGTATCTCCGGCGTTTCCGCAGCTACCAGCATACGGCTGCTGTGAGGTCTTTTGCCAGGAGTGTTACAGATAATGTTTACAGTACTTACATCTCAGCTTTATAGAACACATAACCACCGTGGTACAATATGCCGTCGCGGAAATCACCATCGGCGCTAAAGCCGGAATCATCCTGGTATTCTATATGATCACCATCAATGGTATAGCTGCCCGTGTAGGCGCTTTGGCGGGTGCCTCTTGCTTCATCATACCGGCCATTGGGCAGTAGCTCCTGGCGGATGTGGCCATCTTTCGTCATCCACATGCCGGTGTAAGGGGAGGATGTTTGCATACAGTATAGTTTTAGAAGGTTGTGCTATGCATTTACTGCTTCATAAGCAGTGGCAGTAGCCAGTGTTTTCCAGTCTTCCAGGTCCTTTTCAATAGCGGCTATTTTTCCATATGCCAGTTCATAAGCGTCTGCTCCAAGGAACAGGTGTAAAGGCGGATTTTTTTCGTTGGCAACATGGATCACTGCTGCTACTGCTTTTTCCGGATCGCCGGCCTGGTTGCCGCCAATCTCATGCTGGTGGGCATTTTGCACTGCTCTTACTGTTTTGTAGGCATCTATTTCGTTAGCAGGTACACGGAGAGAATCGGAAGCCAGGAATTGAGTTCTGAAATAACCCGGTGCTACTACGGTAACGTTTATACCAAACTCTTTGGCTTCAGCAGCTAAAGATTCTGTTAATCCCTCTACCGCAAATTTGGTAGCGCAGTAAATGCCAAAGCCGGGGAAATTACCGGTAAAACCGCCAATAGAAGAAATGTTGAAGATATGGCCGGATTGCTGCTCACGCATATATGGCATTACGCTGCGTATTACGTTCAGTGTGCCAAATACATTTACATTAAAGTTTTCGCGGCTTTCCTGGTCGGTAAGCTCTTCCAGGCTGCCCACCAGGCCGTAGCCTGCGTTGTTCACTACCACATCAATGCGGCCAAAGTGGTGAATGGTAGCGGCAACGGCATTTTGTACGCTGCTTTCTGTTTTAATATCAACAGCCAGCGGAAAAAAACCTTCCACATTTTCACCTACCGCGGAGATCAGGTCATCTATATTCCGGGAGGTAGCTGCTACCTGCTGGCCTTGTTGCAATAGCTGCTTCACAAAGGAAAGACCTAAACCTTTGGAGGCGCCGGTAATAAACCATGTTTTTTTGCTGTTCATATGTTTGTGTTTTTGATGCAACAAAGTTAGGGCAGGGAAGCATGCGGGGAATTACGCGGTTCAAACGTATAATTGCAAAATTCAAACAACGCCAAAAGGGGGTAACAGTGGCAGGAGCTTGGGTAGCAGGGAATACTCCTTAAAGGGGGGAGTATGGCTATTATTAATCAAAGAATGCAATTCATCATTTATGCTTACGTATCCTGCTAAGGGATTGCGGGGTAATGTGCAGGTAAGAGGCAATGTATTGCAGGGGAACATGCAGGGCCAGGTCCGGATAACGGCGCACAAACTCCTGGTATTTTTGCGAGGCAGTGCCAAAGTGCAGAAAATCGTTATCCTTGATCTTATTGATCAGCGCTGCTTCCGTCAGGCTTTTTGTAAGCATGAATAACTTAGGGATCCGCTCACTGCACTGTTGCCAGCCGGCGCGGTCAATTAAAAATAACCGCGCTTCCGTTACAGCCTGTATACCGGAATCTGTTGGAGTATTGTTATAAAAGCTCTCAATGTCCATCATGAACTGGTTTTTACGCAGAAAGTATTTGGTTGCTTCTTCGTCCTCACCATTAGCTATATACACCCGGAAAATGCCGGTGTCTACAAAACCAAGCTGGTCAGAGATCTGCCCGGGTGCAAAAAAATGATCACCTGCCTTGCATAACCGTTCTTCAAAACAACCGGTGATGTAAGCAATCTCCTCATCGTTTAAAATGCCTCCAAAGCTCAATGCCTGGCTTAAATTTTTCATAACATCTTTATTTAACCAATCCCTGCCGGATAAGACTTTCCGCACAGGATAACACAGCCTCTTTATTATCTACCGGCTGCCACTGCAATAGCTGCATGGCTTTCCGGTTATCTGCCTTTCTTTCTTTTCCGAGGTCCAGCAGCACAGGCCCCAGTGTTTTATCAAACCAGCTTAACATTCTCGTTAAGAAATTGGGCAGGATCCTGTTTGGTATTTTTCTATCCGGGTAGCGCACGCTAAGTATAGCTGCAATATCGTGGAAAGATAAAAAACCTGCGGAGCTTATGAAACGCTGGCCTGCTGCTCCCGGTATTTCCATACAACGGATCAGCATATCTGCCACGGACCGAACATCTACAATATCAAAACCAATGGCCGGCACAGCAGGCATGCTGCCATCCAGCAGTTTCAGCACAATATTAGCCGAAGTGCCAAAATCATCTTCCAGCACCGGCCCCAGAATAGCTCCCGGCAGCACCGTTACCAGTTCCAGGTTACTGTGATCTGCTGTTATGAAATCCCAGGCTGCCTTTTCCGCAATGGTTTTACTACGGTAATAAGGAGTGGTATCATTCCGGTTATGAACATCTGTCCAAACTGTTTCATCAAAAGTACCGCTTTCCTTACCTTTTTCTTTACCATATAACACCGTGGAGGATGATGAGGTGATGACCACACGTTTTACCTTATTAACAGCGGCTGCTTTTAAAATAGAAAGCACGCCATTCTTAGCAGGTATGATCAGTTCATCCTCATGTTTGGGCAGCTCACGGGGAAAGGGTGAGGCAATGTGCTGTATATAGTCAACCGATTTGGTAAGCTCCAGCCAAACTTTTTCATCAGAAAGATCAGCCTGCGCAAAACTTAGTTTTTCTATATTAACGGTATGTGCTGCTATAATGTTCCTGATGGCATTTGCACGGTTCAGATCGCGGAGCGTGCCCACTACCTCATAACCTTTATTCAGCAGCTGTATGGCTGTGTGGGAGCCCAGAAAGCCGGATATGCCAGTCAACAGAATTTTCCTTTTCATGGTATATATTTTTGTCCCACGAAGGTAGACCCGCATTTTCGGATTGCCATTTACCAAATGGTAAGAAATGGCTGTGGCGCTGCATCAGGCTGCTTATATTGTCTATAAAGCGCAACACATTGTTTATAAAAGGCCGCAGTGAATGATGGGTTATGGTGTAAGTGCAAACTGGCGCGATTTTTTTCCTTTTATTGGTATGGAAAGGCAGGTACGTTTTATTTGACCATCAAATTTTTTTTATATGCCCACTACACACAAAAAAGCAACGCCGCATAAAACCACCCGCAAATGGTCTGCTGAGGTAACAGAGAACAGTGATGCGCTTGATCTGAAGAAAAACATTTTTGAATCACATGATCCGAAGGAGATTGCGCAATCCCTGAAATCATCCACCAACAAAAGTCACCGGCGTAAATCCAGCCCGTACAGGTCTGCAATGTCTATGTTAACTTTTTATATTAACAGAGCGGGTAAGAATTTGCCGAAGCGGCAAAAGAATGTATTGGAAAAAGCGAAAGATGAGCTGAGAGTGGCTTTTGGACGTGAATAAAAAAGTGTGCCACACCTTTAAGATGTGGCGCACATCCTTATTTCGGCAGCGCAAACGCTACATACGTATCACCCGACTTACTCCCTATTTTACCACCGCCGCATGCAATTACCACATACTGCTTACCATTTACTACACAAGTAGCCGGCGTTGCATAGCCCGCAGCGGGCAAAGGCGCTTCCCACAACACTTTACCGGTAGCTTTATCAAATGCGCGTATCTTTTCATCTTTAGTAGCTGCAATAAATATTACCCCGCCTTTAGTAACCAGCGGCCCGCCATAATTTTCAGTACCGGTTACAGGAATACCTTTTTTTGTTAGCTCCGCATATTCACCTAAGGGTACTTTCCATAACAGCTTTCCGCTGTTCAGGTCTACGGCATTCAAGGTGCCCCAGGGTGGTTTAATACCGGGGTAACCATCCTTATCCAGGAAACGGTTATACCCCGTCATGGTATACGGCACTTCATCCAGGATACTTTTTTTCATGCGCATGCTGTCTGTGCTGCCGGGCTCTTTCGGCATCTCTTTTTTAGTGGCCGGTATAGCAGGCTGTTTTTCCTGCAGGTGTAGTAAAAAGGCCAGCAGCGCCTGTTTTTCGCCGGCTTCCATTTTAAAGGCCGGCATCATGTTCTTGCCGTGCGTAATAATTTCCTGTACCTGTGTAGCGGAATATTTTTTACCAATATCTACCAGGGAAGGGTAGGAGCTGCCATTGCCTTTCAGCTCCGGTCCATGGCAGGCCACGCAGTATTTACCGTATACCGCTTTGCCCAGGTTTTTGGGAGATGCATCCTCCGTTTTTGCGGGCATATCTATCATGGTTAAAGACCAGGGTAGCTCGCTGCTGTTCACATACAAAATACCGGTTTCCGGGTCTACAGCTGCGCCGCCCCATTCGCCGCCGCCATCAAAACCCGGGAAGATCCATACACCGGCTTTGCTGGGTGGTGTGAACATGGTATTGTATTTCACCTGGTGGAACTTTTCCATCAGCAATACATATGATTCATGCGTAAGGCCAAATACGTCGGCAGAATCAAAATGCTGGCGGGCAAAAGGTTCCGGCAGGGTGGGGATGGGCTGTGTGGGCCACACCATTTCCCCCGGCAGGTCAGAGGCGGGCACCGGCGTCTCATTAATAGGGAATACGGGCTGCCCGTTGCTGCGGTCAAATAAAAAGATGTACCCGTGTTTAGTGACCTGCGCCACGGCATCGATCTTTTTACCGTTATGGGTAATGGTTACCAGGTTAGGATTGGCTGCCAGGTCACGGTCCCACAGGTCGTGATGCACAAACTGGTAATGCCAGCTGTATTTGCCCGTAGCTGCATCCAGCGCTATCAGTGAATTACCATACAGGTTAGCCCCTTTGCGGATGCCGCCATAAAAATCGCCCCCGATAGACCCGGTAGGCACATACAATATGCCGGTCTTTTCATCTAACGACATACCGGCCCAGCTATTGGCGCCGCCGAATTTTTTCCAGGCATCCTTATCGTCCCAGGTGTCATAACCTTTTTCGCCGGGTTGGGGAACGGTATGGAAGATCCAGGCCCGTTTGCCGGTAAGCACATCATAGGCACGGATATGGCCGGGTGCTGCATCCGCAGATTCTGCTACCCGCATGCCAATGATCATTAAATTCTTATAGATGATGCCCGGTGTGGTAGCTGCAATAAAAGGATTATAGCTGGCAGTGTCGCGGTCCAGGTCTTTGGAAAGATCTACGTAACCCTTTTCGCCAAAGCTGCTGATATGCTTACCGGTAGCGGCGTTAATAGCATATACCTTTTCGCCCACGCTGTAAAGGATGCGTTTATCTTTCCCGTCCTCACTTTGCCAGTACATAACACCCCGGCTTACTTTAAAGAAAGCCATGGGATCGGCATTGGTAGTGTCTTCCAGGCTGGCTGGGTCAAATACCCATTTAGGTGTGCCGGTGGCTGCATCCAGCGCCAGCAGCTTCAGACGCGGAGAGGTGCCATACAGCACCCCATCTACCACAATAGGATTACACTGGTTCTGGGAATGATCGTCCGGGTCTTTATCGTGGGAGCTATAGGTCCAGGCTACCTGCAGTTTGGCTGCATTCCCGGTATTGATCTGCTCATTGGATGAATAACGGATACCGTCTTTGGAACCGGCATAGGTGCGCCAGCCGCTGTAATCATGATGGGTGGCGCGTTGCCGGCAGGCCGCCAGCATTAACACCAATATGGATGCCTGCGTGAACGTGCGTAAGATCATACGTGGATTAGCTTATCTTCCAAATATAAGCGTCCGGCCCTGTATTTTATAATTTGCCGGATGGATGAAATACCGCCGGTAAAATCCGATTTTTGCAGCAGTAATACAGGACAGACAGATGAAGATGATATTCAAAGACCCCGCTGTTGGCGGAGAGCTGATGTTAGTGATCAATGAGCCGCAATTTGACCGGTACTTTTTTTCCCGCGACAGCAAAACAAAATACCTCACTATTGCCTGGAACCGGGGCCCAGCGCAGCAGGTGGTGATCGATGAGATC
>JGI24740J21852_10001581_pt1 | contig 10464 bp, 9 predicted proteins | sample KBSCornC6_FD_21852 | JGI IMG/M metagenome (IMG submission 21852) | reverse complement strand
GGCGCGCTCGCCTGGCCCTTCATCTATCCCTGGCCGCAGCGCCCGGCCGGCCTCGTCGAGACCGCTTTCGAAGAACTTGCCCGCCGCTGGACGCCGATCCTCAACCATGCCGACGAAAATGGCGTCGACGTCTGCTACGAGATCCATCCGGGCGAAGACCTGCACGACGGCATCACCTTCGAGATGTTCCTGGAGCGCGTGAAGAACCATCCGCGCGCCAACATGCTCTACGATCCCTCGCACTATGTCCTGCAGTGCCTCGATTATCTCGAGAACATCGATATCTACAAGGACCGCATCAAGATGTTTCACGTCAAGGATGCGGAGTTCAATCCGACCGGCCGCCAGGGCGTCTATGGCGGTTATCAGGGCTGGGTCGAGCGCGCCGGCCGCTTCCGGTCGCTTGGCGACGGCCAGGTCGATTTTGGGGCCGTCTTCTCCAAGATGACTGCGAACAATTTCGACGGCTGGGCCGTGGTCGAATGGGAGTGCGCGTTGAAGCATCCCGAAGACGGCGCTCGCGAGGGCTCCGAATTCGTCAAGGCGCACATCATCCGCGTCACGGAAAAGGCCTTCGACGATTTCGCCGGCAGCGGTACGGACCAGGCGGCAAACCGGCGCATGCTGGGGCTGTAATCCGAATCCTTCGCCCCGCAAGTGCGGGGAAAAGGTGGACTCAAACGATTGAGCGGAGCGAAATCGTTTGAGGACGGATGAGGGGCCTTCTCGCTATTTTCACCAATTCAGAGCTTGCAGAAGGCTCGGCCCCTCACCCTAACCCTCTCCCCGCAGGCGGGGAGAGGGGACGATTGCGGCAGGCAATCGCGTTCAAACAATTCCATTCTCAGGAGGACAAAATGGCAATCGAAGGATCATCGGAACAGACGCGGGAGCCGCGCATCCGGCTTGGCATGGTGGGCGGTGGCGCTGGCGCATTCATCGGCGCGGTACATCGCATCGCGGCACGTATTGACGATCAGTTCGATCTTGTTGCCGGTGCGCTCTCGTCTTCGCCGGAAAAGGCCGTGGCATCCGGCCGCGATCTCGGTCTNGATCCCTCGCGCACCTATTCCAGCTACCGCGACATGGCGATNCGGGAAGCCAAGCTGAAGAACGGCATCGAGGCCGTTTCNATCGTNACGCCGAACCATGTCCACTATGACGCCGCCAAGGAATTCCTGCGGCGCGGCATCCATGTCATCTGCGACAAGCCGCTGACCTCCAATCTTGTCGACGCCAAGAAGCTCAAGAAGGTGGCCGATGAAAGCGGTGCGCTCTTCATCCTCACGCATAATTACACCGGCTATCCGATGATCCGCCAGGCGCGCGAGATGATCGAGAATGGCGAACTCGGCGATATCCGCATCGTGCAGGCAGAATATCCGCAGGATTGGCTGACCGAAAATATCGAGCAGTCAGGCCAGAAGCAGGCGGCTTGGCGTACCGACCCGGCCCAGTCGGGCGTCGGCGGCTCCACCGGCGACATCGGCACGCATGCGTATAATCTTGCTTCCTTCGTGACCGGCCTCGAGCTCGACAGCCTTGCTGCCGATCTCGANAGCTTCGTCGAGGGACGTCGTCTCGACGATAACGGCCATGTGCTGCTGCGCTTCAAGGCGAAGGGCAAGGAAAAGCCGGCGAAGGGCATGCTCTGGTGCAGCCAGGTGGCGCCCGGCCATGAGAACGGCCTCAAGCTCCGCGTCTACGGCACCAAGGGGGGTATCGAGTGGACGCAGGCCGATCCGAACTATCTGTGGTACACGCCGTTCGGCGAGCCGAAGCGGCTGATCACCCGCAACGGTGCCGGCTCCGGTGCCGCAGCGGCGCGCGTCTCGCGCATCCCTTCGGGCCATCCGGAAGGTTATCTGGAAGCTTTCGCGACCATCTATACCGAGGCTGCGCGCGCCATCAATGCCCGCAAGAAGGGCGTGGCGGTCGATCCGGCTGTGATCTATCCGACCGTCGATGACGGCGTGAAAGGTGTGGCTTTCGTCGAGGCTTGTGTCGCCTCGTCCAAGCGCAACGGCGCCTGGGTCAAGCTCTAAGCTTCACGTGAGGTCCGAGGCGGTGAACCCGCCTCGGACCTGCTGGTTCAGGCCGCAGTTTGCTGCTGGCGCTTCGTCAGTGCATCGACGCTCAGCGGGCCGCCGCCGGCGCTGGCGAGAAACAGGAAGATGAAGCAGAAGAGGATGGCAGCGGTGCCGCCGTTTTGTGCGGGGTAGAAGCTTTGCGGCGCGTGGCGAAGGAAATAGGCGAAGGCCATCAGGCCTGACAGGATGAACGAGGCAATACGCGTCTGAAAGCCGATCAGGACGAGGAAGCCGAGAGTGAGTTCGAGCAGGCCGGCGATCCACGGCAGCGATCCAACGGCGGGCACATTTTCGGCCGCCGGGAAATGCAGCACTTTTTGCGTTCCATAGCTGAAGAGCACAAGCGAGGCGACGATGCGCAGGAGGCTCAGCAGATGAGGGTAGAGGGTGTGGATCGCAGGAAGCATTTGTGTCCTTTCGTCGTCGAGTTTGGATGCTACCCTCAATTGATCCAAAGTCGAAAGACAAGTCACGACTGTTGACATTGACGTTATCGCACCGCGAGTCTCCCTGCACAGAGCCGTTAGCCGGCTGCGTTTCCCGGCATCTGCAACGTTGCAGTTTCGTCAATTCGACACTGTACTTTGCCAACGCGCTTGGTTAAACCGCAGCCAACGAAGCCAAAATAGACGGGATTTTCATCATGATCGATCCGAAGCTTCTTGCTGATCGCTTCCCCGGCGATTTCACATTCGGTGTTGCCACCGCCGCTTTCCAGATCGAAGGCGCCACCAAGGCCGATGGCCGCAAGCCATCCATATGGGATGCCTTCGCCAACATGCCCGGCCGTGTCTATCAGCGCGATAATGGCGATGTCGCTTGCGATCACTATAACCGCCTGGAGCAGGATCTCGATCTGATCAAGGATATGGGCGTCGAGGCCTATCGCTTCTCGATCGCCTGGCCGCGCATCATTCCCGAAGGCACTGGCCCGGTGAACGAAGCCGGCCTCGATTTCTACGATCGTCTGGTCGATGGCTGCAAGGCGCGGGGGATCAAAACTTTTGCGACCCTCTACCATTGGGATCTGCCGCTGGCGCTCGCCGGCGATGGCGGCTGGACGGCGCGCTCGACGGCGCATGCCTTCCAGCGCTATGCCAAGACCGTCGTGGCCGCCTTGGCGACCGTCTGGACTCCGTCGCCACCTTCAACGAGCCATGGTGCATCGTCTGGCTGAGCCATCTTTATGGCGTTCATGCGCCGGGCGAACGCAATATGCAGGCTGCCCTTTACGCCATGCACTATATGAACCTTGCGCATGGTCTCGGCGTCGAGGCGATCCGCTCCGTGGCGCCGAAGGTGCCTGTCGGCATCGTGCTCAATGCCGCTTCGATCCTGCCGGGCTCCGATCGTCCGGAAGATCTGGCCGCGGTCGAGCGTGCGCATCAGTTCCACAACGGCGCCTTCTTCGATCCGATCTTCAAGGGCGAGTATCCGAAGGAGTTCGTCGAGGCGCTCGGCGATCGCATGCCTGTCATCGAGGACGGCGATCTCAAGACCATCAACCAGAAGCTCGATTGGTGGGGTTTGAACTATTATATGCCGATGCGCGTCTCCGATGACGCCTCCAAGAGCGGCGATTTCCCCTGGACGAAGGAAGCGCCGCCGGTCAGTGACGTAAGGACGGATATCGGCTGGGAGGTTTATTCGCCCGGCCTGAAGCATGTCGTCGAGGACCTCAACAAGCGCTACGAGCTGCCGGAGTGCTACATCACCGAAAACGGTGCCTGCTACAACATGGGCGTCGTCAACGGCGAGGTCGATGACCAGCCGCGCCTCGATTATTATATGGAGCATCTCGGCGTCGTCGCGGATCTCATCAAGGACGGCTACCCGATGCGCGGCTACTTCGCCTGGAGCCTGATGGACAATTTCGAGTGGGCGGAGGGCTACCGTATGCGTTTCGGCCTCGTCCATGTTGATTACGAGACCCAGGTGCGCACGCTCAAGAAGAGCGGCAAGTGGTACAGTGAGCTCGCCTCGCAGTTTCCGAAGGGCAACCACAAAGCGGTCTGACGCGGTTCGGCCTCGCTCTCAAGGGGAAGGTGTCTGTCGCCCGAATCGGCGAGGCCTGATAGACAGCATGTATGACTCAGCGGCCGATTTTTCTTTATGCGCTTTGCGGCAGCCAGCGGCGGGCCTCAGCCAACCGCAGGCTGCTGGAGGCGCTGCAGCTCGCCTGCCCCGAAGGCATCACCATTGCGATTTGCGATCTGATCGGCGACTTGCCGGTCTTCAATCCGGATAATGAGGGTGAGCGAACGCCAGTTATCGTTGAGAGATTTGCGGCCGAGATCCGTAAGGCGGATGGTTTGATCGTGTCGTGCCCGGAATATGCCCATGGCATACCCGGCGGCTTCAAGAACGCGCTGGACTGGCTGGTGTCGCGCGACGAGGTGCCGTTCAAGCCGCTGATGTTCGCGCATGCCTCGCATCGCGGCGATCTCGTATTGGCACAGCTCACCGATGTCTTGCAGACCATGTCGCTGCATATCGTTGAAGACGCCTTCTTGCGTCTGCCGGTTGTTGGCAAGAGCGATGAGATACAGGCCGCAATGCTGCTGCAGGCGCGCGAAAGCGGCCTTTTCTCCGCAAGTCTCAGCCGCTTCGCGCAAGCTATAGCCACTAAGGCATGAATTCTTCCGGTTTCGGCAGATCTACAACTCTTTCCTGTAGGAATCTCCAATTCGCCTTAACCGTTTATTGAAGACCTGACGGCAGACTTCTTCGCCAAGGAGAAAAGGCGTTGGGAGCAGCTTTCAGGTCATTGCGCAAAAATACACAGATCGGTCGTCATTCCATCGTGACGGCCGTTTTGGTTTGCTTTGCATTGATCGTTGCCGTCGTGACCTTGATGGTTCTTACCGCGATCGGCCGCGTCGCCGATTATTCCAACAAGCTGGATGACGAGCGCTCCTGGGAGACGACCGTCGGTGCACTGAAGACTTTTCAGGGACAACTGGAAGCGACGCTGCACGACCATTCCGCCCGCAATGACGCGGTGCGAAGCATTTACGGAACGGACAATCAAGGCTGGATCGCCGGCAATTACGGCGACATTTCCTCCAATGGTGCCCTGTTCGATACTGCCGTTATCGTCGACGACAACAACAAGCCGATCGTTGCTTATCATGACGGTGAACCATTGACTGGCAACATAGAGGAGGTCCTTGGCACCGCGGTCTGGGCGCTCGTCGATCAGGCGCGCGCGACACGTGTGACCGGGGTGCCGGAAGCCTCGAGCTATATCATGACCAGGGATGGTATCGCGGCGGTCGGTGCCGCGACGATCCGCGAAAGATCCGGTCGCATTCCGGTGCCAGAAGGACATCGGCGCTATTTGATCCTCGTCCGCTACCTCGATGCCGACCGGATCAAGATGCTCTCGAATACCTATGTCATCAGCGGCTTGAGGCTGGTGCCGCCGGAAACCGTGGCCCGCTATGCCGTCTCCATCGTCGATCCGCTCGGCAAGTCGCTTGGGCGGCTGGTGTGGAGTTCGCGCCAGCCGGGGGACATGAGCTATCAGCAGGTCCGCCCGCTGGTTCTCGGAGCGCTCGGTCTGGTGGGTCTGTTCTTCATCGTGCTTTTGATCCTGGGATTGATGGCGGGGCGCCGGCTGCGGGCGGAAGAGGTTCAGGCGCGCCAGGTTTCTCTTCGCGATCGGCTGAGCGGGCTCCTCAACCGCGAGGGATTGCGGCTCGATGTGGATCGCCTGGTCGAGCGGGCGCGCTCCGATGGTACCAATGTCCTGCTTCTCTACCTCGATCTCGATGGTTTCAAGGAAATCAACGACGCCTATGGGCATGGCACCGGTGATCAGCTGATCCGCGCGGTAGCCGCCGGGCTCAAGGTGCTCGTGCCGCCGCAGGCAGCCTTGGCGCGCCTTGGTGGCGATGAGTTCGCCATCGCCTTCCCGACGAAGGAGCTTAATGATGCTCCCGCCTTGCGCCTTGCGGAGCAGATCCTGGATTTTCTTGCCGAACCTCTGGAGATCGGCCGCCGGGTGGTCGTCGTCGGTGCCAGCATCGGCATCGCAAGCTCGCCCGAAGGCCGTATCGACCGTGAGGAACTGGTGCGGCGTGCCGATCTTGCCATGTACAAGGCCAAGGAAGCCGGTCGTGCTCGCATGACCTGCTACGACACCGCCATGGATGCCCATCGCGAGGAACGCAACGCGCTGGAGCTCGATCTGCGTCGCGCGATCGAATTGGAGGAACTGACGCTCGCCTATCAGCCGCTGGTCGATGCATCGAGCTGCGAGATGATCGGCGTCGAGGCGCTGGTGCGGTGGAACCGTCCCGGCCACGGGCCGATTTCGCCAGAGGCCTTCATTCCGATTGCCGAAACCAGCGGCCTGATCGAGGCATTGGGCCTGCTCGTCCTGCGCAAGGCCTGCGAGGCGGCAAGACACTGGCCGGATCTGCGTGTCGCCGTCAACGTTTCGCCGGGCCAGTTCCGCAATCCCGCCTTTGCCGATTATGTCCGCAGCGTGCTTAACANTACNGAAATCGAAGCCGAGCGTGTGACGCTNGAAATCACCGAAGGCTATATCATTCAAAATCCGGAGCGTACCCGTCAATCGATCGAGCGGTTGAAGAGGCTCGGCGTCAAGGTGGCGCTCGACGACTTCGGATCGGGTTTCTCCTCCATCGGCTATCTGCGTCAGTTCGGGTTCGACCGCATCAAGATCGATCGCTCGCTGACGATGAATGTGCTGGAAGACAACCGCGCCCGCGAGATGGTGAAGGCGACCGTGGCACTGGCCCGATCGCTCGATATTCCCGTTACGGCCGAGGGTATAGAGACCGAGGAACAGGGAACGGCGCTTGCGGGCTTCGGTTGCGACGAGCTGCAGGGCTATTTCTACGGCAAGCCGATGCCGGAAGCCGAGATCAGCAGGCGGCTTGCGGTACAGATGGCAACCGCGCCGGACGAAGAACACGCCGCTGCCTGATACGCGTGGAGCCCTGGCGCATTCCCCAGGGAAGGGAAGGCCGCAGCACAGTTCCTCCGAAAATGCTTTAGCCGATATGCTCGTGGCCGCGCTTGCGAGCGAGCGCGATCTGGCGCTGCCTTTCGCGGTAACGCTCGCGATCCTCTTCGCTGCGCTCATGATAGCAATGGCTGCAGGAGACGCCGGCCTCGTAAAAGGGGGAGGTCACTTCCTCAGCCGTGATGGGATTGCGGCAGGCGTGGCAGAGCTTGTGATTGCCCTCCTTCAGGCCATGTTCGACGGAGACACGCTCGTCGAAGACGAAGCAGGCGCCTTCCCATAGGCTCTCTTCTGCCGGCACTTCCTCGAGATATTTCAGGATGCCGCCCTTGAGGTGATAGACCTCGTCGAAGCCCTGCTGCTTCATGAAGGCGGTTGCCTTCTCGCAGCGGATGCCGCCGGTGCAGTACATGGCGATCTTCGGCTTGTTGTGTAGGCCGGTATTGTCGCGCACCCATTCCGGAAACTCGCGGAAGGTCTTGGTCTTCGGGTCGACCGCGCCCTTGAAGACGCCGATGGCGGTCTCGTAATCGTTGCGCGTATCGATGACAATGGTGTCGGGGTCGGAGATCAGCGCGTTCCAGTCCTTCGGCGCGACATAGGTGCCGACGACCCTGGTGGGGTCGATATCCTCGACGCCCATGGTGACGATCTCTTTCTTCAGCTTCACCTTCATGCGCACGAACGGCATTTTCGACGCTCGGCTTTCCTTGTGTTCAAGGCCGGCAAATTCCGGCTGGGCGCGCAGGAAGGCGAGCACGGCGCCGATGGCGGCATCCGTGCCGGCAATCGTGCCGTTGATTCCTTCATGTGCCAGCAGCAGCGTGCCCTTGACGCCCTTTTCCTCACAGAGCGCAAGCAGCGGCTCGCGCAGGCTTTCGAAGCGCTGAAAGGAAACGAAATGATAAAGCGCGGCAACGAGGAATGCGCCGGTCGCGTCGCGCCGTGGATCTGGAAGCATGTCGGTCATGCCGGTGAAATACAATTTTGTGAGCTTTCAAGCAATCGGGATTCGCGCCGCAGCTCCGCGCCCTCGCCATTCTGCACGATCGGTGTCACATACGACGTCAAAGGAAGGCATTTCAAGATGAGCTTATCGTGCAACTGGCGCATCATCCTTGATGTCGTCTGCAAACCTGCGCATGAGCCGCACAAGGTCCTCGATATCCTGGTCATCCCATTTGGCGAAAATGGACCGGGCGATCCTCTCGCGCGCCTCATCGATGCGATCGGTCATCATCTTTCCCTGCTCGGTGATGACGGCCTCGCGAAGGCGGCGATCGATCGCGTTCTCCCGTCGGCTGATAAGCCCAAGCCCCTCCATCTTCGCAACCTGGCGGCTGACGGTGGTGTAGTCGCGCCCGACGCGATCGGCCAGTTCGACGACGCCGATGGGGCCGAGCCGTTCCACCAAAACCAACAGGGAAAACAGTGCGCGGTCGAGAGAGATGCCCGCCTCCTTGATCATCGCCTCATCGCGCTGTGGCCGGTTCATGACGCCAACGATTTCGACCAGCGCGCTATGGAGTTCGCGTAGCTGACTGCTTATATGTGTATTTTGCAAGCTTTTTGTTGACACCGCATCGCCCTTCTTTTAATATGTGCATATTACACATATGGAGATAGAAATGACAGAGCAATTTGCAGCCGATGTGCTGATTTGCGGTGCGGGTGCGGCCGGCCTAGCGCTGGCCATCGATTTGGCAAGGAGGGGAATTTCCTTCCGCCTGATCGAAAAGATGGAAGGGCCTTTCCGTGGTTCGCGCGGCAAGGGTATTCAGCCGCGAACCCAGGAAGTCTTCGAGGATCTCGGCATTCTCGACCGGGTCGTCGCGGCCGGCGGCCTCTATCCACCCGAGCGGCGATATCGCGACGACGGCAGTTTTACCGAGTCCGACATCACCGAGCATGAGGACCCCACACCAGCAGAACCTTATCATCTGCCGCTGATGATACCGCAATTCCTAACCGAAAAGGTGATGCGCGAGAGGTTGCTTGAGCTTGGCCATAGGCCGCAATTCGGCTGCGAACTGGTTGGTTTCGAGCAGGACCCGAGNGGNGTGACGGCGCGTCTCTCGGGCAAGGCTGGAGAGGAAACTCTCCGCGTGCNCTGGCTCGTCGGCGCCGATGGCGGCCGCAGTTTCGTTCGCCATGCCNTCGATATCGACTTTCCGGGCAAGACCCTCGGCGTCCGTGCGATCGTGGCCGATGTCATTTTGACCGGTCTCACGCGCGATGCCTGGCATCGCTTCAACGACGGCGACATGTCGCGGCAGATCATGTTCTGCCCGCTCGCCGGGACCGAGATGTTCCAGATACAGGGGCCGATCCCTCTTGACGGTGATATCGACCTCTCTGCCGAAGGGCTCGAAGCCATGGTGGCGGAGCGCACCAGGCGCGACGATATCCATATCCAATCCGTGTCGTGGTCGTCGGCCTACAACATGAATGCGCGTCTGGCCGATCGATACCGTGTCGGTCGCGTGTTTCTCATCGGTGATGCCGCCCATATTCATCCACCGACCGGCGGCCAGGGTCTCAATACCAGCGTGCAGGATGCCTATAATCTTGGATGGAAGCTGGCTGCGGCCGTCAATGGAGCCGACGATAAGCTGCTTGACAGCTATGAGGAGGAGCGTCAGCCCATCGCGGCAGCGATGCTCGGTCTGTCGACAAGGCTTCTCGATGCCCAGAAACAGGGCAATATGCGGCGCGGTCGCGAGGTGCGTCAGCTCGATATAGGTTATCCTTCGTCCTCGCTCGCGCTCGAAACGCTTGGGCGCAGCAGTCGCCTGTCCGCCGGCGACCGAGCCCCGGATGCGCCGATCCGCGGCGTTGCCGGCCAGCCGAAACGGCTGTTCGATCTATTCCAAGGCGCGCATTGGACATTGCTCGGCTACGGGGTGCAGCGGGGATCGGTGCCGCCGCGCGCGGGCCTGCATATTCATACTTTCGGCTCGTCAGGCGACATGGTCGACGCCGAGGGCCATCTTCGCGACATCTACGCGCTATCCTGCGGCGAATGGGTGCTTGTGCGGCCGGACGGATATATTGGCGCGATCGCTGCGGCCGACGACATTGCGATGCTGGAAGGCTATTTCGCGCAAGTGGGGCTTGGTTCGGCGGATGCGTGGCGTGTCTAACGCAACGGCCGGGTTATGCCGATTGAACTGCCTGAGCCGGGCGCGTGGCCCGGTCAGTCCGCCGCCTCCAGCCAAAGGTGCTTGATAGTCCGCGCCTCGTTCCCCGGCTTGTCGGCGAAGACCCAGCGGGCTCGGTCCAGCGCCTCCTCGCGCGCGGTCTGCTGCCGGGAAATGATCGCTTCCAGCAGGCGGGCGTGATCGTCGTTTCTTTCGAAGAGATGCGGCTCGCGGTCCG
>JGI24740J21852_10001579_pt1 | contig 10468 bp, 8 predicted proteins | sample KBSCornC6_FD_21852 | JGI IMG/M metagenome (IMG submission 21852) | reverse complement strand
AGGCGCTCGTTCACAAGATCCCGCAGGAGGAGCTGCAACCGCCCGCGGTGCACGGAGAGCTGGGGCCACTCATACCCGGCATCGCGGCCACGCGGTTCGCTCCAGATGAGCTGACCGTGCCTGTTGTAGTAGGCGAGCGAGCCGGGCTCGACACCGAGTCCGGCGATCCGCTCTGCGACCCCGAGCTCGGTGAGCTCACGCACGGCGTGCGGGAGGAGATTCAACCCCACGCCGAGCGGAAGCAGTTCTGGACTGCGCTCCGCGACGACGATGTCGCGGAAACCGGCGGCCTCCAGGCTCAGCGCTGCTGCCAGGCCTCCGATGCCTGCGCCGACGATGATGATTCTCATGACTGGCCCCCTTCGGGATGTGTGAGCGTGGGTGGGTGGTGGGTCCCGGTGGTCGCTGGTGAAGTACGGGCCCGTGGATCTCGCGCCTCTTGCGGGCCCAGAGCGTGGGCGGCAGCGGCGATCTCGGCGAAAGCCATGCCTATGGGTCGCAACTGGTCGACGGCGATCCGTTCGATGGTGTCGGACGGGTGGAAGAGGTACATCTGACAGCCGATCAGGCTCACCACCGGGATCCCCGCTTCGGCGAAGGCGTAGGCGTCAGTCATGACTTCGTCGGGCCGGAACTCGTAAGGCTCCACAGCTGCACCCTCGGGCGGGACGGAGACCGGGGCGAAGATCGTCCGAGACAGGCGATGCTTTGCGAACGCTTCCTTGACGACCTCGAGCAGGCCCGATTCGTCGGCGACGTAGACGATCCTCGGTTCCACCAAGCCGGTTTCCACGGCGTGGTTGTCCTGGGTCAGCTCGACCTCTTTGCCGATGTGCTCGATGCAGAGGTCGAGGACGATATCGTCCCCGGCCCGCTCCCTCGCGCCGAGGAACGCTTCGTGTCCGACGTAGTCGGTGAAGTGGGTATCGGTCGCGGCGAACATCATCGTCTTGCCGCGATGCTCGATCGGCAGGCCGCCGAAGAACTCGGCGAGAGCGATCACTTCGGCGATCCCTGACGCGTCCTGCACGGCGCCGGCGAATACGGCGTCGTGATGTGAGTGAACCAGGATGGTCTCCGCGGAGAGACCGGGCAGCACTCCGACGACGTTCAGCGCGTCCTTCATCTCGTACTCGACGTCGACGGTCAGCGAGAGATCCGAGAAGCTGACCGCCGCGTCGATGGTGCGCGCCATCTCCGCCCCATCGCTGCGGGACACCCAGACGGCGGGGATCTCCATCCCGTCCACTCCGAGCGCTTTGCCGTTGTCGGTGTAGTCCTCGTTGTAGTTGTAGCAGTCCATGTAGTTCTGCAGTGCGCCGACGAATCCTGCAGCGCCGCGCTGCTGAGCTTTGAAGTAGTTGTTCGGCCAGTTGTTCGGCGCGTAGATGTCGAACTTGTTCCGTGGTTCGAACAGGGAGCCGTCGGGATCGAAGAACTCGGCACGCGGGTTGATGTCGAGGAACGTCGAAGTCAGCGACGGGTGGAAGTAGATGTCGCAGACGACGACCTTGCCTGCCACATCGACCTGGTCGAAGTCGCTCTCCCAGCCCGCACCGAGGTACACGATCTCGGTTCCGGCAGCGATCTCCGATCGGAAGCGTCCCAGGGGAGCCTGGCGTCCAGTGCCGTTCACCCAGAAGCACTCGATGCTCCGGCCGTCGAAGGCGAGGCTCTGCGTGTGGACCGTCGGGCATGGTGTCGGCGCGCGCTCGATGGTCACGGGTGAGAGCCCGGCGCCACGGAAGGCGTCAGCGATGTACTCGGCCGACTGGCGGCCCTGCGGGGTTCCGGTCTTGCGGTGACCGAGTCCGGACAGGTAGGCGATGCGAGCCAGCATCCGGTCGGTCGAGGGGAACGTCGAGAGATCCAAACCGCTCGATGTATCGGTGCGTGGCAACATGACTCCTGATGCGGTCCTAGGTCGGCGATGAGCCATTGGCGCTGGGTGATCGCGATCTGCGGCACCTGCGCGCGCACGCGGCTTCCCGCGGAGCAGCTCTGGTGACGAGGGCACTCATCCCTCGCACATCATGCCGTCCGATGGATGAAATGTAAAGCCTGATGTACAAAAAACCGACACCGCGGCGACTGGTCTTGTTTTTTAATAACGATTGTTCTATAAAAGTGGGACGGGTGCTGCGGGCGGACGGCGCGAGACGGATGTTCTCACGGCGCTCCGGGCCGCTTCTGGTCTGCATCCGTGTGACGACGGTGGCTTCATGAGATTCGACGAGGACTCGGAACGCCTGCCCTCGCGAAGGCCGCGACGGGGAGATAAGGGAGACGACGCAATGAATCTCATCCTCACGAACGCCGTCGTGCGCACCATGGAGGAGACCTCACCGCTTGCCGACACGGTGGCGATTCGCGACGGGCGCATCGCTTGGGTCGGGTGGCAGGGGGAGGCGCCGGACATGCCGGGTCTGCGTCGAGTGGATCTTGCTGGAAAGACGATCATTCCCGGACTTCTCGACGCCCACTCTCATCCGGCGCTCGTGGGGATGAGCGGATGGCATGTCCGGCTGCCGGAGTCGGATGACCTCGAGACTCTGCTCGACTTCATCCGTTCCTACGCAGAGCTGCACCCCAAAGAGGAAGCCCCGTACCTCTACTTCGAGTACTACTCCCCGGCTCTCTTCGCGGGGGGCGAACCGACGCGCCAGATGCTCGACAGGGCGATTTCGGACCGCCCTGTGCTGTGCCAGGACGGAGGCGATCATGCGTCGTGGGTCAACAGCCGGATGCTCGAGCTCCTGGGTGTCGGGCGAGAGACTCCCGATCCGGTCCCCGGGCTGGAGATGTTCATCCGGGATGAGGAGGGAAACCCGACCGGATACGTGCTGGAGAACGCGCACGTGCATTTCCTGCCGAGGATGTTCGAGGCGCTGGCTTGGTCGCCGCCCGAGGCGCCCACGGCACAGAACATAGCCCCTGTCCTGACCTTCCTCTCCTCGCGCGGGGTGGTCGCGGTGTTCGACGCGCTCATCGAGAGCCCTGAGGTCATTCAGGTCATCAACGATCTCGACCGCCGAGGTGAGCTCCCCGTCCATTACGAGGGGGCCGTACGATTCCGCACCCTCGAAGACCTGCCGAAGGCGCTCGAGCTCGTTCGCAGTCTCGATGGCCAGCGCACTTCTGACCGGGTCAGGGTGCGCACGGTGAAGCTGTTCCTCGATGGAACCAACGAGCTGGGCACGGGCGCGGTGCTCGAACCCTTGCTCGGCTCTGATGGCCCCGGCCCCCGGGGATCGATTCAGATGGAGTGCGTCGAGCTGACGCGCTGTCTCGAGATGTGCAACGAGGCCGGCGTCGACATCCATATCCATATGGTCGGCGATCGAGCGTTCCGGACGGCCTGCGATGCTGTCGAAGCGGCCCAGTCCGCCCGTCGTCGGGCGCGCAGTCCGTGGCGGATGCAGGTGACCTTCGCCCATTGCGAGCTGATGGATCCATCGGACATGGACCGCCCGGCCGAACTCGGGATCATCATCAATTGGACCAACCATTGGGCGGGCGGCTATTTCGGCGACGAGGCGATCCGGTACTTGGGGGAGGACCGATGGATGCGGATGTACGACTTCGAGCGCGTCATCGAGTCGGGCGCGACCGTCGCGTTCTCGAGCGACGTCGTCTCCAGCGCCGAACTGCATCGGGCAGACCCTTTCTTCGGCATGCAGATCGCTGCGACGCGTGTGGATCCTGAGACGCCGCTGGATGCCCATCGCTGGCCGGGCGGTGAACGGCCGGCTGCGTCAGCGAAGCTCTCGGTCGATCGTCTGCTGCAGGGGTACACGATCAACGCAGCTCGTCAGATGCGCATCGATGACACTTTCGGGAAGATCGCTGCGGGACGGCCGGCGCACCTTGTCGTCCTCGACCGAGACCCTGTCATGACCCCTGCCGATCGTCTTGGTGAGATCGTGCCTGTGGCCGTCCTGTTCGACGGCAGCTTCGTCCACGGATCTTTGTAGCGGCCGGGCTCGCGCTCATCTCGCTGCATCCGGCAAGACGTTCTGAAGAATGGAGAAACATGACCGACGCACCTGAGCCCTCCTTCGAGTTCGCCTTCGACCTCGACGTCGACATCGACGAGGGGTGGCACATCGGGAGGGGAGAGGATGAGAAGCTCTGGTTCACGCCGATCACCGGTGGCCGGGCCGAGGGGCCGATGCTCTCCGCGACGGTTGTTCCCGGCGGCGGTGACTGGTCGACCAAGCGCCGGGAGACGACCGAGGTGGAGGCGAGATACCTTCTGCGTGCCGATGACGGCGCGATGATCGATGTCGTCAACCGCGGCTACTTCCGGGCCGCGCCGGACATCGAGCGTCGGCTGGATTCCGGAGAGCCGGTGCCTGACGGGAGCTACTACTTCCGCACGGCGTTCACCTTCCGCACAGATGCTCCTCAGCACCGCTGGATGACGGAGAGCCAGATGTTCGGAATCGCACGGGATGAGGGGGGACAGATCCGGATCGGGGTCTACCGGTTGACCTGAGCGGTCGAGCCCCGCTCGCCTCGGCGCGGGCATCCCTGCGGCTAGCATGAGGCCAACGTGCGCGGATCGTTCCTGACGCCGCCAGCATCGAAACTCGCGACAGTAGTTCCCTTGGGAGGGTACGTATCGTGCCGAAGGTAGTGGATCACGCCGCCCGCCGTCATGAGATCAGCATCGCAGCGATGCGAGTGCTCGCGCGCAGCGGGCCGGACGGACTCACATTGCGTGCCCTCGCGCGCGAGCTCCATGGATCGATCACCTTGGTGACGCACTTCTACGCCGACCGGCAGACGCTGCTGGAGGGCATCATCGACGAACTGTCGACCAACTACGACGAAGACCTGGCGGCGCTCCCCAGGACGTCCTCCGCGGTGGGCGATCTCCGCGAGTACATGTTGTGGATGGTGCCGCAGACCGAAGACGAGATCGATATCGAGCGATGCCGTGTGGCCCTCGTGCATTCATCCGGCAATGAGGCGATCGCACGCTTCTTCGCGACGATGGAGGCGAAGGCGCGGGAGGCGTTCCGGGAGCGGCTGCAGGGCCTTGTCAAGGCTGAGGAGATCCCCGAGGCGACGGACTTCCTGCGCACCCTCGTCAACGGTGCCGTCCTGTCGGCGGTCGAGCATCCGGACATCTGGACGGCCGAGCGCCAAGTCGCCGTCGTGGAGCGGGGTCTCCAGGCGCTGGGGCTGTCCAGCGTTCCGCAGTCATCCTGATCGGGCCAGGGGCGCGCGTAGCCCTGGCAGTTTTTTATCGCAAGCACTATACAAAAGCCCCTCCGCTTCGTAGAGTGCTTGCACGCACCTACCTCATCTCTCCACCAAGGAGCACCATGAACAGACCCCCTGCCGAAGCGGCACCGATCCCGGGCCCTCGGTGCGAGGCGGCTCGCACGCCGTGCGGACGAGGCCGCTGACCATGACCGCAGAACACGATGAGCTTGCATGGTTGTCCGGCTACGAGGCCGCGGAGCTGATCCGCTCGCGGCGGGTCTCGGTATCGGAGGTCGTCGCCGCGGCCCTCGCCCGCGTGGAGCAGAGCGAGCCGTACATCAATGCCTTCGTCACCGTCCTGGCGGATGAGGCGACGGATGCTGCCCGACGGGCCGACGAGGAACTGATGCGAACGGCCCCGGAGGACTTGCCGCCGCTGTTCGGCCTTCCGCTGACCGTGAAAGACCTCTCGCCGACCGCAGGGGTGCGAACGACGTTCGGCAGTCTGGCGTTCGCCGACCACGTTCCCGACGCCGACGCGATCTCCGTGGCCCGTCTGCGGGGCGCGGGTGCGATCCTCATCGGAAAGACGACCACCCCGGAGTTCGGCATGCTGGGAGTCACCGAGAGCGCGCTGAGCGGAGTCACGAACAACCCCTGGAAGCTTTCGCGGACTGCGGGCGGCTCGAGCGGAGGAGCCGCCGCGTCCGTGGCCGCCGGCGCCGGGAACCTCGCCTGGGGTTCGGACGGGGGCGGGTCTGTGCGCATTCCCGCCGCCTACTGCGGGGTCGTCGGGCTGAAGGCGTCGATGCGATGGATCCCAGGCGATCATCCCTGGGACACTGCGGTGACAGACGGCCCGCTCAGCCGCACGGTCATTGACCAGGCGCTCATGCTCGAGGTCGCCTCGGGGCATCACCCGGCAGCACCCTTCTCGACGCCGCACCCCCCGCGCGGACTCGCCGCGAGGGTGCGCGAGGCATCTCCCGACTTCACGGGGATCCGAGTGGCGTACGCTCCCGCACCGTCCGGTGCGCCGAGCAGCCGGGCAGTGGCGCGGGTGATGGCCCAAGCGCTCGCCGGTCTGGAGCACGCCGGCGCCGAGGTGACGGAGATCGCCCTGCCGCTGCCCGACCCCGTGGAGTACTTCATCGACTTCTGGGGGCCGGCCTTCCTCGACCCTGCCGCGCCCCTTCCTCACCCCGCCATGCTGAAGGTGCGGGACGCCGCGGCCGAGGTGACACTTCAGCGGCACCTCCGCGCCGCCTCCGAGACTCGCGCCGAGATCACCCGTGTCTACAACCGCGTCTTCGCGGAGTACGACCTGCTGATCACGCCGACGAGCCCCGTCGTCGCGTTCCCCCATCCGGGCGACGCCGGTGGGAACACCCACATCGACGGGGTCCCCGTCGCCTTCCCCGCCATCGACTTCCATCGCTACACCGAGCCGGCCTCGCACGCCGGCATCCCCGCGATCACCGTCCCTGCGGGCTTCGATGAGGAGGGGATGCCTGTGGGGATGCAGTTGCACGCGCCACAGCATGAGGACGCCTTCCTGCTCGGCGCTGCGGCAAAGTGGGAGCTCGTCCGCCCCTGGGCCGGTCGTCGTCCGGAGTTCCGGCTGTGACGGCGCTGACCGCAGAGGCACCGGTCGCACCGCGACCCAGGACGACGAAAGGTTCGTCGTCCGGTCGTCGGTGGATGCGACACGCCGTGCGCTGGATCGTGATCCCCCTCGGCACCGTCCTCGTCACGACCTTCCTGGTCTTCGCCGCGCTATCGCTGACGCCGGGCGATCCCGTTGCTCAGATCCTCGGAGGGAAGGCGACGGACGAGCAGCGGGCGCTCCTTCGGCAACAGCTCGGTCTCGACCAGCCGCTCGTCCTCCGCTACATCAACTGGGTGCTGGCCTTCGTGCGAGGGGATATGGGGACGTCGTACACATACCACACGCCGGTGTCCTCCGTCATCGCCCCGAGGCTGGAGATCACGATCCAGCTGGTCACGTTCTCCGCGCTGATCATCTTCATTGTGGGAATCGGGCTCGGGCTTCTCGGCGGCCTTGCGATCCGCATCCGGCCGGCGGTCGCGGGGGTCGTGGCGTTGCTGATCTCGGTTCCCAGCTATGTGGCGGCCACCGCGCTGCTGGGGGTGTTCGCCGTCTCCCTGCGGTGGTTCCCGAGCTTCGGGGCGGGGCAACCGGGCGTTGATCGCCTCTGGCACCTGACGCTGCCCGCGATCGCCCTTTCGGTCTCGTGGGTCGCCTATATGACGCAGATATCCATGGCGTCCATCGACGATCAACGCGCGAAAGAGCACGTGCGCACCGCCATCGGCCGCGGACTGCCGACGAGGGTTGTCGTGCGAAAGCATGTCCTGCGGAACGCGGGCGTCCCCATCGTCACAGCGGCCGGCTTGACCCTCGCGGCGCTCGTCGCGGGGAGTGTCGTCGTGGAGACGGCGTTCACGCTGGACGGTGTGGGATCGCTTCTCGTGCGCAGCGTGGGGACGAAGGACGTTCCGGTGGTCCTCGCCATATCGGTGCTCATCGTCATCGTCTACGTGGTCGCCATGGCGGTGGTGGATCTGCTGCACGTAGCGCTCGATCCATCGCTTCGTCTCCGTAAGGGGAGAGTATGAGCTCTGTCGGAACCACGCAGGCGTTGCGTGTGCCCAGGTTCGGCCGGCGTCGGTTGGGCCGACGCAGCTTCTACACCGTCTTTCTGCTCGCGTTGTGCGCCGTGTTGCTGCTGGTCGCGCTGCTCGGCCCGTTCCTCGCGCCGTATGCGCCCGACGCCGCAGACATTCTCGCCGCCAATCAGGGACCGTCAACCGCGCACCTCATCGGCACAGACTCCCTCGGGCGGGATGTCCTCTCACGCCTGCTCTGGGGTGCGCAGCTGAGCTACGCCGCGGCCGCGCTCATCGTGGTGATCAGCATCATTCTCGGCACGTCCATCGCCTTGACGTCGGCCTGGTTCGGCGGCGCGGTGGACGCGGCCTCCGCCGGGGTGCTAAATGTGTTCATCGCGATCCCCGGCATGCTCGTCGCCATCATCGCGGTGACGATTCTGGGCCCGGGCTTCTGGGCGCCCGTCGTCGCGATGGCGCTGGCGAGCGCGCCCTACGCGGCACGGGTCTTGCGCAGCACGGCGATACAGGAGCGCCACAAGGCGTACGTCGAGGCGCTGGCGCTTTCCGGAGTCTCGACTGCTCGCATCAACGGCCACATCCTTCGCGGGATCTCGCCGATCGTCCTCGCCCAGACCACCTTCGGCTTCGGTGTCGCGCTCCTGGAGTTCGGCGCCCTGTCCTTCGTCGGCCTCGGGGTCCAGCCGCCCACGGCGGAATGGGGTGCGATGGTGATCGCGGGACGTACAGAGATGCTCGCGGGCAACCCGCAGCAGACGACGGCTGCGGCCGTGATGATCGTGATCTCGGTCGTCGCATTCTCCCTCCTCGGCGAACGCCTCCAGAGGACTCTGGGAGGGAGACGATGACCGGACAGCCGGAAGCATCATCGCCTCTTCTCTCGATCCGGGATCTGGAGGTGTGGTCGAGTACGAGCGGTCAACGCGTCCCTGTGCTGCGTGGCGTCGATGTCGAAGTGCGTGCGGGCGAAGCCGTCGGGCTGGTCGGCGAATCCGGTTCGGGTAAATCCATGACGCTGCGCGCGATCATGCGCCAGTTACCGGCCGCGTTCGAAGCAAGCGGCTCGATGACGTTCCGCGGCGAAGAGATCTCGCAGATGCGATCGGGCCGACTGGCGAGGTTCCGCTCGGACGAGCTCGGCATGATCTACCAGGATCCGCGAGCGCATATCAATCCCCTCTGGACCGTCGGGGACTTCCTGACGGAAGCCGTCGTGGTGTCCGGGCGGCTTCGCAAGCGGGAAGCGCTCGCTCGCGCGAAGGAACTCCTCGAAGAAGTCGGCTTCCGCGATCCCGCTGGGCAGATGCGTCAGTACCCGGGGCAGCTCTCCGGGGGTCTTCTGCAGCGCGTGATGATCGTGGCCGCGCTGATGCCGGAGCCGGCGCTCGTCCTCGCCGACGAACCGACGACGGCCCTGGATGTGACCGTCCAGGCCGAGGTGATGTCGATCTTCGCCGATGTCATCCGTACGCACGGGGTCGGATTGGTCTTCGTGACGCACGATCTCGATCTCGCCGCCGCGACCACCGATCGGATGTCGGTCATGTACGCAGGGCGCATCGTCGAAACCGGACCGTCCGATGTGGTCAGCACGCACCCGACACACCCGTACACGTCTGCGCTGCTGGCTTCGCGCCCTTCGCTGCATCGCCGTCGTGCCCTGTCCGGGATACCGGGGCAGCCCGCGTCGGCCGCGAGTGCCGGCCCCGGCTGTTCGTTCGCCGAGCGCTGCGGCTTCGTGCAGGACGCATGCTGGTCCCATGGCTCCGCGCTCGAAGTCGTCGATGCTGTCAGCGCCTCGGCATGTCTGCGAACGCCGGAGCTCCGAACCCGGTTGAAAAGGAGCGACGCATGAATGACGAGACGCTGTTGTCCGTTCGTCGCATCACGAAGGCCTTCGTGGTGCCCGCCGGATCGATCGTGGCGGTCGACGACGTCTCCTTCGACGTCCGTGCCGGTGAATCGCTGGGGGTCGTCGGCGAGTCCGGGTCCGGCAAATCGACGACCGCACGCATCGTCGCAGGACTCGAAGGCGCCACGAGCGGCGAGGTGAACTTCTGGGGTGCGCGCAGCCGCCCGGCCCGGAGCACGGTCGCCCGAAGAGCGCAGGCCCGCCGAGTCCAGATGGTGTTCCAGGACCCGTTCGGGTCGCTGGATCCGAGGCAGACGCTCGGTGCGTGCCTGGCGGAGATCATCGCCGTTCACGGCACGCCTGCCGGACAGGCTCCGAAAGACTACGCCCATGCTCTGCTCGAACGAGTGGGTCTGGCTGCGCGGCACGCTTCTAGCTATCCACGCGAGCTCTCCGGCGGGCAGCGCCAGCGCTTCGCGATCGCGCGTGCGATGGTCCCCCAGCCGCACCTCCTCATCCTCGATGAGGCGGTCTCCGCGCTGGACGTCAGCGTCCAGGCGCAGATCCTCACGCTGCTCAATGAGCTGCGCGAACAGACCCAGCTCGCATACCTGTTCGTGTCGCACGACCTCGCCGTCGTCCGCCAGGTATGCGATCGGGTGCTCGTGATGCGCTCAGGGGCCGTGGTCGAGGAAGGAGGGGTCGACCGCGTTCTGGACGAGCCGCAACATGAGTACACGCAGCGGCTGG
>JGI24740J21852_10001575_pt1 | contig 10473 bp, 8 predicted proteins | sample KBSCornC6_FD_21852 | JGI IMG/M metagenome (IMG submission 21852) | reverse complement strand
AACAGGAACAACGCCATCACGACCACGAAGATGAACACATAGAGTGTCATCTGACCGGCTTCCTTGCGGGTCGGCCACACGACCTTGCGCACTTCGCGCTCGGAGTCGCGACCGAAAGCGATCAGCTGCTTGCCCGATTCGGACGTGAAAAAGGTCGCCACGGCGGCGACCAGCAACACCAGCAGCGCGGCGACGCGCATCCAGGTGTCTTGTTTGTTCAGCAGGTAGAACACCGCCACGGCCACGATGACCAGCACGCCTGCCGTGGCCAGCTTGGCTTTGTCGGCGCCGGTAGAGACCGTTTCGATTTGCGGATTGGACATGTCGCTTCTGTTAGCTAGTTACTGAGCGGACCCGCATCTGCGGACCGCCCTTCAGCAGCAAAGCCCGCCGGAGGAAACCACCGTGCGGGCTGCTGGGATCGCCAAGCGGAAGGGGCTACAACCCGGGCTTGGCAGGGGCAGAGGGAATCGAACCCACAACCTCTGGTTTTGGAGACCAGCGCTCTGCCAATTGAGCTATACCCCTGTGGTCAGGCGATGATTTTCGCCACCACGCCGGCACCGACGGTGCGGCCACCTTCACGAATGGCGAAACGCAAGCCCTCTTCCATCGCAATCGGGGCGATCAGCTTTACCGTGATGCTCACGTTGTCGCCAGGCATCACCATTTCCTTGTCGGCAGGCAGCTCCACCGCACCCGTCACGTCGGTCGTACGAAAGTAAAACTGCGGGCGGTAGTTGTTGAAAAACGGCGTGTGACGACCGCCCTCTTCCTTGCTCAGCACATAGATCTCGGCCGTGAAGTGGGTGTGCGGCTTGACGCTGCCCGGCTTGCACAGCACCTGGCCGCGCTGCACGTCTTCCCGCTTCGTACCGCGCAACAGGATGCCCACGTTATCGCCAGCCTGCCCCTGATCCAGCAGCTTGCGGAACATTTCCACGCCCGTGCAGGTGGTCTTTTGCGTCGCGGCAATGCCCACGATCTCAATTTCCTCACCAACCTTGATCAGGCCGCGCTCGATTCGCCCAGTCACCACAGTGCCACGACCGGAGATCGAAAACACGTCTTCCACCGGCATCAGGAACGCGCCGTCGACTGCGCGCTCAGGCGTCGGAATGTACGTGTCGAGCGCCTCAGCCAGCTTCATGATCGCGCCTTCGCCCAACTCACCCTTGTCGCCTTCCAGGGCCAGCTTTGCCGAGCCATGGACGATCGGGGTCGCATCGCCGGGGAAATCATATTTGTCGAGCAACTCGCGGACTTCCATCTCCACGAGTTCCAACAATTCGGCATCATCCACCATGTCACATTTGTTCAGGAACACGATGATGTAGGGAACGCCCACTTGACGGGCCAACAAAATATGCTCACGTGTCTGGGGCATCGGGCCGTCCGCAGCCGAGCACACCAAAATCGCCCCGTCCATTTGAGCCGCACCCGTGATCATGTTCTTCACATAGTCAGCGTGCCCAGGGCAGTCAACGTGTGCATAGTGACGATTTTTCGTCTCGTACTCCACATGCGCCGTGTTGATCGTGATACCGCGAGCCTTCTCTTCCGGCGCCGCATCGATCTGATCGTAGGCCTTCGCCTCGCCACCGAACGCTTTGCTCAACACCGTCGTGATCGCCGCCGTCAGTGTCGTCTTGCCGTGGTCCACGTGACCGATGGTCCCCACGTTCACGTGCGGCTTGGTTCGCTCAAATTTGCCTTTTGCCATTTCAAATCTCCAGATAAAGAGCATGACCCATGATGTGTTTTAGGTTTCCGGCAAGATGCAAAACCCGTTTGCCATGGGCAGCAAACGACATCTCACCGAAGACCGGCTTGTATTTGTCAGCGAGCGCCGCTCTTTCGCTGCGCCCCCAGATCACTTTCCGCGAGCTGTAATGATCGCGTCAACCACGTTCTTTGGAGCTTCGCTATAGTGCTTGAACTCCATCGTGTAGGTGGCACGACCTTGCGACATGGAACGCAGCGTGGTCGAGTAACCGAACATCTCCGACAAAGGCACTTCTGCTTTAATCGATTTGCCGCCACCAGCGATATCGTCCATGCCCTGAACCATGCCACGACGCGACGACAGATCACCCATCACGTTGCCCGCATAGTCTTCCGGTGTCTCCACCTCCACTGCCATCATGGGCTCAAGAATCACCGGACTGGCTTTACGGCAACCATCTTTGAAACCCAGCGAGGCTGCCATCTTGAAAGCGTTTTCATTCGAATCGACCTCATGGTACGAACCGAAAGTCAAGGTCACCTTGACGTCGACGACGGGATAGCCTGCAAGCACCCCATTCGGCAGGGAATCCTCCACTCCCTTCTTGACAGCGGGAATAAATTCGCGAGGAACAACTCCCCCCTTGATGGCATCGACAAATTCGAATCCAGTGCCAGGCTCCTGCGGCTCGATTTTGAGAACCACGTGCCCATACTGCCCCTTGCCACCTGACTGCCGCACAAACTTGCCTTCGACGTCAGACACCGGTTTACGAATGGTTTCGCGGTATGCCACCTGAGGCTTGCCGACGTTTGCCTCGACGCCAAATTCACGCTTCATGCGATCGACAATAATCTCAAGATGAAGCTCGCCCATACCAGAGATGATAGTCTGACCAGATTCCTCATCGGTGCGTACACGGAAAGAAGGATCCTCCTGAGCCAAACGCCCGAGCGCGATACCCATCTTTTCCTGGTCGGCCTTGGTCTTGGGCTCAACAGCCTGAGAAATCACAGGCTCAGGGAAAATCATCTTTTCAAGCGTGATGACAGCATCCGGATCGCACAAGGTTTCACCCGTGGTCACGTCTTTCAAGCCAACACAGGCAGCAATGTCGCCAGCCAAAATCTCTTTGATTTCTTCACGCTGATTCGCGTGCATCTGCAGGATCCGGCCGATTCGCTCCTTCTTTCCACGAATCGGGTTGTAGACCGAATCGCCTGATTTGAGAACACCAGAATAGACGCGAACAAAAGTCAATTGACCAACGTAAGGGTCGGTCATCAACTTGAATGCCAGTGCAGCAAATTTCTCCTCGTCGGACGCGCGACGAACCACTTCCTTCTCATCATCGTCGGTGCCCGGAACAGGAGGAATGTCGATGGGCGAAGGCATGAAATCGATCACGCCATCAAGCATGCGCTGCACACCCTTGTTCTTGAAGGCGGTGCCGCAAAACATCGGCTGAATTTCGGCAGCGATGGTGCGGGTACGGATCCCAAGCTTGATCTCGGCTTCGGTCAACTCACCCGCTTCCAGGTACTTGTTCATCAAGGCTTCACTGGACTCAGCAGCGGCCTCGACGAGATTTTCACGCCACTTGGCAGCCTCGGCTTCCAATTCAGCAGGAATGTCCCCATAGGTGAACTTCATGCCCTGCGACACCTCGTCCCAGATGATCGCCTTCATCTTGATGAGATCGATCACGCCTGTGAAATTTTCTTCAGCGCCAATTGGCAAAACGACGGGGACAGGGTTCGCCTTCAAGCGCACCTTCATCTGGTCGTAAACCTTGTAGAAATTGGCGCCCGTGCGGTCCATTTTGTTGACAAATGCCAGACGAGGAACCTTGTATTTGTTGGCCTGCCGCCAAACGGTTTCAGACTGGGGCTGGACGCCACCCACAGCACAGTAAACCATGCAAGCACCATCCAGCACACGCATGGAACGTTCGACTTCAATCGTGAAATCGACGTGCCCCGGAGTGTCAATGATGTTGATTCGATGCTCTGGTTGGGAGAGATCCATACCCTTCCAGAAACAAGTAGTCGCAGCAGAGGTAATGGTGATCCCTCGCTCCTGCTCCTGCTCCATCCAGTCCATCGTCGCAGCACCATCGTGCACCTCGCCGATCTTGTGATTCACCCCTGTGTAGTAGAGGATGCGCTCGGTTGTGGTTGTTTTGCCAGCGTCGATGTGAGCCGAAATACCAATGTTGCGGTAGCGCTCAATCGGGGTCTTGCGGGACATGGTATCACTCCAGAAACTGAAACGCGCCCGGCGGCCTTGTAGACCGAGCGGGCTGCGTCATAAACAAAGGGGGGAAATTAGAAGCGGAAATGCGAGAAGGCTTTGTTGGCCTCAGCCATGCGATGCACTTCGTCGCGCTTCTTCATTGCGCCGCCGCGGCCTTCCACCGCCTCGAGCAATTCGTTGGCCAACCTTTGAGCCATCGATTTCTCGCCACGTTTGCGCGCAGACTCCTTCAACCAACGCATTGCCAAGGCTACGCGACGCACAGGACGAACCTCCACGGGAACTTGGTAGTTCGCACCGCCGACACGACGTGATTTCACTTCAACCATCGGCTTGATGTTGTTCAAGGCGACGGTAAAAATCTCCAGAGGATCCTTGCCCGACTTTTTCTCGACCTGCTCCAAGGCGCCATAAATAATGCGCTCGGCCACAGCCTTCTTCCCGGATTCCATGATCACGTTCATGAACTTGGAAAGATCCACCGATCCAAATTTAGGATCAGGCAGAATTTCGCGCTTGGGAACTTCGCGACGACGAGGCATTTCTCTTCCTTTTCTTCAGTTGACAGGCCACAGGCCTATCGAGGGAGCCACGCTTGGGCAACCCACTTACTCAAGCAGCCGTTAGGCTACCGACAAACCGCCCAGAGATCCCCCTGGAAACGGCAACTCAGCAATATCAGATGGCCATCAGGGCCAGAAGATCAAGACTTCTTCGGACGCTTTGCACCGTATTTGGAGCGGGACTGCTTGCGGTCCTTCACACCCTGCAAGTCGAGCGAGCCACGCACAATATGGTAACGAACGCCCGGCAAGTCCTTGACACGACCGCCACGCACCAGCACGACGCTGTGCTCCTGGAGGTTGTGTCCCTCACCACCAATATAAGAAATGATTTCGAAGCCATTGGTCAGACGAACCTTGGCCACTTTACGCAACGCTGAATTCGGCTTCTTGGGGGTGGTGGTGTAGACGCGAGTGCACACGCCACGACGCTGCGGCCCGCCCTGCAGCGCTGGTGACTTGGATTTCGTGCCCTCGGTCTCGCGACCGTGACGCACGAGTTGGTTGATGGTTGGCATTGGTAACTTGTTCCCGTTTGAAGTCACACAGGCACCACTCGGACCCTCATGCTGATGCACAAGGGATGTAGCGCCTTTCAATTTCCGCCAGCAGGTGCCGTAACCAGGCGCCGGACCTGAGCAACCTTGTCCGCACACTGCGAATGGCCGCCCGACAACAGGCACAGCAAATTCTGCTGAAAAGCCTGCGATTATATGGCTCCGCCATTTCAGCCGCAAGCAACTTGGCGCACACTGGGCGCCTCCTCTCGAAATAGCTGAACTTCCGATGCTCCTTGTTCCCGGTCATACACCCATCGCGGTCTTAGACACCAACGTGGTGCTCGACTGGTTGGTTTTTAGAAATCCCGCCTGCACCCCTCTTGTCCAAGCCATTGAAGCCGGGCGACTGCGCTGGATCGTCACGGCTGCCATGTGGGATGAGTTGAACCATGTGCTATCGCTCGGCACCTTGAACGCATGGACACCCCATCGGGATTCGATTCAGGGAACTTGGGACAGGCTCGCGCTGACCTTGCCCACTCAGACCCCCGGGCTGATTGCGCCGTTGCGCTGCACAGACCCTGACGATCAAAAATTCATCGAATTGGCCCTCCCACAGGCCCATTGGCTGATCAGCCGTGATCGCGCAGTATTGAAATTGTCACGGCGTGCAGCCAAGTTGGGCCTTCAGATCGTGGCACCTGACTGCTGGGCACATATTGCCGCGTCGTCAATCGACGTGCCTGATCGTGTTGACAGCTTCTAACAACGACTCTCGGCGGTTGGCGAACACGTACGCATGGTGCGCCTGCGCGCCCAGCGCAAAGCCGCTCACCACCTGTGCCAGCAAGCGGTCGATGCCGCCTCGCAAGTCGCTTGCCCCCAAGGCCAGCCAGATCGCATCGACGCGGATCATGCTGTTGGCATGACACGAAGATTGGCAGCTCGGCTTCACGAAAAATAGATGTGGTTCGCCGGACGCTTACCGCAAGCGGCTCCATAGCCCATGTCAACCGACCACTGACGCAAGTGGGACCCGAACGTCAGTTCAACAATCGGCCAGGATCGACATCCAGCTTGGCCAAGGCGCTGCGCGTTGCACGCACCGTGAGCGACTCGTCCTGGGCTGGCACCAGCAAGCCGGCCTGAAGGAATGCCGCCAGGCGGTGCTGCTGGAACAAGATGCCTCGGCCCCGTGGCGAAACGAACAAGGTCAACTGGCGCCGCATGCCTTGCCAAGCCAGTTGCACCGCCTCGTTCCGACCGCGATAGTCCAACATGTACCAACCTCCCACCTGAAGCTCGCGGGCCCAGGTGAGCATCGCCGGCGTGGGCATGGAACCGCCCTCGCCGACCACTTCCAGTTCGGAACTCTCATGTCCGGAGAGGTCGAGGACCAAAGATTCATCGATCTCGACTTCTTCCGTGTCGGGCAGCAATTCTTCGAGCGTTTCCAGCCTGGCCATGAGTTCTTCGAGGCGCTCCTTGGGAATCGCGGCCGTTTTGGCCGTGAATGCCGCCGCCAGCGAATTGTTGAGTCGCTGGATGTGCTCGTCCTGCTTCTCGGTGTCCAACCCCGCTTGGTCCATGCCTTCGCGCAGCGTTTTCAGCAACGGGGGCAACCGCCGAATGACTTCCGCCCGTTCCTCGCGTGACACCTTGGCACTGGCCGACCAGATCAAGTCGGCGGCAACTCGCTTCATGATCTTGGTCTGAGCGCCTTGCGGCCCGTGTTTGACCGCCGTCATGGCCATCACGTCGGCCCACACCTGGAAGAGGAAGTCCCGCACGCCCTCCTGCACAGGCACTTCATTGAGCATTTTGCGCACCTCGATGGTGTACTGAATGGCCAGGGTTTCGCGCTGTTCCACCTGCTGGGCAAGCGACACGCCCTTGCGGGTGGTTTCGTTTTCGTTCTTGAAATAATGCTCGAGGAACTTCTCGAACTCGGTCAACACGGTCTGGAACACCCGACGCCCGGTATCGGGATAGGCCTCCACCACCTGGACCACCCGCTTGATCTCTTTTTCCAGCGCATCGCCGACGGCGCGGCTGGTGGAATCGAAGCCCATGACACAAGCGCCCATGCGGTCGATCAGACGCCGTGCGGGATGATCGACCGTGGCGAAGAAGTCGGGCTCGCTGACCGCCACGCGCAACACCGGCATTTGCAGGCGCGCAAACCAGACACGCACACTGGCCGGGATGCGCTCCTCGGTGAGAATGCTCTGGAACAGCAACGCGACGATCTCGATCGTCGCCCGCTCCACGGGCGTGGTGGCCGCACTCTTCAACGCCTGCTTGCGTTGGTGCAGCTCCTCCATCATGACCGGGGTGCTGACGGCCTCAGCCCCTGGCGCCGATGGGGCGGTGAGGCGCTGCTGAATACCCTGCTGGGCATCCGTGATCGCCGCAGCCAACTGTGGCGAGGCTGGCGGCATCGGTGCCGTGCCGGCGAATTCGGGCAGTTGCCGCCCGATCAACCGGTTCAATCGCCCAAGAACGGCTTCCGCGTGATCGGAGCCCCGCGCCAAACCACCTGCGCGGGTCATCAAGCGAGTTTCCTCTCCCACGTTGCCCCGCCCGAATCCGCTGTTGACGGGCACGGGTGCCGCCGACGCGCTGCCCAGCGCCCCGGACTGGCTGTTCAGGCCATTGCGGGTGCGGCGAATGAACGGGCGAAGGTCGATGTCAGGGAGCACTCGCTGCTGGATCAACCAGCGGTTGATCTCGTGGTACGCCTCTTCAGCGAAGTGTGCAAACTCCTCGTGCAGCACCGTCTGGACCGTGCGCCAGGCATCCTGGCTCATCGACGCAGCACGCCAGGTGGTGGTGACGATCCTGGCCAGAACATGCGGTCGCAGCACATCGTGGGCGTCGAGTTCATCCCGCCTCTCAAGCACCGACATGCGGGAACGCAGGTCGGTGAATTCCCAGGAGGCACGGTCCATCATGGCCAAGGCGAGCCTTGAACTGAGGATCTCCACCTCGATGGTGTCGTCGTCCACCAAGGACATGCTGGGCGCGCGCCCGGGTGGGGGCAATTCGCCGGGGCGGGTGGTCGGCACCATGCCGCTCACGAGTGCCCCCCGCAACGCGGCGATCATGCCGTTGATCCAGGCGGGCGCCGCCTTGCGCAGGTCGACGGCGACATCACGGCGTTTGTACTGGAGGCCATGCTCTGCGGCGTGGGTGGCCAGCAGGCGACTGCCGTCTTCAATGGCCTGGACAACGCCAGGCACACCGCTCAGCAGGCGCTCGACATAGGAGCGCCGTGCCTGGGCGGCCAGGGCCAACGAATCGGCAGTGGTCGCCATGTGAGATTGTCGGGTGGTGAATTGGAATGGAAGATGTTCTAACTCTACACCACCGCCCCGGCATTCGGATCATCGGGATCGAGCTCCTTCTGCAACGATTTGGCCAGGTCCTCGCGCTTGACCCCGAGCCACATGGCAATGGCAGCCGCGACGAAAACCGACGAGTAAATCCCGAACAAGATGCCAATGGTCAGCGCCACGCCGAAATAGTGAAGGGTGGGGCCCCCGAACAAAAGCATCGACAACACCATCATCTGCGTGCTGCCATGGGTGATGATGGTCCGGCTCATGGTGCTCGTGATGGCATGGTCGATCACCTCGGCGGTATTGAGCTTGCGGTACTTCCGGAAGGCTTCGCGGATCCGGTCGAACACCACGACCGACTCATTGACGGAATAGCCGAGCACCGCCAGCACCGCCGTCAGCACGGTGAGCGAGAACTCCCATTGGAAGAAGGCGAAGAACCCGAGGATGATCACGACGTCGTGCAGGTTGGCCACGATCGCCGCCACGGCGAACTTCCATTCAAAACGGAAGGCCAAGTAGATCATGATCCCGATCACCACGAAACCCAGGGCTTTGGCACCGTCCTGGGCCAACTCCTTGCCAACCTGGGGGCCGACGAACTCGCTGCGCTGGAACTTCAACGGTTCTGCCGCGTCGATGGAACACACCGGGCGGTTGACCGCCTCACCTTTGTCGGTGATGACTTCACGGGTGCTGTAGGTGCCCTTTTCCGCTTTGCACAATTCACCAAAGACCCGCGTGACCAAGTCGGCCTGCGGCACGTCCGGTCGCACCGGCACGCGGATCAGCACGTCGCGGGACGTGCCGAAATTTTGCGCTTGGACTTCCCCCAACTGGAGCGACTCGAGTGTGTGCCGGACGCGGTCGATGTTGGCAGCTTGCGCATAGGCCACCTCGATCACCGTTCCGCCCGTGAACTCGATCGAGAGGTGCAGGCCTCGCGTAAAAAGGAAGAACACCGCGGCCAGAAAGGTGACGGCCGAAATGACGTTGAGCACCAGTGCGTGCCGCATGAACGGAATGTCGCGCTTGATCCGGAAGAACTCCATGCTGAATCCTTGTTGTTCTCGTTGGCCGCGGGGGGTTCAAGCCTTGAGCGGCGCACTGGCCGGCCGCTCGGGACTCACTTGGTTCCAGATCTGGCCAATGGACACACCCTTGAGTTTCTTCTGGCGCCCGTACCAGAGATTCACCAGCCCGCGGGAGAAGAACACGGCGGAAAACATCGACGTCAAGATACCGACGCAATGGACCAAGGCAAACCCTTTCACCGGCCCCGATCCGAAAGCGTACAAGGCGATGCCGGCGATCAAGGTGGTGACGTTGGAATCCAGGATGGTCGCGAAAGCGCGTTCATATCCCGCCTGGATGGCCGCCTGCGGAGAGGCCCCCGCACGCAACTCCTCGCGCACCCGTTCATTGATGAGCACGTTGGCATCGATCGCCATGCCCAGCGTGAGCGCAATCGCTGCCATGCCCGGCAATGACAGCGTCGCTTGCGCCATGGAAAGCACCGCCACCAGCAACAGCAGGTTCACGGCCAGCGCCAATGCCGAAAACACGCCGAACAGCCGGTAGTAAAGCGCCATGAACAAGGTGATCGCCGCAAATCCGAAGGCCACGCTGTCGAACCCTTTCTGGATATTCTCCGCGCCCAGGGTCGGTCCAATCGTCTTTTCTTCGATGATTTCCATGGGCGCGGCCAGGGATCCGGCGCGCAGCAGCAGGGCGGTGTCATTGGCCTCGACGGTGTTCATCGAACCGGAGATCTGCACTCGGCCCCCACCGATCTCGCTGCGGATCACCGGGGCCGTCACCACCTCCCCCTTGCCCTTCTCGAACAGGAGGATGGCCATGCGACGGCCGACGTTTTCCCTGGTGACGTCCTTGAAGACGCGAGCCCCCTTGCTGTCGAGGGTCAGGTTCACCGTGGCCTCCTGGGTTTGATGGTCCAGCCCGGGCTGAGCGTCCGTCAAATTCTCGCCGGTGAGAAGGACCTGGCGTTGCACGATGAGCGGACGCCCGCCGCGCTCGACATAACGCTCGGCACCGAAAGGAACTGGTCCATTGCCCGTCACGGCTGC
>JGI24740J21852_10001571_pt1 | contig 10483 bp, 10 predicted proteins | sample KBSCornC6_FD_21852 | JGI IMG/M metagenome (IMG submission 21852) | reverse complement strand
AGCAACGGCGACGTCGCGGCGAAGACGATGATTCAAGGCTTCAAGGAGAAGGGATACGGCGATAAAGGCAAGGTCATCGTCATTAACGGGCCGATGGGCACGCCTCCGCAGGTCCAGCGCTATCAGGGCTTCGTCGATGGCCTCAAGAAGAATGCGCCGGGCATTGAAGTAGTTGGCTCACAGCCGGCCGACTGGGATGCGGTGAAGGCGGAAGCCGCCGCGTCGGCGCTCTTCACGCAGTTCAAAGACGTGAAAGGCATCTACACGGAGAACGATTCACAACTTCGCGGCGTGGTGACCGCCGCACAACGGCTCGGCCTCGACCCTTCGAAGCTCGTAATTGTCGGACACGGTTGCGACTCCGGCGCGGTGGAAGCTATCTCGGCCGGAAAGGCGTATGCCACGGTCGAGCAATCTCCCTTCGACGATGGCGCTTACGCCGCGAAGGCCGCGAAGCAACTCGCATCCGGCAAAGCCCCGCAAGCCGTGCAGTACTTGCCGAACCCGGCGGCCACCAAAGCCACGTTGAACGTCTGCTATTCCCAGAAAAAGTAAGTCACGCGACGGCTACCCAGTTACCGCGTAGCCAATAGGACGCAACGCGACCCTGCGGGGTCGCTTTCGCTTAAGCACGGAGACACGAATGAGACGAGAGATTGGCGTTGCGGTGATTGGAACTGGCTTTATGGGAAAAGCGCACGCGCTGGCGTACAGAGCGGTGCCGAATGCTTTTCCTGAGTCTTTGATCCCGCGGATGGTGGCCGTCGCCGATGTCAGCGAGGCCGGAGCGAGGCAAGCGGCCGAGCAGTTTGGCTTCGAGCGTGCGACAAATGACTGGCGGTCACTCCTCGAAGACCGCGATATTCAGGTCGTCTCAATCACGACGCCATGCAGCTTGCACCGAGAGATGGCATTGGCAGCGATCGCCGCCGGGAAGCATGTGCATTGCGAGAAGCCTATTGCGCCATGCGCTTCCGATGCTCACGACATGATGAAGGCGGCCGAGTCCGCGAACGTCGTCACGCAAGTCGGCTACAACTACATCAAGAATCCCCTTCTCAAACTGGCGCGGGAGATGATCGCGTCCGGCGAACTGGGCGATATCACGAGCTTTCGCGGCATCCATGCGGAAGACTACATGGCCGACCCTGAGATTCCCTATAGCTGGCGAGTCGACCCTCAAAACGGTGCTGGCGCGCTGGCGGAAATCGGCAACCACATCGTCGGAATGTCGCGCTTCCTTCTTGGTCCTATCACCCATGTGAACGCGCAACTCGAGACCGTCAATAAGTCGCGCCCAGTGTCGCCTGGTTCGCCCGAGCGCCGGAAGGTCAAGGTCGACGACATTGCCAGATTGATGGTGACGTTCGACCGCGGGTGTTCGGGCTCAATCGAAGCAAACTGGACCGCGACTGGCCGCAAGATGCAACTCGAGTTCGAGATTTATGGAACAAAGGGTGCATTGTGCTTTTCACAGGAGCGCTTGAACGAGCTCCGCTATTTCAAGGCCGGCGGCGACGTACGGACATCGGGATTCACTCGAATCGAAGCCGGACCCGCACATCGTCCCTACGAAAACTTCACGATGGCGGGCGGCCACCAATTGGGCTTCAACGATTTGAAAACCATAGAGATGGCGGAATTCATCGCCGCAATCGAACATGGAACGCCCACGTTCCCGGACTTTCGGGAAGCGTGGGAAATCCAACGGATTGTCGACGCCGCTATCCGGTCTTCGGCCGAGGCACGGAGAGTCTCTCTGTAACCGACCGCGTTTCTGTACGACTGCAGCCGGACGCCGATATTTCCGGTGGCTGGAAATATCATTTCGCGGCCACGCATTTTTCTTTCCTCGGCGAACGAATAACCTGTGTTTAACGATAACGAAGCCGCTAAAGCGAGTTTCGGATGGAGACGACATGCATTCCTGCGCACGCAGCGATTCTTTGCCAATTCCTCTCCTCCTGAACTCACAGCAGCGGCATCGCTGATGCGGTCGCGCCCACGGCATGCCTGCGCTTCAGTCTCGATGCAAGGCTTCGTTATTCGACATGTATGCGTCACGAAGCGTGAGCAATCACGCGTATGAGCAAGGTGACGGTGACGGGCATCGACCCGTAGCAGCGGACGACCGAAGAGTGTCCGCGTATGGAGGAAGACAATGCTGCAAGACGCGAAAACAGGCGGCGAGACGCTCGCCACCCAGAGTCTGCTGTGCGCTCGCAATCTGACCAAACACTATGGTGGCGTGAAGGCGCTCACCGGCGTCAGCCTCGAGCTGGCACCTGGTGAGATTCACGCGCTCTGTGGCGAGAACGGTGCAGGCAAAAGCACGTTCATCAAAATTCTCGGTGGCCTGGTGCAGCCGGACGACGGTGAAATTACCATCGACGGACATCAACTGAAACTCGGTCATCGCACCGACCCGAGACTTATCTCCATCGTTCACCAGGAGCTGGCTATCGTCCCGACGCTGTCGGTGCTCGATAACATTCTTCTCGGTGGCGCGAACCAGAGCGCAATCTACCGTCGCAGCCAATACCGGGACTCTGTCCGTGAGCATCTGGATTCGGTCGGACTGTCGCATATCAAGCTCGACGCGCCTGCGTCGCGACTGAGCCTCGCCGAATGCCAACTCGTCGAAATCGCCCGGGGCATGTCGCGTCAAGCGAAGGTCCTGCTGCTGGACGAACCTACCGCGACCTTGTCGGATGCGGAGATTGTTCGGGTCTTCGATGTCGCGCGCAAACTGCGTGACCAGGGGACCGCGATGATTTTCGTCAGTCATCGACTGGACGAAGTGTTTGCGCTCACAGACCGGGTAACAGTCTTCCGCAATGGACAGCACGTGCTCACGCAGCGCACCGCGGATATGACGACCGCAGAGGTGGTCAAGGCAATGATTGGTCGCGAGCTGGTGCACAGCAAGGTCATGCCGCCGGAGAATCGCGCCAATGTGGCGCCGCGTCTTTCGATTTCCAACCTGACGGTCGCGGACAAGGTCAAGCAACTGTCAGTCGACGTCGCGCCGGGTGAAATCCTCGCCGTGGTCGGCCAGTTGGGTTCGGGAGCGGAAGTCCTCGTTGAAGCGCTTGCCGGCCTGCGCGGTGATATTTCCAGTGCGGTGAAAGTGGACGGCCAAACCGTCAAGCTCGACAGCATTCGCAACTCGCTGCGAGCGGGAATCGCGTACGTGGCAGAAGACCGCGCTGACAAGGGCGTTTTCCTGGATGCGCCAATTGCCATCAATATCACTGCGTCCGTTATGGCGAAGTTCACCCGAGCGGGAATCATGCGNNGCGCCGGTGAACAGGAAGAGGCACGACGCCTGGCCTCGATGTTCACCATCGACCCGAGGCGTCTTCCGCACGAAGTGTCGACGCTTAGCGGCGGCAACCAGCAGAAGGTCTCTCTCGCGAAGGCAGTAGCACTAGCTCCACGTCTGTTGCTTCTGAACGAGCCTACCCGGGGCGTCGATATTGGCGCCCGCAGCGAAATTTACGCCACGCTGCGCAAGATGGCGGACGAAGGCCTGGCGATCGTCTTCTATTCGACTGACCTCGAAGAAATCCTGGAGCTCGCGGATACGGTTCTCACTGTCTTCAGAGGCCGGATGGTCCGTCATAAGCCGCGGTTCGAGATAAACGGCGACACGCTCCTGCACGACATCGTGGCAGGCGACGGCGATGCATCTCATGGCCATGTCTCTTTCCGGAACCAGACTGCGGAGGTGGGTAATGCATAAGACAGCTCTTGAGCCTACCGCGCAGGTATCGACGACTGCGCTACGACGCTGGGCCGCAGCATTGTTCGGCACGACGAGTATTCACGCTGCGTCGATTCGCATCGCTACCCTTGTACTTATCGTAGTGGCCGCGGCTATCGTTCCGCACTTCACCGAGTTCGGAAACATGCAGTCTCTGATGTACTCGGTGGCCGCAGTCGGCATTGGCGCTATCGGGATGGCGCTAGTGACCCTCAGCGGAAATCTCTTCATGCTTTCGATGGGCGCAACAGCGGCCGTCTCCACTGTGATGTTCGCTGCGCTCATTCATCTGGGTCTCGGCGCANCGCTGCTGCTTGTCGTGTTGAGCGGCCTTTTGATGGGGGCTCTCCANGGTGGAATCATCGCATTGGGCAGGGCGAATCCCATCATCACCACGATTGCCACGTCGTCAATCATCATTGGCGCTGGCGTTATCTACACCGGCGGGCTTACCGTCATCGGAAAAGGCGACGCGACCTGGCTCGGTCAAGGACGCTTGTTTGGCTGGCTGCCGAATCAGATCCTGGTGCTGGCTATGTTCGCCGCCATCGCAAGCTTCATTCTGCAAAAGTCCCGNATCGGGCGGGAAATCCGACTGATTGGTATGCGCGCCGAAGTTGCGCGCATTGCAGGACTTCGGTTGATGACGGCAACGCTCGTTTGCTATGGATTCGCGGGCGCCGCAGCGGCGCTTGCCGGCTCGTTGATTGCATCGTCGTCGGCGCAAGGCAACCTGACCTACGGCATTGACCTGGACTTCAACGCAATTGCTGCCGTGCTCGTCGGCGGAATTTCGATTCGAGGCGGACGCGGACAAATCTCGGATGCGGTAACAGGCGCCATTTTCCTCGCCGTTATCAGCAACATCCTTCTGGTCAGCGGTGTGAGTTACGAGTACCAGTTGGTAGCGAAGGGCATCGTCGTTCTCGCGGCAGTCGTGTTCGGAGCGTTGCTTGCCCGGCTCGGTCCGGGACGGAAATAACAGGAGATGTGAAAATGGAACAGTCTCAACGACTTCTCAATCTGGCCATTCGCCTCGTATTGCTCGTGGGAATGCCTGTTGTCTTCGGCCTCTGCGTCGACCACTATTTTTCGCAGGCGAACCTCTACGCAATCTTCCAGGCGTTTGCATTCCTCGGCATCATCGCGCTCGGTCTTTCGGTCACGATGATNGCNGGNGAGTTCGATCTGAGCGTCGCNGCAATNTCGACAGTTGCCGGCCTCATCACGGTGAAGTTCGGTGGCGATAGTGCGATGCTCGGCATGCTGTACGCCATCATCTTTGGCGTGGTGGTCGGTATCGCTAACGCGGCGCTGCTGCCGTGGCTCGGTGTCTCTTCGCTGGTGACGACAGTCGGCTCCATGATGTTCCTTACCGGCATCGGTTACTGGATTGCGGGCGGCCGCGTGCTGAGCTACGCCAACCTCGATGTCAGCGACTTCCTTGACCAGAACATTGCTGCAATCTTTTCCCCGCGTAGCCTCATTACGATCGCCTGCTTCGTCGTCGTATCGCTGTTCTTGCGTTACACCACCCTCGGGCGCGACATCTACGCATCGGGTGGGCATCGGAAGGCGGCAATTCAGAGTGGCGCGCGTGTGGGTAAGGCACTGACGGTCGGCTTCGTTATCTCCGGCGGACTGTCGGCACTCGGCGGCGGCCTTCTCTCGCTGAGCCTCGCGACTGCGTCCGCAACGATGGGAAGCAATATCCTGCTTCAGGCGGCTTCAGCGGCGATTGTTGGCGGTGTCGCGTTGGGTGGAGGTATCGGTTCGCCGCTCGGCGTGGCAATGGGTGTTCTGATTCTTACTGTGCTGAACAATGGGCTCGGCCTGTTGAGCGCTACGTCTACGCAGATTCTTCTCGTCAACGGCCTTTTGCTTCTGATTGTGGTTCTGCTCGATGGGCGCCTGGGTGCAGTCCTCGCGTCGCCGCTCGAGCGATTTATTGCATTTCGCCGAGTGCATTGAAGGCCGGTATTTCAGGTCGCAAACGTCATCCAACGTTCTTCGAGATTCAGGCTTCTGACGCGCTCCATGAGGAAGTCCGTGAAAACTCTGATTTTCGCGGGCTGGTAACGTCGGCTTTGATAAGCCAGGTTGATGGTCAGACGCGGCAATTGCCAATCGTCGAGCACTGGGACGAGACGGCCGGACACGATGTCGTCGTGAATGATGTAAAGCGGTTGGACAACAATCCCTAGCCCTGCCCGCCCGGCCGCGACGATGACCTGGCCTTCGTTGGAGTCGAGCGCGCTTGNAATGGCGATNTTGCGTTCTTCCGTGCCCCGACGCAGNTGAAGCAGATAGGGGTCNACGGCAAGGTTATAGACGAGCATGTTGTGCTGCGCGAGNTCCTCGGGATTCTGGGGACGACCGTGCGCGGAGAGGTACGCCGGCGACGCCGCCAGCACTCGCCTGGTCTCAGCAAGGCGTCGTATGGTGATGCCGGAGTCTCCCTCGTGCTCCCTGGTGCGAATGGCGATGTCTATCCCGGCTTCGATGAAGTTCTGGTACTGATTCGCCGCGACTATCTGAACCGACAGGTTGGGATAGCGCGTGAGGAACTCCGGTAGCGCGGGTGCAATATGCATCATTGCGAATGAGACGGAACTGGTCACGCGCAGTACGCCCCGCGGGCTCACTGCTTCTTCGGAAGCGATCGAGTCGGCTTCGGACAGCTCGGAAATAACCGCAGTGCAGCGACGATGATATTCACGGCCGGCATCGGTGAGCCACATGCGGCGGGTCGTCCGCTCTATCAACCGTGCGCCGAGGCGCTCTTCCAGCGAGCTCAGCGTTCGACTGGCCGCAGCGTTCGACATGTCGAGCTGCTCGGCCGCCTTCGACAGGCTGCCCAGATCGGCAGTGAGCACAAACAACTGCAATTGCGTCCAGCGGTCCATCGCCTGCCCTCTTCCCATTCAGGTGAAACATTCAGGTGAAAAAATCGGAAGGGATTCTTCCACCCCTTCCGGGCCCAATATGCCGTAGACGGGAGCATTGATAAACCGACTCAAGGTATCCGATTTGTAGAATCGACTTCTACAATGAAAGAGCGTTGACGGGCGCGCTTGCAGGTCCGCCGCAAGCTGCAATGCGCGCTTAGCCGATTCTTCCGGGACAAGGAAATGTCATTTCACTTCGAGGCATTTTATTTACGCGGATGACCCATTACCTTTCGTTTAAGACGCCTTGAGCGCACAACGGAGACACGCACGATGCGCAACATCAACGAAGACACCATCACTCAGGCCGTTATNGCCTCGCTCGCGGAGTGCAAGGACGCGAGACTCAGGACCGTCATGACGAGCCTGGTTCAACATCTNCACGCTTTCGCCCGCGACGTTCATCTCACCGAGGACGAGTGGTTTAAAGCAATCAGGTTTCTGACNGAAGTAGGTCATATCACCGACGACAAGCGGCAGGAATTCATTCTGCTGTCGGACACGCTTGGCCTTTCAATGCTGGTCATGTCGCAGAACAATCGCAAACCATCGAATTGCACGGAAGCAACCGTGTTCGGGCCGTTCTACGTAGAGGGAGCGCCTCTCTACAACAACGGCGACGACATTTCGAATGGTGCGAAAGGTGCGCCTTGTTATGTGAAGGGGCAGGTTCGCGGCGCCGGAGGGGAAAGCATCGCGAACGCCCAGATTGACGTTTGGCAGTCGGACGAAGACGGTTTCTACGATGTCCAGAACCTTGCCGATGCAGGCAACGCCGTCCATCGCGGTCGAGGCCGACTGAACGCAGATGCTGAAGGGTATTTCAACTTCCGCTCGATTCTTGCCGAGGCATATCCCATCCCGCACGACGGACCCGTTGGCCGCATGCTGGCCGCTGTCGGTCGTCATCCGTGGCGACCAGCGCACCTGCACTTCATGATTGAAGCGCCTGGCTACGAGACGCTCATTACGCATGTGTTTCGTGATGGCGACCAGTATCTCGACTCGGACGTCGTGTTCGGCGTGCGCTCATCGCTGATTGCCGAGTGGAAGCGTCATGAGCCAGGCGTAGCGCCGGACGGCCGCGAAATGACGGTGCCGTGGTACTCGCTTGAATACGACTTCGTGCTCAACCCGTCGGAGGCACACGCATGATTCGGCATATCGTCATGTGGCGTGTCAAAGGTGACTCGCCTGCAGAGCGGCTAGCTGCGTCCAACCTCGTTAAGACCAGTTTCGAAGGCTTGCGCGGCTGTATCCCCGGCATGCGGCACCTCGAAGTCGGACTTGACTCCAGCCAGGTCGATTACGCGTGCGACGCCGTTCTCATCACCGAGTTCGACTCGCAGGAAGCGTTGGAAGCCTATGCGTCTCACCCCGAACATCTGCGCGTTCGTCACGAACTCGGCGACCTTCGCACTGCACGGTTCCAGGTTGATTACCAGTTGGAAGCGGGGTTGAGTTTCGAGAGTACAGCGGAGTTATCCAATGCAAAAGCGTGAGTTCGTTTATCAGGCGCGTGCCGGTCGAGTTGTCTTTGGCCCAGGCAGTTTGCAGCACCTCGAGCGCGAAGTACTTCAACTGGGTTCGGAGCGAGCACTCATTCTGTGCAGCCCGGAGCAAAAAGAGACCGGTGAAGCCATCGCTGCGCGCCTGGGCGCGCGAGCCGCCGCTGTGTTCGACCGCGCGGTCATGCACGTGCCGCTCGAGTTGGCCAAGGAAGCTCGCGCACTGGCAAGAGAGCTGAACGCCGATTGCGCCATTGCCGTTGGAGGCGGCTCGACGATAGGTTTAGGCAAGGCAATCGCGCTCGAATCGGACTTGCCGATTCTCGCCGTGCCGACGACTTATGCAGGCAGCGAAATGACGCCTATCTATGGCATCACCGATGCGGGCCTGAAGAAGACAGGAACGGACCTGCGCGTGTTGCCTAAGACAGTGATCTACGATGCGGACCTGACGATGTCGCTTCCTGTCGCGCTATCGGTCACGAGCGGCATCAACGCAATTGCCCATGCCGCTGAAGCGCTCTACTCGCGCGACGAGAACCCCGTGACGAGTTTGATGGCGGAAGAAGGCATCGCTGCTCTGGCGCGTGCTTTACCGCTTATCGTGGCCAACTCGCACAACGTGGAAGCTCGCGCTGAAGCACAGTACGGTGCCTGGCTCTGCGGAACGGTGCTGGGCAGCGTGGGCATGGCGCTTCATCACAAGTTGTGTCATACGCTCGGCGGAAGTTTCAACCTGCCGCACGCTCAGACACACACCATCGTTCTCCCACATGCGCTTGCGTATAACCGGCAAGCCGCTCCAAACGCGATGCAACGGATAGCCCGCGCTCTAGGTTCGCAAGACGCGGCATTGGGTGTCTATGAGCTCGCTAAACGCTGCGGTGCGCCGCTTGCGTTGAAAGACATCGGGATGTCCGCCGAAGATGTGTCGAAGGCCGCCGACATAGCCAGCTCGAACCCCTACTGGAATCCGCGTGAAATCGAGCGGGACGCTCTGCTTGCGCTTCTGCAGGATGCCTTCGATGGCGTCGCACCGCGCGGCGCAACAACAACTCAATCAGAGTAAGGAGACGAAAATGAACTTCACTGTCTACTGTCTTGATCATCCGAATATGGTCGAGCGCCGCCTTGAGAACTATGACGCGCACAAGGCCCATTTACAGACAGCACCTGTAAAGACACTCATCTCCGGCCCGCTGACGAAAGCTGACGGCCAGACGATGATTGGCAGCTTCTTTCTCTATGAAGCCGATGTATTGAAGATTCAAAAATTCGTAGAAGCCGACCCGTTCAACAAAGCCGGAATTTGGGCCACGGTCGATATCAGGTTTTTCATCAAGCGGGTCGACAACCGCTAAGTCCGTCGTATCACGGCGCTGTTTGAAAGCGAATGGAAATGGCATCGAGTTCCTGAACGCTCGCAAACTACAGAACATTGAATGGAGACATCATGCAGACAGGCCTCGAAGGGAGAATCGTGCTCATCACGGGCGGAGCCCAGGGTATCGGACGCTCGACCGCTTTGGGTTTCGCACGTGAAGGCGCACGTCTTTGCATCATCGACATCGACGCGCATGCGCTGAAGGAGACCGAGTCGGAATTGCGCGCGCTCGGCACCAATGTCACGACTGCGCAGGCAGATTTATCCACGGCCGATGGCGTGAAAAGCGGCATCGACGCGGCCCTTAAGCCGCACAACGGGCAGGTGGACATTCTCGTGAACAACGTCGGCGCGGGGAAGGTCCGCACGTTCGAAGAACTTTCGGACGAGGAATGGGACTTCACGATGAGCCTTAATTTCATGAGCTATGTCCGGACGTGTCGATACCTGCTGCCGGTACTGCGCGCTCGCGAGAACTCGGTGATTATCAACAACGCGTCGGACCTCGCCCGCCAGCCCGAACCTGTTCCGATTGATTACTCCGCATCCAAGGCGGCGGTACTCGCTCTGACAAAAGGTCTCGCGCGGGCCGAAGCTCCCAGAATTCGCGTGAACGCAGTCGCGCCGGGTCCTGTCTGGACGCCGTTCTGGACAAAAGACGGCGGATTCGCCGACACGATGGGCAAGTTTCATGGCATGGCTCCGAAAGACGCGGTCGAGCACGAGCTGTCTCTGCGCCAGCTGCCGTTAAAGCGGCTGGGCCAGCCGGACGAAGTGGCCAACGTGATTGTTTTCATGGCTTCCGACCTCGCGTCGTTCGTCACTTCTGCGGTCTGGGGTGTCGATGGCGGCAGTATCCGCAGCCTGATTTGAAGGC
>JGI24740J21852_10001569_pt1 | contig 10488 bp, 9 predicted proteins | sample KBSCornC6_FD_21852 | JGI IMG/M metagenome (IMG submission 21852) | reverse complement strand
ACATGAGCAAACTGGCAGGCAAGGTCGCGATCGTGACCGGAGCATCCAAGGGCATCGGTGCCGGCATCGCCAAGGCAATGGGCGAAGCGGGCGCGGCCGTTGTCGTCAACTACGCCTCGAGCCGCGAAGGCGCCGACAGGGTGGTTGCGGAAATCGCAGCCAAGGGCGGCAAGGCGCTCGCCGTCCATGGCGACGTTTCCAAATCAGAAGACGTCAAGCGCCTCTTTGCAGAAACGAAACAAGCCTTCGGCCGCGTCGATATCCTCGTTAACAATGCCGGCGTCTATCAATTCGCCCCGATCGAGGAATTCACCGAGCAGGAGTTCCATCGCCAGTTCAATATCAACGTACTTGGCACGTTGCTGGCCACGCAGGAAGCCGTGAAGCACTTTGGCGCCGAGGGTGGCAATGTGATCAATATCGGCTCCAACGCCGTCAGCATGAACCTGGCGACGGCCTCCGTCTATACGGCGACCAAGGCCGCTGTTGATTCCATCACCAAGATCCTCGCCAAGGAACTCGGTCCACGCAATATCCGCGTCAACAATCTGGCACCCGGTGGCGTCGAGACGGAGGGCGTCGTTGCCGCAGGCATCATTGGCAGCGATTTTGAGAAGCATCTCGTCTCCCAGACACCTCTCGGCCGTCTCGGCCAGCCAACCGATATCGCCCCGGTCGCCGTCTTCCTCGCCTCGCAGGATGCCGCGTGGGTGACCGGCGAAACCCTCTATGTCGGTGGTGGCCTGAAGTAGCCGCTATTCGCGATACTGCCGTCCGAGAGGAGGGCGGTTTGCCGGGCGCGACACAACCGCGCGCCCGGCCAATACATTAGCAAGCAATTGCCAAACCACCTCAATTTCCTATTTAATGAATATGTTCGGGTTTTCCGCTTAAGCATCGCAGTTGGCCATGCCGCGAAGCGACATTTCGACTGTGAAATTTCAAAACAATCCTGTCTTCAATGCGATCCCGCGCAGCAGCTGATGTCATCGAACTCCCCTAAGATCCGCCGGCGATCGCTGTCGTGAACAACAAACGGAGGACGCCTTTATGAATACCGCCAACACCAAATCGAAATTGGGTACGCGCACCAATCTCAGCGAGGAGGCGACGCGCGATATTTCCGCGGCCTTGAGCGCCCTGCTGGCGGATGTCTTCGCCCTCTATCTGAAAACCAAGAATTTTCACTGGCATATGAGCGGACCGCATTTCCGCGATTATCACCTGCTTCTCGACGAACAGGGCGAACAGATTTTCGCGATGACCGACCCGATGGCCGAGCGTGCCAGGAAGATCGGCGGAACGACCCTGCGGTCGATCGGGCAGATCGCCAAGCTGCAGCGCATCCCGGACAATGATGCCGAATATGTCGATCCGCAGGACATGCTCGCCGAGCTGGCGGACGATAATCTGAAGCTTTCCGCCGAAATGCGTGCCGTTCACGACGTTTGCGACGAATATGGCGATGTCGCCACAGCCAGCCTTCTCGAAAACTGGATTGACGAGACCGAGCGCCGCACTTGGTTCCTGTTTGAAACCACCCGCCAGTCCAACCGCTGACATCGAAGCGACACGCCTTCGAACACGATAGGTCGAAGGCCGGTTTCGACGCCTCCGATTTCCTCGCTCCGGCAACGATGCAAGCGAGGAAATCCTTGACTCCTGTGGAAAACATCTTAGAACCGGCGACGGAAAAGGAAGACTTCCATGGTTCGCTTCGAACAGCTCGATAGCTTCAGTCACCTGGCGCAACGTGCCGGGCGGGATGTCTATTTTCCGGTTTCTTCCAAAACCAAGGCCAAAACGACGACGAAAACCGTCTGACGTCTCTGGCCTGCCGCTCTCTCCCCGGCCCGGCCGGGGACAGGACCCGTCGCCGATGGCTGCGGTTCCCCCCTCGCCCAAGAGGAGAGAAGAGAAAGAGAGCTTGAGAAATGGGTTTCAAAGTTGCAGTAGCGGGCGCGACCGGGAATGTCGGCCGTGAAATGCTCAATATCCTCGCCGAACGCGGCTTTCCTGCCGATGAGGTCGTGGCACTCGCATCGGCCCGCTCGCAGGGAACCGAGGTCTCCTTCGGCGATCGGACGCTGAAGGTTTCCAACCTGGAGAATTACGACTTCTCCGACACCGACATCTGCCTGATGTCGGCCGGCGGCGACGTTTCCAAGAGGGTATCGCCGAAGATCGGCGCCCAGGGCTGCGTCGTCATCGACAACTCCTCCGCCTGGCGCTACGACGCCGACGTGCCGCTCATCGTTCCGGAAGTAAACCCGGATGCCATCACGCAGTTCACCAAGCGCAACATCATCGCCAATCCGAATTGCTCCACCGCGCAGCTCGTCGTGGCCCTGAAGCCGCTGCATGACTTCGCCAAGATCAAGCGCGTCGTCGTTTCCACCTACCAGTCGGTTTCCGGCGCCGGCAAGGACGGCATGGACGAGCTCTTCAACCAGACCCGCGCCGTCTTCGTCGCCGATCCGATCGAGAACAAGAAGTTCACCAAGCGCATCGCCTTCAACGTCATCCCGCACATCGATGTGTTCATGGAAGACGGCTACACCAAGGAAGAGTGGAAGGTACTGGCCGAAACCAAGAAGATGCTCGACCCGAAGATCAAGGTCACCTGCACGGCCGTGCGCGTGCCTGTCTTCATCGGCCATTCGGAATCGGTCAACATCGAATTCGAGAACGAGATCACTGCCGATCAGGCCCGTGACATCCTTCGCGAAGCTCCAGGCTGCCTCGTCATCGACAAGCATGAGAACGGCGGATACATCACGCCGTACGAATCCGCCGGCGAAGATGCGACCTATATTTCGCGCATCCGTGAAGACGCCACCGTCGAAAACGGCCTCAACCTATGGGTCGTCTCCGACAACCTGCGCAAGGGCGCCGCGCTCAACGCCATTCAGATCGCCGAATTGCTCGTCAACCGTGGGCTGATCAAGCCGCGCAAGCAGGCTGCATAAGGATCTGTAAACCAATTTACGGTTTATCAACCCTCATTGGGTAAGCAGGATGGAACGGAAGCCTCGCCATTTCGATAAACGGCGGGGCTTTTTTGAATGATTTTGGCGGCGATGTTTCAAATGCAACGAAAACATCACGCGCTAAAATATGATGACATGATGGCCGGATGCTGGCATGGTCCGGTGACGACTAAACGCACGTGATCCCTTGGCTTCCAAGGGTTTGCGCGCCATTGAAAACGGTTACCGCGTTCGCATCGCGGTAAGAATTCGGGGACACTGAATGCGCTTCACAAAATCTGGAATGGCAGCTCTCGTGGCGGGCGGGTTGCTGCTGGGAATGCCGCTTGCGGCAAATGCCGCCTCTTGTGGTAATACTTCCGCCGGATTCGAGAACTGGGTGCAGGAATTCAAGCGGGAAGCGCAGGGACAGGGTGTCAGCCCATCCACCCTCGACAGGGCCTTCGCCGACGTTCATTACAACCAACCCACCATCCGCGCCGACCGCGGCCAGAAGAGCTTCAAGCTTTCCTTCGAGGAATTCATGAAGAAGCGCGGCGGCCAGACGATCATTAATCGTGGCAAGAGCATGAAGCAGGCCAATGCTGCACTGTTTGCCAAGATCGAGAAGCGTTTCGGCGTTCCCCCAGGCCCGATCATCGCGATCTGGGGCATGGAAACCGGCTTCGGCAGCTATATGGGCGACCAGCATACGCTTTCAGCGGTCTCAACCCTTGCTTATGATTGCCGTCGTTCCGCATTCTTTACCGAGCAGCTCTACGCCGCCCTGAAGCTCGTCGGCGAAGGCTATCTCAGCCCATCAGCCCGAGGCGCCGCCCATGGCGAAATCGGCCAGACGCAGTTCATGCCGAAGAACGTGGTCCTCTACGGCGTCGATGAAGATGGCAACGGCAGGGTCGATCTTGTGGGATCGCGCGCGGATGCGCTCGCCTCGACCGCCAACTTCCTGCGCGGCCATGGCTGGCAGCCGGGCGCCGGATATCAGCCCGGCGAGCCGAATTTCTCCGCTATCGCCGGCTGGAACGACGCAAAGGTCTATCAGCAGGCAATCGCCTATATCGGCCAACAGATCGACGGCAAGTAAGTCTGATCTCATGAATCAAAAAAGGCGCTGCGACCAGATGGTCCGCAGCGCCTTTTTCGTTTGATCCACCTGCCGCCCCATCAGGCGGCCAGTCCTTTAAACCTCGAGCCCCTTAAATCTCAGGGCGGATGAAATCGCGCGTCGCCGGGTCCATGACCCAGAGTTCGCCGGTCGAAATATCAAACCAGGCACCGTGCAGATTAAGCTTGCCTTCTTCCTCGCGCGCCCTGATCTCCGGAAAACTACGGAGATTGTCGAGCGAATTGCGGATCGAGATGCGCTCCAGAGCCGTCTGACGCTCGGTCTGCGTCATGATGTCGTTGCTCTGGATCTGTTCGGCCGCCGGCTTCAGCAATCCCATCCATCGGCCGATAAAATCGCCCGGCGACAGCGGTTCGGCGTTGGGGTCAAGCGCGGCGCGGATACCCCCGCAGCGGCCGTGACCCATGACGACGATATCCGACACTTTCAGCGACAAAACCGCGAATTCGAGCGCTGCCGAAGTCGCATGGAAATTGCTGTCCGGCTCGTAGGGCGGCACCATATTAGCGACGTTACGGATGACGAAGAGCTCGCCAGGCCCCGCATCGAAGATGATCTCCGGCGCCGAGCGGGAGTCACTACAGGCAATCACGAGGGTCGATGGATTTTGGCCGAGCTCGGCGAGAGTGCGGTAGCGTTCGCGTTCATCGACGTAACGCCCGCTCATGAAGTTGCGATAACCGTTCAGAAGGGTGTCGGGAAAGCTGCTCATGATATTGGATTACAGCGCGCTTTTACCAATGGCAACCGTTGCGCTGCAAAAAGCCCCGGTCGAAAACCGGGGCTTTGCGAAAATCCGATCGTCCGATTTCAGAACTGGTCGTCGTCTTCGTCGTCGCGGCTGGTCGACTTCAGCGACTTCAGCTTGGCGAAAACGGCGTCGGCGTCGATTTCCTTTTCCTTCTCCTCTTCACGCTCATAGCTGAAGCCGAGCTTTTCGGTTTCCTGAGCCGGCTGCAGGGTTGCGCCGAGCTCGGCGGCGGTCGGCAGCGGACGGCCCTTGGAGGCCTTTTCGACTTCCATGTCGAGGTCGATCTGGCTGCAGAGGCCGAGCGTGACCGGGTCCATCGGTGTCAGATTGGCCGCGTTCCAGTGCGTGCGGTCGCGGATCTGCTCGATGGTCGACTTGGTGGTGCCGACCAGGCGGGAAATCTGCGCATCCTTCAGTTCCGGATGGTTGCGCACCAGCCACAGGATGGCGTTCGGGCGATCCTGGCGCTTGGAGACCGGCGTGTAACGCGGGCCGCGGCGCTTGGATTCCGGCACGCGGACCTTCGGCTCGGAAAGCTTCAGCTTGTGGTTCGGGTTGGCTTCGGCGCGGGCGATTTCATCGCGGGTTAGCTGACCGGTCGAGATCGGGTCGAGGCCCTTGATGCCCTGCGCTGCTTCGCCGTCGGCAATAGCCTTCACTTCGAGCGGATGCAGCTTGCAGAACTGCGCGATCTGGTCGAATGACAAGGCCGTATTGTCGACAAGCCAGATGGCAGTTGCCTTCGGCATGAGCAATTGTTGAGCCATGGATATAGTCCTTCTGTCAGTCCGCGCCGGTGTCGCGGTCCGGGGTGTAACACCACATTGTCCGGGAAATACGGCCCTATATAGCGATAGTGTCGCGGAATTGCAATTCTTTGCGCATGAAATGCACTTTGTCCAATTGCTGTCGTAGTTTGACCTGCTATTTATTGCGCGGAAAGAGCACTCACAACGACAAATCGGAGTGCGAGGGAGTTGAGGAGGAAGTGATGTCGGAGAAGGTTCATCCTGTGACGAAGGCGGCCAAGGCGCATGCTTTGATCGACAAGGCGAAGTACCAGAAATGGTATGAGCAGAGTGTTCAGGATCCCGACAAGTTCTGGGGCAAGCACGGCAAGCGGATCGACTGGTTCAAACCCTTTACCAAGGTGAAGAACACGTCGTTCACCGGCAAGGTCTCGATCAAATGGTTCGAGGATGGCGTCACCAACGTCTCTTATAATTGCATCGACCGCCATCTGAAGAAGCATGGCGATCGCGTCGCATTCATCTGGGAAGGCGACAATCCCTATATCGACAAGAAGATCACCTATAACGAGCTTTACGACCGAGTCTGCCGGCTGGCGAATGTGCTCAAAAAACACGGCGTCAAAAAGGGCGACCGCGTCACCATCTACATGCCGATGATCCCGGAAGCGGCCTATGCGATGCTCGCCTGCGCCCGCATTGGCGCGGTGCATTCAGTTGTCTTCGGCGGCTTCTCGCCGGAAGCACTTGCCGGCCGCATCGTCGACTGCGCCTCGAGCGTCGTCATCACCTGCGATGAAGGTGTGCGTGGCGGAAAATCGATCCCGCTCAAGGAAAACACCGATAAGGCCGTTCAGATCGCCGCGAAGCATGAGGTCGCGGTCAAGACCGTGATCGCCGTGCGCCGCACCGGCGGCAAGGTCGGCTGGGAGCCCGGCCGCGATGTCTGGTATCACGAGGAAATCGCCAAGGTGAAGGGGGATTGCCCGCCGGCGAAGATGAACGCGGAAGACCCGCTGTTCATTCTCTACACCTCTGGCTCGACCGGTAAGCCGAAGGGCGTGCTGCACACGACGGCCGGCTATCTCGTCTATGCCGCAATGACGCATGAATATGTGTTCGACTATCATCCCGGCGATATCTACTGGTGCACGGCCGATGTCGGCTGGGTGACCGGCCACTCCTATATCGTCTATGGGCCCCTTGCGAACGCCGCGACCTCACTGATGTTCGAAGGCGTGCCGAACTACCCGGACCAGGGCCGCCTCTGGGACGTCATCGACAAGCACAAGGTCAATATCTTCTACACGGCGCCGACGGCGATCCGCTCGCTGATGGGCGCCGGCGATCATTTCGTCAAGCGCGCCTCGCGCTCCAGCCTGCGCATCCTTGGCACGGTTGGCGAACCCATCAATCCGGAAGCCTGGGAATGGTATTACAATGTGGTCGGCGACAGCCGCTGCCCGATCGTCGATACCTGGTGGCAGACGGAAACCGGCGGCCACATGATCACGCCGCTTCCGGGCGCAACCGATCTCAAGGCGGGTTCGGCGACGCTGCCCTTCTTCGGCGTGCAGCCTGAGCTGGTCGACAATGAGGGCAATGTGCTGGAAGGGGCGGCCGACGGCAATCTCGTCATCGCCGATAGCTGGCCCGGCCAGATGCGCACCGTCTATGGCGACCATGAGCGCTTCATCCAGACCTACTTCTCCACCTACAAGGGCAAGTATTTCACCGGCGACGGCTGTCGCCGCGACGAGGACGGCTACTATTGGATCACTGGCCGCGTCGACGACGTGCTCAACGTCTCTGGCCACCGCCTCGGCACGGCCGAAGTGGAATCGGCGCTTGTGTCGCACAAACATGTCTCGGAAGCCGCCGTCGTCGGCTATCCGCATTCCATCAAAGGCCAGGGCATTTATTGCTATGTGACACTGATGGTCGGGATGGAAGGCACCGAAGCGCTGCGGCAGGAGCTGGTAAAGCATGTGCGCGCCGAAATCGGCCCAATCGCCTCGCCGGACAAGATCCAGTTTACCCCCGGCCTCCCGAAAACCCGCTCCGGCAAAATCATGCGCCGCATCCTGCGCAAGATCGCCGAGGACGATTTCGGCGCGCTTGGCGATACTTCGACGCTCGCCGATCCTGCTGTTGTCGATGATCTGATCGCCAACAGGCAGAACAAGGCGGATGCGGCCTAGGTCGAGCAAGGGGCGCTAGGTCATTTGACATTAGGCGAGAGCTCGGCTCTCGCCTAAATTTCTCATCTTGCAGTGCTGAAAAAAGCAATTGCCGTTTGAGCAACATGGTCGTGCACGTTTTTTCGCACCACGCCAGCAATGTCGGTAAAGACCGCTGGTGCCGCCTTCAGGCCTTGTGGCGTGGGCTCAGGCAAAAACGTATAATGCCCCACTCCGCCGCCCATGATTTCAAGAGAGCTCGAGCGCATATTCTCGTGGAGCCATGTGCAGCATTCGCGGGCCGGCGCTATGACATCTGCATCGCCGCCGACGACCTGAACGGGTGCTGTTATTTCTTCGAGACTTTCCTTGGCAAAGCCGAGAACCGATCCACCTGGCGCGATCGCCAAAGCGGCTTTCAATCTGTCATCCCTAAAGCTGTCTCGTCGTCGATTCCATGATTCCAGGAATATCTCGTTTTGGAGAAGCGAAGGAATGTGATCCGCCAAATCAGGGAATTCTCTCGGTCCTCGTATGGGGCTCTTCTGAGGATTATCCGGCTCGAATTGGGAGTAGGCGACGCGCGCGCCGACAAGCAGCATCGCTGTATAGGCGCCGGCGGAGAAACCTGCGACGTAGGCATGGTTTTCGACGGTCCCGCCCAAAACCTCTCTCCAGTCATTGGCATTGAGCAAGGCGGTCAGATCGGCGGCCCGNTCCCAGAGACAAAGGAATCCCTCGGCTCTGTACGGTTCTGAACCTGTATGCCCGTGATGATCGATGCCCAGGGCTACAAAGCCGGCCTGCGCCAGACGATGTCCCAGCCATTCCAGTCCGATGGCAAGGCCGCCCGACCCATGAGACAGCAACACCAAGGCGCGCGGATTGGAAGACTTCTTCATCGGCGCGTTGGGCGCGACGGGCTTTTGCTTGAACCAGGACGGCGAGGGTGCGATTTCGACTGCATCATCATCGGCCGGATACCACGCGCACCAAGGCAAAGGGCGATGGCCCGTACGGCTCCAGTTTGTGCGCTTCATATCAAAGGACAGACCTTGAGAGAAACCTACAGGCATTATTCATCTCTTCGGATGATGGCTAACCTAAGCTCATTTCAAAAATCGATCGCTCGGCCGTTGATCTCCCAATCGCCGAAGCGGGCGGGGTCGGCGCCGCCGCGGCCGCCGATTTCGGGGGGAAGTTCGGCCTGTGCTTGAGCTTCCTGCGCCTTGCGGCGTTCCTCAGCTTCGGCGAGCGCTCGCTTGGCCGCAGGCGAGAGCGGCTTGCGCGTGATTTCACCGGTTTCGGTGTCGAGTTTATTGTCGTTATCGGCTGTCTGCATGATCTGATCGGTCCGGAACCGTTGAATTAGGCGGAGGAATAGCCAAATCATAGTGCGTCCGGCCGCAAAGAAAAAGGTTCGGACGCCAGATGTGTTGGAGACCTTTCGATGAATCTCATGCGTACCGCGATGCTGCTTGCCTTCATGACCGCCCTGTTCATGGGCGTCGGCTATCTGATCGGCGGTCAATCGGGCATGCTGATCGCATTGGTCGCCGCCGCTGGCATGAACTTCTTTTCCTACTGGAATTCGGACCGGATGGTGCTCTCCACCTACGGAGCGCAGGAGGTAGACGAGCGCAGCGCGCCGGAATTCTACCGTATCGTCCGAGATCTCGCCCGCAATGCCGGCCTGCCGATGCCGAAGGTCTATCTCTATGACAGTCCGCAGCCGAATGCTTTCGCGACGGGCCGCAATCCGGAAAACGCCGCCGTTGCCGCTTCCACCGGCCTGCTGCACGCGCTGACGCCGGAGGAAGTGGCCGGCGTGATGGCCCACGAGCTCGCCCACGTCCAGAACCGCGACACGCTGACCATGACGATCACCGCGACCCTTGCCGGCGCCATCTCGATGCTTGGCAACTTTGCGTTCTTCTTCGGCGGCCGCCGCGACAACAACAATCCGCTCGGCATGGTCGGCGTTCTCGTCGCCATGATCGTGGCCCCTCTGGCTGCCATGCTGGTGCAGATGGCGATCAGCCGCACGCGCGAATATTCGGCCGACCGCCGCGGCGCCGAAATCTGCGGCAATCCGCTCTGGCTCGCCTCCGCCCTCGGCAAGATCGCCCGCGGTGCGGCGCATATTCCGAACGAAGAGGCCGAAGGCCATCCGGCGACCGCGCATATGTTCATCATCAATCCGCTCTCCGGCGAGCGCATGGACAACCTGTTTTCCACCCACCCGAACACGGAAAACCGCATCGCCGCGCTGCATGAACTGGCCCGTTACGGCGGCGGTGGCGCCTCGCCAATGACGCCGTCTTCTGGCCCATCTTCCGACTTTGCCTCGACGGGACGGTCCTTCGCTGCTAATCCGGGGCGCAAATCGCGCTCCGTGCCGAATACGGGTCGCGGTGGTTCGCAACCGCCGAAGGGTCCCTGGTCTTGAGTTCTGACACGAAAAACAAAGCTTCCAATAGAGACGGAAAACGATCGGGCAAGCCGCCGCAGCAATCGCGGACCGCCGATTCGTCTCCGCCAAAGCCCGGCCTTGCGGCCCGCGCGGCTGCGTCGAAGATCCTGGGTGCCGTGCTCGACCGCAAAACCTCGCTCGACGGCATGCTGGATGTCGAAGGCGGCAGCGCCGCCTATACGACGCTCAGTGATGGCGACCGTGCGCTGGTGCGGGCGA
>JGI24740J21852_10001568_pt1 | contig 10491 bp, 7 predicted proteins | sample KBSCornC6_FD_21852 | JGI IMG/M metagenome (IMG submission 21852) | reverse complement strand
GCACCAGCATCTCGGTGAACATCTGCATATCGAGGTCGAGGTCCGGCACTTCCTTGTACTCGTTGGCGTTGTGCGCGGTGTACTTCTTGCCGGGCATGGCCGGGCCAAAATTGATGGCATTCGGCATCAGCTTGGCAGTGGTACTGCCGGCGGTCGGCACGGGCTTGGCGTCCAGGCCGGTCGTATCGCCGTAGATGTTGAGCAGCGTCGACAGCCAAGCGCCCTTCGGGTCACGTGCCATCCAGTTGCCCTGGTCGTAGCTGATCTCCAGCGCGATGTGGTTGGTGTTGGCCCACGCGTTGATCTTGTCGGCAACCTCGCCGCGCAACGCATCGGGCGTCTTGCCGCGCGGCATGCGCACGTTGGCGGTCACCTCGACGCGGCCGTTCTTGTCGCCGATCACGTTGGGCGACATGGTGAGCGGCCCCATGAAGTCGTCCTTGTAGGCGAGGCCCATGGTGCTGCCGAGATAGTCGGTGCCATACAGGTCGGTGATGTAGCGCACGGCATGGGCGTAGGCGTTGTCGGCCAAGCCAAGATCGGCTGCGCGCAGGAACAGCGCCAGGCGAGGCAACGGGTTGACCCCCTCTTCCGGACGCGAACCGTGGGCCGACGTGCCGGTGACCTTCACGACAATGCTGTCTGCATTGCGTGTGATGTCGATTGAGAACTTGCCCTGCGCTGCCAGGCTGCTGACGAACGCATCGCGCTTGGCTTCAAGCGCAGCCGCCGCGACACCCAGATCCCCGCCCTTGAGCGTAGCCGTCGCCGTTTGCGGAACGGCGTTGGCGGAGGCCGCGCCGCTCATCGACACGATGGCCGTGCGGGCCGCATCTCCAGCCTGCGCGGGGAAGAATACCTTCAATGCGCCCGAACCCTTCTCTGCCACGACAGCGGGGTATTTGCTGTCGAGCACGATGTTGTACGCGGGCAATTGCGTGCGCTCGCGGTAGTACTTCATGCCGTCGCCGCCGGTTTCCTCGGTGGTCTCGATCATCAAGCGGATCGTGCGGGCGAGCGGCACACCGCTGTCCTTGACGGTCTTCATGGCGTACATCGCGGCGGCAATCGAGCCCTTGTCATCGATCGTGCCGCGGCCATACAGCAGATTGCCCACACGCGTGACCTTGAACGGATCAAGCTTGGTGCCATCGCCGAGTACCCACTCTTCAGCCTTTGCAGGCACGACGTCGGCGTGGGTCAGAATGCCGAACTCATCCGAGCCGGTGCCCGGCAGCGTCACTTCGAACACGCGGTTGTCGACGTTGCGGAATTTCAGGCCGAAATCGTGCGCCATCCCCTCGACCAACTTGCCGAAGGCCACGATGGCGGGGTTCTCGTGCTGCGGGATCTTGTCATCGCGCACCGTCGGCAGCGCGACCATTTTCTCGATGGATTCGATCACCGCCTGTTGGTTGTGCAGACGGTTGTACACGCCGAGCAAGCGGCCAACGTTGACAAGGTCATCCCCCGTCAGCGGCGCTTTCTTGCGATACGCAGCAACGCTACGCGCAACTTGCGGGTCGGCCTTGGCGGCCGCCGACAGAAAACGGTTCAGGTTGTCCGACGCCTTGGTTTGCTCGGCGGCAATCAACGCATCCAACTGTGGCTTCTGAAGCGTGGCAGCAAAAGCGCCGCCATTCAGGGTGAGCGACAGCGCAAGCGTCAGGGTGGACAAGCCAATACGGGCAGAACGTTGCATCGATGCGGTTCCAGAAAAGGGAAGGCGCCATCATAGGGGCGATGCCGGCTGCGCGCATTGTGCGGCGCAAAAAGCGCGCAGCTGCATCGGCGCACGTTATGCTGGAGCTTTCCCGGGAGGCCTGCCACATGGAACCGCGTCTGGATACCGACCCTGCCCTGCTTGGGGTGCTTGAGGAACTGAAGCGGCTCGAACCGATCTTCCACCGTCCCGAACGCGCGACCCGCCGCGAGGATTTCGAGCGGATGATCACGGAAGACTTCTGGGAGGTCGGCGCCTCTGGCCAACGTTACAGCCGCAACTACGTGCTCGGCGTGCTGGAAGCGCGGCGCGGCCACATCGGCGAAGACTTCTGGCAGACGCGTGACTTTCGCTGCCAGGAAATCGCGCCGGATAATTACCTGCTGACTTACACGCTGGTGCAATCGAATCGCATCACGCGTCGGGCGTCGTTGTGGCGGCGGACAGCTGATGGCTGGAAGGTGGCGTTCCACCAGGGGACAGTAGTGGCTGATGTATAGACGTAAAAAAGCCCGCAAAAAGCGGGCTTTTTTACTGAAACCTTTTGGGGTGACCGATGGGATTCGAACCCACGACAACCAGAATCACAATCTGGGACTCTACCAACTGAGCTACGGCCACCGTAGTACGAACAGCTTGAACTGATTGCTGCCCGACGAAAAATGAGATTATACAAACATTCTTCCAGCGTGACTAGGGGGCAGCGAAAATTATGCGGCAGCCACCTCTTCATTGGATTCATCGCCACGCCGCAGATAGGCCCGCGCCTCGTCAAACAACGCGTGCGCATCGGCCAGCGTCTTGACGCGGCCGAGCGCCTTGGAGTCCGACAGCACGCGCCGCCACCCACGCGCACCCGCCACGCCGCGATACAGCCCCAGCATGTGGCGCACCGCCGCGCCGGCATAACCGCCCCGCTCCACCCAGCGGCCGACGTAGTCGATCATCGCGCCCTCAATTTCGGCGCGCGTTGGCGTGTCCGCGTCTGCACCGTAGTACTGCGCATCGAACGCCGCCATCAAATACGGATGGTGATACGCCTCGCGGCCGATCATCACGCCGTCAATGTGTGCGAGATGCGTGTCGATCTGTTCGAGCGTCTGCACGCCGCCGTTGAGCAGGATTTCCAGGCGCGGAAAATCCCGCTTGAGCTGGTAGACGACTTCGTAGCGCAGCGGCGGAATCTCGCGGTTCTCCTTGGGGCTCAGGCCCTTCAGGATGGCGTTGCGCGCGTGGACGATGAAGGTCTCGCAGCCGGCCTCGGCGATGGTGCCAACGAAATCGCGCACAAAATCGTAGGTTTCGATCGCGTCGATGCCGATGCGGTGCTTGACCGTCACGGGAACCGACACCGCATCACGCATTGCCTTGACGCCCTCCGCGACGAGCTTGGGCTCCGCCATCAGGCAAGCACCGAAGGCACCGCGCTGCACGCGCTCCGATGGGCAGCCGCAGTTGAGGTTGATCTCTTTGTAGCCCCACTTTTCCCCGAGCCGGGCGGCCTGGGCTAGGTCGTCGGGTTCGCTGCCGCCAAGCTGCAGCGCCACGGGATGTTCCACCCCATTGAAATCGAGGTGGCGCGGCACATCGCCGTGCAGGAGCGCGCCGGTCGTCACCATTTCCGTGTACAGCCAGGTGTGGCGCGAGATCTGGCGGTGGAAGTAGCGGCAATGTCTATCCGTCCAGTCCATCATCGGGGCAACGGACAGGCGGCGCGGGTTTATGGTGGGGCGTTCAGCGGTCACAGCAGGATCAACAATTCAATTCAGGCGCGCAGTTTACCGGTTCTAGTCCGACAGCCCCAGCAGCGGATGCTGCTCGCGGCGCCACGGCGAGACGAAGAACGCAGCCACCTCGTCAGCACGTACGGCGTCAACGTTGGCGTGCTTCCATTTGGGCGCGTGGTCCTTGTCGATGGCGAGCGCGCGAATGCCTTCGATGCCGTCACCTTCAGCAAACACGTGCGTCATCATGTCCAGTTCGCGGCGCAGCTCGTCAGCCAGCGTGGTGTGCCGGCCGCGGCGGATCAGCTCCAGCGTGACGGCCATCATCAGCGGCGAGCGTTTGGCTATGTGAGCGGCGGTTTGCGCGGCCCATTCGGTGTCGGCGCTGCCCGCCAGGTTGGCCAGGATGCCTTGCACGGTGTCCTGGTTAAAACACGCATCGATTGCGTCGCGATGCGCGGCGACGATGGATTTGGATGCATCCGGCTCGGTCGCCGCATCCGTCAAGCACGCGGCGATCTGCTCGGCGCTGTGCCAATTGCCGTCGCGCAGGCGCTGCACAACAGCGGCCAGTGCGTCCCTAGTGACGTGGCAATCGGCCAGCCCCACCGACAGCGCATCCGCCGCTTCGATCATCTGCCCGGTCACCCCGAGGTATTCGCCCACGCTGCCCGGCACACGCGCCAGGAACCAGCCGCCGCCCACGTCCGGGAACAGGCCAATGTTGGTTTCAGGCATGGCCATCTTCGTGCGCTCGGTCACCACGCGTAGCGATGCGCCTTGCGAGATCCCCATGCCGCCGCCCATCACCACGCCGTCCATCAACGCGATGTAGGGCTTGGCATAGCTGAAGATCAAGTGGTTGAGGCGGTATTCCTCGGTGAAGAACGTGATGAGCTGCGGGTCACCCGCCGTCGCAGCGCGGTGGAAAAAACGGATATCGCCGCCAGCGCACAGGGCCTTGCCGCCCTCGCCGCACAGGATCACGGCGTGCACCTCCGGATCGTGCTGCCACGCCAGCAGCGCGTGCGACATCGCTCGGATCATCTCCAGCGACAGCGCATTGAGCGCCTGCGGCCGGTTCAGCGTGAGCCAACCGATACCGCCGCGTACTTCAGCGATCACGTTGGACTGAACATCGGCCTGCGAAGCCACGGAGGCAGTTGATGCGGTGGATTCCATGTCTCTTGAATGTTGTGGATTGTTGTACGAATAACGGGTCGCACTGTACACGAGCAGACCAATTTGCGAGGGCGGGCTCTAGACCGCCCTCTTTCGCGCGGCACGTGTTGGGCGTATATCTGCCGGCTGGAGACAACCCACATCACAACAATTCAATGGCCCCGACCCATGACGCGCCCGCGTCGAGTTTTGACCCCGGCTTGATCCTGCTGGCATTTGCACCGGTCTTCCTGCTGACCATCGGCGCGGAGGCGTGGTACTGGCGCAAGCGTGATCCCTCCGTCTACAGCCTCAAGGACACTGTTTCAAACGCCTGCCTCGCGCTCATGCACCAGGCATCGGACGCGTTCTTCCTGTGGCTGATGATCAAGACGGTCTACGCGTGGACATATAACCATGGCCTGCGCGCCGCGCCTGAGACGGGATGGTCGTTCGCACTACTCCTGCTGCTGCAGGATTTTCTGTACTACTTCTTCCACCGCGCCAGCCACCGCGTGCGCTGGATGTGGGCATCGCACGTGACGCACCATTCGTCGGAAGGGATGAATTTTTCGACTGCATTTCGCCAGAGCCTGACGTATCCGATCTCGGGAATGTGGCTGTTCTGGATTCCGCTGGCGTGGATCGGTTTCGCGCCGGATTGGGTGATCCTGGCCGTCGGCCTGAACCTGGCGTTCCAGTTCTTCGTGCATACGCGGCTGGGCGCGCTGGATTCGCGCCACGCGGGCTTCTGGCGATGGCTTGGGCAGTACGTCAACACGCCGTCGGTACATCGCGTGCACCACGCCAAGAACCCGCAGTACATCGACCGCAACTACGCCGGTGTGCTGACCCTCTGGGATCGCATGTTCGGCAGCTTCGTCCCCGAAGAAGAGGCACCGACCTTTGGCATCACGCGGCAAGTCCACACGCACAACCCGATCACCCTCACCTTCCACGAATGGCGCGACATGTGGGTCGATGTGTTTCGCGATCGGGACATCCGCTACCTGTGGAAGCCGCCTGAATGGCGCAGCCCCCGTTCGACGTTGACGGCCGAACCGAGCGGCATTGGCTCGCCTTCCTGAGCACGAGCACCAAAACAAAAACGCCCCGAAACCTCGGGGCGTTTTTATCAGCAGATCGCCTGGCGATCAGACCGCTTCTTCACGCGAGGCGCGCTTGCGCTCGTGTTCCTTTAGGTGACGCTTGCGCAGGCGGATGCTCTTCGGCGTGACTTCCACCAGTTCATCGTCGGCGATGAATTCCACCGCGTATTCCAGCGACATCTGGATCGGCGGGACCAGGCGCACGGCTTCGTCAGTACCCGACGCACGCACGTTGGTCAGCTGCTTGCCCTTGATCGGGTTGACGACCAGATCGTTGTCGCGGCTGTGAATGCCGATGATCATGCCTTCGTACAGCGCATCGCCCGGCGACACGAACATGCGACCGCGGTCCTGCAGCTTCCACAGTGCGTAGGCCACGGCAGCGCCGTCGTCCTGCGAGATCAGCACGCCGTTGTGACGCTCGCCCAGATCGCCTTCCTTGACCGGGGAGTAGTCGTCGAAGATGTGGCTGATCAGGCCGGTGCCGCGCGTCAGCGTCAGGAATTCACCCTGGAAGCCGATCAGGCCACGGGCCGGAATGCGGTATTCCAAGCGGGTACGGCCCTTGCCGTCGGACGCCATGTCGAGCAGTTCGCCCTTGCGGCGGCCCAGCTCTTCCATCACGCCGCCCTGGTGGCCGTCTTCCACGTCCACGGTCAGGCGTTCGAACGGCTCGCATTTCACGCCGTCGATTTCCTTGAACACCACGCGCGGGCGCGACACAGCCAGCTCGTAGCCTTCACGGCGCATGTTTTCCACCAGAATCGTCAGGTGCAGTTCGCCACGGCCCGACACTTCGAAGATCGTGTCGTCGCCAGTGTCCTTCACGCGCAGTGCCACGTTGGACTTCAGCTCGCGGTCCAGACGGTCGCGCAGTTGGCGGCTCGTCACGAACTTGCCTTCGCGGCCAGCCAGCGGCGAGGTGTTGACGCAGAAGTTCATCGTCAGCGTCGGCTCGTCCACCTTCAGCATCGGCAGTGCGTCCTGGGCGTCCGGCGCACACACGGTGCAGCCGATACCCAACTCTTCAATACCGTTGATCAGCACGATGTCGCCGGCTTCCGCTTCCGGCACGATCTCGCGCTCCAGGCCGCGGAACTTCAGCACTTGGTTGACACGGCCCTTGATCGGCGCGCCTTCCGGGCCGAACTTGACCACCACATCTTGCAGCGGACGCACGCGGCCACGCGTGATGCGGCCCACGCCGATCTTGCCGACGTAGCTCGAGTAATCCAGCGAGATGATCTGCAGCTGAAGCGGGCCGTTCGGGTCATCGTCACGCTGCGGCACTTTCTCGAGAATGGTCTCGAACAGCGGCTTCATGTCGCCGCTGCGCACGTCGTCGGTCAAGCCGGCGTAACCGTTCAGGCCCGAGGCGTACACGATGGGGAAGTCGAGCTGCTCGTCACTGGCGCCCAGCTTATCGAACAGCTCGAAGGTCTCGTTGATCACCCAGTCCGGACGTGCACCCGGGCGGTCCACCTTGTTGATCACGACGATCGGCTTCAAGCCCAGGGCCAGCGCCTTGCGCGTCACAAAGCGCGTCTGCGGCATCGGGCCTTCTTGGGCATCCACCAGCAGCAGCACACCGTCAACCATCGACAGCACACGCTCCACCTCGCCGCCGAAGTCGGCGTGTCCCGGCGTGTCGACGATGTTGATGTGCGTGCCGTTGTACTCGACCGCGCAGTTCTTGGCCAAGATCGTGATGCCGCGCTCTTTTTCGATGTCGTTCGAATCCATCACGCGCTCGGTGAGCTGCTCGTTCTCGCGGAACGTACCGGCTTGGCGGAGGAGCTGGTCGACCAGGGTGGTTTTGCCGTGGTCAACGTGGGCAATGATGGCGATGTTGCGAAGCGCGCGCATGGGATGTGAACTCGAAAAGACGTGACACGAGCTCAAAAACAGCTCGCGGAATAACCTGACATTCTAGCATGCTGCGATGCGCAACAGATGACACTCCTTGATCGATCCATGAACGAACGTTGCGAGAGCGGCTTATAGTTCACTCATTATTTCTAAAACTGGAACCACATATTCAACACCTTGCCCTTTGATGCGCGGATTCGTATATTTGTCCAGACAATGATTGTGCATACATAAGATGTCCGAACAGACAAGACCCTCCACAGAAGTTATCGCTCCCGGAACGCTCTTCCGGGTGGAGGACTACCGCATGTGCGAAAGCGTGGGCTACCTCGTCGGGCGCGCCAAGACGGCGCTGTCCATGGCGATCGAGCAGGAAGTTGCCGCAATGGACGTAACGCACTCCCAGGCCAGTTGCCTGGTGCTGCTCGCCAACGGCCGCTGCCAGACCGCCACCGACCTCGGCCGCGAACTGAACACCGATATCGGCTCGCTCACCCGCATGCTCAGCCGCATGGAAAAGCGCGGCCTGATTGAGCGTGTGCGCAGCGAATCCGATCGCCGCGTGGTGCATCTGGAGGTCACGGCGGCTGGCCGTGAATTGGCGGACCGGATGCCCGCCATCTATACACATGTGCTGAACCGCTTCTTCGCAGGCTTCTCCCCTGCTGAAGTGCAAACGTTGCGCGGGCTGCTGCAACGCGTGCTCGACAACGGCACCGGACCGGAAGGCCACCGCGTGCGCACTGCTGACCACTGACGCCGCTCATTGCCCCCACTTTCGCCCGAACCGCCCCAACGTTCCACCCGATTGCTTCCCCTATCAAAGAACATGAACGCCTCGAACCCCGCCCCTCAGGCATTGCCGACTCTGGGCCGCGCGCAGACGCAATGGCCGGTGCGCTTGGGCGTGGCCCTGTCTGCCATCGCACTGGCTGCGCTGGCCGGTTGCGCCTACCTCGGCAATTCGCACAGCACGCAAACGCTCAACTCACCCGGGCAAATGGCCAGCGCCAAGACGCTGCCTTCGCAAGGCGGCCAGTGGCCGTCGCAGAACTGGGTGGATCAATTCAATGATCCGCAGTTGCGTGCGCTGGTGGACGAGGCGGTCAAGGACAACCCGAATCTGCAAGTCGCTTTTGCCCGCGTGCGTGCCTCACGTGCGATGGCTGACGTAGCACGCGGCAACCTGTATCCGAGCGTTGGACTCAACGCCGACATGACGCGCCAGCGCCTGTCTGAGTACGACATGTTTCAAGGCACGCCGCTGGCCGGCAACTGGTTTACCGAATCGAAGATCCAGCTGGGCGTGAGCTATGACCTGGACTTCTGGGGCAAGAACCGCTCGGCGCTGGAAGCTGCACTGTCCGACGACAAGGCCATGGAAGCCGAGAGCCAGGCCTCGCGTCTGATGCTGTCGACCACGGTGGCGCGCACCTACGCCAAGCTGGCTGCGCTGTATGCGCAACGTGACGTGGACGAACGCAGCATCGCGCAACGCAAGGACCTGACCTCGCTGGCCGGCCAGCGCGTGCGCGCCGGGCTGGATACGCAAGTCGAAACCACGCAGGCGCGCGCCAATGTGGCCGCCGCACAGACCGAGCTGGAACAAGTCGAGGAGCAGATCGCACTGACCCGCAACCAGCTGGCTGCGCTACTTGGCAAGGGCCCGGATCGCGGCCTCGCCATTACGCGCCCGACGCTGCTGGCACAAGGCACCCCCAAGCTGCCGGACAACTTGACCATCGACCTGATCGGCCGTCGCCCCGACCTCGTGGCCGCGCGCTGGCGTGTCGAAGCCGCGTCGAAGGACATCGACGTCGCGAAAGCAGAGTTCCTGCCGGACATCAGCCTGACGGCGTTCCTGGGGCTGGCGTCGATCGCGCCGGAAAACCTGCTACTTGGCGCATCGCGTCAGCTCGGTATCGGCCCGGCGCTCAAGCTGCCAATCTTCCAGGGCGGCAAGCTGCGCGCCAACCTGCGCGGCAAGTACGCCAACTACGACGCGGCCGTCGCCAGCTACAACCAAACGCTGAACGAAGCCCTGCACGACACCGCGGACCAGATCACCGCGCTACGCAGCATCGATTCGCAGATCACCATCCAGCGCACCGCACTAAGCGAAGCCGAGCGCGCCTACAGCCTGGCGCGCACGCGCTACGGCGCTGGCCTCGGCACGCAACTCGTCGTGCTGAATGCCGAGACGACCGTGCTGCAGCAACGCAAGCTGGCCACCGATCTGCAGGCCCGCCGCCTGGACGCGCAGATGGCGCTGATCAAGGCGCTCGGCGGTGGCTACACCGCTGAGGACCTGCCTGGCGCCAAGCCCGAGACCACGGCATCGCATAGCTGATCCGGACCTGAATTGAACTGAACTGACCGTTCCAACGCATTCTTTCGAGCCAACATCATGAGTGACAACAAGCCCCAAGCCGCCCCGTCCGCAGCCCCAGGAGCTGGACCCGCAGCCGCGACACCCGCGGCCGCCCCGAACGGCAATGGCAACGGAAAGCGCAAGCGCATGCTGACCACGCTGGCCGCCGCACTGGTGGTCGCCGGCGTCGGCTATGGCCTCTACTGGGGCCTGTACGGCCGCTGGTTCGAGTCGACCGACGACGCGTACGTGCAAGGCAACGTGGTCCAGGTGACGCCGCAAGTGGCCGGCACCGTGGTGGCCATCCGCGCGGACGACACGCAGCTCGTCACCTCCGGCCAGCCCGTGATCGAACTGGACCGCGCCGATGCGCGTGTCGCACTGGAACAAGCCGAAGCCGCGCTCGCCCAGACCGTGCGCCAGGTGCGCACGCTGTACTCGAACACCAGCGCATACACCGCCACGCTCGCCATGCGTGAAAGCGATCTCGCCAAGGCAAAGGACGACCTCGCCCGCCGCAAGCAGATCGCCGGC
>JGI24740J21852_10001560_pt1 | contig 10528 bp, 9 predicted proteins | sample KBSCornC6_FD_21852 | JGI IMG/M metagenome (IMG submission 21852) | reverse complement strand
GCCCATGCCGGGGTCAGTCCCCGCACCTTCGCCCGCCGCTTCCGCGAGGAGTCGGGGACGACGCCGCTGCAGTGGCTGCTCGGGCAGCGGGTGCTGGAGGCACGCCGGCTGCTGGAGGAGTCCGACCTGCCGATCGAGACCATCGCCTGGCACTGCGGCTTCGGCACCGCCGCCTCGCTGCGCGACCACTTCCGCCGCGCCACCGCGACGACGCCGACCGCCTACCGCCGCGCCTTCAGTCCCAGACGGCCTGGGGCAGATTCTCGAGAATCGTCCGGTCGGCGGTGACCAGAGGCGCATCGGCGACGATCGCGTGGGCCGCGATCAGCCGGTCGAAGGGGTCGCGAGTCCAGCTGAGGTCCAGGGCTGCGGCTACGAGAGCTGCTGCCGGGACGTCGGCCATGGCCAGCCCGATGCTTCCGCCGAGCGCTTGGAGCGGGACCGTCGGCGGCTGGGTGACCCGGCCGACTTCGAATAGATATTTGAGCTCGAGTTCGACGATCGGCGAGAAACGGACCGGGCCGGCGGCGAGGAACTCACGTGCACGCGGAGGGATGCGGCGATCCGCTCCCTCGTAGAGCCAACCGATCACATGGGTGTCAAGAAGGATCAGGGTTCCACTCCGAGGACCAGTCGATATGGATCAGCTCCTCGGGGTCGCCGACGATGAACCCCTCTCGTCGTGGCAGCCGGTCCCAGAAGGAGACCTCCTCCTTGGGGGCGATCACCAGAGTCTGGCCGTTGCGGCTGATCTCCAGCGGCTGCCCGGTCTCGAGGACCTCGTCGAGCAGTCGGTAGACGTTGGCGCGAAGCTGGGATGCGCTGATGGCCATGGGCCTGGCTCCATTCGTACGTACGTTCTTATGAAGATTAATACGTACGATAGCGGGGAGGGCGGCCGTGGTCATCGGAGGCGACGCTACCGCGAGTCGAATCACCCGTTGCGCGCACGCCGTGCCAATTCTGTGCCAGCTCTTCACCTAGAGTGAAAGCGATCAGCCGCCGCGACCAGATCAAGCTCAGCGAGGAGGAGCTGCTGACGCTGCTCGACGAGGAGCGGATCGCCGTCGTCTCCAGCCTCGGGCCGCGCGGTTGGCCGCACTCGATGCCGCTCTGGTTCGTGCCGCGGGAGGGCGAGGTCTGGATCTGGACCTACGCGAAGTCGCAGAAGGTCCGCAACCTCGAACGCGACCCACGGGCGACGGTCCTGGTCGAGGCCGGGCACGAGTACGGCGAGCTGCGGGGGGCGTCGATCGAGGCCGAGGCGGAGCTACACCGGGACTTCGAGACTGTGATCGGCTTCGCCGAGGAGCTGACCCTGCGCTACGCCGAGGGCATCTCCACGGTCGAGGGCGACGCCAAGGCGGCGCTGGAAGCACAGGCGCCGAAGCGGGTGGCGATCCGCTTCAAGCCGGTGCGGACGGCGACCTGGGACCACCGGAAGCTCGGCGGAACGTACTGAGCGAGAGCCAGCGCCGCAGCCGCACCCGGGCGGGCCGCTCGACGCTGAAGTGGAGGCCGATCGCGAGGGCGACGACTGCCCCCAAGGTGAGAAATTCGAGGACGAGCGCGGTCGGCGACATCGCCCGCGCCCAGCCGCCGGCGCCGAGCAGGCCGATCGCCGGCGAGTGAACGAGGTAGAAAGCGTAGGAAGCCTCGCCGAGCAGGACCATTGCCGGCAGCGAGAGAGCGCGGGCGGGAAGGCTGGCCGGCGCCGCCGCCAGGGCGAAGATCAACAGTACGGCCGGGAGCGCGTAGCTGAGGTCCAGACTCCAGGCGGTGTAGATTAGTGCCGGCCAGGCCATCAGGGCGACGATCGCCAGCGCGGCTGCCCAGGCGAGCGGCCTGCCGATCCTCGCCACCCGCTCCTCCCCCCGGGTCAGCACGAAGAGGCGGGCGGCAAGGATCCCGAGGGCGAAGTCGCCGAGCCTGGTCAAGGGGGTCCGGTACAGCCAGCGATGGGCCGAGCCGGGGTTCGTCAGCGGCAGGTCGGCGCGGCCGCTGAGAACGAACCAAGCGGCGAGGGCAGCCATCGCGACGACGACCGCGGCGGCGGCGAGCAGGACCGAGCGCGGCTTCCGCAGCCGCGCAAAGAGCGGGATCAGCAGCGGGAAGCAGGCATAGAGGAAGAACTCGACCCCGATTGACCAGGCGGGCGCGTCGAAGCTGTAGGCGTGGGCGACGTTGGGGTCCCAGGCCTGGATCGCCAGCGCGTTGCGCCACCAGCCGTCGATGCCTTCGCCGAGCGCGTGCTGGCGCACCACCACGTAGAGCAGGACCAGGACATACAGCGGATAGAGGCGGGCGAAGCGAGCGACGAAGTAGTCGTAGAGATTGCGTGGGCGCAGGCTGCGCAGCTCGTCGAAATAGTTGAAGGAGAGGACGAAGCCGGAGAGGACGAAGAAGATCGTCACGCCGCTGTAGCCAGAGGCCATCAGGGTCGACAGCAGCTCCGGTGAGTGATGCGGGGCGCCTACATGGCTGGCGTAGACGGCGAGGGCGGCGAGGATGCGAAGGCCCGTGAGCGCAGGCAGGCGCCGGTCAGAGTGGATTTCCGCCCCCGGCTCCAGGGGGCGGATCGTAGCCGGGATCTGCCGAGGGCATCCGCGATGACAGCTTCGCTACATCTGCCCCTCGATCGTGTTTCACGGTGACCGGCCCGCTACCTTTCCCTGCTCGATGAATCGCCGCCCAGTCCTCTCGCTCGCTCTCGCCGCCCTGATCGCGGCCGTCTTCGTCGGCTTCGTCGCCCAGCGCGGCGACGCGGCGCTGGCGCCCCCGAAGCCCGCACCGACTCCGACGCCGACCGCGCTGCTGCCGAAACCGCCGAAGGAATTCTTCGGGATCGGGCCGCAGACGACGCTGACCGACGAAGACGCGGCCTACATGAAAGCGGGCGGGATCGAAACCGTGCGCTGGCCGCTCTCTTGGAGCGGCGTCCAGCCGACCAAGAACGGGACCTACAACTGGGAAGCGATGGACGGCGTCGTCGGCACCGCGGCCCGCCACGGCCTCCGCGTCCTGCCCTTCCTCTACAGCACCCCGCGCTGGATCTCCCGCAAGGAAACGAGACTGCCGATCGACAGCGCCACCGCCCGCTCGGCCTGGGCCGCCTTCGTGCAGGCGGCGGTCAAACGCTACGGGCCCGGCGGCGAATTTTGGGCCCAGCACGCGCCCGGCGTGGTCAAGTACGAAACGCCGATCTCGAGGCCGCTGCCGATCCGCACCTGGCAGATCTGGAACGAGGCCAACTTCTTCTACTTCGCCTATCCGGTTTCGCCGCAGCGCTACGCGCGGCTGCTGAAGATCACCACGCCGACGATCAAAGCGGTCGATCCCGGCGCCAAGGTCGTCATCACCGGGCTGTTCGGCGAACCGACGGCGAAGGGCGCGCGGGGGATGCCGGCGGCGCAGTTCCTCGAACAGCTCTACCGGGTGCCGGGGATCAAGGGCCTCTTCGACGGAATCGCCCTGCATCCGTACGCATACGACTCCGAAAAGCTGGAAGAACTGGTCGAAGCGCTGCACGAAGTCACGGTCGAAAACCGCGACCGGGTGCCGCTCTACATCACCGAGATGGGCTGGGGCTCCCAGAACGACTACGAACAGGTCGCCTTCGAGCAGGGGATCCAGGGCCAGGTGCGGGAGCTGAAGGCGGCCTACGGCTACCTGCTGGAAAACCGCAACCGGCTCGATCTCAAGCAGGTCTACTGGTTCTCCTGGAAAGATTTGCCGGAATCCTGCAGCTTCTGCGACTCGGTCGGCTTCTTCCGCGGCGGCCCGAGGTTCAAGCCGAAGCCGGCCTGGCACGCTTTCGTCGCCCTGACCGGCGGCCGCGCCCGGCCGTAGGAACTAGCGCTGCGGCAGGACCGCGACCGTCAACCGCGGCGCTCGCGCGGCGGCGAAGTTGCCGCTGGCGGCGACCGTGGCGGTGAAGGTCGAGCGGTGGCGGATCCGCCGCACGAAGCTGGCGCTGCAGCCCTTGTCCAGTTTGGCGCTGCCGTTGGGACGGCCGCCGCGACGCAGCTTCACCAGCTCGCCGGCGCGGCCGGCGCAGGGGCCGAGGTGGGCGGTGAGGACGACCCGGTGGCCGCGGCGGACCGCGGCGCGGCTGGCGCTGAGCTTCAGGGTGGTACGGCGAGCCCCTTTGTTCTTGCCGTGGCCCTTGGCTTTGCCGTTGTTGCCACCGTTCTTCGAGGCCGTGGGCGGGGAGCCACCGCTGGAGCTGCCACCGCCCGATCCGGTCCCGCCGCCGGTCGGGGGCGAGGGCGGCGCCGGGGTCGGGCAGGTTGCCAGCGGCGTGCCGGCGATGCGCATCACTTCGCCGCCTTCGGTGACCACGTAGACCCGCCGGGCGGCGTCTTCGCCGAAGGAAACCGGGCTCGAGACCTTCAGCCCAGTCCAGCAGTCGTCGCTCGCAACCGCTTCGCCGGGGGCGGGCAGGCGCAGCGAGCGGATCGCGCCGCCGCAGAGGTCGGCGTAGAGGTAGTGGCCGAAGAGCTCGCCGAGGGCGGGGTCGCGGACGACGTAGCCGCCGATGATCGCGCAGCGGCTGGCGGCGCCGGGCACGTCCGCTTCCTTGCTGTGGGGATAGTCGAAGACCGGTTCGACGAAGTCGCTTGGCTGGCTGCTTTCGCAGCCTTCGTCGGTCGCGGGCCCGGCGATGAAGCCCTCGCGGCAGTTCCAACCGTAGTTCGCGTTCTCGCCGCCGACCAGGCCGGGGCCTGGGCTGCGGGCCAGGTCGACCTCCTCGCGGGCGCTCTGGCCGACGTCGCCGATCGCCATGTCGCCGCTTTCGCGGTCGAAGGAGAAGCGGAACGGGTTGCGCAGGCCGAGGCTCCAGACCGCGGGCGTCTGGTTCGGCTGCGGCGAGACCCGGAGGATCTTGCCGAGTTTGCTGGCGGGGTTCTGCGAGTTGTGCAGTTCGTCGTTGCCGCCACCGCCGTCGCCGGTCGAGGAATAGAGCATCCCGTCGGGGCCGAACTGCAGCTGGCCGCCGTTGTGGTTCGACTGCTGCGAGTGAGGGACGCTGAAGACCGACGCCAGGGTCGAGGTGCTCGCCGTTTCGCGGTCCGGGGCCGCGGTCAGCTCGTCGACGTGGATCGTCCCGGTTTCGTCGTTGGCGTACTGGACGAAGAGGTGGCCGCTGCTGTCGAAGTCCGGCGCGAGCGCGACCGACATCAGCCCCCGCTCGCCTTGGCAGGAGCCGTTGCATTCGACCTCGCCGCTGAGGTCGACGAAGGTGTGCGCGATCCCGCCGACCACGAGCTGGATCTTCCCTTCGCGTTCGGTGATGAACAACCGGTTGGCATCGCCCGGGTCGGAGGTGACGTAGGTCGGATGGTCGAAGCGGCCGATCGGTTCGAGCGTGAGCGCTTGGGCCCTGCTCGCTCCGAGCAGGGCGACGAGAGCGGCGGCAGCGATGGCGAGGCGGGTCATTTGCTGACGCTAGTACCACGCGCAGGCATCGCTCAATCGCCTTTCTGGCCGAATTTCTGGCCGAAATGGCGAACCTGGAACGGCTTGCCATGGGATGCGGTCGATAGAAATCCCGCATGCCTGCCGCTGAGCAGGGGCCGTCGCCCGCGGTTTGGGTGGTCGTTCCCACGTACAACGAGGCCGAGAACGTCGAGGCGTTCGTCGCGGCGGTGCTCGACGCGGTGCCGTCGGCCACCGTCCTCGTCGTCGATGACAACTCGCCCGACGGCACCGGCGAGATCGCCGCCCGCCTCGCGGCCGCACGCGAGCGGGTCGAGGTCCTGCGGCGGCCGCGCAAGGAAGGGCTCGGGCCCGCCTACGTGGCCGGCTTCCATCTGGCGCTGGCACGGGGGGCGGATCTGCTGGTCGAGATGGACTCCGACTTCTCCCACGACCCGGCGGAGCTGGGGACGCTGATCGCCGCCAGCGCCGACGCCGACCTGGTGATCGGCTCCCGCTACATCCCCGGCGGCGCGGTGGCGGATTGGAGCGCCTCGCGGCGGGCGATCAGTCGCGGCGGCAGCGCCTACGCGCGCCTCGTGCTCGGCCTCGACGTCCAGGACCTGACCGGCGGCTTCAAGTGCTTCCGCCGCGAGGTCCTGGAGGCGATCGACATCGACGGCATCGGCTCCAAGGGGTACGCGTTCCAGGTCGAGACGACGTATCGCACGGTGGCTGCCGGCTTCCGCGTCGTCGAGGTGCCGATCACCTTTCGCGATCGGCTCGCCGGCGACTCGAAGATGAACGGCGCGATCGTCGTCGAGGCGGCCCTGCGGGTGCCGCTGCTGAGGCTGGGCCGCGATGGCTAGCCCGGCAGAGGTTGCGGAGGTGGGGCGAAGGCCCGACCTTGCCGGCGGCGAGGTCGCTTCCGCGCCCAAGGGCAGGCTCGAAGCCTTCCCCGACGTCGCGAAGGTCCTGGCAATCGTGGCTGTGGTCACGGTTCACGTCACCGCTCCGGCCAGCGAAGACATCCACGTGATCACCAACGGCGCCTGGCTGGCAGCTGTCGCGATCGAGACGGCGCTGCGTTGGTGCGTGCCGCTGTTCGTGATGGTGAGCGGCATGCTCCTGCTCCGAGCGGGGACCGCGGCGGAGTCGCCATCCCACTTCTACCGGCGCCGGGCGTCCCGGGTCGCGATCCCGCTGGTGTTCTGGTCCCTCTTCTACCGCGCCTTCCTCGAATACACGGGGCCGCACTCGACCTTCCTCGAACACGTCCAGGCGCTCTACTCGGGCCAGCCGTACTTTCACCTCTACTTCCTCTACATCATCGCCGGCATCTACCTGATCTGCCCGTTCCTGGCTCGCGCGATCAAGGACCTCTCCCAGCCCCAGCTCGCCGGCCTCACGGCCGGGGCACTGACCCTCGGCTTCCTCTGGACCGGGGTGCCGCCCTGGCTGCCCGCCACCGGCAGCAACGCCTTCAGCGAGTTCGCTCCGTTCATCGGGTACTTCCTCGCCGGCTGCTGGCTGGCCCGCCTCGAGCTGACGCGGCAGGTGGCGCTTGCCGCCGCGATCGTGTTCGCGGTCCTGCTGCCGATCTCGACCGCGGTCACCTACCTCTGGGTCTCGAGCGGCGACCTCGAATACGGTCGCTACCTGTACTGGTACCTGAGCCCGACGGTCATCGTCATGTCACTCTGCGTCTTCGTCGTCGTCAGGGTCGCGGTCCGCGAATGGACGCTGCGGTCGCCGATTCGCCACATGGACCGGCTCCACTATGTCGGCGAGGCGACCTTCGGGATCTTCCTCATCCACCCCTTCTTCCTCGGCCTCTGGGAGCGGACCTCGGCCGGGCGGATTCCCACCGTCGGCCATGGCTTCGCCTGGTGGATACCGCTAACCGTGGCCGGCCTGATCGTCGTCTCGTTCGCGGTCACGGTGCTGCTGAAGCAGTTGCCGGGGCTGCGGCGCCTGGTCTGAGCCGGCTGGCCGTTTCCTCCACATCGCCAGCCGGCGCCCGTCGGGCAGCGTCAGGGTGTGGATCCGGCGGAACCCGAGCTGCTTCGCCGCCGCGATCGCATACGCCTGGGTGACCAGGGGGGGAAAGTCGCCCGCGTTCGAGCTGGTCGTCATCAGCACGGTCGGCTGGCCGAAGGCCGGATCGCTGAGCTGGCGCCGGTAGGTCCGCACGGAGTCGTTCGGTTCGGCGGACAGCTGCGTGAAGAAGATGCCGCGGTGGTACTTGCCGACCGTCGCGAGCTGGACCGTGTTGGAGCTGATCGCCCGGTTGCGCGAGGCGAAGGCGACCACCGGCCCTTCGCCATGGGGACCGTAGAGGCCGGCGAGCAGGCCGGTGACCTCGCGGTCGGCCCGGGGCCAGCCTTCGTCGCGCCGGTCGAAGACGGTTTCGGGGCCGGGGACCTGGAGCCTGATCGCGAAGACCGCCTTGGGGACCCCTTTGGTGACCGGGAAGGGTTCCTCGAAGCCCGGGACCGAGACCAGCCGCGTGTGGGAGGCGAAGGACCAGATCGTCGCCGTCGAGACCAGGTTGACGGCGGCGATCAGGCCGACCAGGCCGGCCGCGGGAACGGCCGCGCGCGGGTATGCCTTGATCGCGAGGACCGCGATGCAGGGGAGCAGGGCGGCGATCGGGAAGGTGAAGCCGTCGCCGCCGTTCTGGGAGGTCATCAGGGCGCCGTAGCCGAGGACGAAGACGATCGCGACGCTGAGCGCGTCGCTCGCGGCCAGGCGCCGCCAGGTCGAGGCCCGGCTGTCCGGGTCCCCGAGCCGGCGCAGGACCAGGACCGCCAGCGCCGCCAGGGCGACGAGGAAGAGCAGGGCGAGGGGGAGGAAGAGGTCTTCGGTCGTCATGTGTTCGGCGACCGAGTGGAAGCGCCCCCAGGAGAGCAGGGCGTGTTCCTTGCCGTAGTTCTTGCTCTGGCTGCCGTAGCCGTAGTTGGTCAGGTAATCGATCACCGACTGCAGGTTGCGGGCGTACCAGGTGGCCGCCACGGCGACGGCGACGAGCGCGGTCAGGCCGAGGTTGAGGAACCGCTTCGGCAGGTCCCCCTCGCGCCGGGCGAGGATCGCCACGAGCGCCGCGACCAGGAGCCCGGGCACGTAGGAGATCGCCATCGTCCGCGAGAGCAGCATCAGCCCCACCGCCACCCCGCAGATCGCCGCCCAGCGGCTCCGTCGCATCCCCTCGCTCTTCAGCAGGAAGAAGACCGCGAGGCTGAGGAAGGCCGCCGTCGGCAGGGCGAAGATGTACTCGCGGGAGAAGGCGAAGGTGCCGGGCAGGGTGGCGGTGACGATCGCCGCCAGCGCCCCGAGCCGCGGCCCGGCGAGGCGCTCGCCGATCGCGTAGGCGGCGAGCGCGAGCACGACCGCGAAGAAGGTGAGGGTCGCGAAGCCGTCGAGCAGTCCCGGCTTGACGAAGACGAGCAGGGAGGTCACGGCCGGTACCAGCGGCGCGAAGGTCGGCTGGTTCTGGATCGCTTCCCACCAGCCGCCGATGCCGCCGCTCTTCAGGCCCAGGTAGTCGACCAGCCCGAAGGTCGTGTACCCGGCCTCGTCGACGTCGAAGGGGAAGTTGTGGCGGTACGTCTCGAACCACCAGACGTCGAGCGCGGCCAGGGCGAGAGCGACCAGCGCGACGAGCAGGCCCCAGCGTGCGCGGGGGCTAAGGCGCTGCCACATCTGCCGGCATCGCCTCGCGCGCCTGCTTGAGCAGGGCCGCGATCGCCTTCCCGTAGCGCGGCAGGGAATGACGCTCCCGTACCAGCTCCCGGCCGGCCCGGCCGACCGCTTGGCGGCTCGCCGGCGGCATCGCCAGGATCCGGTCGAGCCCGCTCGCCAGCGCTGTCAGGTCGCGGTCGTCGCAGAGCCAGCCGGTCTCTCCGTCAGCGATCAGCTCGGGGATGCCGAAGACGCTGGTCGCGAGCACCGGCGTCTCCCAGGCCATCGCCTCGAGCACGGTCCGCGGCAGGGACTCGACGTCGGAAGCGCAGACCAGCAGGTCCGCCATCCCGTACCAGGGCTGGACGTCGGGGGTGATCGGGACCAAGCCCATGCGGTCGCCGAAGGGCGAGTCCTCGATCAGCTCCTGCAGGGCTTCGGAGTGTGGGTCCTTCTTGCGCCCGCCGACGAACGAGAGGTGGGCGGCGGGATGGCGGGCGGCGATCAGCTCGAACGCTTGGGCAAGCTGGATCTGGGCCTTGCGGGGCTCGACGGTGCCGATGCAGAGGATCAGCTCGGCCTCCTCGGCGATGCCCTCCTTGGCCCTGGCGGTGGCCCCGTCGAAGCTGTCGCGGGCCTCGTCGATAGACCCGAAGTCGACGCCGTAGGGGAGCGTCAGGCAGCGCTCCGGCTCGATCAGCGGTTCGTAGATCCGCTTCGTCGCGTCCGCCTCGAAGACCGCGTGGGCGGCCTTGCCGACGGTCGCTTCGGCGCGTTCGCGCACGTCCGGGTCGAGGTCGGCCCAGAGCAGCGCGGGGGGGAAGCTCTCGTGAATCGCCCAGACGGCCGGGATGCCGAGGCTGGCCGCCACCTCGGCGCCGAAGAAGGCGGCGGAGGTAGCGGTGTTGACGAAAGCGACCTCGAACTCGTGTGGGGCGGCCCAGGCGGTCAGCTCCTCGACCCGGCCGAGGTGCGAGGTCACGTCCTCGAAAGGGGCGAAGCTGGTGATGTGGACCGGGATTCCCATCCCTTCGAGGACTTTCCGCAGCGGGCCGTCGACCGAGCTGACCACGATCGGTTCGATCGCCCCCTCGCGCTCCAGCTCCCGCAGCAGATCGAGCAGGTAGAGCTGGGCGCCGCCGAGGGTGAGTTGATGGGTCACGACCAGCGCCCGCAGGGCCTCGCCGGAGCGTCGCGAGGCCGGGCGCGGCGGTGCCGGCGCCGGCAGGTCGGGGAGCGGCGCCGGCGGCGCCGGGCGCAGGCTCAGCGGCACCGGCTCGAATTCGAAGCGCTCGCCCTCGACGCTGGTCGCCACCACGCGCACCGTCGCCTCGCCTTCGCGGCTCGCGGCGGGGAGCTCGGAGACGCCGGTCGAGAACTCGAAGCCGGAGAGGGCGGCGAAGGGGAGCTCTTTGGCCGCCTCGACGTC
>JGI24740J21852_10001559_pt1 | contig 10529 bp, 13 predicted proteins | sample KBSCornC6_FD_21852 | JGI IMG/M metagenome (IMG submission 21852) | reverse complement strand
AACCCGCGCATCCTGATCATGGACGAGGCCACGTCTTCCGTGGATACGACCACCGAGAAGGAAATCCAGAAGGCGCTCGACAACCTCGTGCAGGGCCGCACCACCATCGCCATCGCGCACCGACTGTCGACGCTGCGCAAGGCCGATCGCCTCGTGGTCATGGACCGCGGTCAGATCGTTGAGGTAGGCAACCACGACGAACTGCTCGCCCGCGAAGGCGCGTACTACAAGCTCTATCAGGCACAGGCCCGCAACGTCGATGCGGACACCGACATGACGAGCGACGGTGAACGCGTAGACGCCGCCGAGCCGGCTTACGCCCAGTCGGCGCAGTAATCACGGATTGCGACAACGATGCAGACACCTGACTTCACCCTGAGCCGCAACAGCTTCGGCAAGCTGGTCGTGACCCTGGCCGACGGCACCGCCCACGAGGGCGTGATGCCCGTGCGCGCGTTCCCGATTTCCGCAGCAGACGACGGTTTGAGCCTGATGAGCACCGATGGCCGCGAGCTGGCGTGGATCTCCCGGCTGGATGCGCTGCCCGCGCCCACACGCGAATTGATCGCAGCCGAACTGGCCGCGCGCGAGTTCATGCCCGAGATCCGCAAGATCATCGGCGTATCGACCTATGCCACGCCCAGCACGTGGACCGTGCAAACCGATCGCGGCCAGACCGACCTCGTGCTGCGCGGCGAGGAAGACATCCGTCGCCTGACGGGCACCACGCTGCTGATTTCCGACAGCCACGGCATCCACTACCTGATCCGCGATCAGTTTGGGCTGGATAAGGCCAGCCGCAAAATCCTGGACCGGTTCCTGTAAGACAGGCGCCATCACTCAGCCATTTGGGGGAACGGGGCACAAACCGGCTCCGGAACCCCACCCGCGTTACCATGTCGGACTCTTCTGATTCAACGATACGTCACAGGCACCTATGGTCACGCGTCGCACCCTTCTTGCCTCCGCTTCCCTCACCGCCACGCTGGCTGCGCTCGGCATCACGCCCGAAGCGCTAGCCGCCAGCCGCGTCAAGCTTGGCGATGCATCGCCGTTTTCGTTCGACACGCTCATCGAGCGAGCGCGCACGATGGCAAGCAAGCCATACACGCCGCCCGCCACCGCGCCGGCCGACATCCTCGCCAAGATCGATTACGAGGCACACGGCAAGATCAAGTTCGACACCGCGCACGCGCTGTTTGCCGATGGCCCCGGGCAGTTTCCGGTGACGTTCTTCCACCTGGGCACCTTCTTCCGCGCGCCGGTGCGCATGCATGTGGTGGAAAAAGGTGCGGCGCGCGAGGTCGTCTACGACGAGTCGTACTTCGACATGCCGGCCGACAGCCCGGCACGCAAGCTACCGCGTGGCAGCGGCTTTGCCGGCTTCCGCTTCCAGGAAAGCCGCCTGGGCGACCAGAAAAAGCTCGACTGGAAGAAGAACGACTGGGTGGCCTTCCTGGGCGCGTCGTACTTCCGCGCGATCGGCGAGTTGTATCAGTACGGGTTGTCCGCGCGCGGTATTGCGCTGGATGTGGCCCAGGCTGGCAAGCCGGAAGAATTCCCCAACTTCACGCACGTGTGGTTCGACACGCCGGCACAGGGCAACGATAGCCGCGCCGACTCGGTCACCATCTACACGCTGCTCGATGGCCCAAGCATCACGGGGGCATATCGCTTCGTCATGCATCGCACAAAGGGCGTGGTGATGGATATCGATACGGCGATCTTCCTGCGCAAGGACGTCGACCGCTTCGGCATCGCACCAGCCACGTCGATGTATTGGTTCTCGGAAACCGCCAAGGGCACCGCCACCGATTGGCGCCCCGAGGTGCACGACTCCGATGGTCTGGCCCTGTGGACAGGTAACGGCGAGCGCATCTGGCGCCCGCTCAACGACCCGCCGCGCACGGTGGCGTCAGCGTTTGGCGACAACAACCCGCGCGGGTTCGGCCTGCTGCAGCGTGATCGCGATTTCAACAACTACCAGGACGGCGTGCACTACGAGCGCCGCCCGAGCCTGTGGGTGGAACCGCTGGAGGGCTGGGGCGAAGGCGCCGTGCAGCTCATCGAGATCCCGACCGATGACGAGATCCACGACAATGTCGTCGCCATGTGGGTGCCGAAGGCGCCGGCACGCGCGGGTAGCCAGTACCGCCTGCGCTATCGCTTGCACTGGCTGGCCGATGAACCGTATCCGACGCAACTGGCGCGCTGCGTAGCCACGCGCCTGGGCAATGGCGGCCAGCCTGGTCAGCCGCGTCCACGCGGGGTACGCAAATTCATGGTGGAGTTCAAAGGTGGCCCGCTGGAAAAGCTACCCTTTGGCGTGAAGCCGGAGGCGGTGCTCTCCACCTCGCGCGGCACGTTCTCGTATGTGTTTACCGAGGCAGTGCCCAATGGTGTGCCGGGCCACTGGCGTGCGCAGTTCGATCTGACGGTCGAGGGCAAGGAGCCTGTAGACATGCGCTTGTTCCTGCGCGTGGATGGCAAGCCGCTATCAGAAACGTGGCTGTATCAGTACCACCCGTTTCAATCGCCGGTAGGGCCGGTAGCGGCATAAAGGGCGGCAACAAAAAAGGCGAGGAAGACTCCTCGCCTATTGATAGGCAACCATAACGACCGCCAACGCTGGTGGCGCCGTTCGCGGATTCGACAGCGTAAGGGTGCCGCTATTGCCGGTCAGCCTGTTGGCTTTGAAGCCGACATATTGGGCACGAACACCGGTGTCGTTGCCCACTGCCCCTACGCGCCGCCACGTCGACGAGGCTTTGGAGCGTGACGCCACAGACACCACCACCGGTACCGGATGCGTGATCGGCGTACTGAAATCGATCACTACCTGACGGCCGCTCCCGGCGTTCTGCGTCTGCAGCCCCCCGACTGCAGCAGCCACGCGCGGTGCGGCCGTCACGCTGTATCCGCTTGCCAAGACGGCACCGGTGAACCGGATCGTGCCGCCCATCTGGCCTCCAGCCGCCGATACGCCGGTAGAGTCAATGGCTGCCATCAAGGCAACCAATCCCTTCATATAAGCCCTGCACATAGCACCCCCGTTTGCCCGACCCTTGGGCGTTCCACGATGTTTCGTGGTTGAAGAACGACCACACTCGGCTGCCCATTTAATGGCGATCTTGTAACAGCCTTGCGCAACACTTGTTTGCAGATTGCATGGTCATACAGTCTGATTCTCATCGATAACTACGGGTATTCCTGATTGAAGCTAGGAATACCCGAGATGTAGTCACAGTGCGCTTTACGGGGTCGGCCACACCGCGAGCGCCTGCATCAACTGCTTGCCCAGCGGGATGCGCTTGGCCATATCGCCTTCGCGGGGCATGTCGATGTTCAGTGCGAAGGCGTACACGCGCCCCGCGCGCTCGACCCAGCCGACCCACCAGCCGATCTCGGGCCGGTATTCGGTCGCAACGCCGGTCTTGGCGTACAGCGCGGCATCGCCCTGTTGCTCGATCAGCAGCATGCGGTGGACCAAATCCCACGTGCGCGGCTTCACCGGCAATTGCTTGAGCGCCATGCGGCTGGTGAAGCGGGCCTCTTCGAATGCAGAAATCTCCAGCGGACCACGTAGCCAGAACTGGTCAATCTCATCGCCGATCTGGCGGTTGCCGTAATCGAACGCGTCGACATAGGCCTGCATGCGCTGCGTCCCGATGCGGCGCGCCGCCTCCTGATAGATCGGCACGGCTGAGAGCCGGATCGCCTCGGGCAAGGCCATGTCGTGCTCCCATTGCTTGTAGGGCTGGGGCTTGCCGCCGTAGGGAATGATTTCCTGCTCGTCGCGCACCGCGCCCGTGTCGAAGGCGATCAGGCTGTTCGGAATCTTGAAGGTGGACGCCGGGTTGATACGCCGCGCGGCGCGCGCCGGATCGACGACGTAGGTGCGATCCGCGCTGATGTCCATCAGAACAAACGTGCCGGTGACACCAGCGTCGTCAAACACGCGCTTCAGGTCGTTGCGCACGATCAGCTCGGCGTGGACGGTGGTCGCACACAGCGCAACGGCGCCGCCGCCGATGGCCAGCGCGAGGGTCTTGAACCAGCGAGAAAACATACGAGCTCCTTGAATGTTGGGGTGGTTGCCGGCAAACACCGGCGCTGCGCATCGTAGGGAGCACGGGAGACGCTCGCCAGTTGGCAACACGGGCAGCACGTCACGGGCGTAACGCCTGTAACGCATGGCTTGGCGCACAATGGCGACCACGTTGTTGCTTCGCCGCGCCCTGCGCATGACGCCATCCACCCACCCCACCCTGCATGTTGAGCTGACCACGCCGCAAACCGTCGATGGCCGGCGCGCGCCGTTCCAGAGCTTGTGGCTGCTGGTACGCCTGGCGTATGCGCATCGGCTGTCACCGGAGCAGCCTGTGGTGCGGCTCGCTGACTTGCGTGGCGCTGTGTCGGACGCCAGTACCCAGCGCATGATGATCAGCCGCGCCTTTCGCGACTGGCAGAACTGGGGCGTGCAAGCCGGCTGGGGCGAGGCGCGCGACCGCGAACCGCGCTTTCTCAACGCCGACAAGCGCAGCCAGGGTCCGTTCTGGCTCACGCCCGAAGATGCGGTGCGCGTGGTCTGCCTGGTGGAAGGCCGCATCGCCGACGATACCGACGTGCGCGCCTTTCTCGGCATCGCTGTGCCGGACAGCGCGGCGGACCACGCTGTGGACGCCGCCAGCGCTCTCTCTGGCCCAGCACCCGGCACGCCCAATCCGACGTTCTGGCACGCCTTTCTGACGGCGCGCCATGCCATGCGCGAGGGCCGCCTGCTGCACGCCCTCAGCACCAACACGAGTGCATCGGCCACCGAGCGCGGCGGCGCGCTGCTCGCCCTGCGCCACGCCAGCGACGCCGCCGACAACGACTTCCAGCGCGCGCTCGTCACCCTGGGCGAGGCGATGGCCGCACGCCGCTTGGGCGATTCCACCCGCGCCAGCGCACTGCTCTCGCAACTGCGCGCGCACCGCCGCCAGCGTCACGTACTTGGCAACGACTACCTCGCGGCGATGGAACGCATCGTCACCGCCTGGTGCGCGTATGACCGGCGGGACCTCGACCTCGCCACCGGCTTGCTCGTCCGCCTGGTCGATGCCGAACCGGGGCGCAGCCTGCTGCGTTATCACCCGCAGATCCGCTTCGAGTGGAACAACCTCAGTGCCCTCATTGAACGCGCACGCCTGCTCTATGCCGATGCCACCGACATAGCCATCGACGTGCGCGCACAAGCGGCCCGGCATATCGTCGCGCAATTCGAAACGGCGCTGGCCGCCGCACTGGAAAGCCAAGCTGCGGATGCGGTGCAGCAGGTTGCTGCCAACCTCGGCATGACCTGCTGGCTGCTGCGCGACGTACTGTGCGAAGCGGCCCACAGCGATGGCACTGTCGATGCCGTGCGCTGGCTCGCCATGAGCGAATGGCAAGCGTTGCGCAATGGCGGCCCGCTGCAATCGGCATGGAACGCCATCGCACTGATGCGCATTGCGCGCGCTGACACAAGCCGAGCTCCGCTCACGCTAGCCGATCTGCAAAATCAGGCAGGGCCATTTGCCGAGGCGTTTGATGCGCGCTACTGGCCCGTACGTTGGGCCGACGTGGCCGCGTTGCGCCTGCGCGAACATGACAGCGGCCGCCACCGCTACGGCCGCGTGCAAGTCAGCGGCTTGCTGCTCGAACTGGCGTGGTTCGCCCATGCCGACGGTGATCACACTACGGCTCGCGCTGCCGTAGAGCGCTTGTCCGAAGCCATGCAGGAACTGGCGCCGCATGATCGCGCCTATTTCGTACAGGCGCTGAAGCAGCTCGCGCAGGCGGCGGAATCTGCGCCCTGAGCCGAGCGGTCTACGGAGAATCGTTGCATCACTAACGATCTGTCGCTAGACTGCGGGCATGTTTGATCACTGCCTGTACTTCAACACGACTGCGCTCGCGCGCACCATCGAGCGCGAATGGGCGGACGCCTATGCGCCGTTCAGGCTGACGCCGCCGCAAGGCTTCGTGCTGCGCATGGTGCTCAAACGGCCAGGAGTGCTCAACCGCGAGCTGGCCGACGTGCTGGGGATTGCTCGTCCCACCGCCACGCGCCTCGTTGATGGCTTGATTGCCAAGGGTCTGGTGGAACGTCAGCCGTCGGCAGAAGACGGCCGCGAGTGGAATCTGCTCCCCACCGATGCGGCTCTCGCGCTGGAAGCCCCGTTACAAGCGGCCAGCGCCAAGGTCGCGCGGCGCTTGCGCGAACACGTCGGCGCCGACGCGTTTGATGGCACGGTGCGAGCCATCCGTGAGGTACGCAACGCACTAAGCACCTAAACAAAACAGGGCGGCTTGAGCCGCTCTTTTTTATCGTCAACTAGTTGCATTGCTACCTATTTTACGAGGCGTGCCACACATGACCACCGTTCTCATCACCGGCATCGAACCTTTCGAATCCGACCCGACCAACCCGTCGTGGGACATCGCGCAAGCGCTGAATGGCACCCAAATCGACGGCGCGACCATCGTGGCGCGACAGTTGCCGTGCGTGTTCGGCGTCGCCAACAAAAAGCTGATCGAAGCGATTGAGGAAACTTCGCCTGCGCTGGTTGTTGCACTCGGTCTCGCGACGGGCCGCGCGGAGATCTCGGTGGAACGCGTAGCAATCAACGTGATTGACGCACGCATTCCCGACAACGCCGGCAACCAGCCGGTCGATACTCCGGTAGTGGCAGATGGGCCCGCGGCGTATTTCTCGACGCTGCCCATCAAGGCCATCGTGCGGGCGCTGCGCGAAGCCGGTGTGCCGGCGGCGGTGTCGCAAAGCGCGGGCACTTATAACTGCAACCACCTGTTCTACGGGTTGATGCACCACCTTGCCCGGCGCGCGCCACAGGTGCGTGGGGGCTTCATCCACGTGCCAACCACGCCCGAACTCGCAGCACAGCATGCGGGCCGACCGAGCCTCTCTCTCGACACGCAAACCAAAGGCATCCGCATGGCCATACACACGGCATTGCGAACCCACACCGATGTGAAAGTCAGCGGCGGCGCGGTGCACTAACACGAAGACTGGCAAACCATCTGCCCGATGCTACGATCCAACCACGATCGCTCTCGGGAGACCCAACTATGAAGAAGAATGCATGGCGACTCAGCATCTGCCTGGCCGTGGCCGGCGTGCTGGGTGCGAGCGCGTTGCCTGCGCAGGCTCAGGTGTCCGTGCATGTGCGGATCGGGCCGCCGCCTGCGCCACGCCACGAGCGGATTCCCCCACTGCCGCCAGGCTATGTATGGGCGCCGGGGTACTGGCAACTGCAGGGCAACCGCTACGTCTGGCGCCCCGGCCATCGGATGCGTGGCCGACCGGGTTATCACTGGCGCCAGCCGAGGTGGGTACACGGGCCCCGTGGTTGGGAGATGCGCCAAGGCGGCTGGGACCGTGGCGGCAATCGCATCCACCCTTGCCCGCGCGGGCAGACACGCCACGGCAAATGCCGTTGAGCCACCTCTGCAACACAAACAGGCCGGTCATGCACCGGCCTGTTTTTTTTGCCTGCGAGCGGCTTAGGCCACCAACGGCATCAGCAACAGGCGCGCCGCCAGTTCCCGACGGAAGCCCTCAAACGCCTGGGCGGTCGCCTCGGCGCCACGCGCCGTGTTCTGCAGCCGGATCCCCTCAACCTGGTGAATCCCTACGGTGGCAAACACGTAGCGCAGATAGGGCATCAGAAAATCCGTCTGCGCGTGCGCCCCGTCAAAGTGCCCGCCCGATGCGGACACCACCAGCACCGAGCGATTCGCCAGCATGCCGACCTTGCCCGTCGGCGTGCGGCGGAACGTGCGTTCCGGGCGCACCACCAGATCGATCCACGCCTTCAACGCCGATGGCACGGTGTAGTTGTGCACCGGCGTGGAGATCAACACGGCGTCGGCAGCCTCAAGCTCGCCGATCAAGGTTTCCGACAACGCCAGCGCTGCGCGATGCGTGCCCACGCGATCAGCGTCGGGCATCAAGCTGGCGTGGACGAAGCCGGCATCGGGGTGCGGCAGGGGCGCTGCCGCCAGATCCCGTTCGATGATGCGCAGCCCGGACGTCGCCTCGGCCAGTTGATCGAGGATGAGTTGCGCGGCGCGCCGGCTGTGCGAGCGATCTTCACGCGGGCTCACAGCCACATGCAGCAGTGTCGTCATGCCATACCTCCGGGCGGCACATTGATGCCGAAACGCAGCGCGCCCGCCAGCAGGCCACTGCGGTAATAGAAGCGGTGGCCCAGTACGTTGGACATCGGTGTGTCGAGCACCAGCCGCACACAGCCCTGGCGCTGTGTTTCGGCTTTGAGGTGGTCCATCAGCACATTGCCCAGGCCGCTGCTGCGCAGGTTGGCATCGGTCACCAAGTCGTCGACATACAGGAACCGGCCGTACACGAGATTCTCTTGCAGCCGATACCCCGCCAGCGCCACGGGCACGCTATCTCGCCACACAGCGATGAGGCGGTAGCCCTCTTCCATCTGCCGGCGCCAGCGCGCGACAAGCTCATCGGCATCCGCCAAATGCGGACGCAGCTGGTGCATGACGGGAAAGCACGCACGCAGCGCGGCTTCTTCTTCAATGGGGCGAATGGCGTCCATGGTCAGACGTGCGCAGCCGTCGTTGCCGGTACCGGAGGCGCGAAACGCAATGCCACGGCAATGCGGTTCCACGCCTGGATGTTGGCGATGGCGGCGGTCAGGAAGGCGACCTCGGTCCGGGAGAACTGCTGGCACACGGCGTCATAGGCGTGGTCTTCCACGCCATGCTCGGTGGCGCGTGCCAAGGTGGTCAGCGCTTCCGCCCACGCCAATGCAGCACGCTCGCGTGCGGTGAACACGGCCGGCGTATCGCGCCACACGGCCACAAGGTCCAGCTTGGATTGCGCCACGCCGAGTTTGCGCGAGAGGTTGAGATGAAACTGCACGCAAAACGCACAGCCGTTGACTTGCGAAGCACGCAGCTTGATGAGTTCGGTCAACGGCTTTTCCAACCCGGAGGCGTCGACCGCCTTACCAAGCGCCTGCAAGGCAGCCGATACACCACCGGCGGTGTCGACAAATTCTGCGTAGTCAATGCGGGGTGAGAGATCTTCCATGTGTTCCATGTAGGGCTCCTGAGGGGTTGGGAGAGGGCTGCGTGTTAATATCACAGTTCGAACATCATATTCGAGCACTGACATCATGAGCAAGCGCACCCCTGCCAACAGCGCGGGTACCGACACGAACGCACCCGTCATCCCTCAGCCCGGCCAAGGCAAGCGCGGCGAAGAAGGCTACCTCGGCTATCTGCTCCGCCAGGCCAGCGGCGCGCACCGGCTGCGCATGGAGCGCGCCATGGCCGATGTGGGTGTCACGCTGCCGCAGTTCCTAGTGCTGACAATGATCCGCGCCTACCCCGGACTCTCCAATGCTGACCTCGCCCGCCTGACGCTGCTCACGCCGCAGACGGTGAGCGTCATCGTGGCCAACCTGGAGCGCAGTGGCGCCATTGCGCGACGCCCGCATGCCGTGCATGGCCGCATTCAGCACATCGACGTCACGCCGGAGGGCGCCGCATTGCTTGCCGCTTGCCGCAAACGCTCGGGTGGCATTGAACGCGATCTACTGGAGGGCTTCACGCCCGATGAAGAGCAGGTTGTGCGGCGCTGGCTGGTGCATGTGGCCCTGCTGGGCGACGACAAGTCAGCGTCTTGAGCCCCCCAGCGGCGAATCCGACCACAAGCGACATCGGCAACGCCCGGCCAACCTCGTCCGCAAAGAACCCTCAAAGCGAGAGGGCATCGGGGCGATTCCAAGACTGAGCGATTTTCGCTAAGTCCGCGCAATACCCCCGAGATAAGGCCGTTGATTTATCCGCAACCACCCCGGATTTTCTCCATTTCAGCAGTATGTCAAGAGCATCACCCCCTCCTCTCGAGGGGATCACATCAACTTAAAGAATACCCCTCTAATCGAAATGTTAAACGATTGAAAAAACGCCCACGCATTTATTGATCCACATCAAACTTATCCATAAAATAGCGAAAATAAAACAAATAAACGGGGAAGTTGTGAGTGAAATCCAGATAGTGGACGCTCAGATCCGCATTGTCGCGGACGCGAAAGAAGGGCTACTGCTCGAACTTGGGAAAAGCATTACCTTCTACGGATTCCGGCTCCAGAAACACGCAATGTTCGGGGGTGCGCAAGGCGCGTCCGCCAGCCTGGTGGTCCGCGGCCCGGAGGAACGACTCTTTGAACTTGCCGACCATCTGAGCAGCCATGCCCGGGTGCGCTCGTGCAGCGTTCAGGTCGTGGAATCTCCTGCACCATCTTCCGTGCAACCGAGTGCAGTGCTTGCTGCGGCGCCGGTTTCCACTCCGGAGATGGTAGAGAAGCCCACGGCCACTCGATCGGTGGAGCACGACAAAAAGCCGCTCGCGCCGCCCCCATCCAAACCCAGGTTTGACGACGAAAGCATCGAGCGGCTCCTCCCGCAATTGGCGGCAAGCTATCCGAACGTATTACCCAGGC
>JGI24740J21852_10001558_pt1 | contig 10531 bp, 10 predicted proteins | sample KBSCornC6_FD_21852 | JGI IMG/M metagenome (IMG submission 21852) | reverse complement strand
TTATGAGCTCCAGCAAATTCATATAAAGGGATATTGAATTTTGAAAGTACAAAATAAGCTCAAAATCCGGGTCCAATTTTTGCTGCTCCTCCCTTCAAAATCCTGAGCACCAGCATGAAGCACATCCTTGCACTTTCTGTCATTATTTTCCTCGCCAGCTGCGGCACATCCACCAATACCAATAATACTTCATCAGATACCGCTAACACTACTCCCGCACCGGTAACAAAAGAAAAGCCTGCCACCTTTGCCGGTCCCATGATCGGTGAAAGAATTAACGGTCCTGCCAATATCCGCAGCAGCGCCAATGGAGAAGTGGTATTTTCTTTAAACGACCTTACCCTGGTTAACAGCACAGAAGGCAAGAACGGCTGGTATAATATTGGGTTGCTCACAGAGCTGCCGAATGACGCCTATGGTACGGATACCCTCCGCAAAGGCCATAAGATCATAGTAGATGGTAAGGTAGTAGGTGAAATATTAAAAGACATACCGGTTAGCACCAGCACCAATACAAAGAAAACCTGGGCTGAGCTGATTGGCTATACCTATAAGGATAACCTGTACCCTGAATCCATTATAGAAAATGTATTAGAGGATTATTTAAGCAAGATAACAGACCGTTCCCTCAAAACTATGCAGCCTTTTATCAGCAACTTTGAGCTGGACAAGGATGACCGCATGCCGCCGTTCATCACCTATTTCAACTATGAGAACTGGATTGATGACCCCTCACCGTTAATGCGCATACAGCTGGTATTTGAAAAAGATCAGTTAATAGGCATCGTACATTCGCGGAGCATTCATGTGCCCAATACCACCAATGCAGCACTGGAAAGGGATTTCCAGGTAGCTTTTTATAATGACACCCCGCAGGAAACACAACAAAAATTTATAAAAGCGTTTAATACCTTCATGCAGGGTGTTGACTAAACCAGCAATACGTTGGATTAAACTGTTCGCTTCCGGACATGGCCCGTATTACAAACGGACAGTTTGCTGTATATCTATATCTTCAAGTGATTGGTTTTTAAGTGAATGGAAAGGTGGCATTTTCTTGGTGCTGCCATCCTGATCAAACCAATAGCTATGCTCAGCACCTATTTCAAAACCACCACGCGCAGCCTCTGGAAAAACAAAACCTACAGCTTCCTGAACATCTTTGGGCTGGCAATAGGTATGGCCTGCGCAGGATTGATCTTTTTATGGGTGGAGGATGAAATGACCTTTAATAACTTCCATGTAAAACAGGACCGGCTGTACATTACCAAGGTAAACTCCGATATGGACAATGGTGTGATGACCCACACCTCTACTCCCGGTGTAATGGGACCAGCTCTGAAAGCAGAGCTGCCTGGTATTGCCAATACCTGCAGGTATACTGAAGAAGGGGCCAGCCTGCTGTTTAATATTGGTGATAAGCCGCTGTACGCCACCGGCCGGTATGCGGAAGCTTCGTTGTTTGATATGTTCACCCTGCCCTTTGTAGAGGGCAATCCCAAAACCGCTTTTGCACAGTTATATTCTTTAGTGATCACAGAAAAAACAGCGCGGAAATTTTTTGGAACAGAAAAAAATGCGCTGGGTAAAACCGTACGGGTGAACAGGGAGCAGGATTATGTGATCAGCGGTGTGCTGAAAGATCTGCCTGCCAATTCCACGCTGCGGTTTGAGTGGATAGCCCCTTTTGAGATCTACTACCGCAAAAGTCCCTGGGCGCAGACCTGGGACAATAGCTGCCTTACCACTTTTGTTGAGTTAAAACCCGGCGTAACCCCGGCGTCTGTTGATAAGCTGCTGTATAATTACATGCAGCAAAAAGTACCTGGTGCCAATACGCATCCCTTTTTATTTAATATGCATAACTGGCGCCTGTACGGGGAGTTCAGGAACGGCAAACCCACGGGTGGTGGGCGTATTACTTATGTGCGCCTGTTTGCCACTATTGCATGGATCATTTTATTTATAGCCTGTATCAATTTCATGAACCTGGCCACTGCCCGCAGTGAAAAGCGTGCCCGGGAAGTAGGCGTACGCAAGGTGCTGGGTGTTGGCAAGAGCGGACTGGTACTGCAGTTTATGAGCGAAGCTTTGGCCATGGCCTTTATAGCAGCAGTAGCAGCGGTGCTGATCATGGCGCTGTTCTTACCTGCATTTAATATGCTGGTGCAGAAAGAGCTGGTATTAGGGCTGCAGCAGCCTTTACACGTAGCTGCATTACTGGGTATTACCCTGGTATGCGGAATAGTGGCCGGCAGCTATCCGTCTTTTTATTTATCCTCTTTTAACCCCGTAGCGGTGCTAAAAGGATTGCAGGCCAAAACAGGCAGCGCCACCTTTATCCGCAAAGGGCTGGTGATAATGCAGTTCACGATGTCTATTATGCTGATCATTGGCACCATTATCATTTACCAGCAGATACAGCATGTAAAGCACCGCAACCTGGGTTTTAATAAGGATAACCTGATCCAGATGAATTTGCAGGGGGACATGTTGAAGAACTTTCCGGTAATTAAACAGGACCTGTTAAATACCGGCGCAGTAACCAATGTTTCGCTGGCTGATCATGAGACCATTTATGGTGGTAATAATACCACTGGTCTTGACTGGCCGGGTAAACCGCCGGGCAGCCAGATCCTGGTGTCACAAAGGGTAGTAAGCCCGGAATATATAAGCGTAGCAGGGATGGAGCTGCTTGCAGGCAGGGACTTTAAACCTACGGATGTAGTGGAAATGCTGCCGGATTTTGGACCGAAGGATTCTACAATAAAATACATCAATATCCTGGTCACTGCATCTATGGCCAAACTGTTGGGAGAGGGCAGCGCCATTGGCAAAACAATAATAATGCCTGGTGACAGGCCTCATCAAACCTTTACCCTGCACGTAATAGGCGTAGTAAAAGATTATGTGTATGGCAATATGTATGGCAAGCCTGATCCGGTAGTATTTTATTGCCTGCCCCAATTCACCACGTTAATGTACGTACGCATTAAACCGCAAAGCGATACAGAAGCCGCGCTGGATAAAATTGCCGGCGTAATGAAAAAAGATAACCCTGATTTTCCTTTTGAATATGGCTTTGTGGATCAGCAGTTCAACGATATGTTTATGAGTGAAATGCTGATCAGCAAGCTGTCCAGGGTATTTGCAGTATTAGCTATCCTGATCTCCTGCCTGGGATTGTTTGGATTAGCCGCCTATACAGCAGAACGAAGGACCAAGGAAATAGGCATCCGCAAGGTGCTGGGAGCCAGCGCATTTAATATAACCCGCCTTTTATCCAACGACTTTTTACGGCTGGTGATCGTAGCGGCTGTAATTGCATTCCCGGTAACCTGGTGGATCATGAATAACTGGCTGCAGCAATACAGCTACCGCATTAACATTCAGTGGTGGGTGTTTATAATGGCGGGTGTGCTGGCTATAGTCATAGCGCTGGGTACTATCAGTTTTCAGTCTGTTAAAGCGGCATTGGCCAATCCCATAAAAAGCTTACGCTCCGAGTAGATCGGCCTGTCATCCTTAAAAGAAAATGCCCGGTATCCGTCAGGATCACCGGGCATTTAAATATATACCTGCTGGATGATTACAAGGATAGCTCCGTTAAATTATCGATCACTTCCGGGCCCAGTTTCTGGTACTGGAAAGGGGAGCAGCCTGCAAACTCTTTGAAGGAGCGGATGAAGTGCGACTGATCCGCATAATCATTTTCAAAAGCAATATCAGACAGCTTATCAAACTGGTTCCGCTTCAGCTGTTCCAGTGATGCCTGGAAACGTGCAATGCGCGAGAACAGTTTGGGCGGTATGCCCACATGCTGTTTGAACTTACGCTCAAAGCTTCTTTCAGACAGCTGTAACGTTTCCCGTAAAGTAATGAGCGATACGCTGCCTTTTGACTGTATAATGCTGGATAGCGCAAACTGCATGGCATTATCCGCATCGCGGTTTTGCCTGCGGAGCAGCGCAGTAATGTAGGAGCAGATAACCTCAACCTGGCCATAGATACCAGCTGCGTTGGAAACCTGGTTAAGCAGGGAAAAACCATGTTCGCCCGCCAGCTCGTCCAGGTTCAGACAGGTATCTGTCAAGGCTTCCGCATTCAGCCCGAAGATGGCGTTTAATGCATTCGGCTGAAAGAAAATGCCAATGGTGCTGAACTGCCCTTTCAGGCTAAGCGCTGCATGCGTAGTAGCCTGTCCGTATAAAATGATGTTAGGTAGCTGCTTATCATTCTGGTAAATAATACCTTTTTCCGGTTGCTGGAACAGCAGCCCGGGACAGCCATCCGCCATGGTCCGGAATGATTTGGAAGTATCATCGGCCGCATCACTTTCCAGGGCCCAGAACGTGCGTATATAGGCTTTCAGATGGTCGGGAGGAGGTATCTGTTGGAATTGCATTTTAGTTCAGAATAGGCTTATACAAATATAACAATTCCGGGGTAAAATGGGAATGTCGTGATCTCCCCCTTACAATGTCGGATTCACAGACCTTCTAATTGCAGCCGGCAAAGTAGTTTTACATCATCAAACCAAACGAAATTTTTTAAACTTTTAAAACATACTAACATGACAACTTTAACAGCCACCACAAAAGCAAAAAGCATCCGTAAAGACAAAGTGATCTACTGGATCTTCACCTCCTTATTTGTATTGCTGGATTCCGTACCGGCAGCTCTCTGGTTCAATTCACCCATGGCAAAAGAAGGGATCCGCAGCATGGGTTTTCCGGCATACTTCGGCGTGGAATTAGGTATTGGTAAGATCATCGGCGGCATTCTGCTGATACTGCCTATGATCCCTGCACGTTTTAAAGAATGGGCCTATGTTGGATTTGGTATTTCACTCATCTCTGCCATGATTGCCAACATTGTTGTAACCGGGCCGCTAATGGGTATTATGCCGCTGGTAGGTTTAGCCATCCTCACCGTGTCTTACATTTATTTTCACAAGACCAGGGAAACCGGTTTTTAATATTCCATGACCACTCTTAACCTACAGCCATGAATATTCTATTCACCATCGTTCTTGTTATTGTTGCACTGGTCGCGCTCTTGTTGATCATAGCACTCTTCAGCAAAAAGAGTTACAGTGTAGCGCGGGAGATCATTATCCGCCAGCCTAAACAAACTGTTTTCAATTACATCCTTTTCATTAAGAACCAGGACAACTACAACAAATGGTCTATGGCCGATCCTGGTGCAACAAAAACGTATACCGGTACCGATGGAAATGTAGGTTTTATCTACGCCTGGGACAGTACGGTAAAGAATGTAGGCAAAGGCGAGCAGGAAATAAAAGGTATAACAGACGGGGAGCGTATAGATCTGGAGCTACGTTTTGTAAGACCCTTTGAGGGGGTAGCTTTCGGGAATATAACTACTGCTGCGCTGGCAGAGGACCAGACAAAAGTAAAGTGGAGCTTCAGCAGCAGCATGAAATACCCCATGAACATTATGCTGTTATTAATGAATCTTGAAGGGATGCTTGGCCGGGATCTGGAAATCAGCTTGGCGAACCTGAAAGCAGTACTCGAACAGTAATAATTAATAATCGGGAATGCAGTTAGTACGTGTAAAATTTGTACTGCAGGTTAAAAAAAAGTAGTTAAGGAAACTGTGTCAAAGGTTGAAAAAATCAAGGCCTTTAACACAGTTTTTTTATGAAGAAAAGATCAACTGCGAAGATCTCAAGAAAAGACCCGCGAGCAACTACCATAAAAAATAAAAATCATGGCACTTATCAATCCTTACATTCACTTTAACGGAAATGCCGAAGAAGCAGACAAATTATTCAATAGACTTTCAGAAGGAGGGAAAATTGAAATGCCAATTGCTGACAGCCCCCTGGATTCCTATTTTGGAATGTTTGCAGACAAATATGGTATTCAATGGATGGTGGCCTTTGACCCGGAATAATGGGCAAAAGTAACCGGACAGCCGCCGTAATGATTTTGGCGTGCTGTTATATGATCATGATCGACGGGGATATTTCAGCTCAGACAGGCGGGGGAATGATGATATTTACAGGTTTTCGCCCGTGAGCAGTGCGCAGTAACGCAGGCATACTGCCTGTACAAATGACAAACAGCAAGGCTAAACAGCGGCGCAAAGCCATAGCCTGCGCCCACTGTTTAACCTCGTATATACCTTTTTAGCTTACATGTTTGCCTACTACTTTTGCCAGTTCAAACATAGAGATCTGGCTCTTGCCTTCAAAGATCCCTTTCAGCTTATCATCGGCATTGATCATGCGTTTGTTCTGCTGATCCTGCAGGCCATGCGCCTTAATATAATCCCAGATTTTTTTGATGATCTCTGTTCTTGGCAAAGGTTGGCTGCCTACAACTGCAGCTAATGCAGGGCTGGGCGTAAGCGGGGCCATTAGACCTGTATTGCTTTTCTTAGCAGCAGTTTTGGGGGCAGCAGCTTTCGCTGTTGCTTTTTTAGCAGGCGTTTCCTTGGTAGCTGATTTAGCTGTTTTTGCCATAGTAATATTTAATTTAAGCGTTAATAATTAAAAACCGTTCAATAATTAAGACAGCCGGCTTTTCTATAAACTAGCCTGTGCAGCTTAAATTATGCCAATTAATCATTTATCGGCGGAAATAATGAAAGCAGTACTCATCATGGTCCATAATAAAAGTAACTTTTTCACTGATAAAACCGGGCTGATGGGCTGTTAGCTCAATAATGCCGGGATCTTACCCGGAAAGGGGCCATCTTTTGCAATCACCGGGCCAGGGACCCGGAATTTATACATGCCTGTAAAGGAACTATTACATTACAACCCTTTTTTTGATCTTTTGTTGAGGTCACACCACAAAAAAATTTTAAAATTTCTCCTGAGCATACTGACATAAGGCTGTCACTCCCCCTGTGTTACTTCGTATTGTCAAACAGATTATTAAACTTTAAAACCCTTTAATCATGGCAAGCCATACCACTATTTCCGCTCCTGCACAGGTTATTAGCCCCGAAGAGCTGCTGCAGCACTGGCAGGGACACCGTCAATTGACCCGTCGCGTCATTGTTGCATTTCCCGAAGATAAGCTTTTCAACTATTCCATTGGCGGTATGCGCCCATTTGCCGGCCTGGCAGAAGAATTAACCGGCCTGGCAAGCGGCGGTATAAAAGGTGTTGCCACTGGTAAATGGCCGCAGCTGGGTGAGCTGGGGCACCATTCCGACAAACCTTTGCCCACCACCAAGGAGGAAATATTAAAGCAGTGGGATGAGGTGACCGAGGAAATAGAAGCGCTCTGGCCGCAGATCACCCCGGAGCGTTTTCACGAAGTGGAAAAAGCTTTTGGCATGTATGAAGGCCCCATTTACGCTAACTTTTTATACCTGGTAGATAATGAAATCCACCATCGCGGGCAGGGGTACGTGTACCTGCGGTCCCTGGGTATTGAACCGCCGCCATTCTGGGACCGTTTTTAATATATCCTAAAACACCGGGTTTACCACCCGGTGTTTTTTTTATCCCCAATATTATTATCCGGTTGCGCTTTTTTATATAATATTGCCCCGGGCAGCAGAATGCCGGTAAAAACCTATAGAAAATCCACATGCTATGAATCACGGATAAAAGGCTGCTGCTAATAGTACTGTATGAAAACAATGCCACATAAACCAAAGTTTAAACGCCTATTATAGTATCCACTTCCCAGTCCCGGTAATTGCGTAAATCATATCCTTATCCATTCCCGCATGGCAGCCCCTTCAATGTGAAGGAATTGTTAAGGCTGGGGGATAGCTTTTTGAGGCACGTATTACCATAGGGGAAATGACGATAGTTGATATTATTAGCTACTGATCAAAAACGGACCATCAAAATCTATCAGATTCAAAGCAATCCTTAACAATTAAATGAAATGAAGAAAATGTACGCTTTATCATTAAAGCCATTTTGCCGTACAGCTATCAAAGCAACCCTGGTGTTGTTATGGGTAATGCTGTTGGGAACAACATCCTATGCCCAGCGCACAGATGGCACCATTAAAGGTATCGTTACAGACGAAACCAATGCACCGCTGCCCGGTGTAACCGTGTCGGTAAAAGGCACTAACCGGGGCACCACCACCAACGCCAACGGCGCTTACACGCTTACCGTGAACGGACCGGATGATGTGTTGCTGTTCTCTTTAATGGGATCTGTACCCAAAGAAGCAAAAGCAGAAGATAAAAAAGTAATTAACGTTACCCTGGTAACGGATACCAAACAATTAAAAGATGTAGTGGTAATTGGTTATGGTACCTCCAGCAAAAAAGATGTAACCGTATCTATCACCACTATTAAGTCAGAAGAGTTTAACCAGGGCGTATTAACTACACCGGCAGAATTACTGCAGGGCAAGGTAGCCGGTTTGAACGTAACTAAAAGTGGTGACCCCAACCAGGCGCCGGCCGTAGTGCTCAGGGGCCCTTCCACCATCCGTACTACCGGTGGCGCTATGGAGCCTTTTTATGTAATTGACGGTGTGCCCGGCGCTTCTATTGACCTGCTGGCGCCTGCAGATATTGAAAGCATTGATGTGCTGAAAGATGCCGCTGCCACCGCTATTTACGGTGCGCGCGCCTCCAACGGCGTAATTATGGTAACTACCAAAAGAGCCAAACCCGGACAAACAAGGTTGAACTACAGTGCCTATGGTGCTATGGAAGAAGTATCCAAAGAAATTGATATGCTGAGCGCAGCCGAGCTGCGTGCTTACCTGGCCAAGAACGGGCAAACCCTGATCCCCGACCTGAATGATGATGGCTCCAGCACCGACTGGCAGGCCCTCACCAAAAGAAAAGGGTATTCAATGAACCATAATATTTCCTTTGGCGGCGCCACTGCCAACACCGATTATGGCGGCAGTGTAAACTACCTGAAAAATAATGGTGTGCTGAAGAATAGCTCCCTGGAACGTACCACTGTAAGAGGTTTCCTGACACAACGTTTCTTTAATAATCGTTTAAAGTTAGGCGTTACCATTACCAACAGCCATACCAAGAGCGACGATATTGTGCAGCCACAGGTATTATCCAACCGCCTGTTTTACCTGCCAACCGTAAGCCCGTTCAATAAAGACGGTTCTTATAAAGAATACTATGCCCGTACCGGTAGCGGTACTTTAAACCCGCTGTCACTGATCGATAATAACTTCATTAAAATAGATGATAACAAAACATTGATCAACGGACTGGTGCAGGTTGATATTTTCAAGGGACTGAAATACACGCTGTCCGCATCTACCCAGCGGGATGAAAACAACTATAACAGTTACTACAACCGCTTTTCCGGTCTGGCAGTGAACTTTAACGGCCTGGCTACACGTAAATCATACCTGAACACCAGCACCGTACTGGAATCTTATTTCAATTACGACCGCGAATTCGGGCAGCATACCCTGAGACTGCTGGGTGGGTATACCTATCAGCAGGACCGGAGCAATGATGGTTTCGGGATCACTACGCAGAATTTCTCCAATGATAACCTGACGTATAATAACCTGTACCTCTCCAACCCGTCCAATACTTCACAGATCGCATTTGATAACAACCCGATATCAACACTGCGCCTGATCTCTTATTATGCCCGCGTGCAGTATTCCTATGCCGATAAATACCTGTTCCAGGCATCACTGCGTAACGATGGTTCATCTGCATTTGGTGTGAACAACCGTTGGGGTTACTTCCCGGCTATCTCTGCCGGCTGGAATATCAGCAATGAGGAATTCATGAAGAACATCCGGGCTATCAGCTTCCTGAAATTAAGGGTAGGTTACGGCGCCTCCGGTAACAGCGCAGGGTTCAATGCCTTCTCTTCCCTGCTGGTATACGGTTCTTCCGCCAGTCCCAAGTTCGTGTATAACGGTAATGTTACCAATTCCATTGGCCCGGTGCGTAATGAAAATCCTGACCTGAAATGGGAAAGCACCGCTACTACCAACATAGGCCTGGACTTCGGCATCCTGAAAGACCGCATCAACGGTTCCGTGGATTATTATATCAAGAAAACATCTGACCTGATCTATGATCAGTACCCGGTTTCCACCACCCAGTATTTTGTGCCCACCTATACCGCTAACGTAGGCAGTATTAAGAACAGTGGTATAGAGCTGGTGATCAACGCTGTGCCGGTAAGAACAAAGAACTTTACCTGGAAAACCTCCGCTAACCTGGCGCACAACAAGAACACCATTGAAAAATTATCAAACGATAAGTTCACCATCAACTATATTCAAACCGCGCAGTTAGGTGGTAAAGGCCAGTCAGGTAACTACAGCCAGATCATTAGGCCCGGTGAAGCGCTGGGTACCTTTAGCCTGTGGCATTATGTAGGTAAGAATGAGAACGGCGTAAGCTCTTATGAGAATGCAGATGGGAAAGTGATCTCTACACAGCCGCTGACCACTGATGCAAGGATTGCCGGTAACGCGCAGCCATCCCTCATTTACGGCTGGACGAACACCTTTTACTACAAAAGTTTTGACCTGAACTTCCTGGTGCGCGGCGTAACCGGTAATAAAATACTGAA
>JGI24740J21852_10001554_pt1 | contig 10545 bp, 6 predicted proteins | sample KBSCornC6_FD_21852 | JGI IMG/M metagenome (IMG submission 21852) | reverse complement strand
TGCAGAGGTGATGCTCGCCTTCTGGCCATGGTCCTTTATGTCGCAACCGGCGCCCTTACCTGAAAAACTGGTTGAAGCTTCTGCCGGCGCCATCATCGATCATGCGCTTGCGATGTGGGGTTCATCATTCCCGGCTTTTGATCCGTTGGTGCGCGGTGCGTATCAGAAAACACTGGAAGATCCGGCCCGTGCTCACTCTATCTGTGAGGAGTTCCGCGCGGCTGCTACTGTAGACCGCGACCATGACCAGGCGGATCGTGAGGCCGGGGTGAAAATCAGATGTCCTCTATTGGCAATCTGGTCAGCGGAAGGTGGATTAAGCCATTGGTATAAGCAGCAGGGAGGGCCGCTTGGGATCTGGAAGCTGTGGGCCGATACCGTTGAAGGCGGACCTGTAAAAGGCGGCCACTTCTTTCCTGAAGAATTTCCAATGGATACGGCAGCACAATTGAAAAACTTTTTTCTAAGCCACCAACGCAAATTTTAAGACGAACCTATAGCCACTCCCCTATTCACTCTTCAGCACCTCCACAGGATTACTCCCCGCCGCCTTCATCGTCTGCGACCCGATCATAATGATTGCGATCACTAATACTGCCAACAAGCCGGCAAACAATTCGGCGGCCTTCACGGGTGTGTGATACGGAAAATTGATGAGCACAACATTTTCAAAGAAAAGGTAAGTTACAGGTAGCGCAATGAATGCCGATATCGACAGCAACACAAGAAAATTACGGCCCAGTAAGTATACAAGGTTGCCAAAGCTGGCGCCCATCACTTTCCGGATGCTGATCTCTTTTAGTCTTGTTTCGGTCGTGAATACCACCATTCCGAATAAACCCATCGATGCAATAGAAATGGCCAATAATGAAAGGAAGCCAATGATCTTGATCATGGTAGAAAATTCGTTGTATGCATCTTCTATTGCTTGGTCATAGAATTCAGCCTTAAATGGATGTATAGGATCAATCTTCTTCCATTCAGACTCAATACTAGCAATGGTTGCCGGCATATCATCACTTTGTATCTTAGCATTGATGATTGCCCCTTCTCCCGGTGTCCAGAACGTGAATGCTACCGGCCCGATGAGGTTATCGATCTTGCCATAATGAAAGTCTTGCATTACGCCAACAATAGTCATTTTGCGTCCATTCAATATGATCTGCTCTCCGATTGCTTTCCGGGGCTTGTTGGAACCTATGTTGAATCGCTTCACAACCTGCTCGTTAACAATCACCTCGCTGACCGCTTCGGCGGTAGCAGGCCGTGAAATAAAATTTCCGCCGGCAACAAGCTTATATCCATGCAGCGGTAAATAGTTTTCGTCAATGTGATTGGTCATAACCAGGGCAGAGTCGTGCGAATCTTTGTATTTCATATTGCCGCCCCAGTAATTCCCAACGCCGGTAACGATGAACGACCGGGATAGTGCAGTTACCTGCGGCATCCCGCCCAGTTCATTAAGAAGCACATCAGGTTTATTACCCTGCATATAAATGTTCAGAATGTTTTGTGTATTGAATCCAAGGTCGAATGCAAGGATATTTTTATACTGTACATAGCCAACGGCGGTTGTTGTTATAAAGATCAGTGTGGCCGTGTATTGAATTACCACCAAAGCACGCCTGAGTGTTACGTGTTTGAATGCTTTCACCGGCAACACATTCCTGAGCGCATTGATGGCGCTGACTTTCGAAAAGAATATTGCGGGCATGAAGCCGGCAATCACACCTACAGTGACGGAAAAAACAATGAAGGATACGATCATAGCCGGAGAGAGCTCCAGCTTCACTGTGCGCTGCATCTCCGGAGCCAGGTTTATCAGCTGCGGCCGCAATACAAGGAACAGGAAAAATGAAAGAAGAAGGGCTATCAGGGAGATCATGACCGCCTCTGCCAGGAACTGCTGCCATATCTGACTTTTTCCGGCGCCGATAGCTTTGCGAAGGCCTATTTCCTTTAAGCGGCGCATGGCACGCGCGATTGAAAGATTGGTATAGTTGAAACAGGCAGACAATATCACAACAAATGCAAGGCCACCAAGTATCCAAAGCACAACCGGAGGCATGTGAGGCCCCAGGGAGCCAGGGCCGCCCTCGGATTGACGAAGATTCTCTCCCACCACAATGTTATATAAAGGAAGAAGCCCAAGTTGGATCCTGGTATCTTTTTCGGCGAGATTTTCCTCCTTTGCAATTGCGTTGAGCTGCGACTGGATGGAAGCCATGTCCGCATTTTCCGACGGCAGAAGGTACACCAGGTTCGACCACATGTTTGTCCATTTTTCGAAGTTCTTATCGTTCCTCTTAAGCTGTTCGGCTGTTGACAGCGATACCAGGGCTTCAAAGCTGATATGCGAAAAGAAGGGAACATCCTTCATTACACCGGTCACCTGGTAATTGAGTGTATCCAACCTGATCATCCGGCCAAGCGCATCCTGGCTGCCGAAGAGTTTTCTGGCGGCGGTCTCTGTAAGAACGATCGAGTAAGGATCCTTCAATGCCGTGGCAGGATTGCCCTCCAGCATCGGAAATGTAAAGATCCTGAACAGCGACGGTTCCGCCCAGAAGCCCTTAATAGGAAGAATATTGTCGCCAACCTGCGCATCCCCGGAAAAGTTATTGCGCAGAATAGCCACTTCTTCAATGCCCTTTATTTTCTCCCGGATAAGCCTTCCTGTCTTTACGGATGTTGTTGCATACCTGCCGCCCTGTTCACCCTTGAAAGTTGCTACGTTGGTGATGCGATAGATCCGCTTACCGTTCTTATTGAACCGGTCGTACGAGCGCAGGTCAAGCACAAAAGCAATGAGCAGTAACCCCACGGACATACTGATCGCAAGGCCAATGATGTTGATGGATGAGAATAGCTTGTTGCGCATTAAGTTACGCGAGGACGTTTTGATGTAGCTTCCAATCATGATCCGGTTGATAAAAAAGTTAACAAGTATGGGTTTTCGTACCGTATAGCTTCTGAAGAACTTCAGGGCGTCAATAACGTAGATCAGTTTCGCGCGCCGCGGCCCAATAGTCCGTACGTTCCGCTCGAAATATTCATTGAGGTCCCCGATGAGATCCTCTACCAGTCCGGGCTTACAATACCACGCTATAAATCGCTGTGCCCAGGCGGGGGGATTATGCTGCCGCTGCTCTTTCATGCTACAGATTTTTCCAGATAAGCGAGGGTATCATATTCCACAGCTGATCGCGCATGGATTTGGCGCGGATCAATGCGGTCTTTCCCGGCATAGTGAGTTCATAAAATCTTTTGCGTTTGCCACCACGGGTCTTCGTTGCTTCACCCAGCTGGCTTTTCACCAGCCCCTTCTCTTCGAGACGGTTGAGCACCGCATGCACCACGCCAAGTTTCACCGAACGGTCTGTGTGACGCGATAGTTCGTCGCATATCGCTACGCTGTATGCTTCATTCATCAACGCAGCAATGGTAAGCAGCACCAGCTCTTCGAATTCTCCAAGATTTGAACCCTTCATCTCCGATATTAATTACGTAAATGTATGTAAAATGATTTATTATACATACAAAAGGTGATTAAATAAAAGATAAGTCATTTCGTTTCTACTTCCCAGTTATCCGTACGGAAGGGCGCAAGAGGCAGCCCTTCGCGGCTGAAAACGTTGCCCATTGCTGCATCCCTGAAGCCATAACGCACGGCCACAGGAGCTTTCACCATTTTATTCCATACCGTCACCGTATGCTGATGTATCACCACTTCCGCCGGATGAAATATTTTATTGTCACCGGCAATCATCCATTCTGTGGCGGTTGCACCTTTTATTACCAATCCTTTCTCAGCATGATTGAAGGTGATGATGGCCTTGTTCCCGTGGATCTGCATGCTGCTGAAAACCGGGCTTTGAAAGGGAATACCCGGCTGGTGGTAAGTATCAGCCAGCGCAAAATTGGCTAAACGAAGCCCTACATCATGTTTGTTGGCGGGGTGAACATCGTTGGTGTCAGCCACCAGGTCCGTGGTCACCACCATACCGGTTTTATGATGCGCTGCGCTTTGCAGCTGCGCTTCCCGTAACAGGGCGCCGGTGTTTTTTACCTGGTACCTGAAAGGGGCGATCTGCACGAAATAAAAAGGAAAATCGCTTTGCCAGGCCGCCCGCCAACCGTCTATCATGGCCGTGAACAGCTGTTTGTAGGTGCCCGCCGTGCCGGTATTGTTCTCTCCCTGGTACCAGATGGCGCCGGCAATAGTGTAAGGCGTTACCGGCGCTATCATAGCATTAAATGCATAAGCGGGCTGATAGGGGCACATACCGCTGGGGACTATTTTTGCCGCAGCCTGCTTTAGTATAGGATCGTTATGCACGATGCTGTCCGGCGTCCATACTTCGGCTGCAGTGCCGCCCCAGCTGGCGGCAATCAGGCCAACAGGAACATTGAGCTCCCTGCTTAAACGTTTACCGAAAAAATACGCCACAGCGCTGAATGCCTGCAGCGTATTACTGTCGCAGGCAGCCCACTGCCCTGCACAATCATCCTGCGGGTATGCGGCGGTTGTTTTTGGAATTTGAAAGAAACGGATGTTGTTGAGATGAGCGGCAGACAATTCTGCTTTCACATCCTGCAGGCCCTTTTGTGCGCTCATTTCCATATTACTTTGCCCGGAGCAGATCCATACTTCACCAATCATTACATTATTCAGCACAATGGTGTTTTTCCCTTTGATGATGATAGTATGCGGACCACCGGCGGCAGGCGTTCCCACCTTCAGCTCCCAGTGCGCATCGCGGGAGCCGGTAGCCTTGTAGGTTTGCCGGCTCCAGGAGGGTGTTATGGTCACGTCTTCATATGGGTCTGCCCATCCCCAGATCCTTACACTGTCGCGCTGCTGCAATACCATGTTGCTGCTGATGATCCGGGGCAAACGGATATTACTGTAACCCGAAAGCGCCATGCACAGCAGCGTTGTGATAACTATTCCACGCATATTCCTGTATTCATTTAAAAGCCGGAAGAATGTAACTGTAAACGTCATATTTCAATTCACTCCACCTGCTCTGGCGGGGGAACGGATGGCCGGGATATAATTCCTGTGTATTAGGTACAAAGGTGATCCTTACCCTGATGGCATCACGGCCTTTTGTAAGCACGGCGGGAATCAGGAACTCATCATCCCGGAAACGGCGGTTGGATGTTTCCACCTTGTATTGCCGTGGCGATAGCTCACCGGGCGGCCTGGATATCACGTAGGTATTGGCGCCTGCCAGGTACCAGGTGCCGGCCTTCTGCCAGTTGTCCGATCCTGCCGGTGCAACAAATACTTCCGCTGTCTGGTTAGGATAACTATAATCCAGCGTTCTGCGCAACAGTACGCCCAGATTGTCTTTGCGGAGGCGCAGGGTGAACGTGGAGGTGCCGGTGGTAGTACGGCCGTCTTCCACCTGCGCGGGGTAGATCTCCTTTCCTATCAGCTCCTTGTAGCCCGGCCTGTTTTGCAGGTCATAACCCCAGGCATGAGCGGGATAGGCATCTGGCCCCCATTCATATCTTGAACGGATAGTGTCCACTGCAGAGGCTTGCGGTGAATGATAGTTGTGCTGCTGTTCATCGACTGGTTGACCAATATCTAAGGAATCAGTTTTAACCAGCGACGGCGCAGGCAGGCCGTACCAGTAGCAGACGGTTTCATAATGCTCCTGCGCTACATTTTCGTTATGCTCAAAGCGGATCACAGCGCGTTTGCCAAAGGGCATCAGATCGGCCAGCAGAAAGCGGTAGGCGGATTGAATGAGGTCCTTGTCATTGACGGCCTTTTTCTTTTCTGTGGCCCCACAAGGATGCCCGGCCAAAGGAAGCGTCATGTTCTCTCCTCCCCAGTAGTCGCCTCCCCCGGCCCATTCTTCCGTACCGGTACCATATGCCTGTGGTGTACGGCTGTCATCAAAAAAGAAACGCGGGTCGCCTTCCAGCGTGCTCAGGTTAGCGTTGTGAGAAAAGATAAAAGAAGTGCCCAGGAAACTGCCTGACCATTCCTGGCGGCCTTCTTCACCTTGCGTATCCAGCCAGGTCATATCCTGCCCCAGCGCTGGTTCCGGAAAGTCGCGGTAAGTGGCATGAAAATAAGCGCTTCTGTCCGCAGGTATTTTTGAGCGTTCATAACGCAGCTCATAGCTGATCTCTGTAGTATCCGGCTGTATACCGGTAAGCTCGAACTTAGCTGTTTTAAAGAAGGGCATGGGATAATAGCAGGCCAGCTGCAGCTTATTGTTCGTATAGTCGTAACAGATATTTACGGGCAGGCCTTTTACGAGATACGTTTTCTGCTCACGGTTGTAAAAAGTGCCCGCGCCGAAGAACAGGCACAAAGGAGCGTCGATGGAAGAATGTGCTGCACCATCCCATGTCACGCGCAGCCGCACACGCTCCAGCGCTGCTGCCTTTTCCAGCGGCAGGGTAAGTTTTAAAGCTCTCAGGGAAGAGGATGCGGATGTGATGCCGGCCAGCAATACGGTTGGTTTGTTCAGCTTCACCCGGCCCTGTACTTTTTTAATGTTTTGCGGCGCAATATCGGCGCCTGCGCGGCTCAGCAGGTCTGTTACATCACGGGCGGGCGTTTGATCAATATTCCAGCTGCGCAATGGTTGGGAGAGCGCATCCTGATTTGCATACAGGTGATAAATGTAATAGCCGGTGCCGTAGAACGTTCTTGAATAGGCAATCTGCAGCGAATCCCGGAAAGCCATCGGAACCCAGATCAGGTTAGCGCCTTTGGTGGTACCCCAGGTCCAGGCCAGGGGTTCGGGGAAAGCAGCGGCGGGAATAAACGCGGTGCTTTTGAACTTTTTCACAGCATCCACCGGGTTAGCGGTAGCTGTTTCAGATACGATGTTATCCTTTCCGTCCACCATAAAATGCCAGGGGCTGCCGTGCCAGTGATTGGCCCGGAAAAAATACAGCACGCCGGCGCCTTTTACATCCAGCGTTACATTTTCATCTTCTTTATTCATAAAAAGAAAGTTCGATGCATCGTATCCACCGCCGGTGCGGGCATAGGTACTGCGCATATACGCCCGTACGCCAATGCGCTGCTGCGGCAATTTTTCCCATGAACGGAAAGCGTCGTAACCGGTGGGGACTTTGTGCTGCTGTGCATCCGCATACAGCGGTACAAAAAACAGCAGCACTAATAAATTCCGGAATGCGGTCATATAATTACCGGTTTTGAGCGTTTATATCAGTTAGCTTTTTTCCATTTTAAGGGGGCGAGGTAAAGCCCCTTTTTATCCCATCCCGTATTTGAAATGAACCAGCCTTCTTTTTTATCGTAGATCACTTCGGCGGCATGTACGGGTAAGGTGCATACCAGGTTCTCTACCGGGAAATTTTCGGGATCTCTGGACCAGTACACGGCCGTAAGATTATACTTCGTCATGGCCTTACAGATGAAGAGGTAGAACAGCCCGTGCTGCCGTACCACAAAAGGGCTTTCGGCATCTCCTCCCCAATAGATCTCGTACGGCTGTATATGGGCTATGTGCGGACCGCTCCAGTGCAGCAGATCAGGGCCGGTGCGTACGGCTACGGCTGAACGAAGATCCGTTTCTGTCAGCACCCTGGTGTAATAGTAATAATATTTGTTTTTGTATTTCATGATGTAAGAATCCCGGGCATGCCCGGCATCACTGAAAAGCGGGTTCCTGTCGTGCCGCGTCCAGTTAAAAAGATCTTTGCTGGTGGCCAGGCGCAGCTGCCCCCAGGATGCATAATCCGGCGCATTGTGCTGCATATTGCCGGTGTTGTAAAACAGGTAATACTGTCCTTTTTCCCGTATGGCATGCGGCGCCCATAATACGCGTTCCACGCCGGGTTCGGCCGTCATGGCATAACCATGGTCTTCCCATTTGGCCTGTTTAATGGAGGTGGCGGATACATGGAAAAGCCGCTTTTCATCCCAGGGTTTTACCGGCAGGTGGTGAATGATACCATAGGCATGCCAGCTGCCATCCCTGCCTTTGATAAAGGTATGGTCATTGGTGTACCACGCGCTGTCGCCCTCCTTCCGCGTATCGTTAGGATCGAAGATGTGCACAAAGGGGCCGCTTATTTCCGGAATGAGATAATCCGCGTGCTGACCATACGTGCAGTGAAAGATAGAAAGCGCGCCTGCCAGTAAAAAAGTGAGCTTAATTTTCATACGATAGATTTGTGCGAAGACGCTGGTTTATTTCCCCCCCACTGCCGCTTTACCATACCGTTTCACGCGTAATGCGGCTTGTTCCTTATGGCCCGCAAAACCTTCCAGCTCACAGAGGCGCATGGCATATTCGCCGATCATGACGCTTGCTTCCGGTGTACAACGCTGATAGGTGCAGTTCTTCAGGAATTTTCCTACCCACAGCCCCCCGGTATACCTGGCGGCTTTCATGGTAGGCAGGGTATGATTGGTGCCGATCACTTTATCGCCGTATGCTACATTCGTTTCTGCACCCAGGAACAGCGCGCCGTAATTGGTCATATTGTTGAGGAAGAACTGCGGATCTTTCGTCAGTACTTCCACATGCTCATAGGCCAGCATATCAGCTTCGCGCAGCGCTTCTTCCTGATCGTCCACAATGATCACTGATCCGCAATCGCGCCAGGCCACCCGTGCAATATCCGCCGTAGGCAGGTACCGGAGCTGCCTTTCGATCTCCGCCAGCGTTTCATGGGCCAGTGCGGCGGAAGTGGTGATCAGTGCGGCTGGCGAGGTGGGTCCGTGTTCTGCCTGCCCCAGCAGGTCGCAGGCCACCATTTCGGCATCCGCGGTTTCATCGGCGATCACCAGTATTTCCGTAGGACCGGCAAAGAGGTCCATACCCACACGGCCGAACAGCTGTCTTTTTGCTTCCGCTACATAGGCATTCCCCGGGCCCACGATCATATCCACCGGTGAAATGGAAGAGGTACCGATGGCCATGGCGCACAATGCCTGAACACCGCCCAGGATATAGATCTCATCTGCCCCTGCAAAGTGCATAGCGCATACGGTGGCCTGGGGAATGCTGCCGTTAATAGGCGGTGTACAGGCAATAACCCTTTTTACGCCGGCCACGCGGGCAGTAATGATGCTCATGTGTGCAGATGCCACCATAGGATACCGTCCGCCGGGAATGTAACAACCCACGCTGTTCACCGGGATATTCTTATGCCCGAGGAATATGCCGGGCAGCGTTTCTATTTCAATATCCGAAATAGAGGCCCGCTGCTGCTCTGCAAAAAAACGGATCTGCTGCTGTGCAAAACGGATATCGTCTTTCACCTGCTGAGGCGTACTGTCTACGATCGTTTTGATCTGGCTGTCCGTTAACCGGAATGAACCGGGCTGCCAGCTGTCAAATGACGCCGCATATTTCCGCACGGCAAGGTCGCCGTTCTCTTCCACATCCCTGATGATCTTTTCAACGGTTTTCCGGATGTCCGCATCTGCAGTCTTAATGTCGGATTCACTTTTCCCTTTTTTCAAATAGCTGCTCATTGGTTTAAATTATTCGCCCGGAGGCTTGGTTAACTTGTATGATCAATTTCCCCATAACGTAGGGGCGTTTCCGTTACTTTTCCGCCATTCGTTCCTCCAGCGGTGTATATCCGCCGGCCCTATGAGGGGGCGCGGCCTGCGGGCCACGGCATCAGGGATAGCGGGGATCCCTGATGCGGTAGTCTGGTACCAGTATGCCACGCTGGCCAGGTCCAGCGTCATTACGTTCATGCTGCCATGTTCGATGGTGAACCGGAAGGAAGTGTCAAAATAGATCGGGTCCTGTATATGGAACCGGTAGATGTGTGTTCTGCCCAGGAAACCTTTTTCACCGTTTATTTTGGGGTAGCCGAAATAGGGTGCGGAATAAGGCCTGTCGGGCGCTCCCCAGGAGGTGTTAAAATAGTCTTCCGTACCCGTGCCATACAATGCGGGGCGCTCCTGTCCGTCAATGAATATCATATCATCTCCCTCCCCATACCAGAATGGTGTGGGTGAATGCACATAATAGTTAACGCCCACGAAATGCCCCTTCCCTTTTATGTCGGCTATCAGGTAATTGTTCCTGCCGGTTTTGTTGGGCTTACCGGGACCAAACATCCAGTGCTCATTTTCCACGCTGTCTTCTGCGCCGGTCAGCGCTTTATTGTACCAGGCATGGAACCTGCCGGTTTGCGGCGGCAGCTGGTCCATTTCCACGTAGTCAATATAAAAATACAGGGTCCTGATCTCACTGTCCGACTGGTTCTCGATCTCTATTCTGGCGCCATTGGCGAAAGGCATGGCGAAGTAGCTGACCAGGCCCATTCCGTTTAAAGGTGTGGCGGCCAGCGGCGCGGAGGTAAAGAGGTAGGAGTCGTTCCAGCCCTGGCCAAAGAAGGGGCCTATGGGAGATTGTACGGAAGGATAATCGTTCCCATCCCAATACATGCTGATGATGACATCATTGCGGCTTAATTTATCCGGTTCCGGGCCCATGGTGAACCATATATGCTGGATGATGCCGGCACCTTTTACATCAAAGATGGTGCGCTTCTCCCCCTTCGCAATATGCTGCA
>JGI24740J21852_10001549_pt1 | contig 10584 bp, 6 predicted proteins | sample KBSCornC6_FD_21852 | JGI IMG/M metagenome (IMG submission 21852) | reverse complement strand
AGATGACAAGATCATTGAAGGCATTTCCGAAGTGCGCGATGAAAGCGACCGGGATGGTATGCGCCTGGTAATAGACCTGAAGCGCGAAGCCATTGCCAACGTAGTAGTGAACCAGCTGTATAAATACTCTGAGCTGCAAACCTCTTACGGTATCAATAACGTGGCGCTGGTAAAAGGCCGTCCCCGTATCCTGAACCTGAAAGACCTGCTGGTAGAGTTTGTAGAGTTCCGCCATGAAGTGGTGCTGCGCAGAACGCGTTTTGACCTGCGTAAAGCAGAAGAAAAAGCCCACATCCTGGAAGGTTACCTGATAGCGCTGGATCACCTGGATGAAGTGATAGCCCTGATCCGCGCCTCCCGCACACCGGAAGTAGCCAAGGAAGGGTTAATATCACAGTTCGGCCTTTCTGAATTACAATCCAAAGCCATCCTGGAACTGCGTTTACAACGCTTAACCGGCATGGAGCGCGATAAGATCAAGGAAGAATATGATGAAGTAATGAAGCTGATCTCTTACCTCAAAGAAGTGCTGGGCGATGAAGCGCTGCGCTTCCGCATCATTAAGGACGAGCTGCTGGATGTGAAGAAGAAGTTCGGCGATGAGCGTAAAACAGAGATCCAGTACCTGGCCAGCGAAATGCGCATAGAAGATATTATTGCCGAGGAAGATGTGGTGATCACCATTTCCCACCTGGGTTATATCAAGCGCACCTCTGCCTACGATTACCGCCAGCAGAAACGCGGCGGCCGTGGCGCCATAGGCGGTAAAACCCGCGATGAGGATTATATAGAGCACCTGTTCGTAGCCTCTACCCACCATACCATGCTGTTCTTTACAGAAAAGGGCCGCTGTTTCTGGTTAAAGGTGTATGAAATACCGGAAGGCGAAAAACAAAGCAAGGGCCGCGCTATCCAGAACCTGATCACCCTGCCTACGGACGATAAGATCCGCGCTATTATAGATATCAAGGACCTGGGCGATAAAGACTTTATTAATAGTCATTATATTATACTGTGTACCAAGAACGGTATCATTAAAAAGACCTTGCTGGAAGAATTTTCCCGCCCGCGCCAGAACGGCGTAAATGCCATTACCATCAATGAAGGCGATCAGCTGCTGGAAGCTAAGCTCACCAATGGCAACAGCGAAATGATGATGGCCATCCAGAGCGGACGCGCCATCCGCTTCCCGGAAAATACCGTGCGCGATACCGGCCGTGGCGCCATCGGCGTACGCGGTATTGAGGTAGATAATGTGAAGGACGAAGTGGTTGGTATGATTTGTGTAAATAAGGAGGATGAATCCCGCACGATCCTGGTGGTATCTGAAAAAGGCTTTGGTAAACGTACCAGCATTGACGAATACCGCATCACGAATCGCGGGGGCAAGGGGGTTAAGACTATTAATATCACAGAGAAAACCGGTAACCTGATCGCAGTACTGGACGTTACGGAAAAAGACGACCTGATGATCACCTGTAAATCCGGCATCACCATCCGCATGGCGGTAGCAGACATCCGCGAAGCCGGCAGGGCTACCCAGGGGGTACGCCTTATACGCCTGGACGATAGCGATGAAATAGCCGCTGTAGCAAGGCTGGATGAGCAGGAGGTGATTGCAGATATAGTTGAAGAAAACGGCGAAATTACGGAAGGCGGGGAAGATACCGGTAGCACGGAAACAACGGATACTGCGGAAGCACAGCCTACCGAATAGTTTTAATTTGAAATAATTGATAATACGATTGTGGACTTAGTGGACAATTTTGCCATTAGGTTCATAATCGTTGTCATTATTTGAAATTAATCACAGATATTTACGATCCTAAAATTGGAAAAGTAATCTAAAAACAAACCATACTTATATTGTTATCAGCAACTAAAAATTGAGCTCATGAAAAAACTATTGGTATCTTTTCTTTTTTGCAGTGCCGGACTTGCTGCCGTTGCGCAAAAAGGTAAGGTTAACAGCGCGGAAGACGCACTGAAGAACCAGGACCTGGCAAAGGCTAAAGCAGACATTGATGAAGCCCTGCAAAACGAAAAAACTAAAGATGATGCCAAAACATGGTATGTAAAGGGTAAAGTAATGGAAGCCATGGCCACTAAAGATAAGAGTGTGCCGGAAGCGCTGGAAGCATTTGATGCTTACCAGAAAGCCCTGGACAAAAATGCAAAGATGCCCGAGGCGCTGCTGGAAATTAACCAGCGTATGTTTAACCTGTATGCTACCGTAGGTAACGCAGGTTATGCTAACCTGAACGACCAGAAATGGGACTCAGCCTACCTGCACTTCCATAAGGCATTTGAAATTGCAAGGTATTACAATGGTAAGAACCTCAGCGGTACCATTCCCACGGATACTTCTATGACCTTTTACCTGGGTTATGCAGCACAACAGGCCAGCCAGAAAGACGCAACCTTAAAGGATACGGCGCTGACCTACCTGCAAAAAGCCGTAGATCTGCAGTTTAAAGGCGAACCCGCCCTGTACGTGATACTGGCACAGGCTTACGAAGAAAAAGGTGATAACGCCAACTGGTTAAAAACCATTGAAGAAGGTAAGAAAGCCTACCCGAAAGACAAGCGCTTTAACGACATGGAAATGATCTATTACTCCAAAACAGGTAAAACTGCGGAGCTAATGACCATGCTGGAAAAGAAGGTTCAGGAAAATCCCAACGATTTCCAGACCCAGTTGGACTACGCTATCCGCGTGGATAACATGGCCAACCCCCGGGATGAAAAAGGTGAGGATCAGGCTAAACCTGCTAATTACGATGAGCTGATGGGCAAAGCGGAAGCCGGTTACAAAAAGGCCCTGGAGCTGAATGCTGCCGACCCTACCGCTAACTTCCAGTTAGGCGCCCTGTTCTTTAACCGCGCAGTAGGTTTTAATAAAGAGCTGAATGGCTTAAGCAGCAAAGAGCAAAGCTCTCCCAAAGCAAAAGAGCTGCAGGCTAAAGTAGAAGAGCTGATGAACACTGCGCTGCCTTACTTTGAGAAAGCAGATGCCAGCTTTACTGCCAAAGGCAACCTGGAAGCCGGTGACAAGCAGACTTACGAAAGCTGCCTGTACGCGCTGCAAAAGATCTACGCTATCAAGAACCAGACTGCTAAAGTAGAAGAAGTGAAGAAGAAGCTGGATGGTTTGAAATAATTAAGAATTAAGAATTAAGAATTATAGGCCGGCCTGAAAGCAATTTCAGGCCGGCTTTTTTTATGGGATCACCTCATTATCCGTTTTATCCTCTTCCAGCACATACCCATAAGGATCAATGGACACCGACTGCGGCCTGCGTTTTACCGTTAACGTTAGTACGGTTGTGCTTTTATTAAAGTGATAGTTCTGCACGGTAAGCTGTTGCCCGTCAAAGAGGCCAATGTCAAAATTATCATTGGGCGGCAGTGATATGCCAGCGTTTGTTTTATTTACCCTTACCCTCAGCTGCAGCTCATAAAGGCCGTCTGGTAAGGGTTTGCAGGAGATCATTTTCAGCTGTAATGCAAATACGATCACTTTCTGCAGGTTATCTTCAATCACCTGCCGCTGGGCTGCAGTAGCGCCCTGCTGTAATTCGCTGATAAGATCTGCCGGTGTGGCCCTGCGGCCGGGCCAGGCATGTTTGCATACCAAACGCTGAAGGGCTGTGTTAAGCGCCGCTTCGCCCAAGGCCTGGCGAATGGCATACAGGGCCAGGCCGCCTTTCTGGTAATACACAAAGGGCTGATCTACCGTAAGGGCCAGCGGCAGCTCCGGTTCGCCGGTATTACGCATGCCAAAATACAGGTTGTTATCCGCCCGCAGGTAAGCGCGTACATGCTTCCTGCCAAAGTGCTGTTCCAGCACCATGGCCTCCGTATATTTTGCCAGCGATTCCGTAAGCAGCGCAGCACCGGGCCCATTTGCAGGGCTTAGCTTGTTGGCCCACCATTGGTGCGATGTTTCGTGCACTGTTATGGCATATGCCTGATTTACCTGCGCTGTATCCCGGTAACTGGCCAGGAAATTAATACGCTCTGCGCTGAATATTACACCGGGATAGGCGGTAGCTGCGCCGCGGTACTGCGGTATTTCAGCCAGTGTAAGCTGTGGCAGGGTATAAGGTCCAAAGTGCCGGTTACAATAATCCAGCGCATTTTTCATGGCCTGCAGCATCATTGCAATATTCTGCTCATGGCCGGTGGTATAACAAATACGTAGTTGTACGCCCTTATACTTTTCTTCTTTAACAGCATATTGTGCAGCGCTCAGCGCAAACATAAAATTAACGGGCGCACTGGTTTTGTAATGAAAGTACCGGCGCTGCCCGCTTACCCAGGAGCCTTGCAAAGTGCCGGTAGTTACTACATACTGATCTGCAGGAGCAGAAATAGTGGTTTCCAGGTCAATGAGATGGTAGGCTGTATCTGCTGCGGAAGTGGTCTGCTGCGCAGGCAGGCCATGGCGTTGGCGTTCATAGGCATCTGTTATTTCAAACCCGGGATTGTAACCCAGGAAGGGTACAAATTTTTCCAGCTCAATATAAGTGCCGTTGCGTACCACACTGTGCTCACTATCAAAAGCGGTGAACCCGGAGCGGTTGGTTTGCAGGGAAAATAACAGGGACAAGGTATCGCCTGGTAATAAAGGTGTTCTCAGCTGAAACCAGTATTGGTGAAAGGCTGCATTTGCTTTTTGCTGCAGCGCGCCCGGTACTGTAATCTGAATGTTGCTCACGCTGGCAGCTACCCCCACCCATATTTTTGAAATAGCTGCCCGGGAGATGTTCTGTAAACGGTAGCTGCCGGTAACCGTATAGGAGCCTGCTTCCGGATGCAGGGCTACCGTGGTGCTTACCGAAGTAATAACCGGCTGTGGCAGATGGGCCAGCGGTTTGTATTGCCGCTCATACGCAGCCTGCCAGCGCAGCTGTGTGTTATCGCTCTTATAATGGCCGCGTATATTGGTCTGGTAAAAAATGTAGATCCCGCAGCTGATCCATACCGTAATACTAACGGCCAGCCCTATACGTGCTTTTGCAGGCCATTGCGTAAATAAAGCCCGCCACCGTTGCCCTGCCGTAAGCTGTTGCCCGCCCTGCCACAAACGTAAGGCCGGCAGCGCCAGTATTATTGCAAAGCCACACCAGTACAGCATGTGCCAGTTAAAGGCATCAGTATAATGCCCGTACCCGTTCATGTGGGCATACAACAGGTCCGGTACGGTGGCATAACGTAACAGGTAATGTGCTATGCCCAGCCGCCGGCTGAATATGATCAGCGCTATTACAAACAGGTTCAGTAACATGCCCAGGTATTTATTGGGCGTTAGGGTTTGAATAACCAGGATCAGTATGGCAAACAGGAATAAGGGCAGGCCGCTGTAATAATAAAGGGATGCATATACTGCCCATTGGGGCTGATGATAACCATTGGCCAGCTGCAGCCCCACGCTTATGCCTATATTGGCGGTAATGAGGATGGCCACCAGGATGGCCAGCATTGCGCATTTCGCGGCCCATATCACTGCATCAGGCGCCGGTGTGCTGTATACCAGCGCCTGCATGTTAGCGGCTTTTTCACGGGTTAGCAGCTCCGCAGCATAAAATATCAGCAGCAGCAGGGCAGGGCGTACGGTACGCATGGCTTCCGCCAGGTAACCGGTAACGGGGTAAAAATGAATGCCGTAAGGGCCCGTTAAACTATCTTTTAACTCCACCGTGTACAGGAAGATCCATAACAGCAGCATGGCCATAAAGGGAATGTGCTTGCATACAAACAATACTTCCTGTTTAAGCTGGGAATAAAATACGGAGAGGCTATAGGCTGTACCCTGCGTATGTACGGGTACGTTATAACGGGATAGGATAACTGCTTTCTGCTGCGTGGTTGCCGGGGCTTTTTTAACAGGCTGCAAATGAATGCGGAAAGCAAAAAAGCGATAACACACCGCTAACAGCGCCAGCGCAAAACCCGTCCATAATAAGCGGTTCAGTAAAAAAATACCCTGTAAGGGAAAGAGCCGTGTGTTGCGCTGTACATTGCTCCAGCTGCGGGTTTCGCCAAAAAAGGCAGATAGCCCGAAGGGGTCCGTTAAAACGGAGAGCGCATCCGGTCCGCCGGGTTTTAGTACCGATGTAGCTATCATGGGAGAGTTGCCAGATATAGCTGCTATGAGGTACAGGATGTATAACAACAGCCCCGCCACATAAATAGCCCTTGCGCTGCGCGTTAGCACTGCCGTGCAAAAGAGCAGGCTGCTGCTAAATAATACATTGGGCAGGCCAAATACCAGTAAAGGCTGGCAAAAGCTTAACAATTGAATAGCACCTGGCTCCCTGGCTGCACCAACGGCAATACCCAGTGCTGCGCAACATAACATAACAAAAGTCACCCCCAGCAATCCCAGGAAACGGACGGTAAAATAGTACCTGCGTTTTACAGCAGTAGTAAATAATACAGCCTCCATCCGGTAAGCAGTATCCCGCAGCACCACGTTAGCGCAGAACAGGGTTGCCGCAAATATGCAGCACAGGGAAAGCAGGCCCACCGTAACCGTGATCACATAGGGCGAATTTTTATGCACCTCCGCACCGCCAAAGCTGCCGTAGGTGAAAAGCACGCCCAGCGCAAAGAACAGCACAGCTGCTATTTTAAAGGAAAGCTGGCGGGCATGGTATTGCAGCTCAAATTTTAATAAAGCGCTTAACATATAGCCCCCTCCTTTAATGCAGAAAAATAAACGGCTTCCAGACCGGGGTAAAAAGGCTCAAAGCCGCTATCCGGGCATTGGTCAGCGAGCACATATACCTGTATCTGCCCGCCGGTTCTGCGGGTTGAGATCACCTGCAAAGCAGACTGGTAACTTTGCAATGATGCGCTGCTGACCGTTTTACGCCATACCTTTCCTTCCAGCGCAGCTGTTAAGGCAGCAGGTTTGCCCTGTATAATTACCCGGCCGCCCGCCAGTACCGCCATTTCGGGGCAGAGGTCGTGCACATCTTCAACAATGTGCGTGGATAACAGCACCACCACCTGCTCGCCGATTTCGCTCAGCAGGTCGAGGAAGCGGTTGCGCTCCTGTGGGTCCAGGCCGGCGGTAGGTTCATCTGCAATGATCAGCTGCGGGCTGCCCAGCAATGCCTGCGCAATACCAAAACGCTGGCGCATGCCGCCGGAAAAGGTGCTTACGGCCTGTTTGCGCACCTGGTACAAATTGGTTTGCTGCAGCAGGGCCAATACCTGTTCCTGTCTTTCTTTTTTATGCAGCAACCCTTTCAGCACTGCCAGATGATCCAGCAGGGCCAGCGCAGATATTTTCGGGTATACGCCAAAATCCTGTGGTAAATAACCCAGGCGGCTGCGCAGCATTTGCGGCTGCTGGTGAATATCCAGCCCGTCAAAAAATATCTGCCCGCTGTCCGGCAGCTGCAGGGTGGCCAGTGTGCGCATCAGGGTGGATTTGCCGGCGCCGTTAGGCCCCAGCAGGCCAAACAGGCCATTGGAAATATTCAGGGATACATTGTCCAGCGCTTTTACACCATTGCCATAACTTTTGGTGAGCTGCTGGATCTTTAGTCGGTACATGGGCTTTGTTTTAGTGAACAGGCGGCAAATTAGGCGTGCTGCAGGCGCTGTTCAACAATAAGTGATGGCGGATAGGAGATGGCTGATAAACGTCCTGTATGGCCCTGTTTCCGCGCAAAAAGACCTACATCATGAAAACCGGTACGTTCGTCATTAAAATTTGTGCAGGTATTATATTCGCTGTTCTTTTATCCCGCTTATATGTTACGTACTAAAAATATTCCCGGACTTTTTTCAGCGCATGCAGATGCCTGGTTGTTCGTTGGTTTGCTACCCTGGCTGCTGATCTTACGGGAGCCTGAGCCTGACTGGGAAGCGTATGGCCGCCATCTGCTGTTCCTGTTCTTACTGCTGCTGCCGGTGCTGGTATTTGGCTGGTACAGGCAGCGCTGGTTGCAGCAATTTTCACGTAAGCGGTATATTGCCTGCTGGCTGCTTTGTTTTGGCGCAGCCTTACCCTTAACCACTTTTATACTCTTTCGCCTGCAGCCTGCGGGACTGGAAGGCTTTTTCCTGGTGAACTGCGCTATGGCTGCGCTGTTATTAGAGCTGCTGTTAACAGCCAATGCCAGCTACCGGCTGCAGGCGCAGCGTATTCCCCTGCTGCAAAAGATCAGCCTGGAAAATGCAGTGTTCATCACTATTGCGCTCATCTCGCTTACACTGGCGGTAATGGGCGTATCCAGCCTGCATGATCCGCGGTATCATACCCCGGAGCAATTGCTGATAGGTTTTCAGTTCAGCATTATAAAGATCCTGCGGTACTTTGGTACGTTCTTATCGTTCTTTGTACAGTTCCTGTGTATGTACCTGTGCGGGTACCTGTTCTTTTATATTAACAGCCGTTTCCTGGTATTGAAGGTATTAAAGCAAAAGGGGGTGCTGTGGTACATCCTGGCCGCTTTTGCAACGGTAGCTGTATGCTATCCGCTGATTGCGCAGCTGTTAATATCCCTGCCTGTTAATCATTTGCTGGGCACCATTTTCCCGGATAATCCCTTTAAACTGGAAAATGCCTTTGCAGCACTGGGCATCCTGTTATTCAGCCTGCCGGTAATACTGGCGGTGCAATGGGCCCGGCAGAATAGCCGCATTCTGCAGCTGGAAAAAGAAAAGTCGGCTACAGAGCTGTACCTGTTGAAACAGCAGCTTAACCCGCATTTCTTTTTTAACACGCTTAATAACCTGTATGCGCTTAGCTTACAACAATCCCCGCAAACGCCGGAAAGCATTCTGCAGCTCTCTGACCTGATGCGGTATGTGATCTATAAAGGGCAGGAGCCGCTGGTAGGTATCGGGGAGGAAGTAAAGTACCTGGAAGATTATATACAGCTGCAGCAGATACGGCTTAAGAAAACGCTGAACCTTCGCTTTACGCAAAATATTATGGACCCTGCCTTGCAGCTGCCGCCTATGTTGCTGATCGTATTTATTGAGAATGCTTTTAAACATGGTATTGAGCCTGCAGAAGGAAATGCCTTCCTGCACATTCACCTGCGGTCTGAAACCCGGCAGCTGTATTTCAGCTGTGAGAATTCCTTTGAGCCGCAGCCGCCCGCTACACCCGGCATTGGACTCAGCAACCTGCAAAAGCGGCTGGCGCTGTTGTACCCCGGTACCCATCTGCTGCAAACAGGGGTAAAAAATCATACATTTAAAGCCGAATTGCAACTGAACCGTTTATGAGCATGCGCTGTCTTATAGTTGATGATGAGCCCCTGGCCCATGAGGTGATCCTGAAATATATGGAGGACATTCCCTTCCTGGAAAACAGCGGGCAGTGCTACCGCCCGGCAGAAGCGCTGGAGTTCCTGAGCAAACATACGGTAGACCTTATTTTCCTGGACATCCGTATGCCTAAGCTGAATGGGCTGGACCTGTTAAGAGCGCTGCAGCAACGCCCTTTGGTGATCATTACCTCTGCTTACGAAGAGCATGCGCTGGAAAGCTTTGAGCTGGAAGTATGTGATTACCTCTTAAAACCTTTCCGCTTTGACCGTTTTTTAAAAGCGGTTAACCGTGCGCTGGCTATGCATACGTTAAAAATAAAGGCCGGTGATGCCGCACCCGTAGCTGCACTCAGCAAAGCGCCTGCGCAGATCTACATTAAATCCGACAAAAAGTTTATGCTGCTGGACCTGGATGCTGTGTACTACCTGGAAAGCCTGGGTAATTATGTGAAGGTATGGGAGGCCGATAAATTCCTGCTGACTCCGCGAACGCTTAGCAGCTTTGGGGAGCAGCTGCCGGCCGATGCTTTTGTACGCATCCATAAATCATACATCCTGAACAAAAAGTATGTGCATTATATTGAAGGCAATACCATTAGCCTGAAGAATAAGAAGCAGCTGCCGCTGGGCAAAAATTACAAACACCTGGTAAAGGAGCTGCTGAACAAATAAGCCGGTAACCTGCTGCATTGTAAGCGCTGGCGCGCCCAAAATAAGAAAAGCCCACCGTTATGCTGCGGTGGGCTTTTTAGTGAGATCCTATCCTTGGATATTAGCCTTTCTTAGCTTCTTCTTTCACTTTCTTTACGTGATGATGAGCAGCTTTCTTGGTGGTGTCAGCAGCCATCTTAGCTTCTTTAGGATGTTTGGTTTTTGCATCCTGTGCAAATGATACTGCGCTAACGCTCAGAAATAATACAGCGGCTGCGATCAGGCTTTTCGTGATTTTCATGATGTTTGTCGTTTTAAAAATTGATTAAGTAATAATGCGTTTTTTAGAACTGCTATGCTAAAATTAGGGCAAGTATCTACGGGTTCCGGTCCGGTTTCGGTGAACAGGGAATAAGTGTCGTTGAACAGGGGGAAAGGAACGTTTTTCAATTACGGATTATTCAATTACGAATTACGGATTGGGTAGTGCGAGCGGCTATATTTCAATTAGTTATAGTGGTTTTTGATCGATAGGGGATGATGGGGAATGTGGTGTCTTTCAATGGTATTGTAATTCCTTACAGGAGTATTTCCAGCGCTTCTTCCACTGCCTGCAGGCATACCTGTTTTAGTG